>Ga0126378_10004496_pt1 | contig 10663 bp, 10 predicted proteins | sample PanSoiMetPlot_23_FD_92587 | JGI IMG/M metagenome (GOLD analysis project Ga0126378, IMG submission 92587) | Tropical forest soil microbial communities from Panama - MetaG Plot_23 | ecosystem: Environmental > Terrestrial > Soil > Tropical forest > Bulk soil | place: Panama | collected 2016-02-17
TGATCGTGAGCGGCCACGTGATCGCCATGTACCTGGCGCACCTGCGGGCTGGAGAGCGCTTCCGAGCCGCGCAGAGCGTGCTGCTCAGCCAGTACCCGATCCTGGTCCTGATGGTGCTGTACACGATGACCAGCCTCTGGATTCTGGCTCAGCAGGTCACGCACTAGGGAACGCCACAGCCAGGCTCACCGCGCCGGCTGCCAGCACGGACTTAACCCGAATCCACCGATCCACGACGACGCCTCGGCGCCCAGGCACACCATCTCGCGGCCCGACTTCTGCGGTCCTCAGTTACGCACTCTCCGAGTGCGCGCGTTCCGGTCCTCGGCGCCGGCCCACGATCTGGCGCACCTGGCCACCAATTCGTTCGCCGCAGATCGGTGGATCCGGGCTTAAACTGCCTGCTGCCGTCGGCAGGACAATCGGGAGGCAGGAGGTGACCCGGGGCGCGGGAATCTGGGTGCGCGTCGTCGCCCGCTTACGCCGCAAAGTCTCTGTTGAGAACCTCGAGGCGTACCGCGAGGCTGGATCGAGCGTCTACGACCTGCTTGACCGCGTGCAGCAGCAGCGCGATGAGGTGAAGGTTGGCCGGAGCCCGTGGGACGCAGATCGAGGCCTGCAGTTTCAGATCGCGTTTGCCTGGAACGCTTTCGTCATGCAGACCCTGGGCGACGAATTCGTCGAGGCCGGCCAAACCGTCGGCGGCTTCCTGCCCCGGGTTACCGCTGAGCAGGCGATGGCATTCTATGGCCAGGTGGAGTCCTGGATCAGTCGGGCAAACCAGGCCGCCCGCAACCCAGCCTACGTGCCCGACGCCCATCTGCCAGCACATCTGCTGCCACTGTGGGTGGACGTGATCCCTTGCCCTCACACTCACCTCGCGGCAATGCTGGCCGCGGTCAAGTCGATTCAAGGCAGGGCAGAGCTGGCGGTCGGTGCGTTCGGGGCAGGGGAGGTGCCTGTCGAGCGCGAGCGCCGGTTCGGACAGGTACGGCAGCGAATCGCTGACGCGGACACCGCAGCCGAGTATGCGCGGCAGTTATCGGAAGGTGACCCAGGGTCGGAGCTGCACGCGGAGATTGAGCGCCACATCAAGGACGCGCTGGAAGGTTTCTACCTTGTGGGGCAGATGCTTGCAATGCCCGAGCTCGTCCGGCCGCCAAACCAGCGCGCGCCCCGTGACGTCTCCCGGATCCGCTCCCACCGACGCCGCGGCAAGAAGCTTCGGCGTGATCGAACCGGACGGCCGCGTTAGTCGGCCTGAGCTATGAGCGCCGATGCCTGGGCCTGCACCAGCTCGGGTGACGGCCCAGCCGGAAGCACTTGTCGGGGGAGGAGCTGTGTCCAACTGGTCGCTGTGGTCAAGCGGAGGGGCCACGCGCTTGCCTGGCCAGTCTGCTAAACGAGAGAGCCAAGGGCCGGCCGGTCTCAAGTAGGGACTTGAGGCGGCACCGGGCCGCGTGGCCACGACCTGCCATTCGATTCGGTTCCGGCCCGACCGAGCTTCGAGAAGCGTAACCTGGATGGCGCGCCGGTCTGCGCCCAACCTCGAGCGCCCCTCCCCAGCCGGGGCATCGTGATCGAGGCAAAGGGAGGCACACTCTCAGACCACTGCAGTCTTCTTCGGGCCGCGTGCATCGTCGCTGGGGGACGAGACCGCGGTCGGTGGAGGTGACTGCCGTGACCCGGAATCGCGACTTCAAGAGGCTGATCCGCAAATTTATGCGCAAGACCGGTGAGTCCTACGCAACCGCCCGGCTGCAGCTTCAGCGCGCCGGGCCACCACCCTCCGAGGCGACAGCAGGAGGCGAAGCGATGAACCCGTTCCAGCGTTTCAGCGAGCCCGCGAAGCAAGTACTCACTGCAGCCCAGGAGGAGGCCGAGCGGGACGGTCACGGTGAGATCCGGCCGGACCACCTGATGATCGGCGTGCTCCGCCGCCGGCGTCGCTGGGCGCGCGTGCGCTGCGTAGCCTCGGGGTGGATCTCGTCGGCCTGCTCGACAAGCTCCGGCAACCTCCGAGCGGGCTGGTGGCGGCGCGCACTTTGCCCACGGCAGCAACCAAGCGTGTGATCGACGCGGCGGTGGGCGAGGCAGATCGGATGGACCACCGTCTCGTGGCCACAGAGTACTTGGTGCTCGCACTGACCATCGAGGAGAGTGCCGCTCACTCCATGCTGGCAGAGCAGGGAGTCACGGTTGAGAGGCTGCGGCAAGCGGCCGAGCGTTTGTGGGCTGAGCGGCAACCCGAGGAGCGCGCCGATCCGGCGCCGGAGCGGCAGCTCCCGCCGCCCTCTGTGATCGTGGGAGCTCTGCTGGAGCGTGCGCGCTCGCTCGCGGCGATGGAGGAGGCGCCCGTCGCGGAAATGGAGCACCTCATGCGCGCCCTGACCGAGCCCGGGAGCGAGATCGCGCCGCTGCTGGAACGCTTCGGCGTTGGCCTCGGCAACCTGCGGGCAGCCCTGGCCTGGGCGCCTGAGGTCCGGGCGGTCGCCGCGGAACTGGCACGGTCACAGACCTTGAAGGAGGACGCAATCCGCAGCCGGGACTACGAGGCCCCCACGCTCCACCGGAGAACCAGAAGTACCTGAAGGAGCGTTATCAGCTTCTTCGCACCATCTGGTGGGGTGGCGTGGTGCACGGCGAGGCACCGTAAGGGTATTCCAGGACCGGCAGGCGAATAGCCAACGGTCGGTTTCGGTTACCCGATTTCACCAGCCCTCAAGCCCGAGGTCTGCGATAATCTCGGCCTCGCAAAGCGCGGCCGCGCCCGGCCTGCTGCCTCTCTGACCGGCGCGCCCGTGCGGCTGCGGGCTCCCTTACGCGATACAGCGGACACCCGAAGCCGACCCCCGCGGCGCGTTGTGGTGACCACCCCCGTCGTAGCCTTCTTTGGCGATGGCCTGGCCCTTCGACTGGACCGTGTATGCGGGGCTGCTCGCGCTCCTCTTGGGGCACGCCTGGCTTGCCCGCGGCCGCGACCTGCCGCGGATTCGATCGTTCTATTTCGGCCTGGGCCTCCTGTGCATCTGGCTGGCGCTGGAGACGCCGATCGATACCCTGAGCGACCACTATCTGAACAGCGTGCACATGTTTCAGCACGTGCTGCTCGGCGTGGTCGCCCCGCCCCTCCTGCTCCTGGGGCTGAACCGGGAGATGGCGGCGGTCATCGGGCGGGTGCCCGGCGTGAGGGCAGTAACAGAGCCCGTCCCGGCACAGGTGATCGCCGGGGCGGTGATGCTCATGTGGCACCTCCCGCCGCTGTACGACACGGCGCTGCACTGGGAGGATCTGCACATCGTCGAGCACTTGACCTTCATCGGCGGCGGAGTCGTGTTCTGGTGGCCGGTCGTAGACGCCACCTCTGCACAATGCCGCTGGCAGCTGTCGGCCTGGGGCAAACTCCTGTACATCCTGGTGGGCACCTTCCCTCAGGACGGGGTCGCGCTGGCCCTGCAGTTCTCGCGCACACCGTTCTATGAGTTCTACACGCGCGTGCCTCGGATCGTGCCCGGGCTGAGCCCTGTGACCGACCAGACCACCGCCGGGGCGATCCTCATGGGATTCGGCAAGGTGAGCTATCTGATTGCCGCGGTCGTGATCTTCGTGCGCTGGTTCAATGCGGAGATCCGGGCCGACCTCGAGGGTGCTCCCGCTCGGAAAGCGTCAGACCACTGAGTTCACTCGCCGGCGACCAGCTCGCCCCAACGCTCCTCCACCCGGCGGACCTTGAATATCGCGAAGGCGGCGGCCCAGGTGACGGCGAATGCGCCCACGATCACAAATCCGAGGCTGCCGAAGCTCAAGCCGCCTATGGCGTCGAAGACCCATCCCTTCAAGCCGAGCTGGCCGATCAGGAGCTGGCACAGCTCGACAACGCCGACGAAAAGCGCGACGAAGACCGAGAGCGCCGTCACCGTCATGTTGTAGAAGACCTTTCTGATGGGATTGGAGAAGGCCCAGGCGTAGGCCTTGGACATGAATGCCCCGTCGGTAGTGTCCATCAGCGACATGCCCGCCGCGAAGATGATCGGCAGCGATATGACGACCTGGAAGGGCAGGCCCTGAGCTGCCGCGCCGGCCGAGATCGCCAGCAGAGCCACCTCGGAAGCCGTGTCGAAGCCAAGGCCGAAGAGAAAGCCGATCGGGTACAGGTGCCAGCTCTGCGAGACAAGCTTGAAGAGGCGCCCGAATACGCGTGACATCAGGCCGCCGGCCACCAGCTCCTTGTGCAGAGAGTGACGATCGTATTGGCCGCGTCGCATGCGCCGATAGACGCCGAGGATGTCGAGCAGGATCAGCAAGTTGAGGACGCCGATCACGATCAGGAACACGCCAGAGACGCTGGTCCCGATCACTCCACCGACGTTCCTGAGCTCGCCTTTGTCCGAGACCACGCCCTGGACCAGTGTCTTGATGGCCAGTCCCAGCGCCAGTGCGATCACGAAAACGACCGTCGAGTGGCCCATCGAGAAGAAGAAGCCGACCCCGACGGGCCGCCTGCCTTCCTGGAGCAGCTTTCGAGTGGTGTTGTCGATGGCCGAGATGTGGTCGGCGTCGAAGGCGTGCCGGAGCCCGAACGTGTAGGCAAGGCCGCCCAGCCCGATGAAGGCGGGGTGGCCGATGCCGTAGGTAAGCAGAGCTCCCCAGCCCACCACGTGAAGCAGGAGGACTGCGCCGTAGAAGCCGCACAGACGGCGACGCTCCCCCGGGTCGAAGGCCAGCCGTACGGTCTCGATCAGCGGAGCCATGCCTAAACCATAACTCCTTATCGAGACTGAGTCGCGATATGGTGGGCGTTGTTCACTCAGACGGATGGCAGCAGCTTGCGACTGACTCGCAGGAGCGATCGCATGCCGGCGCGCGTTACCCGCCCGGGTATGATCGCGGTGACTATGCGACCTCGCCGGGTCGCCCTGATGGCGCTGCCGCTGGCCGTCCTGGCCGCCAGCCAGGCCGGACACCTGCTGGCGTGGCAGCTCCGTCAAGGTCCCCAGGCGCTGCCCGTGGTGGGCTCTGAAGCAGCCGGTTATGTTGCCGCGCTGACAACCGTCACCTTTGGCATGGCTGGGGTGGCCATCCTGGCAGCCCTCTGCGTGATTGGCGCAGCCAGGGTTGCACGGCTGGGAAGGGCCGTCCTCCCGACAGCACCCGCACCGCGGCTGCGCCAGATACCGGTGCTGGACGCGGCCGCCTTCCTCTTCATCCTCCAGCTCGCCGTGTACCTGGCACAGGAAACTGTAGAGGCGGTATGGGCGGGCTCTTCGCGACCTGGCTTTGCGGACGTCCTGCTCTGGGGTAGTCTCGGCCAGGTCCCCGCCGCAGTGGTGGCCGGCGCGGCGCTGAGCTGGCTGAGTATCCGCTTCGAGGCCGCCGTAGAACAACTGCTGAATCCTGCTGCGGCTGTGCCGCTGTCGCCGCGGTCGGCTTTGGCGCTCCCGAGGGTTGGAATGCGGCGCGCCGCGCTGACGCTGCCGATCCAGGTGCCGGGTGGCGCCTTTTCCGAGCGGGGACCACCCTGATCCTGCGTCCAGGCGCGCGCGGCGGCTGAGGGCCGTCTTAACGGCCGGGGTTGACAGGCGGCCGTCCGGCCCGCATTCTCCCCGGGCGAACACCTTGACCCCCTGGGTGGGGGGTCTGGGGTGGAGGGGCGGCAGGCAGTGTTGCGTACGGTGTCGGGCGCATTCTGTGGAGTCTCCGGCGTCCCGGGCGACCGGGGCGTGTCGCTGTCCAAGTCGGTAACCAGGAGCTGCTTTCTGTGAACCTCGCGGTTTTCATGCACGCGTTCGGCGCTCGTTACGACCTGCCGATCTCGGTGGCCCTCTACCTCTTCGCAGCAGCAAGCGTAGTCGTGGTGTCCTTCGTCATGGTGGCGATCTTCGCCGGCGAACGCGTGGGCGAGCGTGCCGTCCGTTACCCGCGCCTGGCGGCACCTCTACTCCTGGCTGTCGGGCGCACTGGCGCCTTCCGTGCCATCACCGGCACAATCGGCGTTCTGGGGCTGCTGGCGGTCATCGTGACCGGCTTCCTCGGCAACCAGAACCCCGCCCGCAACCCGGCTGAGTACCTGACCTGGATCTACTTCTGGGCGGGCCTGGTCATCCTCTCGGGCCTGGTGGGCAACCTCTGGAGCCTTCTCAATCCGTGGTCGGCGATCTACGACCTGATCACGCGGGGACGTCGCCCCAAGCCTCCGCTCGCGCTGCCTGACTGGATTGGCGTCTGGCCGGCGGCGGTCGTCTACCTCCTCTTCGCAATGTTCGAGCTCGCCTCCGGCGTCGCGAACCGGCCATGGTTGGTAGCCACACTGGCCGTCATCTACTCTGTGGTGACGCTGGTCGGCATGGTCCTCTTCGGGCGCGACCGGTGGCTCCTGAGCTGTGAGGGCTTCACGGTGCTTTTCAGCGTCGTCGGCCGCTTCGGTCCGGTCGAGACGGAGCGCGACGAGACTGGTCGCCTACGGGCAGTATGGCTCCGACCCTGGGGCACTGGCTTGCTGCAGCGTCAGCGGGGCGGCTGGGACTGGGTCGTGTTCGTGATCCTCATGTTGAGCTCGCTCGCATTCGACGGGATCATTGCGACCGGAGCGTGGATGAGCTTCGCCGACGCCCTGGCGCCGCGGGTGCAGCCACTGGGTGCCATTGGGACGGCTCTGGTCAGAGCGTTCGGCATGCTGCTGCTCGCCTCTGCCTTCCTCCTGATCTTTACCGCCTTTGTCCGCATGATGATCTTCTTCGGCGGAGGTCGCGTCGATGAAGTGGCCACAGTCACTGCATTCGCCCTCACGCTGGTTCCGATCGCTCTCGTCTACAACGCCGCTCACAACTACAGCTACCTGACTATCCAGTCGCAGATGCTCATCCCCTTGCTGGCCGACCCGCTCGGGAAGGGCTGGAACGTCGCGCCAACACAGGGCTATCAGCCCAGCTTTGCGCTCACCGGCGCGGCGACTGTGTGGTACATGCAGATCATCCTGATCGTGGTGGGCCACGTCATCGCCGTTTACCTGGCTCACCTGCGCGCCGGGGAGCGCTTCAGGTCGGCGCAGCGAGTACTTCTGAGCCAGTACCCGATGCTCGTGCTCATGGTCATGTACACGATGACCAGCCTCTGGATCCTCGCCCAGCCGATCACCAGAGGAGGTTGATCGCTCATCCGCGAGGCGATACCTCGGACTATGAATAGTTGCTTTGTCTAACAAATGCAGAAAACCCAAGCTCAAGACGCAACCTGAGCGCAATTGATGGAGCATTAGGACTTGCATTCGCAGGGGTGATGTCGCAAAATACAAGCGTCCGGTCGATGACCGGCAGGCCCGGGGATCCTTGCTTAAGAGAGGATGAGAGGGACTTGGGGGGAACTCCAAGGACGGGTTCCCGGGCCCAATAAATAGACCTCACCCCCGCAGCCATGCTCGGTGGAGGTGCGAGGAGGGTTCGCCCTCCTCGCCCGCCCCGAGCGGGGGCCGCGATCGGAAAACGCCAGGTCCTGATCTTGGCGCGCACTTCATCGGATACTGCTACGATCCGCATCGTGATCTCATCCGAGCTGCTCGAGGTTCTGGCCTGCCCCAAATGCAAGCAGAAGATCGAGCTGAGTGAAGACGGGCAGGCGCTCATCTGCCAATCAGACCGCCTCCGCTACCCGATCGTAGACGGGATCCCGGTCATGCTCGTCGAGGAAGCCGAGAGCTTCTAACCCGGCCCTCTCGCGCCTGCAATCTCTCAACCGTCGCGCCAAGCGCGTAGCGTCGGAGTGCAGTCCCCTGGATTCTCAAAGGGGGTTGGAAAATCGGACACCATGCCTTAAACGGCGCATCGATAAGCGGAAGTGTCTACGCGCGCGGTGCGGCCGACCCCCGCGCGCACATCTGCGTCGATCTCCTCGTTCGTGAGGGCGTAGGCCTGGCTGGGATCGGTGCTGGATGCTGCGAAGATCAACCCCAGAACGTTGCCCTGAAGGTCCACGACCGGCCCCCCTGAATTGCCCGGATGGACGCTTGCCGAGAGTATCCAGATGTTGCGATCGACGAGCGCATCGTTGTAAATGTCACGACCCGTCGCAGACGTGCTCTTCTCGATCACTGCAGGGCTGACCGACTCCCCGCCGCCGCCCGGGTAGCCGATCACTGCCGCCTGCGTCCCTCGCTGGCCACTGCCGGCCGGCAGGACCGCGGCCCCGGCCTGCGGCGCCCAGAGGATGGCGACGTCCCGTCCCGGGTCGAACAGGACCACCGTCGCAGGTACGCCCCCCGGCCGGCCGGCGCTCTGTGACAACCGCGTGTTGGCAGTGCCCGAGACGACGTGCGCGTTGGTGACCAGATAGCCAGGCGCAACCGGATAGGCGCTGCCGCTCACCTGACCGCCGCAGCCTCTGCCCTCGACCCGGAACACCGACCTGGTGGCCGCCGTCACGCCGGGAGTGTCGACGGAGGCAGGCGGCTGCAATGAGTCCAGCGGCGGCTGCTCCAACACTGCGAAAGCCGGCGGAAACGGCACCCCTGCGAGGATCCCGCTCACGCCAGTCAGGAAGCCGGGTGGGCGCGGAAACAGCACGTCCACCGGTCTCAGGATCGCCGAGCGCTCGATGAGCCGCCCCACCTCGGGACTCGGGCCCCGCGAGAAGGTCAGTCCAAGGAACCAGGCGACTGAGAGCACCGCGAACGCCGAGAAGAGGCTGCCGGCCAGCTTCTCGGGCGGGCGAGTCAGGCCTGGCCCGCGTAGTGCCCGCCGCATGGGCTCCCCGATCATGTAGCCCAGGGTGGAGCCCAGGCTGCCAAAGATGACCAGGACCAGGGCCGCCGCCAGCGGCTTGACGGCGCCCGGCAGCTGGAGAGCTGAAAGGATGCCGGGGGCCAGAGCAGCACCGGCGACAACACCCGCCACAAGCCCGACGTACTGGGTCAGAGAGAGCCAGAAGCCGCGGCGGTAGCCGTTGGCCAGCCCGATCAGTAGGGCGACGATGATGAGGAAGTCGATCAGGTTGATGCCGGTAAAGGTACGCAACTGCGCCGTCGTGCGATGCGTCCGAGCTCCAGGGGGGCCCCGCCCCCGTCATCGCCCAAAGCCGGATAATTGAGCTCGTGATCTACCTATGGGTCGGCGAGTGGATTCCGGCCTGGGGGTACATGAGCCTGGCCTTCCTGGTGGCCGCCCTTGGTGTGGTCGGCCTGGGCTGGTGGGTCTTGAAGGCGGATCGCATCAACCGGCGGTCCGAGGCCACACAGTACGAGGAGAGCGCCGAACACTAAAATCGCCCGCCGTCCTACGATGGGCGTGCGATGGAGGAGGGCTCTCAGCCTCCGATCCTGGCGTCTGACGCAGAGCGTGAACGAGCATGTTCCATCCTGCGCGAGGCCTCTGTCGATGGACGCCTGACTCTTGATGAGTTCTCGCAGCGGATCGGCCGCGCCCTGGCCGCCCGCACGCGAGACCAGCTGGCGGAAGTCACCAGCGACCTGCCGGCGGTGGCTCCCCCACAGGCGGTGCGCAGGCCACCAGTGCGGTGGTCGGTCGCCCTCCTGGGCGGCGTGGAGCGAAGGGGCTTCTGGAGGGTGGGCGAAGGCAGCTGGGCGATCGCGGTCATGGGCGGCTGCAACCTGGACCTCCGCGGTGCAGCCATCTCAGCGCCGGTCATCGCGATCAACGCGATCTCGGTGATGGGCGGTGTGGACGTGATCGTGCCGCCAGGGGTGGAGGTCGAGCTGGAGGGCGTGGCCATCATGGGCAGCAAGACACTCAAGCTGTCGGGCCCCCCGCCGGGTCCTGGAGCGCCCGTTGTCCGGGTCAACGCGTTCGCCCTCATGGGCAGCGTCACAGTGCGCGACCGCCCCAGCCTCGGCACGAGGCTGATGGACGCTATAGACGACCGGCTGCGCGATCCCTGAGCAGTAGTGCTTATCCCTCACCCTCAGGGGGAGACGGGAGTGCGTGCTCTGCCTCACGGGCCTTGCGCTCGGCTCGCAGGTCGCGCAGCGGCATGAACGAGCGCACTGGCGGCACGCGGTCGAAGTTGTAGGGCGGGGGCGGCGAGCTGGTGGCCCACTCCAGGGTGTTGCCCTCCCACGGGTCGTCGCCGGCGACCTCACCGCTCCGCCAGCTGCGGACCAGGTTGATCACGAAGATCAGAACCGAGAACGCCACAAGGTACGAGGCCACGGTGATGAAGGCGTTGGTCGCTGCCCAGCCCTCCTCGCCGAAGCCGCCGGGGTAGGTGGCGATGCGCCTGGGCATCCCTTCCAGGCCCAGCGTATGCATGACCAGGAAGGTGGCGTTGAAGCCAATGAACACGGTCCAGAAGTGCCACTCGCCCAGCGTCTCGTTGAGCTTGCGGCCGGTGATTTTCGGGAACCAGTAGTAGATGCCGGCGAAGATCGTCATCACGCTGCCTCCGAACAGCACGTAGTGCAGGTGAGCGACGACGTAGTAGGACTGGTGCAGCTGTGTGTCGACTGGGACCGAGCTGAGGTAGATGCCGGTGATGCCGCCGATCACGAAAGTGGCCATGAAGCCGAAAGCGAACTTCATCGGCAGCGTGAACTCGATCGATCCCTTCCAGGCGGTTGCGATCCAGTTGAAGAACTTGATGCCGGTCGGGACCGCGATCGCCATCGTCATGATCATGAAGAAGCTCTCGACCCAGATGTTCAGGCCCACCGTGAACA
>Ga0126378_10004497_pt1 | contig 10663 bp, 5 predicted proteins | sample PanSoiMetPlot_23_FD_92587 | JGI IMG/M metagenome (GOLD analysis project Ga0126378, IMG submission 92587) | Tropical forest soil microbial communities from Panama - MetaG Plot_23 | ecosystem: Environmental > Terrestrial > Soil > Tropical forest > Bulk soil | place: Panama | collected 2016-02-17
TGGAACGCCTGGCGTTTTCCGAAATCCAGGCGCAAGCCATTCTAGATCTCCAGCTGCGCCGCCTGTCCGCCCTGGAACGGCAAAAAATTATCGAAGAGTACGAGTCGATTATTAAGTTAATCGCCGAGCTGGAAGAGATTCTGGCTAACGAGCAATCGCTGCGCGCCGTAATTGTCAAAGAGCTCGAGGAAGTAAAGGAACAGTTCGGCGACCGCCGCCGCACCGAGATCACCGATGAAGGCACTGAGTACACGATCGAGGATTTGATCGCCGACGAAGACGTGGCGATTACCGTTACCAAAAGTGGCTATATCAAGCGTACGCCGGTGACGACTTATCAACGCCAGGGCCGCGGCGGCAAAGGCCGGTTCGGGGCGATGGCGAAGAATGAAGATTTTGTCGAGCATCTCTTCATTGCCTCGACCCATGCTTATTTGATGGTTTTTACCGACGACGGCCTGGTTTACAAGATGAAGGTGCACGAAGTGCCCGACGCGGCCGCGGCGTCGCGCGGCAAAGCGATCGTGAACCTGATTCAGATTCCTTCCGATCGCAAGCTCGCCGGCGTGGTTCCGGTACGAGAATTCTCGGAGGGACGATATGTCGTAATGGTGACGCGCAAGGGCGTGATCAAGAAAACTTCGCTGGCGGATTTTCAAAACATTCGCTCGAACGGCATCATCGCCATCAACATCGACGAAGGCGATGCCTTGCTGGACGTGGTTTTGACCGACGGCACGAAGCGTATCTTCATTGCCACCCACGACGGGTTCGCCATCCGCTTTGACGAAAAGAATGCCCGGCCGATGGGACGCGCAACCCGCGGCACCCGCGGCATCGATCTGCGCAAAGAGGATTTCGTAGTTTCGCTGTGCGCGGTCTCGGCCGATGATTCCGAGCGCATGCTTTCCGTCTCCGAGCGCGGTTACGGCAAGCAAACACCGATCTCCACTTATCGCCTGCAATCGCGTGGCGGCAAAGGCGTGATCAATATGAAGACGACGGACAAGACGGGCAAGGTAGTGGCCGTCTTTCCGGTTGAAGACGAGTCGGAAATCATGATCATCACCCAGCAGGCGAAACTAATTCGTCTCGAAGCTGGTGAAATCCGCAAGACCGGCCGCAGCGCCCAGGGTGTGCGATTGATCAAAACAGAAGAAGGCGACAAGGTAACGAGCGCCTCGCTGATCGAGCCTAACGGCGACGAGGAAACTGAGGAGGCCTAGAGTTAGTTTGCTGCCACGCACTCGCGCGCAAGAGGCGGCTGCCACCTCATAGCGAACCGGAGTCCGTGGAGCCGACTGTTCTCGGAGACGCTGACGCGCTGGGTAGGTCATCGCTCAGCACTCCGCACTGAGGTTACAGGTTCGTGAGGATCACTTGAATGCGCGGTGGCTGCCCGCATCCCCGATCGGCAGATGAATCCGAAAGGTCGAGCCTGCACCGATTTGTGAAATCGCTTCGATTCTGCCTCCATGCGCCCGCGCGATGCGCCGCACCGCCGGCAATCCCAGGCCGGTGCCCCCTTTGGTCGTGGTAAAGAAGGTATTGAAGATGCGCTTCAGGTTCTCTTCGCTGATGCCGCGGCCGGTGTCGGCAACTTCAATGACAGCATCTTCACCGCTGTCTTCGGTGTCGACGCGCAGGATCCGCACGGTGATCTTTCCTGCGGCCTCGATCGCTTCAATGGCGTTAATTACCAGATTGAGGATCGCGTCTTCGATTTGTGCGGCATCGGCGTTGACGATGATGTCCTCGTCAGGCGCTTCAAACTCAATTTGAATGTGCCGCCCGCGCGCGCCGGCGCCGATGGCTTGTGAACGCGCCATCGTTACCGCCTTCGAGGTCAGTTCAATCAATGAAGTCTCAATCGTGTTCAGCGCCCTGGGCCGGGCGCGGTCCAGCAGGGCGCGCACGGTTGCATCAATCCGCGTAACTTCGTGACGAATCCCTTCGAGTGCTTCTCGTTCCGGATCGTTTGGATCGCGTCGCCGGATCAAAATGTCGACGGCCCCCTGAATTCCGGCCAGCGGGTTCTTGACCTCGTGTGCCAAACCGGCGGCCAGTTCGCCTACGAACGACAGTTGGGCGGCCCGCTGCAGCTCGCCCTGCAAACGTTTGTGCTCCGTCACATCCGTATTGACGACAAGTTTCTGGATTGGCTCACCACTTTCATCGCGCACCAGCGTCCAGCGACTTTCTACAATCAAAGCCCGGCCGTCCTTGGTAACCTGATTAAACTCGCCGCGCCATTCGCCGCGCTCGAGCAAGGTCTTTTGCGCGGCTGCATAGTCTGGCGGAATACTGTCAAAGAGAAAATCCGTAGTCTTCCGCCCGATCACTTCATCGACACGCCAGCCGTACATTCGCGCGGCACTCTTATTCCAATAGATGATCCGGTCATCCATGTCCCGGACCAGAATCGCGTCCTGCGACTTGTCGAGCAGGTCCGCCTGCTGGCGAATCTGTTCCTCGGCCAGCTTTAGTTGCGTGATGTCGTGGCGGATGGCGACATATTGGTAGGGCTTGTTGGCCGCGTCGAGGAACGGCACAATCGTAGTGTCGACCCAGTAAATACTCCCGTCCTTGGCCCGATTACGCAGTTCACCGCGCCACACTTGCCCACCGGCAATCGTGGTCCAAAGATGGCGAATGAATTCCTTTGAGTGATAGCCGGAATTAATTATCCGATGGTCCTGGCCCAGCAGCTCGGCGCGCGAGTATTTCGAGATCCGACAAAAAGCCTCGTTTACATAATTAATAATCCCACGCTGGTCGGTAATCGCGACAATGGTCGATTGGTCGAGCGCGAATTTTATGTCGGATAATTCTTTCAACGATCCAGTGAGCGCAGCTTCGGTCGCGGCCGCGGCGTGTGGTGGTGGCGTTCCGGTTTCGGCAGAATTCACCCTTTTCACGCGGTTAGATTAGAGAGGAAATCAGGACGGATCAAGCCGCAGCCGGTCCGAGTAGGGGCACACTTTCGAGATTTTCACTACCCAAATCTCAGCGAGCTGAGGTGCGCAGAGGAACCCAAAATGTACTCATACTAACTTTGGCGCAGCGCCTCAGCAGAAGATATTCCGAAGATCACCGTTTATCCGCGAACCGCGGAATACTCTTCCAGCTTCTTCAAACGATAGCGCAGCTGGTCGCGCGAGATGCCCAGCATCTCGGCGGCCTTGGTCTGATTGCCGCCGCTGCGCTCAATCGCCTGGCGCACCAAAGACATTTCGACTTCATCGAGTGAGACTCCACCGGGCGGCAGGTGAAAGACTTCGGGCCCGTGACCGTCGAGTGAGGGGCGATCGGGCGGTTGGCCGGCGACCGCGCGCGGAATGTACTTCATGGTAATCACTTCATCGTCTTCAAGGATCATAGCGCGCTCAATCACATTTCGTAGTTCGCGCACATTGCCGGGCCAGTCGTACTGGCGAAAGGCCTTGGCCACTTCCGGAGATATTCCGGTAATACGTTTGCGGAGCCGCTCGCCGAACGATTCGATGTAATGCTCTGCGAGCGACAACACATCATCACCACGTTCGCGTAAACTCGGAATGTCGATCTGGATGACTGAGAGCCGGTAGTACAAATCCAGACGGAAACGTCCTCCTTCACTTTCGCGTTTCAGGTCCCGATTTGAGGCCGCGATAATACGCGCGTCGAAAGGAATGTCTTTCAATCCGCCGACGCGCCGGAAGGCACCTTCTTCGAGCACCCGCAGAAGTTTTGCCTGTAGGCTCAATTCCAGTTCGCCAATCTCGTCAAGTAGGAGCGTACCGCCTTCGGCCTGCTCAAACATGCCTTCCTTGCGCGCCTTCGCGTCGGTGAACGCGCCTTTCTCGTAGCCAAAGAGCTCGCTTTCTATGAGCGTGCCCGGCAAAGCCGCGCAGTTGATCGCCACGAACGGGCCATCCGCTCGATTGGAGTGATAGTGAATGGCTTTGGCAACGAGGTCCTTGCCCGTGCCCGATTCGCCCTGTAGCAGCACGGACGACACTTCACTCTCGGCAACTTTTTGCGACATCGCCAGCATTTCACGGATGACCGCCGATTTGCCGATGATTTGATCAAAGCTGAACTGCTGCGAACGTTCACGTCGAATCAGGTTCACTTCGTGCCGCAGGCGGCTGGCCTCGATACCGTTGCGAATGGCGACGTGCAGCTCTTCGAGATTGATAGGCTTGCCGATGAAATCATAGGCGCCGCCGCGCAACGCTGCGATTGTTTCATCAACCAGCACGTTGGCCGTAATCATAATGATCACAGCTTCGGGCTCGCGTTGGCGCAGCTTGCGCAACACATCGAGTCCGGAGCCATCCGGTAGATTTATGTCGAGCAGCACGGCAGCCGGCGATTCGGCTTCAAAGGCGTTAATGGCATCGCCGGCGGTGGCGGCTTCCATCGGCATAAATCCCCAGCCGCGCAGGGCCTCGCCCAGCGACCAGCGAATCATTTTCTCATCATCAACGACGAGGATTCGTTCTTTGTAGTTCTTCAGGTTTTTGTCCTTCTTCTCAGTCGCCATCGCGACTGCATTATAGGCAACGGGGCGATCTTCAGAGAAGCCGCCGATGCCGGAGCGTGCGAAGCTAATCGGGCGCGCCAGACAGATAGCAAGCGCTGTACTCCGAGACAAAGTGCCTTTTTTCGCATTTTGCGGCGTTGATTTGGGGAATTGTTCGCACGCCACCAGGTTTGGGTGCGAGATTTTCCGCCGGGTTGCGGAAAGCAGGTAGCCACCAAACCATCGTCATTGATTTAATGGCCCTCGTGTCTTAAGCTAATTCTCGTTCCCTCTGCCGTCCGCAATCCGGCGCATCCCCTACCGCTTGAGCCGGTGTCTTCTGGCTTGGTGAAAGACCGCGGTGTCGATTGATCGTAACAGTTAACGCCGCTCGTTTGGTGTTCGTGTCTTCTCTCGGGGAAATCGAAGCGGGCGGGCCAATTTTTGAAGTTGTGCCGCCCCTCGATAGTCTCATGAACGGTAGCAGTTGACAGTTCCGGACCAGGGCGCGGAGCGACTTTTGTTGTCACCTTGCCATTTCTCGATGGCAGTAAAAGCGTTTCCGCGAGCTTAGCGCACCGCGAGCGGCTGGCCGGCGGCGCAAACCTCAATGGACTGAGAGTCCTGGTGGTCGATGATGAGGTAGACACGCGCCAGTTGCTGAAGACAGCGCTGTCGAAACAGGGCGCGCGGGTGAGCACCGCGCCCTCGGCGACCGCTGCGTTGCGTTTGATATCGCGAGTAAAACCGGACGTTTTGATCTCGGACATCGGCATGCCGGGGGTAGATGGGTATGAGCTGATGCGCCGCGTGCGATTATTACCAAAGGCGCGAGGGGGCGCCGTTCCAGCGGTAGCCCTGACGGCATACGCGCGCGAAATCGACCGTCAGCGCGCGCTCCACGCTGGCTACCAAACGTACCTCGCAAAACCGGTCGAGCTTTCGGAATTGTCTCTGACCGTTGCCAACCTCGTCGGCAGTGTGACCCACAACGGTAACCTTAAATCGAGTCAGAACCACCTCCGGGAGCGGCGCGGGACAATCACCCGGCACGAAGCGCTGTCAGTAAAATAGCCTCGACCGTGAAGTCGGGGGGAAGGCAATTGATGAATTCCCCTGGCCCGCAGCGCCCGGTCTCCAGGGCCGGTCTGGCAAACCTTGGCATTTTCTTTTGCCAACTAACCCCGACCGGAAAAACCATGGCTATTTGATGACGGCGCTGCGCGCCTGCCTCCGCCACGTTTGGCGCTCTACCCGAACAACGTTTTCCATATTCTTCTCTACCACTCGAATCCTCCCCTCGATTATCATCAGCGCGCCTTTCCATCTGACGATCCGGGAGAAATGACGATGGTGTGTCGATCACGGTTCGGGCTGTTTCTATCCCTGCTCATGTTTCTGAGCTGTTCCCAAGGGTCAGCTCAAACGCCTTTACGAAAAACCATCGCCTTCAGCACGACCGAAGGAACGACGCTAGCCTTTGACGTCTCTGGAGATGGACGATCGATCGTGTTCGATCTGTTGGGCCAGCTATGGCTGCTGCCGTCGTCGGGCGGCGCGGCCCGGCCGATTACCGATGCCGTGCGTGATAGCTCGGAGGATAATGACCCAACCTTCTCGCCCGATGGCCGCCGCGTGGTGTTTCGAGGTGAGCGCAATGGTCGGACGGGCTTGTGGCTGCTCAGCCTCGATTCCGGCCGCCTGCGTCAGTTGACGCAACTGACAAATCCCGAAGGCTATGACGGTAATGCTTCGTGGTCTCCGGATGGAAAAGTGATCGCGTTCGCGCACACCGTTTTACCTAATTCGAACCCTGGCCGCCCCCGAAGCGCGATCATGTTGCTCGATGCTACCTCGGGAGATGTACGCGAGCTGTCAATCGCGGGTCTGCCCACTGCGAATGTGAGCGATCCTGTCTGGCTCAATGAGGGCAAGCAGATTGCGTTCGTCACCCGATTCGCGGAAAGCCAAAGGGGCGGCCGCGTTTGGATAGTGCCTGCATCCGGGGGCTCCGCGACTCCGCTAACTCCGGAGTCCGTGCCGGTACTAGCGCCGGCTTTTTCCAGCGATGGCCGGCGCGTGGCCTACTTTGCACTTGACGGTGCAAGACGAATGCAGGTCTGGGTGCAGGAGGGTAATGCCGCAAGCCAACCTGTGCAACTGACCAACGATAAGGATGTGGCCGTTACTCGGGTTCGTTGGCTTCCGCGCGAAAACCGACTGATGTACTCAGCCGATGGCCGGCTATGGACTATCGGCGCTTCCGCAGGGCCACGCGCGCCGGTACCGTTTACGGCGCGCATAGAGTTTACCCGACAGCAGTTGGCTCTACCGCAGGCGAAGTTTCCCCAGCCTGGCCTTAAGCAACCGGCTCGTTCGTTTATGGGACTCGCCCTCTCGCCTGACGCTCGCAATATCGGAATGCTTGCCCTTGGCAAGCTGTGGATCGTTCCCGTGGGTGGGAATCCGCGCCCGGTGGCCCAGGTTCCGTTCGAAGCGACGTCGCTCGTGTGGTCTCCCGACGGTAAGGAAGTCGCCTGGTCCGCCGGCGATCCAGACCAGGAAGATCTATTCGCGACCAATCTCAGTACCGGCGCTACTCGTCGCATCACTGCCCTTCCCGGTCGCGAGGCTTATCCCGCTTATTCCCCTGATGGCCGTCATCTGGCATTTGTGCATGTGCAGAATGATGATGGCGTACTGCGCATCGTGGATGCGAATGCGACTAACGTCACCGATCCAGCCAGGACTCAAAGCCTCGGTTCGATCGGGATGAGATGGGCCAGCACGCCGCAATGGAGTCCCGAGTCGGATGGTTTGCTCCTCTGCGGCGCGCCCGCACCGAACAAGGCCACAGCGGCAAATTTCGTTTCCCTGTCCGGTGAACGCAAAGCCCTTGGGCGCTTTCCCGACGCCCCGATTTTTCTGCAATGGACGCCCCAACACACGATCATTTTCGTTCGTCATGACCGATTGTGGCAGGCGCCTTTCGATCGCACCGGTATGCAGTCCGATCCGAAGCCGATCGGAACGGCGGCCGCACTTTACGCCTCCTCAGCGCGCGACGGTACGCTGCTCTTCGTCTCTGCCGGCGGTCTGCGTCTGCGCTCACCCGCGGGAAATGAACAGACGATTGGCTGGCCGATCTCTTACACCCGGCCAGTGCCTGAACCGATGCTGATCCGCAACGTCAGGATCATCGATGGGACCGGGACGCCGGCGACGGAACCTCGCGACATTCTTATTCGCGAAGGAAGAATCACACGAATCGCGGGTCCGGACATTATCTCTGCTGACGGTATTCGGGTGATTGATGCCGCGGGACGCGTGGTCATTCCCGGCCTCATGGATCTGCACGCGCACACCTACCGGCCCGATCTGTTGCCTGGATTTCTCTATTTTGGGATCACTACGGTTCGCGATCAGGGTTCCTCGATCGCTCCGATGGTCGCATATGCAACCGCCATCTCAGCCGGCGTCCTGCCGGGACCGCGGGTCGGCTATGGCGGGTTTCAGTTCTACAGCGACTGGTCCATTGATGAGGAGCAGGGCCGCGGCCTCGAGCCCGAAGCCGATCCGAATCACATCAGCCGGGCCATGGATTTGGCCGAAGCGTTCGGCGCTCAACACATCAAGACGCGCACGTTCCGGCGCTGGGACATCAACGCTCGAATGATCTCCGAAGCCCACCGGCGCGGCCTGCGCGCGACTGGTCACTGCTCACATCTGCTGCCGTTGGTCGCGGTGGCGATGGACGCGAAAGAACACATCGGTTCTTGCGAGAAGCGTGGCGACACCTATATGTACGACGATCTGATCCAGCTGTTTCGAGTTGCCGGCATCAATGTTGTCCCGACCATTTCATATTTCGAGCTGGCAGTTCGGCTCAACGAGCGGCCTGGGTTTTTCGACGACGACCGAGAACTCGCGCCATTTCTGCCGGCCAAGGAAAACTTTGATTGGATGGTGAAGCTGCCCCCCGCCGCGCGGGCAGAATGGATCGGTCTGGCCCAACGGGCGCGCGAGACGACTGGAAAATTGTGGCGCGCTGGAATTAATCTCGGCACCGGGACCGACATTTGGCAGGTGCCGACGGGTGTGCATATGGAACTGGAGCAGTTGGTCGCCTCCGGCTTGCCGCCGCTCCAGGCCATACATGTCGGCACCGGCGGCGCCGCGCGCATTCTTGGTGCGGAGCATGATCTCGGCACGATCGAAGTGGGTAAGTGGGCAGATCTGGTGCTGCTCGACGCCGACCCGCTGGCAGACATTCGCAACACGCGCCGCATCTGGCACGTAGTAAAGGAGGGTGAACTCGTGGATCGCGCGGCAATACTGAAAGTCATGAGGCCACGCTGACTTGAAAAAGTGATCAAACAGATTTTCATCTATCTAGTGACAATCGGAATCGCGGTCGCGCTCATGCGACAGGTGCGCAAACCGAACCGATGGGTGGGCCGACCGTTTCTGTGGATCATGAATCGAACCCACTCATCGTTGACCGATTGGGGACTCGAACATGTCTCGATCGACAAACAGTTCACGATTCTTGACGTTGGCTGCGGCGGGGGCCGGACCATTCAGAAACTGGCGGCGACGGCGAGCGAAGGATCTGTCTACGGGATAGACTATGCGAGTGGCAGTGTCGCGGCGTCCCGGACGAAGAATGCGGAATTGATCAAGGCCGGCCGGGTTGAAATACAGCAGGCTTCAGTTTCGCAGCTACCATTTGCGGACCAGAAATTTGATCTGGTGACGGCAGTCGAGACTCAATATTACTGGCCTGATCTGATCAATGATCTGAAAGAAATACGCCGGACTTTGAAACCTGGTGGCCGGCTGGTAATCATTGCCGAGACCTTCAGCGGTGGACGATTCGACAACCTTAAAGGGCCCGTGATGAAATTGCTCAAATCCACCGCTCTGAGTGAAAACGCACAGCGCGAACTATTTCAGTCCGCAGGGTACCAAGAGGTGCAAACCTTCGTTGAGCAGCGTAAGGGCTGGATTTGTGTCGTGGGGAGCAAAGAAGCCAGCGTAGATCCGCCAACACAAAAAGTCGCGATTGGTCGGATTGATTGAGTGCGAACCAAAATCCGAGTAGCGTCAAGCGCTTTTTACCCAAAGACGTTCGCCACGGTCACTGATTCTTAACCACCAAAAACGGTGGCCGCTTGATCTGGTTGAGGCACGACAGGTCGAGCCCTTCCGTCGTTCCCTTATCGATAAAGTCAGCGACCAGATTTTCCACGCAGTCATAGCTGGTGTGAGTCGCGTTGGGAACGATCACCAGGCGACCGTGTGAAAGAGTGCGCGCGACCTGCTCAGCCAGCGACGGTGGCGTGACGGGATCCAGTTGGCCGGCAATCACTAATGCCGGCTTGTCTGACTTCACCGGATCGAGAAATGACGAATCAACCTTTGCTCGCGGCCATTCATTGCAGGCGCGCATCACGGGTCGCACCCGCGCATCGCCATAAAAACTGTTGGCGCTCGTCGTTTTGATCTCTTCAGGCGTAATGAAGGCTACATTTTCACCACAGATAACAGAGAATTGCATTCCCCGCGCGATGCGATTACCGATGGCCGCAACCACCGGGAAGGCATTTGTGACGAACGGCCCAAGATTACCTTTGGCTCCCAAATGAATGAGTGCCGGCAGCGCAGCCGCCACCTGTGGCACGTAAAGGACCTGCCTGATGCTATCGACAAAGGCATCTCTGGTAACGGTGACCTGCTGCTCGCTTCTGGTGAAGGGATTCAGCGCTGCGACTTCTACCGACCCTTTATCGAACTGATCCATGACAGCCTTAAATTCGTTGACCAGATCAGGATAGGCGGCATGGCAAGCCGGGTCGGCGGCACAATCTGCCAACATTCGATCAACGGCCTCCTGCACACCCCGCGAGAATGAAAGCGGAAACTTGACGCTGAAGGGCGCCACCCCAAACACGCTGATCGTGCGGACGTGCTCCGGGTGCTGGCGCAGGTAAGCCAGCGTGGTGGTCGAACCGTATGAGCCGCCATAGACGTTGATGCGATCATAACCGAGCGCCGAACGGACTTCATCAATGTCGTCCATGGCGATGGTCGTTGTGTAGAGTTTGAGATCGGCGATCTTTTCCAGTTGCTCGCGACAGGCGCGAATCCATCCCA
>Ga0126378_10004498_pt1 | contig 10662 bp, 11 predicted proteins | sample PanSoiMetPlot_23_FD_92587 | JGI IMG/M metagenome (GOLD analysis project Ga0126378, IMG submission 92587) | Tropical forest soil microbial communities from Panama - MetaG Plot_23 | ecosystem: Environmental > Terrestrial > Soil > Tropical forest > Bulk soil | place: Panama | collected 2016-02-17
CAAGAACAGTGTAAGAACCAACCCTGAAGGGAGGAAAGATGCAAAACAGGAGGTAAACAATTAAGACAGTCGTACGCAGGGCAGACGATCAGTCGCTCAATTTGCAATCAACCGAATGGGCTCTGCGATGTAATTCGTTCACACGTTCTAACACATCGTACCGGACACATAGGTTACACTTTCTCGCTTTTTTGGGAGGGAGTGGATGCCCTTGGAAGGCGCCCCTGAGAGATTCGAACTCCCGACCCTCTGGTTCGTAGGTAGATGAGCAAACTTCTACGAGCGGTCCCGCACGCACCTCTCGCTGGGCAAGGATCCGCCGCTTGCGCGGGCCATTCAGCTCCCCTGGACGGGGCCGATTGTAGCGATTCCTCAGGTCGGGGGCTTGCATGAGTCAGCAGGCTCGCACGAATCTCAATATTCTCGGGCTATCGATAGGACTGCGAAGTCGCCAAACCTGCACGAATAGAGTTTCTAAGGGACAGCTCCTATTGACTCCGATCTCCAGACGATTCCGAAGGGTTGATCTACAAATCCTTAACAGCCCGAATCTCCGATTGAGCGCGGATGTGATATCGTTTTGCCCCACGCTGTGAACGGGAACGATTCCTTGTCTTGAGAGCTAAAGATCCCGTGAAGGACAAAACAGCAAAGGGGCCCAGTATATGCGTGCAAACCTCCGCTCGATTGCTTCTGTCGCGGTTATCGGTTTTTGTTTTCTCTTCGGGTTCTCAGGAGCAGCAGGAACGCCCGATTCTGACACTTGGCACTTGGATGGCCCACACTCAGCGGCGCAGTTTTCAGTTCGTCATCTCGGAATCTCGACGGTCCGCGGAACCTTCACGAAGATTAGCGGCGATGTAACCTATTCTCCTGCTGACGTAGGCAAGTCTTTCGTCAATGTCACCATCGATGCCAGTTCGGTGGACACTCGGGTGGAAATGCGAGATAACGACCTGCGCAGTGAGCACTTCCTGGATGTGGCTAAATATCCGACGATCATTTTCAAATCGAAACGCGTTGCCGCCGCAGGTGCGGGCAAGTTGACCATTACCGGTGATCTCACGATTCACGGCGTGACGAAGGAAGTTCCTCTGGACGTTGCCGGGCCAAGCGCCCCGATCAAGAATCCCATGGGCCCCGGACAACGCATGGGCGCCTCCGCCACGGCCAAAATCAATCGGGAAGACTTTGGAATGACCTATATGCCCGGAATGGTTGGCAGCGAGGTGGAAATCCAGATCGACGTCGAACTCGTGAAATAGACCTCGTATGGTCAAAGAACTCGAATGGATTGAGATGGCACAACTCTCGATTCTCTTCAAATCGCTTTCGCTAAGGCTCCCCAGCGACCGGAGAATTAGGCATCGAATGAAAGGGACAGGACCGGCAAAGAAGTATAATTCCCTTTGGCTCAGATCTTTCCGAATTTTCGAGAGGGACACTAGATGCCTGGAGATTCCCGACGTCATTTCTTGAAACGGGTAGCCATTGCTGGCGTAGCGGCAGGCACTCCTAATCTGCTCGGGCCGCTTTCCGACCCGACATCTCTGGCATTGACGCATCTTGCCGACGCAAGTGCGCAACCCTTTCAAGTTTACATTGATGCGCGAAGGACCTTACCCCCTCTGGACCGAAATCTATTCGGTTCCTTTCTCGAGCATTTGGGGCGAGCGATCTATGAAGGAATTTACGATCCAGGTTCAAAGCTTTCGGACACAAATGGATTCCGCAAAGACCTAGTCGAAGAGATTCGCAAACTCGAAGTTCCCATGATTCGTTATCCTGGAGGTAATTTCGTTTCAGGATATCACTGGCTAGACGGAGTGGGCCCAAAAGTAGATCGCCCTACGGTCTTGGACCGGGCGTGGAATTCACTCGAGACCAATCAATTTGGAGCAAATGAGTTTCTCTCCTGGTGCAAACTGGTTGGCACCGAGCCTTTGCTCGGCTTGAATCTCGGAACGGGAACTCCCGAATCCGCGGCGGCGCTCGTGGAATATTGCAACATTGAAAAAGGCACCAAGTGGAGTGACTTGCGACGCAAACACGGAATCGCCGCACCATACAAGGTCACCCACTGGTGTCTAGGCAATGAGATGGATGGTCCCTGGCAGATCGGCCATATGCACGCAGCGGAGTACGGCACGAAAGCGGCCGACGCGGCACGCCAAATGCGTTATGTGGATCCTTCACTAAAACTGATCGCCTGTGGTTCAAGCGGTCCAACAATGCCAACCTTCCTCGAATGGGATCGTATTGTTCTGGAAGAGTGTTTCGACTACGTTGATGCGATTTCTCTACATCGCTATTTCGATAACACAACCGAGACCGGTGGCGATAGTTCAAAATTCCTCGCACTGAATCTAAGCATGGAGGAGCAGATCAGGGAAGTGTCTGCAGTCTGCGATTACGTGCAGGGTCGGAAGCGTTCTGCAAAAAAGCTGTGGTTGTCTTTTGATGAATGGAACGTGTGGTATCGGGCGCGGAGCGGTTCAGCAATGGATGGAGCAGGGAAGCCGGCTCCCCACCTGCTCGAGGAAATCTACAATTTGGAAGACGCGTTGCTCGTCGGTGGCTTGATTAATTCACTGCTGAGAAATTCCGCGCGAGTTCGAGTCGGTTGTTTGGCGCAACTCGTCAACGTAATCGCGCCGATTATGACCAACTCCAATGGATTCTATCGTCAAACAATCTTCTATCCGTACTCATGGGCGCTCAAGTATGCGCGTGGATCAGCGCTGGAGGTCTTGTTGGAGCCGGGACCATCCTATGAAGTTTCGGGATTTGGACAAGTCCCATTCTTGGATGTTGCCGGGACCATTGATCAAGCCAGTAGCACCGTCACTATTTTTATTCTCAATCGAGACCTCGCTACACCACACCAGCTTGAACTGAATTGGGCAGCGAAAACTGCCAGTGGTCTTTTGTCTTCACTCGTGATCACAGGCTCCGATCTCAAGGCGGTCAACAGTTTTGAGAAGCCGAATAACATTGTGCCACAGGAGGTAGACAAGCCAGTAACGAACGGAAACGTAATGAAGATTGAAGTTCCCGCGCGTTCGTACTCCATCTTTCAATGGGGAATGTAGTCTGTTGAATGTTGACTAAAATCTGAGTACCTGTGTTTGTTTTGCACCGAGAGCAGTCGATGAATCGGCATTGGAAACGATCGAGAGACGCTTTGGGAGGCTTTCGAATCGATGCTCCTTATCGCCTTGAGCAGTCTTGTGCGGAAAGCGAACCTCGAATTGGTTTGAACCTCGGCAATGAAGAGAGGTCCTTTTGGTAATGAGGATTCGATTGCTGGTTCTTGGTGCGATTCTCGTCGGGTCGCTGGGGCAGCGACCGAAATCAGCCGACACAGTTTTCGATGCGTTATCAAACGCTGTCGTTAGGGAGCTGAGGCCAACTAGATCGGCAGAAAATGCCGATACAGGAACCGCCCTTCTAGCGGCAACTCCGCCCCTAGGGTGGAACAGTTGGGACGGCTACGGAACGACAATCAATGAAGATCAGGTAAAGTCCAACGCGAAATGGTTCGCCGAAAATCTGAAACCGTATGGCTGGCAATATATTGTTGTCGACATGGAATGGTTTGTCACAAATCCTATACCGGAAGGTAATTCAAAGACTTCGCAGTTCAGCATGGATGCCAACGGACGCTACACCCCAGCACTGAATCGTTTTCCCTCTTCTGGAGATAGCGCGGGTTTCAAGCCTTTAGGGGAGTACCTCCATTCATTGGGACTGAGGTTTGGTATTCATATTCTGCGAGGTATCCCCAAAAAAGCTGTTGAGGCAAATTTGCCGATAGCAGGCTCGCAATATCACGCGTCGGATGCCGCGGACACGTCGGAGACCTGTCCATGGAATCCTGACAACTACGGAATCGACGCCACAAAACCGGGAGCACAAGCCTATTACGACTCTATCGCAAAACTTTATGCCAGTTGGGGCGTCGATCTGATTAAAGTCGATTGCATCAGCAGTCACCCTTATCGCGGTGACGAAATTCGTTTGCTGAGTACCGCTCTTACGAAAACTGGGCGCTTAATGGTGCTCAGTCTTTCTCCCGGCGCCGCGCCTCTCGATAAAATTGAAGAAATGCGCAAATATTCACAGATGTGGCGCATCTCCGATGACATTTGGGATTTGTGGCACAGTGACGTGCCGTATCCTCAAGGACTTGGCGATCAATTCTCGAACGTCCTAGAATGGAGTGGAAAGTCGCAACCAGGGCACTGGCCCGACGCGGACATGCTTCCGTTCGGATACCTTGGCCCCTCTCCTGGGTGGGGCAAACCGAGATATACTCGCCTTTCACAAGACGAGCAACGAACCTTGATGACCTTGTGGTGCATTTTTCCGTCACCGTTAATGGTTGGCGGAGCACTCACGTCTGCAGACGTGTGGACTAAGTCACTGCTCACAAACCCGGAAGTATTAGCGGTTGACCAGCACTCCGTGGGGAATCGTCCGGTAATTGTAAGCGATGACGTTGTCATCTGGGCCGCGGAGATGCCTTCCCAAAATAGAATTTGTCTGGCAGGTTTCAATCGAAGCGAATCAAAAAAAGAGATCCACTACTCTTGGGACGATTTGAAATTGCCAGGCAAAAGCTATTCGCTTAGAGACTTATGGGAACGGAAGGATCTGGGTGAGGCACATTTGTTTTCGGTCACGCTCCCACCGCACGCTTGCGTGTTGTTCAGTCTCAGTAGTAAAACCGCGTCGCCTCGAGGTAGTACAGATTCGGACGCGCCCTCGCCGATTTAAGTTTCAGACTAACGGCGATGATGATGGCATAAAATTCCTACAAATATGCCAGCTACAATGAAAGGCATTGCCAGGGACGTGGGAGTATCTGTTGTCAAGGTTCCAAAGTTGTCCATGGCGAATTCCTGAATTGGGCAAAATCAGGTGAGAACCGAGTCCTTGGTAGGGACAAAATTTTCGCGAAGAACAGGCAAAATGCCACAACCTCAGTCGCTTAAGTATGCTATTCCTTGATGTGGGCTTTATTGCAAACGCCGGCGATTCGCTATTTCACCGGCCCCAAATAGCGGTCCAGCCAGTCGAGTGTTTCCTTGATCAATTCGTTCCGCGGAATATTATGACCGGTTTCGTAGACGACGCGCCGCTTGTGCTGCTTGGCCGTGCCCAGCAGGCGAAACATCGGCTCCTGCGAGGTCTCTACTGGGTAGAAGAAATCGAAACGACCGTTCAGCATCAGCACCGGAACCTTCACTCGCGGAGCGAAGTTGAGCTCGTCGACCTCCGGCAGTGATCTCTGGAGATTGAATCCGGGGACGATCAGCACACACACTTTAATTCGGTCCTCAAGCGCCGGAAGGACGGAGCCCATGGCTCCTCCCCAACTCATGCCTTGATAGGCCAGCTTGTTTCGGTCGATCTCCGAGCGGGTTTCCAGACTGGAACAACCCAGGGACGAGGGTCGTGGTGATTCAGGTCGTGGTCCTCGTTCCATATTTCTTTTGGTGGGTTACCGAGACCCTCTCATTGCTTGTCTGGGAGGGTCTCACTTTTGCCGTAGGTGCAAAGTAAGTGACTTTGCCATGCTCTGAGGCTTGTTTCTAAACGAAAATAAGCATATTTTCGGCTACGAACGAACGTTGTCCCTTGGGAGTCCCGCCCGCTCCTTGGGGTTTTTATTTTCGTGTCAGCAGTTCATGCCGTCCTTCGGCCTGCGAGTACGTGCGGTTTTTGACTTTCAACCAGTCCGGTCGGTCGTCTCGATACAGTCCGGCCTTCCGCGTTGTATGCTGCCGACCGCACTTGCCGCAGGTAATCATTTCCGAACCTCAACGAGCAGGTAACACATTTCGCGAGGCCCCTCGATGGTACAGGAAAAGCCCAGCACGCGGCCGGACGGCACGGTGATGTTGCGGTTGGCGATAAACTCGTCGGGATTGATGCGCACCATCATAATTTTCTGTTGCCGTTCCGCACGTACCACTGCGATGACTGCAAAAAAGGCCACTGCTAGCAGAACTGTCATCAGATACTTTCTCTTCATTTCGCATCTCCTAACGGCAGCGGATTTCCAGAGTCCTGAATTGCTTGCCTCGCCTTCTCCCGATACCACTGTCCTAGCGGATGCAAGCCCCAAAACGCCAGTCCTCCGATAAACGCCAAACCGAGGAGCACGCCTCCAAGAAAGTACAGAAACAGATTCGGCGCAACCACTACGACCCCACGGTCCTACGTCAACATGAACACCCAAGATGACCAACCCAGCAACCACGCCGAAAGCAAAACCACGAATAATCAAATCCAACTGCAAGTTATGAAATAGCACCATCTTTTCCCCCTCTCTCACTGTTGCGTGTCAGCAGTTCGTGCCGACCTTCCGCTTGCGAATAGTTGCGGTTTTGAATCTTTAGCCAACTGTTGCCGTCGTCTTTGTAAATGGGGAGTTTGCGCTTAGCCGTCCCAACGTCGAATTGAAGAAAGAAGCAAGAGACCTGCTACGAAGATTCTCGCGCCCATTACGATCCTCAATCACACTCCTAAGGTTTTGGCCCGGTTTCAAATCCCAGAGAGTACAGCCTCCCCCGGATTACAGGAAAGCGTTGGCGAAATAAAATTATTTCGCCCTACTCCGCCCCCCCTCGAGCGTGCCGAGCCCGTTTGGGCCGGTCGCCGTCCGCGTACTGGTTTCAACGGATTCCAGCACGCCTCGAAAACTCCCAGCGAATCGTAAACAATCCCAGTCATGGTAAGCAATCGGTGTCCGCCCAACGAAAACCCGATGATTGTCCATACCATGTCGGTGACCGTGTAATTGTCTGGCTGGTGTCGGGACGAGTCGAACAGGCAACAATCAGAGCGATCATCTATTTCGAGGCCGGTGTACAAGTGCAGGTCGACTTTGGGCATGGTGAGACCACATTGGTCGACCTCGAGCAGGTCCGTCCTTCCGATTAAGCCTTGGGATGGCGCCTCCCAAGATGGAAATTCCGGCCCTGGCTCTCCTCTCTGCTGAAGACGGCAGCCACTACTTCGCATACTCTAACAAAACGAATGTGTCGGGCAGGATTGCGGGACGCGGCCGCGGATTATCCGCCGTGGCGGTGGGCGCAAGGCCGAACTCGGCCGTAACGGTGTAGACATGATGGTTTGTGGGATCAATCTCCATAGTGCGTGCACCGCGCTTGGTCTGAATTGTGTCAACGAGAGTGAACTTCGTGGGTGAATCCTCGTGAGCGATGGTGATAGTGCCGTCGCCGCAGGACGCGAAGGCGTAACCGGTGCCGGGATCGAAGCGGTTGGCATCGACGCCTTGGCCGATTGGCAAAGTACCGAGAACTTTTCCGGAATTGCCATCGACGAAGGCCATGAGCTTGTTATGGCAGCCCACAATCAGGATTTCGTGTTCGGTGTCAATGGCTAGTCCGGAAGGAGACTCGCATGGCGCGAGCGGCCAGGTGTTTTCGAGCTTAAGGGTTTTGGCGTCGAATCGAACCAGCGAACTCTTGTCTTCGAGATTGACGAAGATGTGGCCCTTCCCATCCGCGGCGCCAAATTCCGGCCCGCCACCCAGCGCCACCGGTCCGGCGACCTTGCCGGATTTCGCGTCAATCGCCGTGGCAGTGTTCGCGTCGCCATTGAAAGTGAAGACGCGCTTGGAAAACGGGTCATAGATCACGCCATCCGTGTCCTTGTCGGTTTTGACGTTGCCTAGGACTTTGAACGTGGCCATATCGAAGATGGTGGAGTCTGCCGTGCGGCCGTTGGTGGTATAACCGCGATTGAATTCGGCAGCGAGAGCGACGCCGTGCGCGCCCTGTGTATCGGGAATATCGCCGACGATTTTACCCTGCGCGAGGTCCACGACCATAAAGTGTGTGCCGCGAGAGATAAACAACCTGTGCGTGGCGGGGTCCACGGTGAGGTAGTCCCAGCCGCCCGCCCCGCCGAGTTTCACTGTCTTGACCAGATGGTAGCCGGAGGGACCGACGGCTTCCTGCGCGGTACGCGCAATGCCCGCGATCGCCAGAACGCCAAGAAGCAACCCCAAACCCAGAACCGATTTGTTTCGTACAAACTTCGACATCACACACCTCTCAGCGGAATTGCCAGTCTGCACTGTGACCGCGAAAAGCTAAACACACGATTAATGAAGACGCCAGGAAAGCTCAAGTTCTGTGGGGCTTTGGCCGAAGCGCCCTAATCACCCAAATCACCGGTGGCCCGACTACCGGCTGGAAACGCGGCCGCCCACGTGGTGTTCCGTGCGGTCACACTGTATCGTTTAACGATATGTTTTGAGCCAGCTTCTCTCTAGATTTGCCAAGGTGGCTATGGGTGCTCCCTGAAGGACACGCAATTCAGAAACTTTTAGAAGAAACCAAGCAGCCGAATCCGGATTGACAGTCAGAAGCACAATTCCAGTAACTCCTGGTTGTCGGAACCGGTAAGTTGCCAAAATCAGCTCGGCGATTACCTCGTGAATCAGGACCTGCCGCGCCGGTCTGTCGAAAAACTATGTTGTTTTCTGGCTCACTCGCTGTGGATCCCCTGGGAGTTCTGACAGCTGACGAATTGGACCAACCAAGTTAAGCAAATCTTGACGGCCACAAAAGCTGTGGCTGGCGTCGAAGAACCTACCGTCCAAAGACGGAAATGTGAGAGAGGTTTACATGAAAGTTCCGCGCTTCGACATCTTTTCAGAGCCAGCGCTAACTGAGGGAAATCAGAAGGTTGCAGCAAATCAGAGCAAACCACTTTCTCCGCTCTTCTTCCCTTTTGTTTCGAAAATTGCGGCGCTTTGCCACATCTTAGCAGCGAACTGGCCAGGAAATTGAAATCTGCGACGTGCCCGCTCCGGAGATCAGGCTGTATTAAATGCAATCCCAATGGCCCATGGAATTGCCCCGCGAGACGTGAGGCCGCACCCCTTTGCATCTCGAAAAATTTCCATTGACAGAGATTTCGCGAAGTCACAGAATTCCGCCGCATTAAAACGATTCAAGTCACTGCCCGAATCGTTTTTCATATCGGTTTTCCTGATCGTCGGTCCCTTCGCCGGCCAAGCCCGCGGCCGCAAAACCCTGCAAGAAGGAGGCTGCTCGAAATGAACACAGTTGAACGTAAGGATCAGCTATTCAAAAGCTTAGGTTTGTTGATTGCGCTTTCCGCCCTCGCCACGTTGGCATGGCCTTCGATTGCGCGGGCGCAAACCACCAGTTTCGTCAGGGTGCATCAGACAGGATATGTTGCTGGCTCGCCGAAGCGGGCTTACTTAATGTCTTCCGCTTCTTCAAGTGGAGCATCGTTCAGCGTTTTGAATTCCGTCGGAACGCCGGTGTACTCGGCGGCGATTGGTACTAGTCAAGGCTCTTGGGGAACGTTTACTCACGTGTACGCACTTGACTTTGACAGTGTAACTACCCCGGGCACTTACAGCATCTCGGTCAGTGGGTCGATCAGGGTTCTTCGCCGAGCTTCGCTATCAACACGGGAGCGAACCTATATTCCACGCCTCTCGCCAACACCCTGTATTTCTATGAGAATGAACGGGATGGAGCGAGTTTTATCGCCACCCCACTCCGGACCGCGGCTGGGCATTTGAACGATGCGCACGCGAAGGTCTACTTCACGCCGACTTTTAACAAGAAGGACAACGCTGGAACGTTGACTCCCACCGGCGCGGTAATTGATGCGTCGGGGGGCTGGTGGGACGCTGGTGACTACATGAAGTTTGTCGAGACGCACAGTTACGTAGTGGCGCTGATGCTGGTCGGTGTTCGCGATTTTCCGAATCAGATGGGTGCGGGCTCAACAGCGTCTAACTTCACGGCAGAAGCGAAATTTGGCCTCGATTGGCTGCAGAAGATGTGGGACGACAACTCAAAAACTTTCTATTACCAAGTAGCGGTAGCGTCAGGAGGCCATGCGTATGTTGGCGATCACGACATTTGGCGGCTGCCGCAGGTGGATGATACCTACCAAAATTGCATTTCGCCCTACGAATATATTTGCAATCGGCCCGTATTTCAGAACACAGCAGGAGGAGCGGCGGCTTCGATTAGCCCAAATCTCGCGGGACGCATGGCCTCATCGCTGGCGGAGTGCTACCAGGTCTTCAAAGCAAGCAATTCGACGTATGCCGATCAATGCCTGCTCTCGGCCGAACACATTTTCGACCTAGCGAATACTGCTCCGGGGCAATTGCTGACCGCTGGGCCGTATGACTTTTATCCGGAAGTTGAATGGCGCGACGATCTGGAGCTCGCTGCTACAGAACTCTACCTCGCATTGCAACCGGGGAATCTACCGGCAGGGCTGCCACACACCGACCCGCTTTTTTATCTTACCGAGGCGGCAAATTGGGCGCACGCCTACAACGGCTCGAATACCGTCAATGGAATCCCCATCGGCATGAACACGGCAGTGGTGAATTATTTTGAAAGCAAAGGCGTGCGGGTTATGTTTTCTATCGGCGGAATAAGGTTTGTGAAAGATTGGGACAAGGCCCTTTCGTCGAATCCAACGCAACTCGGAATCAATGCGGCTAACGCGGCAAAGAATTTCAACGTTGGCATGGAGATCGACTATGAAAAGAGCAGCAATCCCAACTTGGCTGGATTGCACGCGTTCATCAACGCCTACCGTAGCGTCCTGCCCTACGACTCG
>Ga0126378_10004499_pt1 | contig 10661 bp, 8 predicted proteins | sample PanSoiMetPlot_23_FD_92587 | JGI IMG/M metagenome (GOLD analysis project Ga0126378, IMG submission 92587) | Tropical forest soil microbial communities from Panama - MetaG Plot_23 | ecosystem: Environmental > Terrestrial > Soil > Tropical forest > Bulk soil | place: Panama | collected 2016-02-17
GCGCCAGCAGCTCCGGCTGGCGTACCGCTGCCGTTCCCATCACTACGGCGGCAGCGCCGATTTCCAGCCAGCGCCGGGCGGCGAGTTCGCTGCGCACCCCGCCGGCGACCTCGACCTCGGCGCCCGCCTCGGTGACAAGTCGCTGTACGAGGAGCCGGTTGTCGCCGGTGCCCCGGGCGGCGTCCAGGTCGACCACGTGCAGACGGCGCGCGCCGGCGTCGACGTAGCGTCTGCCGAGACCGACCGTCTGGTCGGCGTCGGCGGCGTATGCCGTGGGGCGGTCGAAGTCGCCGTGCTCGCCCAGGCGGACGACCTGTCCGCCGAGGAGGTCGAGAGCAGGGAGGACCATCATCGGAGGGGGCTCGAGGTCGGCGGATGCGCTAGGGCCGATAGTTGACGAACTGCAGCGGCACCGGGATGGAGTTGTCCTCTCGAAGGGCCTTGATCACCGCCTGCAGGGCGTCCTTCTCCTTCGACGTCACGCGGAGCTGGTCGCCCTGAATACGGACCACCACTTTCGAAGATACCTGCCTGGCTTTCTTCTGTAGAGATCGGGCCAGCTCCTCCGAGATTCCGGCGTTGAGCGCGACGTCGATACGTCCGCGGCCCTTGCCCACGGTCTTCGGCTCCCCAGCCTTGAACAGCTTGGCCGAGAGCTGCCGGCGTGCAGCCTTCTCGAGCAGCACCTGGAAGACTGCGCGGGCGCGGTCTTCGGTCGAAGCCTCGATCACGATCGAGCCGTCGTTGCGCTCGATCCGAGGATCGGTGCCCTTGAAGTCGAAACGAGTCCCCACCTCCCGGCGGGCCTGGTCGAGGGCGTTGGTCAGCTCATGAGCGTCGTACTGGGAGACGACGTCGAACGAGAACTCCTGCGCCAACGAAACCCCTACTTCAAGATGCCGTTGAGGCCGGCCACGAAGGCCGCGACGCCGAGCCCGATGATGAGCAGGGCACATGCTCCAAGAAGGAAAGCGATGCCGACCTGAGATCCATCGATGGGCTCATAGCTGGCCCGCAGCTCGTCGGGTGACAGTGGGACCTCGTAGTCGTCGACCCCCTCGGCCCTGGCGCGGGCGTCGAGCTGGTCCAGGACGGCCTTGCCACCGGCGGGCACGGGTCGGCTCTCGAGACGGCGGAGTGCCTCCTTGAGGTTGTCGCGGGTCTGACCGAGCTCGGCGACGACCATGTCGAGCGTCTTCGACGCAGACGGCGTCTGGGTCTCACGTCGTAGTTCAGAGATGATGTCGTAGAGGGTGGCCATCCAGGTGGAGTTATAGCCGACGCAGGCTCGTCGCCGCTACCAGCAGCAGGCTCCGAGAGCCCACGGGCCCCTAGAATCCGCGTCAGGATGAGCGTCCAGACCGATCTCAAGCTGCGCACCAAGTCTCGCCCCCCGCATCCGAACTCCTGGGTCTTCTTCGAGGGCGAATTCATGCGCTACCACGACGTCCACATCGGCGCGATGACCCACGCGCTCCACTACGGCACGGGCTGCTTCGAGGGCATCCGCGCGTACTGGAACCCGAACCAGGAACAGCTCTTCCTGCTCCAGGCCCCCGCCCACTACGCGCGCCTGCACCGCTCGGCTCGCATCCTGCGCATGGACCTCCAGTACAGCACCGTCGAGCTGGTCGACCTCACGCTCGAGCTACTTCGGCGCAACGGCTACCGGACCGACGCCTACGTCCGGCCGTTGCTCTTCAAGTCGGCTGAGCAGATCGGCGTCCAGCTGCACGGGCTCCCCGACAGCTTCCTGATCTACACCTCGCCGATGGGCAATTACGTCGAGATCGACGGCGGCATCCGCTGCACAGTCTCGAGCTGGCGCCGGGTTCCGGACTGGGCATTGCCCGCTCGTGCCAAGGTCACCGGGTCGTACATCAACTCCGCGCTTGCGAAGTCCGAGGCGCTGGAGAACGGCTTCGACGAGGCAATCGTCCTCACAGAGAGTGGACACGTCTCCGAGGGCTCGGCAGAGAACCTGTTCATGCTCAAAGACGGGGTCTTCGTGACGCCGCCCGTTACCGACGACATCCTCGAGGGGATCACTCGAGGGCTGATCATCGGCCTTATCCGGGACGAGCTGGGCATGCCGCTTCTTGAGCGGAGCATCGACCGCACCGAGCTGTATACCTGCGACGAGCTGTTCCTGTGCGGGACCGGGGCGCAGGTCTCCCCCGTGATCGAGGTGGACCATCGGCCCGTGGGGGACGGGCGCGTCGGTGAGTTCACTCACGAACTGCAGGGCATCTACTTCTCGGCGGTGCGCGCCGACAACCCGAAGTACCTGGACTGGTCGATCAAGGTCTACTGATCGACCTGATGTGCGAGTCGTAGCCGCACCCAATCCATACAAGGGCTCTCTCGGAGCGCCTGCTGCGGCTCGCGCGATGGCGCTCGGCATCCATGACGTATTCCGGGATGCTGAGGTGCCGGAAGTTCCTCTGGCCGACGGCGGTGAGGGCACAGTGGAGGCGTTGGTCGCCGCTCGCGGCGGGGAGCTGATAACGGTCACCGTGGAAGGTCCGCTCGGCGAGCCGGTCGACGCCACGTTCGGGCTGATCGACAGGGGCCGCGCCGCCGTCCTTGAACTGGCAGCCGCCAGCGGGTTGCACCTGCTCTCGCAGGATCGTCGAGATCCCCGCGTGACGTCGACCATCGGCTTCGGCCAGCTCCTGGAAGCCGCACGCAGTCGGGGCGTGCGGCACATAATCGCCGGGATCGGCGGCTCGGCGACCAACGACGCCGGCGCCGGCATGGCCCAGGCCCTCGGCTATCGGCTCCTGGACGCCGACGGGGTGGACCTGCCGCCTGGCGGTCTGGCGCTGTCCCGGCTGGCGCGGATCGACGCATCCGCGGTTGACCCGGCCTGGCGAGCGATCGACGTCGAGGTCGCCGTAGACGTCACCAATCCTCTGACCGGCCCCGAGGGTGCGAGTGCCGTGTATGGACCGCAGAAGGGGGCGACGCCGGCGATGGTGCTGGAGCTGGACCACGCGCTGTCGCAGTTCAGCCGGGTGATCGGGCCCGAGATAGCAGCTCGACCCGGTGCCGGCGCCGCCGGCGGCGCCGGTGCCGGACTCGTGTACTTCCTGGGGGCCCGCCTCAGCCGGGGGGCGCCGCTGGTCGTGGACGCGTCCGGCCTGGACGACGCGCTGGTCGGCGCTCGTGCCGTCTTCACCGGGGAAGGACGCGTTGACGCCCAGACGGCCTACGGCAAGGGGCCTGTGGAGGTTGCCAGGCGAGCTCGAGCTGCGGGCGTCGAAGCGGTGCTGATCGCGGGTAGCAAGGGATCGGGCTGGGAGGCGGTGCTGTCCGAGGGTGTCAGCTTCGTGGAGGTGCTGACCGAGGGCGCTCCGGCTGCCGACGTGGCCGAGGCCCGGGCGGCCGAGCTGCTGAGGACGGCGGCGGCGCGGGCGTGCCGGCGCCTGCAGTGATGGTCGATCAGCCTGTCCCCCGGCCAGAACCGACCGAACAGCGGTAAGCTGCCGGCGAGATGCACTTCAGCCGTGCTCTCGGCCTTGCGCTGGCAGGCGTCATCGCGCTGGCGGGTTGCTCGGTCTCCCAGCTGCCGGGCGGAACCACGAACACTCAGTCGCAACGTCGAGGCCTGCCGTCTGTCACCTCGCCGGGTCCGTACCAGCCCCGTGCCGCACCGAGACCAGGGGGCACGATCAGCATCGGCAGCTGGCAGTTTCCGAACAGGTTCTCGCCTTACTTTGGCGGCCAGGCTGCGGCAACCCCTATAGAGCAGGCCATCTTCAACGGCCTTCTCGCCACCACCCCGAACCTCGATACGTTCGGCGACCTCGCTGAAGGCGTGCCAACAATCGAGAACGGAGGCGTCAGGCAGGTGGGCAGCGGCATGGACGTTACCTACCAGCTGCGTGCCGGCCTGGCGTGGTCCGACGGTCAGCCCATCACGCCCGACGACGTCATATTCACGTTCGCTGCCATCACCGCACCAGACCGCGCCCTGGGAACTGGCCGGGAGGGTTATGACCTCATCTCCTCGGTCGAGAGGACGGGCGCGAACGGGGTAGTCCTCCACTTCCGCTCGGTGTTCCCGGCGTTCCGCAACCTCTTCACGGCCATCCTGCCCAAGCACCGGCTTCAGGGCCTGACACCAGCCCAGCTGGTCGCTGACCCCTACTGGTCCAGGCCTGACGTGGTGTCCGGGGCGTTCCTGGTGCAGGAGGTGGCGAGCGACCACGTCACGCTCCGTCGCAACCCCCACTACGCTGACGGCCGGTCCGGCATGGCGTTCCTGGGTCACCCGGCGTACGCGGACCAGGTCGTGTTTCGAGCCCTTCCCTCACGACAGGCGGTCCTGGGCGCGCTCAAAGCCGGCGACGTTCAGGCGGACATCGACCTGACCGAGCGTGAGCTGACGACTGTGGCCCGCCTCAACGGGGTGGCTGTCACGCTGGCTCCGGCGCTCGCCTATGAGCAGGTCTCTCTTAACCAGGCCAGCCCGAATCCCGCCACCGGGACCAGTCCACCATGGATCGGTGACGCGCCGCTGCGCGAGGCACTGGACCTGGGCATGGATCGTCCCGGGATCGTGCGCCGTCTCGGCGGCGGACTGCCGCCGACCGCGACGCCGGTCGCCCCGCTGATAGCCTGGGCGTACGACGCCAGTGTGCCGGCGCCCGCCTACGACCTGGAGCGGGCGAAGCGCCTCCTGGACCAGGACGGCTGGGTGGCCGGACCAGACGGGGTGCGCGTCAAGAACGGAAGGAGGCTTGCCTTCACCCTGACGGCGGCGGCCGGGCAGCAGCTCCGCGCCATCGAACAGGACGTCCTGGTCGCCGGCTGGCGAAAGCTGGGCGCGGACGTCACCGTCGACGTCCAGTCAGTCGCGCAGCTCTTCGCCTCCTTCGAGCAGGGCGGGCTTCTAGCTCGGGGTGCGTACGAAGCGGCGCTGTGGTCCTGGATCATGCCCCCGGATCCGGACAGCGAATATGACATCCTCCACTCCTCCGCCACGCCCGCCGCAGGCCGGCCCTCCAGCGAGAACTACTCGCGGTGCCACGATCAAGCAGTGGACCAGTCGCTCGACCACGGGCGGGCCACACTGGAGCAGGCGAAGCGGGCGGCCGCCTATCGGGACTTCCAGGCCGCGTATGCGAGCGCGCGCTGCGAGCTGCCGTTGTACCGCCGTCTGAACGTCGGCGCGGTGTCGCCGGCGCTTCGCAACTTCGTGCTCAATGCTTCTCCGGCCGGTAACACCTGGAACCTGGCGGACTGGTGGCTGGCCGGCTGACAGCGAACAGGCTTCCACCGATCACCCGGGCCTGTTAACCTCGCCGCAAATGGGAGGGCCACTGCTCCAGGTTGAGGGTCTCCGGACCTACTTCTACATGCGAGGCGGCGTCATGCGCGCCGTTGACGGCGTCGACCTGGTCGTCGAGCAAGGCAGGACGCTCGGCCTGGTGGGCGAGTCGGGGTGTGGCAAGACAGTCACCTCGCTCTCGGTGATGAGACTGATCGACGCCCCCGGCCGGATAGAGCCAGGCAGCAAGATCCTCTTCGACGGCCGTGACCTGGCGGCAGCCGACGAGGACGAGCTTCGCGACGTGCGCGGCAACGAGATCTCAATGATCTTCCAGGAACCCATGACCTCGTTGAACCCCGTCTACACGGTCGGGGACCAGATCGCCGAAGCCGTCCGCCTGCACCAGGGGGTGGGCCAGCGGGCGGCTCTGGACCGCGCGGTCGACATGCTGAAGCTGGTCGGAATCCCGTCGCCCGAAAAGCGCGTCAAGGACTACCCGCATCAGATGTCGGGGGGTATGCGGCAGCGCGTCATGATCGCCATGGCTCTGTCCTGCAACCCGAAGCTTTTGATCGCGGACGAACCGACGACCGCGCTGGATGTGACCATCCAGGCACAGATCCTGGAGCTGATGAAGGAGCTTCGCGACCGGCTGGGGATGGCCATCATGCTCATCACGCACGACCTCGGCGTCGTCGCCGAGATGGCGGACGACGTCGCTGTCATGTATGCCGGCCGCATCGTCGAGAAGGGCCCCATCGAGCGGATCTTCCGCAGCCCCCAGCACCCGTACACGGAGGCGCTGCTGCAGTCGATCCCCGTGCTCGGAATGACCCAGGCCGAGCCCCTGCGCGTGATCCGCGGCATGGTCCCCAGCCCGCTCAGCTGGCCCATAGGTTGCCGGTTTGCCACCCGCTGCGACTATGCGTTCGACCGCTGCTGGCACGAGGACCCGCCGCTGTTCCCGGCCGGCGGGCAGGAATCCGCCTGCTGGCTGTGCGAGCAGGGGCCGCGCGCAATTGTCGGGGCACCGGCGTGACGGCGGTCGCGGCGGAGTCGCGCCCCACCGAGCCGATTCTGGCGGCCAAGGACCTTCGCACGTACTTCCCGATTCGCCGCGGCATCCTGCAGCGGACGGTCGGTCAGGTCCGCGCGGTCGACGGCGTCGACCTGTCGGTCATGCCCGGCGAGACGCTGGGCCTGGTTGGCGAGTCGGGCTGCGGCAAGTCGACTTTGGGTCGGACGTTGCTGCGCTTGCTCCCAGCGACCTCGGGCGAGGTCCGGTTCGAGGGTCGGGACGTCCTGAGCCTTGGCGGCAGCGAGCTCAAGGCGCTGCGCCGAGATATGCAGATCATCTTCCAGGACCCGGTCGGCTCCCTGGATCCGCGGATGACCGTGCGGGACATCGTGGGCGAGGGCCTCGCCACGCATGGCCTCGGCTCGAGTCGAGAGCGAGAGGTACGCATCCGCGAGATCCTCGAGCGCGTCGGCATGCGGCCCGAGGCGGCGGGGCGCTACCCCCACGAGTTTTCAGGCGGCCAGCGGCAGCGCATCGGCATCGCCCGGGCGCTGGTCCTGCGGCCCAAGCTGGTGATTGCAGATGAGCCGGTCTCGGCACTCGACGTGTCCATCCAGTCGCAGGTCTTGAACCTGCTGGTCGAGCTCAAGCGCGACTTCAACCTGACGTACCTGTTCGTGGCGCACAACCTCGCGGTGGTGGGCTACATCTCAGACCGCATCGCCGTGATGTACCTGGGTAAGGTCGTCGAGCTGGCCCCCGCCGCCAGTCTGTACAGGCAGCCGCTGCACCCATACACGGTGGCCTTGCTGTCGGCCATTCCGGTTCCGGCGCCCGGGAGCAAGCGGCAGCGGATAGTGCTCAAGGGCGACGTGCCGAGCCCGATCAATCCGCCCTCGGGCTGCCGCTTCCGCACCCGCTGCCCGATCGCGCAGGCGGTCTGCGCAGAGATCGAGCCACCGCTTGAGATGAAGCCTCAGGGCCATCTGGCGGCGTGCCACTTCGCGGGCCAGCCGATACCAGCCTAGGCCTGGACTGGCCGAAGGAGACATTGTCCGCGTCGTGTCCGCGCGGGTGCCGCACTATGAGGGCAAGGAGCTTCCTCGGCATGGCACTGCGCGTCGGCGATCAGGTTCGCAGCTACCGGACCAGGCGTGGCCTCACGCAGGAGCAGCTCGCGCACCTGATCGGTCGCTCGGAGCGCTGGCTGATCGACGTCGAGCGGGGCGAGGTCGACCCGAGACTGTCCGACGCCGTAGCGCTCGCCGAAGCACTCAGCGTTGGAGTTGCCGATCTGACCTCAGCCCCGGAACCGAATGCTCGCCCGCCGCCGGTCAGGCGACCACGCCCTCGGATCGGAGCGCCTCCACGTCTTCGCCCAGGTCAGCGAGCACAGCCTCCGTGTCCGCGCCGAGCACTGGAGCAGGCGGCGCGTCCGGCCGTTCAGCTTCACCGAAATCGAGCGCGCTGGCGTGTGGCCGGCCGGCGTCGGGCTCCTCGGCCAGGACCTCCTTGAACGTCCGGTATGGACCCCACAGAACCTGGTGCCGCTCGAAGATCGCAGCGATTTCGGCAAGTGACCTGACTGCGACCCATGGCGCCAGGAGCTCGCAGATCTGATCGCGGTGGCGCCAGCGCTCGCCCTCGTCCGTCAGGTCGGCGTCGATCCGATCGAACGGCAGGCCCGTGGCTTCTGCAAGACCGCGCCACTGGCGAGGGGTAAGGGCGAGAACGATCAAGAATCGGCCGTCCACAGTCTGGAAGTCCCGACCGAACGTTCCGTAGACGTGGTTGCCGAACCGCCGCCGGGGTTCCTCTACAAGTTGGGCTTCCGCCAGGAGCCCGAGGTGGCTGGCTACGACCACTGCAACCTCGGACAGGCTGAGCCGGATCAGACGCCCTTCGCCGGTCAGCAGCCGGTGCCGGTCCGCAGCCAGGAGACCGGCAGCGGCCAGGAAGCCGGTGGCCACGTCCCAGGCAGGCAGCACGTGGTTTACCGGGCGGTCGTAGCCCTCGGGCCCGGTGATCCAGGGGAAACCGATGCCGGCGTTGACCGTGTAGTCGACGGCGGCGCCCCCATCGGCACGGCCGGAGATCGAGATCATGACCAGGTCTGGCCGGCGCTCACGGAGCTCCCGGTAGGCCAGCGGCTCCCGCTCGGGCAGGTTCGTGAGCACGGTGCCGGCGTCCGCGGCCAGCCGCGCCGCGATGGCGGCACCACGCTCAGAGCGGAGGTCGAGGGTGACTGATCGCTTGCCCCGGTTGAGCCCGTCCCAGTAGAGGCTCCGTCCCTCGTGAAGAGGCCAGCGGTGGATGTCGAGGCCTCCGCCCAGCGGATCCACCCGGATGACGTCCGCTCCCAGCGCCGCCAGCGTGGCGCCACCGAGGGGAGCGGCGACGAAGGCCGACAGCTCCACCACCCGCAGCCCGGCCAGGATGGCGTCCATCGATAAAAGCATGCACCTGGAGGTACGGCCGGAAACCCGGCCGAGGCATCTGGGGGCCAGGTGGTCCGAATGCGCCGGGCCGCCGACTCGGGGTCCCCGGCGAAACCCGTGGGTTTCGTGGGGTGGGAACACCGGAGCACGCGAGGCCTGCCTCCCCCCGCCATATTTAGGCGAGCCACCAGTCGGCGGCGTTCCAGGTGTCAGCTGCTGCGGGATTGGGTGCGAAGTTCCGAAGCCGCGTCGACACCTCCCTGACCTCAGGGACCTCGAACAAGGGGATCGTGCAGCGGTAGCGCAACCACTCGCGCTCGGCCGTTCGGTAGGCGGATCTCCGCATGTCCGCGGCCAGGGTCGCCTCGCCGGCAGCGAAGGCGGCGTCCAGCGCGGGGTCATGGCAGCGGTTCCAGTTGCCGGTGCGCCCGCTCACGCCGACAGCCGCCCAGGCGCCTGGATCTGGCGCCCACTGGTTGGAGGTGAGGGTCATGTCGAACGCCCCCTCCGCATTGATCTGGAAGAATGCGTCCCGGCCCTGGCAGCCCGTCGTGGGCGCGGCTCCGAGCGGGAGCCACTGGCGACGAAGCCGGTCGAGCTCGTGCTCCAGGCCCGGGCGACCACAGATGCCGATCAGGCTGAACTCAAGCCTCCTGCCGTTCTTGACCCGCACCCGGTCGGGCCCCACACTCCATCCGGCCGACTCGAGCAGCCTCCTGGCGCCGTCGACGTCGGCGGCTTCTCGCAGCGCCTCCCCCGTCGCAAACGGGGCCAGGCCACGCGGATAGAGACCCCTCGCCGGCAAACCGGCGCCGGCGACGACCTCGCGGACCAGCGCCGCGCGGTCGAGAGCGCGGTCCAGCGCCTCCAGCACGGCCTGGTCGTCCACCCACGGGGGAGCCCGGCCGGTGGCGCTGTTCACCCCGTGGTTCGGGTTGAGAAACTCATCTCGCAGCCCGGTTGTGGTGACAGGCGCCACCCCGGATATCCCCTGCAGGTCCGCCAGGTCGTCAGGAATCAGGTGCGACCCGACGTCGGCTGCCTGCGCCGCCAGGACCTGCATCTCCGCCGCCCTGCCGGCCGGCGCCAGGAAAACCAGCCGGTCGAGGTACGGGCGATGGCTGAAGGGTGCTCCGCCGTACGGGTATGCATCAACAGAGGCCCGACCGTCGGAGTACTGAGGATTGGCAGTGAACACCATGTGATCGGTGGGTGCGACCCCGGTCGTGAGGAACGGGCCGGATACCACGTCCGGCCGCTGGAAGAAACCGTCGCGCGCCCAATCGGCGTGAGCCACCGACTGGAGCCGGTGGGCCGGCATCACGAACATGGCGGCGCCCAGCGAGAGATAGGCGGGGTAGAGCGCGTCGAAGGTCCACACGACCTCGGTGTCGGAGCGCCTCTCCATGGCTCGAACGTGGTCGAATCCCGCGGTCACCGTGGCATGGGTGGCAGGATCGATGATGGCTCGCCACGTGAAGATCACGTCGTCGGCGGTGATCGGCTGGCCGTCGCTCCAGCGCAGTCCCGGGACGAGCTTGATGTCCACCGTCATCGAGCGTCCATCGCTGCCGGCGCGCACTCCGCCGTTGGCGGGACTGGGTACCTGGCGAGCCAGGTCCGGGTAGGGCTTGAGCTGAGGGTCAAGTCCCCAGAGCCGTGCGAAGAGCACCTCGCCGAGCCGCAGCTCGACATCGGTCCTTGCGATGAGAGGGTTGAGTGTCGACGGGTACTCGTAGTCGGCAAGCACGGCGGTGCCGCCGGGCCGCGGCGGAGCCACGGCGCGGTAACCGGCCGGTGGCCCGCTCGGCCTGGCAACTGCCGCGCCACCCGAGGTGCACGCCAACAGCCCGGCCAATGCCACCGCCAGCCCCTCTCCCCCGCGGAGTCGGGGGAGTACCCGGCAAAGCCGGGGGAGGGGGTCCCC
>Ga0126378_10004500_pt1 | contig 10660 bp, 14 predicted proteins | sample PanSoiMetPlot_23_FD_92587 | JGI IMG/M metagenome (GOLD analysis project Ga0126378, IMG submission 92587) | Tropical forest soil microbial communities from Panama - MetaG Plot_23 | ecosystem: Environmental > Terrestrial > Soil > Tropical forest > Bulk soil | place: Panama | collected 2016-02-17
AGCTTCCCGGGAACGATCTTCGTCACTCTCGGCAGCCTAGATAACCCTGGGACCATCAAACCGGTGCTTGAGATGTTCACCAAACGCCGTCTTGAATGGGTCAAGCCGCTCGACCTCCCTCAATTCGAGAATATGCCGGGCTAAGCACAAGCGGCATACCGATCTCGGAGAGCCGGTCGATCGGCGAGACGACGGGACGGTTGGTCCGGAATGGGGCAAACTCGGCCGAGACGTAGCGGTCCAATCCGCGACCGTTTACAGCCACAAAGCGGTCGTTCGTGTGCGGGCTTTGGGTGTTGGTGCAATACGTGATCGAATGCATAGGTCTAAGAGCCGATCCACAAAGTTGTTGAGTCTGAGGAATCGGTTGTGATTCCTTCTCTGGCACCCGCATCGCTGCTGAGGGGTGCCGAATGTGGAAGCCTGAACACCGCCGTGCTGTCGACCGCCATGGTTTGCGCTACCCGAGTGATTTGAGCGACAGCGAGTGGGCGCTGATCGAGCCGGCGATACCGCCAGCCAAACGCGGTGGGCGCCGGCGCGAGGTGAACGTCCGCGAGGTTCTGAACGCGATCTTCTATGTGCTCTCGACAGGCTGCCAGTGGCAGGCCTTGCCGAAGGATCTGCCGCCGAAGAGCACCGCGCATTCTTATTTCATGCTGTGGGATTGGGACGGCACGCTGGAGCGCATCCATCACGCGCTCTATGTTGAGACCCGCGAGCGCGAAGGACGCGAGGTTAGCCCGACGGCTGCGATCATCGATAGCCAGAGTGCCAAGGGTGCTCAAAAAGGGGCTCTGCGCTTGACCCGCAGGGGGTTGATGCAGGGAAGAAGATCACCGGGCGCAAGCGCCACATCCTTGTCGACACGCTCGGGCTTCTGCTGAACGTCGTCGTCCATCCCGCCGACGTTCAGGACCGCGACGGGGCGCGGCTGGTTCTCGATCGACGCACCCGCTGCCTGTTCCCCTTCATCGAGCGCATCTTCGCCGATACCGGCTATCAGGGACCGCACGCGGCGCGAGCGGCTGCCAGCACCGGTCGTTGGATGTTCCAGATCGTCAAGCGCAACGAACTGCACAAATTCATCGTCTTGCCCAAGCGCTGGATCGTTGAACGAACCCTGGCCTGGATCAGCCGCAATCGCCGCTTGGCGCGCGATTTTGAGCGATATGCCCGCACCGTCGCCGCCTTCGTCAGACTCGCGATGATCCGCATCATGCTCCGACGCCTTACCCGGATAACCTATTCAACGTGAATCGCAACTTCCAGGATCGGCTCTTAGACAAAAATCAAACCCTCACCCTCCCACTCCTTCGGCGTGGGCCCCTCCCTCTCCCGCGATGCGGGAGAGGGGTTTTCATCGCACCGCGTTGTGGATCAGGTAGTCGGCGAAATCGGCCGGCTTCAGTTTCAGTTCGATGCGGTCGCTGTCGCCGGCCAACGCCCGCGTCACGAGGATATGGTTCTCGACCTGCTCGGCACGCAGCCGGAAGACGCCAGTGGCGCCCTTCAGCTTCGGATAGAGGTTCGGGTCGAGCATGCGCTCCTTCTTCGCCAGGCGCCCGATCGCCTCCTCTTCCTCGAGCTCCTCGACCTCGCGGCTCTTGACGATCTTCCAGTCGCTCTCGCCGGCCCACCCCGCTGCTGCGAGCGCTTTCGGGTCGCCGTCCGAAACCCCGATTTTGTAGACGTGCTTCCCTTGCCCGACATCCGAGGCCCAGCGGCTGAGTTTGACGCTGCGTGCGACAAAAAGTACCGGCATCGAGTTTTGCCTCACGATTCTCGCTGCACCGAGGAATAGACCCGCGGCCTTGCCCGTTACAACGCCGCTTGTCAGTCACTGTGCATTCTCAGTCCGTCGCGATCAATTTCCGGATGCCCCCCAATGCCGCTGTTGATCGGATCAACCACCCTCGCTTGCACCGTGCTCTCGATGGCGCTCGGACAGATCGCCGTCGGCATGGAAGCAATGGGCGTGATGCTCGCCTCGCTTGTCTTGATGAGCCTTCAACGCGAATAGTTTTCGGCTAGATCGCGTAAACGGTCTGCGTCCCATAGTCGCAGACGCAAAGGCTTCGCAAACGCGAGCATTTCCGCCATTTTGCCGCGCACGACACGCAACTCTGCGCGTCGTTTACGAAGTGACACAATCCGACACTTTTTGTTAAGCTTACCGCGCTACCCAATGCGACAAGCAAGGGGGGGTGGGCGCGGATGTGGCAGTTGGTGTCGAGGATACTCGGGGCCGCCGTCGTGGCGGTGGGGGTGGGGGCCTCTGCTCCGGTCTTTGCGATGGGTCTCGATCCGGCCTTCGAGGGGCCGGCGATCGGACCGGCCAAAGCCAAAGGCGTTATCGTCTGGAGCCACGGGCGCTCGATCAACGCCGAAGATTCGGAATCCCCGACCCCGGCCTATCTGACCGCGCTGCGGGATGACGGCTGGGACGTCATGCGGTTCGATCGCCTGAGCCATGGGGACACGCTGAGCGACAGCACGAAGCGCCTCGTCGACTACACCGCTCAGCTGAAGCGCGACGGCTACAAGCAGGTCGTCCTCTCCGGCCAATCCTTCGGCGCCTTTTTGTCATTGATGGCGGCGGATTCGTCGAGCGATGTCGATGCGGTCATCGCCACCGCGCCGGCCGCGTATGGCAGCTTCGACGATTTCTATGACAGCTGGCGCCTCAACGCGACGCGGCTCTACCCGCTCTTGGAGCAGGTCAAGCGCGCCCGCGTCATGGTGTTCTATTTCCACGGCGACGATTTCGATCCCGGCGGACGCGGCGAGCGGTCGCGCGCGATCCTCTCGCAGCGCGGCCTCGGCTACTCGATCGTCGATCAGCCGGCCTATCTATCGGGCCATTGGGCGTCTTCGACCGGCCTCTTCTTGCGGCGCTACGGCAACTGCATCCGCGATTTCGCGAACAACGACAAGCTGAAGGGCGAGCAGGCCTGCGAGCCGCTCTGGGGCACGACGCCGAGCGCCGAGCTGAAGCTGCCGCCCGAGCTCGCCGATCCGAAATTGGCGCGCACCACGGCCGCCGCCACGGCGCCCACCGGCTCGGCCAGCCCCGCCACCGCCGATGGCAAGGCGATGGGCGGCTTCCGTGACGTCTGGTACGGCTTTTACCCGAACGGACGCGAGGTGCTGTTCGGTGTCGAGACCGTGCGCGGCGACGATATGAGCGCGGTGTATGCGATCGGCCCGAGCGTTGACAACAAGCACCCCGCCGCCTGGACGCGGCGCAAGGGCCGGGTCGTCGAGGACAGCTTTGTCTTCGAGGAGAAGGCCAAGAGCACATTGCGGCTGCATCCGCGCCAGGATGGCGGGTTGTCGGCGACCTGGATCTCAGCTGATGGCAAGACGTCGATGACGGCGCATATGAAGCCGATCGACCCGCAGAGCCTGATGCGCCGCGGCCAGCAAAAAGCGTCAGCCCCAGTAGCGGCCACTGCTGCCAACGGCGACGGTCAAGAGGCCGAGGAGTAGGTTCACCGTCACGATCGTCCGGATCTGGCCGAGCTGCGCCGCGGCCGCGGCCCGATCCCCGCGCGCCAGCGCCGCGCGAAAGCGGCGCCACGGCGCGAAATATAGGTGAAAAAATAAGAGCATCATGATGATGCCGACGGCCTGCATGATATGGACATGCAGGCCGATGCCGCGAAATCCGGAATAGACGCCGAACACCATCGCGTAGCCGCTCGCCAGGAGCAGCACGATCGCGGCGAACACCCAGGCGAAAAAGCGCCCGAAGACGCGCAGCCATAATTCGAGCCGCGGCCCAGGTTCGAGCGCCGCCGTCGCCGGCCGCAACACCACGAGCGCGAAGAACATGCCGCCGACCCAGACGACGGCGCTGAAGATGTGCAGGATGAGCGCGATCGTCGCGATCGCGACGGTATCCGCCACCGCTCAGCTGCCGTAAGCAGGCGCGCGCCGCGCGAGCCCGCCATAGAGATCGAGCATGCGGCCGCGCCAGGCGCGCACCGGGTCATCCGCCGCGAGCACCTCGAAATCGCTGACCGCGCGCGCCCACTGAAAGGCGCCGAACACGATGTAATCGGCATAGGCCGGCGCTTTCCCCGAGACGAAGGGCTGCCGCTCGACCGTGCGGCGCAACGGGTCGAGGCTCGCGCGAAAGCCCGGCAGGCGCGCTTCGCGATCCTTGGCAAACTCTTCGAGGGTCGTGCGGAACCGCTCCTCGCGCGATTTGCGGAAGTAGGCCTGATCCTCGGGCCCGATCTGCTTGTAGATATCCATCAAGACGAACCGGATCAGCCCGACCTGCAACACCGTCTCGGTCCAGTTCTGCATAAAGCGCGTCAGGCCGCGCCCGACCTCGCCGCCGAACAAGGACGGCCGGTCGGCGTAGCGGTCCTCGAGATATTCGGCGATGGCCGTTGAATCGTGCACGACGCGGCCGTCATCGACGATGACCGGCACTCGCCCGTCATTGGGTTTCGGCAGTTTGTCTTTTTCGGTAAACCGCCACGGCACGATCTCGACCGCGAGACCCTTATGCGCCAGCGCCATCTTGGCGCGCCAGCAGAACGGGCTGAAACGGCGCTCCGGCTCGATGCCGGCAAGGTCGTACATCGTGATCGGCATGGCGGCTCTCCAAGCAAAGAGGCGCGCCACTATGGCGCGCCGCCGCCGCCGCCGACAACCGCCGCCGCTGCGTTAGGACGTTAGGCGAGCGTCGCCGCCGGTCCCGCGGCTCGCGCTTTCCGGCCGCGGCGATAGAGCTGCCGCAACGACAGCGCATGCAGCAGGATCGAAGACGGCACGGCGAAAGCCGGGATCATAACGGTCGGGTAGAGGGCAGTCGCCGTATTGGGGACGCTCGGCACGATCAATTGGAACGGCCCGGGCGTGATCGTCAGCCCGATCCCGACCGCGATCGTGAAATCGAGGAGGCCGAAGATATTCCAGGCAATGCCTGCGCGGCGCGCGCCGCTCTCGCCGGACATCAGCGAGATCGCGACCGGCAGCGCGAATAATCCGGTCGCGACGTCGCCGATACCGGCCGGCAGGGCAAACAGGCCCGGCGCCGTGCCGCGGGCCCAGGCAATCAGGAACGCGGTGCCGAGGACGCGGTAGACCTGCAACGCGACAAGCCAGTTCGCCGGCATCGCATCGAGCACCTGCCCGACGCGCCGCGAGCGCAGCAGGATCGGCGCGCCGATGATGACCGGCACAAAGATCGCCAGCGGCACCAGCGGAATGAGGGTGGCGCCGGCGCGGAACAAATTGTTGATCGCAGCGCCCCAGACAAGCGCCAGCCACAGCGTGAAGGGAATCATGATCCCCAGCCACACGTTGCGCCGCTGCACCGGCGTGAGTTCAGTGCGCTCCAGCCCGAGCCACAGGCCCAACGCAAGCAGCACATGAATAAAGACGCGGGCCGCAACGGTCGTCGTCCCGCTCGCCGCGATGGCCGGAAGGGCGTAATTGACGGCCGTCCACAGCGCCGTCAGCAGCGCGATCCACAGCACCGCCTGCCCCTTCTGGCGGGCGGAGCCGAACTCGGCGTGAAGCGTAGCAGCCGTCATGATCGCTCCTCCGATATAGTTCCTTATTAATAGCAACTATATTTTCAGGAGTCACTATGAAATCAATCACGACTCGGTTACCGTTGCCCGATGCCGACCCGACCTGAATTCTCCGCGCCTTATGACATGCGCTGCCCGATCGCCCGGACGCTCGACATCATCGGCGAGCGCTGGACGATCCTGATCCTGCGTGACCTCGTCGTCGGCGGACCGCGAAAGTTCCAGGACTTCGAGCGTTCGCTGTCGGGGATCAGCCCCAACACGTTATCGGCCCGCCTGAAGCGGCTTGAAGAGGCGGGCGTCGTCGAGCGGCATTTTTACGAACAGCACCCGCCACGCGCCGAGTATGCGCTGACCCAGAAGGGCCGCGCGCTCGGGCCCGTGCTGAAGACCCTCCTCGACTGGGGACGCAGCCACACCCGCCCGCCGCGCTGACCCATTTCCGGCATTTGGCACGCGGGTTGCTGCCTTGCAGCAACATCGTCATCACGCGCGCCGGAATAGATGTCGGAAAATCCAGGCTTCACCGAGGACCAGAAGCAGTACCTCGAAGGATTCATTGCGGGGATTGCCGCAAAGCGCGGCATCGCGCTGCCCAACGGCGCGGCAGCGACGGACGGCCCGCCCGCGAAATCGGGTTATCCGACGCCGTCAGATGACCCGACGCTGATCCATCGCCTCGCGCAGGATCGCGCCGTCGCGGCCGGCGGCGCCCTTGTTCCCGAGGAACTCGCGAAGCGCGCGAAGAACCCGTTCGATATGTGGGACGAGATGGCGGCCAACGCCGCCGCCGGCCGCTTCCCGAAGGGCACCGACGTCTTTCTGCACAAATTCCACGGGCTTTTCTACGTCGCACCAAACCAGCACGCCTTCATGCTGCGCCTGCGACTGCCGGGCGGCATCCTGTCGGCCCATCAAGCGAGGGGGCTTGCCGAGATCGCCGAGCAGTTCGGCGGTCGCTCGGTCGACATCACGACGCGCGCCAATCTGCAGATCCGCGAGATCGGCGCCGCGCATCCGCTCGACGTGCTGATGGCGCTCGACGAGCTGGGGCTCACCTCGCGCGGCGCCGGCGCCGACAACATTCGCAACCTGACCGGCAGCCCGCTGGCCGGCGTCGACCCACAGGAGTTGATCGACACGCGGCCGCTGACCCGTGCGCTCTATCACCACATTCTCAACCACCGCGAGCTGTACGGGCTGCCGCGCAAGTTCAACATCGCCGTCGACGGCGGCGGGCGAGTCGGCGTCCTCGAAGACACGAACGATATCGGCTTTGCCGCGGTCAGGATCGGGCCCGGCAAGCCGGTGCCGGAAGGCATTTACTTCCGCATGCTGCTCGGCGGCCTCACCGGCCACGGCAGTTTCGCGCAGGACAGCGGCGTGTTGCTGAAGCCGGGCGAGGTCGTCGCGACCGCGGCCGCTATCGTGCACGTCTTCATCGATCACGGCGACCGCACCGACCGCAAAAAGGCGCGCCTCAAATACCTGATCGAGCGCTGGGGCCTCGAAAAGGTGATCGCCGCGGCGACACAATATTTGCCTGAGCCATGGCGCTTTGCGCCGGCGGAGTGGTGCGAGCCACGCGGGCCGATCGACCGACGCGGGCATATCGGCGTCCATTCGCAGAAGCAGCCCGGCCTTTCATATATCGGGATCGTCGCGCGCGCGTCGCGCCTCGGCGCTGACCAGCTGCGCGGGCTCGCCGATCTCGCCGCGCGCCGCGGCTCCGGCACATTGCGCCTGACGGTCTGGCAGAGTCTGATCCTGTCCGATGTGCCGGACAGCGAAATCGTCGACACGGTCGAAGAGATCGAGAGGCTCGGGCTTGCGACGGACGTCAGCACGGTGCGCGGCGGCATCGTCGCCTGCACCGGCAATGCGGGCTGCAAATTCGCGCTTGCCGATACGAAGCGGCACGCGCTCGCGGTTGCCGACCACCTCGATGCGCAGCTCGCGCTCGACACGCCGATCAACATCCACCTGACCGGCTGCCCGAATTCCTGCGCCCAGCATTACATCGGCGATATCGGTCTGCTCGCGGCGAAAGTAGATATCGGTAGCGACGAAGAGGTCGAGGGCTATCACCTCGTCCTCGGCGGCGGCGCCGGCCATGACGCCGTGCTCGGCCGCGAGATCGCGCGCAACATCCCGGCGAACGAATTACCGTTTCGCATCGAGAGCCTGCTGCGCGGTTATCTCGCCGCACGTCAGTCCGGCGAAAACTTCCATGCGTTCGCGCACCGCCACAGCCCCGAGCAGCTCGCCGCGCTGCTCAGTGGAGCGGCGGCATGAGCTTTATCGCGCCGATCCTCCCCGGCAATGCCCCGTTCACCCCGCTGCAGCGTGCCTGGCTCGACGGGTATCTCGCCGCGTTGTTTGGCGATGGGGCAACAGCCCTGCCGGTTACCCGCACAGAGGCGACCATCGCGGTGCCACCGCCGGGTGCGCAGCTGCCCGCTCCGCAAGATGTTCCGTGGCACGACCCAGCGTTACCGCTCGACGAGCGGCTCGCGCTGGCCGCCGGGCAACCGATCGAACGGCAGCTGATGGCCGCGATGGGCCAGCTCGACTGCGGTCAGTGCGGCTATCAATGCCAGAGCTATGCCGAAGCGATCGCGTGTGGGGCGGAGACGCAGCTGACGCGCTGCGTGCCGGGCGGCAAGGTGACCTCGCGCGCGCTCAAGGAGCTGCTTGGCGGGACCGGCAAGGTCGCTCCGGTCCCGGCGCCCCCACCCGCCATTTCAAGAGGCACCGCGTCCGTGCCGGCCGCTCCGGGCGAGCCCTTGCTCGCTCGTCTTATCCAGGCGGCGCAACTCACGCATCATGGTTCCGACAAGGACACGCGTCACGTCATCCTCGCGGACGAATCCGGCGCGCTGTCTTACGAGGTCGGTGACAACCTGGGCGTCGTCGCACGCAACGACTCCGCGCTCGTCGTGCAGATCATCGAGCGGCTGGGCGCGAAGCCCGACACGCCGGTCCTCTCGACCGATGGCGTCGAGCGGCCGCTCGCCGAGGCTTTGTCGGAATTCTGCGAGATTCGCCGCCCATCCGATCAGGCAATCGAGGTCTTGTCGTCGCGCGCCCACGACATCGACGAGTCGCACATCCTGCAGGCGATGGCCGAAGGCTATCCCGGCATCGGCCCCGAGGACGCCGATCTCCTCGATCTGCTCGAAATCTTCCCGTCGGCGCGTCCGCCCTTGTCAGAGCTGATCTCGGCGCTCGATCCGATGCAGCCGCGCCTCTATTCCATTGCGTCGTCGCCGAGACATGCACTGGGCGAGGCGCATCTGACCGTCGCGCCGGTACGCTATGAGAAACGCGCACGCCGGCGCACCGGCGTCGCCTCGACCTTTCTCTGTGACCGCAGGAAACCGGGTGAGCCGGTGCCGGTCTTTGTGCGCCAGAACGACGGCTTTCGCCTCCCGCCGCCCGACCGTCCGATCGTCATGATCGGGCCCGGCACCGGCATCGCGCCGTTCCGCGCGTTTCTGCAGGAGCGCCGCGCGACCGGAGCGCGCGGTCGCAATTGGTTGTTCTTCGGCAACCCGCGGCGCCGCAGCGATTTCCTCTTCGAGAACGAGCTGACCGAATACTGCCGCGACGGGCTGTTGAACCGGCTCGATACCGCCTTCTCGCGCGACCAGGATCACAAGGTCTACGTGCAGCACCGCATGCTGGAGCGCGCCGCCCAATTGTGGGCGTGGCTCGAGGACGGCGCACATCTCTATGTCTGCGGCGACGCCCCGCGCATGGCACGCGATGTCGAGCGCGGCCTCGCCTACATCGTCGGCAAACAGGGCCGGATGGACCCGGTCGCCGCCAAAGCCTACCTCGCGCGCCTCGCCGCCGAAGGGCGCTACCAGAGAGACGTCTACTGATCCCGCGGCGCTGCGAAACGCGGCGCCGCAATTGTGTTCGACAACGGAGACTTGCCGATGTTCATCGAAACCGTCGACCAGTTCGCGAAAACCGCGGTCGCAAAGGCGGAGTTCCTGCGGCGCTCGCCGCTCGGTTTCACGATCAGCTCGATGATGGCGGGCTGCTATGTCGGGCTCGGCATCATCTTGATCTTCTGCGTCGGCAATGTGGTCGATTCGTCGATCCGCCCGATTGTCATGGGCACCTCCTTCGGCATCGCGCTGACCCTCGTCATCTTCGCGGGCTCCGATCTCTTCACCGGCCACACGATGTTCATGACGCACGGCTGGCTGCAGGGCCGCATCACTATGCGCGAGCTTGCGAAATGCTGGACCGGCTCCTGGGCCGGCAACCTGCTCGGCTGTGCGCTGTTGGCGGCGTTGTTTGTCGCGGGCGGCGGCGGACCGGCCTTGCTCGGTATCGGCGGCAAGGACCCGCTGTTGATCACAGTAGCGGCCGCCAAGATGAACGCCCCGGCGTTGCAGCTCGTCGCCCGCGCAATCCTGTGCAACTGGCTCGTGTGCCTGGCGATCTGGACCGCTGCGCGCATGACGAACGACACCGCGAAATGCATCGTGATCTTCTGGTGCCTTTACGCCTTCATCGCGAGCGGCTTCGAGCATTCGGTCGCGAACATGACATTGCTGTCGGTGGCATTGCTGGCGCCGCATCCCGAGACGGTCAGCCTCGCCGGTCTCAGCTGGAACCTGTTCTGGGTCACGATCGGCAATGCGATCGCCGGCGCCGGGATAATGGGGCTCGGCTATTGGGCGGCCTCGCGCATGCCGAAGCCCGAACCGGCCGCCGCCGGACTGGCGGCGGCCGCCGAATAGCCGCGTCTCCTCCCGCGCCGGGCAACGCTGCCTTAGTCAGCTCAATCGGGGGGCGCGGCCGGTGCCATCGGACCGCCGCAGCACGTTCGCGTCTGCAGTGGCGGAGTGCGGCGGTGCGTCGCGATCAGCGCGTTGCGCAACGCTTTCCGGACGAGCCCGGTGAGGCTCGGCCCGTAGGCAACGGCGGCAACGAATGCGGCGGCGAACAGGCACAGCTCCGTGACGTGAGGCACCGCTCGTCTCTCCCCCGAAGTGCGGATGGACAAAACTAACGGGTTTGGAGGAAAACCTCATGTCGATTTTGGCGTGGATCGTGCTCGGGCTTATCGCCGGTTTCATTTCCAG
>Ga0126378_10004501_pt1 | contig 10660 bp, 10 predicted proteins | sample PanSoiMetPlot_23_FD_92587 | JGI IMG/M metagenome (GOLD analysis project Ga0126378, IMG submission 92587) | Tropical forest soil microbial communities from Panama - MetaG Plot_23 | ecosystem: Environmental > Terrestrial > Soil > Tropical forest > Bulk soil | place: Panama | collected 2016-02-17
ACCCATTCGATTTCGCGGCGGATGAAATCGTCGCCGTCATTGGCGCTCATCGGGCCGCCGAAAATGATCGCGGCCGAATGTTCAGCCATGCTCGCGGGCAACGCCTCGCCGAAGCGCGGCCGCCGCACGTCCAGCGTGTAGCCGAGTTGTTGGACGGCATGGCCGATGCGGCCGGGCGTCGAGTGCTCCTGGTGCAGAACGATCAGGACCGGATGCTGCATGAACCGATCAAAGCTGGTTACCCCTGCACCTTACATTATCGCCGCCGGTTGCAGGCGGGCGCGGCCGCTATTTTCCGGCGCGAGCCTCCCGCGGGCGCTGATCCGCGAGGCGCAGGAGCAGCGCATTCGGGATCAAGCGCATCAAAGACACCACGAGCCTATTGCCTATTCCCGCGATCACGACGCGTTGACCGGCCATGAAGGCGTCATAACCGATCTCGGCTACGCGCTCGGCCGAGAGCTCTAAAGCGCGTGCCCCGGGAACGCGCCCGATTCCGGCCCGCGCCTGGAATTCGGTCGGCACCGGTCCCGGACAAAGCGCAGTGACGCGCACGCCGCGCTCGGACAATTCACGATGCAGGGCTTCGCTGAATGAGAGCACGTAAGCTTTGCTCGCATAATAGACGGCCATGCCCGGCCCGGGCAGGAAGGCGGCGAGCGAAGCAACGTTGAGGATGCCGCCGCGATGCCGCGCCACGCTGTCGCTGAACATCAGCGACAGTTCGGTGAGCGCGCGCACATTGACATCGATCAGGGCCAGTTGTTCGTCCCGGCTGAGCGCTGTCGCCACGCCGCGAAGCCCAAAGCCGGCATTGTTGACGACGAATGCCGGCTCCAAGCCCTGCGATGAAAGCTCGGCGGCGATTATCGAGGCGGCATCGCGGCGTTCGAGATCCGCCGTGAACACGGCCGGCCGCGGCTGCCCGGTCGCTGCGATTTCGTCGGCCAGCGCTTCCAGTCGATCCTGTCGCCGCGCCACCAAAGCGAGCTCGTGGTCATGCGCCGCAAAAACCTTGGCCAAAGCGACGCCGATGCCAGACGACGCACCGGTAATCAGGACAACCGGCTTCATGACGTTTCTCCGCCGATCCGCCGGCGCAGCTCGATGCGCTCCTGCGGCGATACGCCGAGGAGATCGGCGGCCCGCCACAACAAATTGTCCTCGAGCTCATCGCGCTGACCGTCGGCAAATACGATTTCCCACATCATCTCGATCACGCGGGCGCGGCAAGGCTCATCGAGCGAGCGATTGAGGAGGCGGGTGAAATGATAGAGATCGACCGATTCGTGCTCGGCTTCGGTCGCTTTGGCGATGAGCTCATCGGCCGCCTGGTCATCAAGCGCGAAACGCTGCTTGATGACGCCGTGAAGCTTGTCGCGCTCGCGCTGCGACATTTCTCCATCGATCGCCGCGGCGTGCACCAGCAATGCGGCTGCCGCCAGGCGATAATCGTTGTCGGCAAACTGGCTCGGATGCTTTTCGCCTTCGACAAAATCCGAAATAAAGCTTTTGAACGTTTCAAACATGGACACCTCGGAGATCGGCACCGTCGCATTGTCGCGCATCAGGGGAAATGCAGCCCCTTAAAACGATCGCAGCTACGCTACACGCTCGGGCCTTGCGCCCCCGAACGGCCCGCCGATCGCTCCCTCATATCGCGGTATCGGGCCGCGAGCGCAAGGCTTTCGGCAGCGCCGCGGCGCGTCGGTTAAATTTGCTTGCCAATACACGCAGTTCGGTCTTAAGGCTCGCCCGTGACATCGGCTGCGCGCACCCAAGTCGCAATCATCGGCGGCGGCCCGGCCGGTCTGTTGCTGTCGCATATTTTGCACCGGAGCGGCATCGACAGCATCGTGCTGGAGCGCCAAAGCCGCGCGCACGTGCTCGGGCGGATCCGCGCCGGCGTGCTTGAGGCCGGGACCGTTGCGCTATTGCGCGAGGTCGGGCTCGGCGCGCGCATGGACCGCGAGGGCCATCCGCACGACGGCTCGGCCATCGCTTGGGAAGGCCGACCGCGATTCTTTATCGACACCAAGAAATTCACCGGCCGGCAATTGATGGCCTATGGCCAGACCTTAGTGATGGAAGATCTCTATGCGGCGCGCGACAAAGCCGGCGGCAAGGTGATCGATCAGGCCGGCAACGTTTGTCTGCACGAGCTCACGTCGCAACGGCCATTCGTGACCTACGACAAAAACGGCTCCGCGCAGCGGATCGACTGCGACTATGTCGCCGGCTGCGACGGCTTCCACGGCGTGAGCCGGTCATCGATCCCGGCCGCAGCGCTTACGACCTACGAGAAAGGCTATCCATTTGGCTGGCTCGGCATCATGTCGGAGACGCCGCCATTCCCTGACATGGTCTACTGTTACCATCACCGCGGTTTCGCACTGGCATCGATGCGAAAGCCAATGCTGAGCCGCTACTACATCCAGTGCGCGCTTGACGCCAATCTTGAGGACTGGCCCGACGATCGCTTCTGGTTCGAATTCAAGGCGCGCTGTCCGCCAGACATGGCGGAGCGGATCGTCACCGGGCCGTCAATCGAAAAGTCCATCGCCCCGCTGCGCAGCTTCGTTGCCGAGCCGATGCACTACGGGCAATTATTTTTGGCCGGCGATGCCGCCCATATCGTTCCGCCCACCGGCGCAAAGGGCCTGAATCTGGCGGTCTCCGACGTGTTTTATCTGTCGCGCGGCCTGATCGAAGCCTATCGCACCGGATGTACGCATTATCTCGACCGCTACTCAGAGATGGCGCTGCGCCGGGTGTGGAGCTCGGCGCGGGTGTCGTGGTGGCTCACGATGTTGCTGCATCGCTTTCCTGACGAGGCGCCGTTCGAGGAACAGATGCGGCTCAATCAGTTCGATTACCTGCACGCCTCAGAGCATGCCCAGGCGTCGCTCGCGGAGCAGTATGCAGGCTTGCCGTTCGAGGACTGACGGTCTATGCGACAGCTATTAAATGATGCTGTTGAATATTGAACGACGGGGCAAATGGCAGTCGAAAGTGGCTCCTCAGCCCCTCGTAGCGGAAGGCACAGTCGCGCTATTAGTGTTTGAATGGAAACCGTGACACAGATCGAGGAGAGATAACCGATGGGAGCCAGGAAGCGTGTATCGGGAATCTCCCGGCGCATGTTGATTCAGGCCGGCGCTGCAATGGGGGTCTATCCCGTTCCGCAGCTCCTCGCGCAAACCCCAGAGCCACTAAAGATCGGGTTTCTCACCGTTCTGACCGGACCGCTTGCCGCCGGCGGCCAACAACAGGAGGAGGGCGCCGGGCTCTTCCTCAATGAGCGAAATGGGATGATCGCCGGCCGAAAGGTCGAGCTGATCACTCAAGATACCGGGGGCAATCCCGCGCAAGCCAAGACGAAAACGCAGGAATTGGTCGAGCGCCATAAGGTGCCGGTGATGATCGGCCCGCTGGCGACCAATGAAGCCCTGGCGATGGACGGGTATATTCGTGAAACCAAAGTGCCATTGATTACGACCACTTCCGCGGCCACGGTCGATCTCAAAAGTCACGCCGTGAACCCGTGGGTGCTGCACGCCTTCGGCACGGCGCCGCAGGTGACCTATCCGCTGGGCGATTACGCGGCCAAGTCGCTGGGCTTTAAGAAAGTTGCCATCGTCGCTGAAGATTTTACTTATGGCCACGAGGGAGCCGGCGGCTTCCATCTCGCATTCGAGGCGGCAGGCGGCAAAATCGTGCAGAAACTCTGGCCGCCACTCAACACGCCCGAATACGCGCCTTATCTGGCGCAGATCAAACCAGACGTTGACGCCATCTATATGGGGTTTGCCGGCAGTAATCCGGTGCGCTTTCTTAAGCAGTTCAACGATTTTGGACTGAAGGGCAAAGTTGCCGTGCTCGGCAATACGACGAGTACCGATGAGGGCATTCTCCGGGTGATGGGTGACGAAGCGGTCGGCGTCTATACCGGCGGCTGGTATGCAGCGGGCCTGGAGACGCCGGACAACAACAAATTTGTCGCTGAAATAAATGCCGCAGACAAGCACGACCCCGGATTCTACACGGCGGGTCCTTACACTGCGCTTCTGATCATCGAGGAAGCACTCAAGACAACCGGCGGAAAGACAGACGACGCAGCGGCTTTTCTCAAAGCCATGCACGAGGTCCGGCTTAGCCACGGCCCGATCGGACCGGTACGGCTTGACGAATACGGAACGCCCATTCTCGACATTCACATTCGTAAAGTGGCACGGGTAAACGGCAAACTCACCAACACGATCGTCAAGACATACCCGCAGGTAAGTCAGTTCTGGACCTACGACCCCAAGAAGTTCATTGAGCAGCCGGTGTTTTCGCGCGACTTTCCTCCGAGCCAAAATCTCGAATAGGCAAATGGCGATCCTGTTAAATTGCCCAGCGCATCGACGGCAATTCGACGTATTACGAATTACTTGGTCACTGGTGGAGTGGTCGCCTCTTCGTCTGTTATGGCGGCCTCCGATCGCGTGAGCGGACGCGTTTCGAGCCACAGCGCGCGTGCTGCGCCGATCGGATCGACTCCCAACTTCTGCCACCACGCCGCTTCGTCACCATGACGATGCACTTCACGATGATGTCCCCTACATAGTGGGACCGTGAACTCGTCACTGACCTTGCGCCCGAATGCCCGGTTTTGCGCAAACCGCAGATGATGGACGTCACAGGGCTTACGTCCGCAAACCAGACAAGTTTGTCGGGCGACAAAGCGCACATGATCGCGATCGCGAATGCGGCGTGGCTCGGGATGGTTCAGGACGGATTTATCGACCGATGGCGATGCGACCTCGGACTTTGTTTTCCGCCCGCGTCCATCTGTTGCCGGCGAGCTTTGTGAATCGCTTTTTGATGGATGAGCGCCCTCGGCTTGATGGATAGCAAAGCTCAACAGCTTGGCACGAAACGCTTCCTCGACGTGCTTGGCATCTGTCGCGTTAAGCTTGTTCTTTTCTTGCATCCGCCGATGCGCCCATTTGGCGGCCTCATCCTCGCTACCGATTTGGTTCAATTCGCCAAGCATGGCATCACGGAGGTGGGCTGAGGCCACGACAAGGCGAACGGCCGCAAGGACCCGCGCTTTGGCATTGCTGTTACTATTGAGTTTTTCTGGCCGCGGAAGTGGTGTCCGCGCGGCCAGACTGGACGACTTGCTGTCCAGCCGGTGATTGCCTCGATGCGATTGACGATCGCGCCTTGAGATTGGTTGCGACGGACAGATGAGATCCGGCGCGTCGAGATCGTCCTCGCCAGCAATGCCGACCAGGGTGAACAAGGCGTACCGACGAGCATAGGTAAGGGCCGCGCCCATGCGGTGAGGTGTTGCCGTTTCTGCAACGTGGCAGACCGGCCAGTCCGAGGCAATCCATTCGCCTGACGAATGGGCAAGAACGGTGGTGAGATTGACGATGCCACTTGCCTGATCGATTGCTGTAGTCTGCACGGTGGCAATCTCATGCTGGCCTAAGGTCTTGCGCACAATCTCAAGCCCGCTCGACAGCGGGGCATAGCGGAACTGCCGGACGCGTTCGCTGGTTTGCGGTTCGATCGTGCCGGTGAGCGACTTTTGCGGGTTCGCAAGTTCTGTTTGCGCTTTGGCCAATGCCGTGGCGAGCGCCGCAATCGACGGACTAGACCGCTGCATGGCTTTCCTCGCCGGTCGCATCAGTCAAGAGGTCAAAGCTGACCGCGCCTGACTTGGAGCGCTTGGCGCGGATGCCATGCCCAATCGCCTGCTTGGCGTCCTCGGGCATCAACCCTTTGAGCTCGGCCTTGGCGTGCTCGTGTTCGAGATGCGCCGCCCGGGTCCGGGTGAAGATCGCGGCGAACTCGGCCCAGGCATTGGATGCGGTCATATCGACGATGCGCACCGCCTCGAGCCGCGGCTTCGGCGGCTCGACTCCAAACAGCTGCGGCTGTTCGCCGCTCTCGACACAGCGCCAGAACTTGCGCTCGGCGGTGACGATCAGGTGCTGATAGAGCGGATCGGCATGGGCCAAGATCTCGACCCATTTGCCGCCCCCAGTAATCACGGAGAGGACAGCACTCCGTGTCGCCACCACCCACATATTGTGTTGCAGCTGCGGCATGTATTTCTCGGCCGCCGCCTCCTCCGAGAATGACCATGGCAGCATGAACTTGGCCTCGAACACTGCATCGCTGCCCGCAATCCGACCATCCAAGGTTGCTCCCATCCAGCACAGCGTCGGATGACGGACTCTCTTCTGAATGTCGGTGATTACCTGCCCGCTATTGGCCTCGTACCAGCGGCGGTTCAGCTCTTCGGTCGCGACGCCAAGCTGAACCACGAGATTGCCGGACAGGTCTTCGGGTTCAATCTCGCCTCGCTTTTCCCGCCACAGCCTGATCAGCGCCGCCTCATCACTGCCCATAACGATCCGGGCATCCGAGCCGCCGATGAAGTGTCGCCTCTTTCCTGAATCAAGTAAGGTTTTCGGACTGCGCTTCATCACTATGGTTATCCCTGTTTCGTTACGAAATCGGTACGTTGTTACGATGCGCCAGCCGGCTCCCTGTGTCAACTTAAATCGTAACCCTGTTATGATTTTGCGCCCCGTTCAATGTCGAATGGCTAGAGCTGCCCTTGGCATGGGAGTTCGTGAACTCGCTGCGGCTGCGAAGGTGTCTGTTGATACGGTTGCAAGATTCGAGCGCGGGGAAGAATTAAAGGAGCGGACAATTGGTGCCCTGCAGTTCGCACTGGAAACAGCAGGAATAAAATTGATCGATGAGAACGGCGGCGGCCCCGGTGTACGGCTGCGAAAGCGCTCCCAAAGAAAATGATCTGCATGCGCCGCGACCAACAGCGCCACAAAAATTATGTGAAATTGTCGGCTGACTTTCCACCGGGGTGAACTGGGGCGGCCCCGGCATCATGGTTCGGAGTAGGTCAAATCGTTCGGTTGCCAATTGCCATTGCTTTGTGAGGGTAACCGAGCCCACGACTTTCGGCGAGGCTGTGAGGCCACGCAATTTCGATTTCCACGTCGATTCTCGGATTGGCGCGCAACCACTCACAAGTGCGGGCCGATATTCTTCCTCAGTAACCTCAACAATTCGGTCTGCCGGAATGAGAATCGTTCTTCAGAGGCAGGTGCAATAATGTGTTGTGGTGCCGGGAATCCGAACTAGAAGCTTTTTGGGTCCATCCAATGTAGGGTTTGTGATCCGCCTCGCCTCTTTTTTATAATACGTTAGGAGGCCAGGCTCCGGATGCTCGCTGATCCACGCGAGCGCGAACATCGTCGAATCAACTTGGTCATCATTCTTCGCGTTCGGAAAACTTAAGAGTTCACGCAAATACGTGTCCAGCCAAGGTGCCTCCTTTGGAAACTGCACAAATCCGCCTTCGATTTTCGCGGTTTGGGCATGTAAACGCATGACCTTATCGCCCTCAAGCTTAGGGGCTGGCTGGGCGGTGGAAAAGTTATCGGCACGCAATTCTTGGATCAAAGACGTACCCGACGCCTTGTCTTCGATGAGCACGACCTTGGCGTCATGGAGTTTTGCCAGCTCGCTAATGGCCCGTTTAAGCTCTGGGAAATCCATTTTGCGTCGGAAGACATCAAGGAGGTACAGCGAACGATCCTTGACGCCCCAGGTTGTGCAAACGCTAAAGTTGGCGAGTTCAGTATCCTTATTCGCAGTGTCCCAACTCTGCAGGATCTGATCGAAGCGGTCCGGCTTTTCATCAGAACTATAGAATTTGAGCCACTCGCGTTTAACAATAATGCCGGATTGCGGTTGGGGATTCTGCTGATACTGCGCCACGAAATTGTAGTCAGTCATTCCGCGGCGCTGGACCTCCAACGAAACCGCTGAGAAGAGAGCTGGCCGCAAGATCTCCCCCGCTCTGCGATGAACTCGTCTGCGTCCATACGGCGTCTGAAAACTGTAGGGTTCGTCCTGTTCCGCAATCACAGGAAACGACAACACATCCCATCGCTCGCTCTCCTGCACGTGAGCAACGAGATCATCTGCGTGCAGTCGCTGCATCACAATGATAATTGCGCCTGTTTCCTGATTGTTGAGGCGACTGCGTAGAGTATTAGCAAACCACTCATTGACCGAACGACGTCGCGGTTCTGAGACGGCATCGTCCGCCTTCAATGGATCATCAATAATGATGACGTCTGCCCCGCGACCCGTTAACACACCCTCGACCGAGGTTGAAAATCGGTAACCGCCTTCGGTCGTCGCGAAGTCTGAAATCGCTTCCCTAGACAAACGGGTATCAAAAAGCGCTTGATAAAAAGCGCTACCCATTAAGCTGCGCGAGCCGCGCGCGAGTGTCTCAGAAAGATCCTGGCATAGGTCACAGACAGGATTTGTTTGCTTGGTTCATGTCCCAATAACCACGCCGGAAACACAACTGAGATCGCGTGGGATTTAAGATGGCGTGGCGGCACATTGACAATGAGCCGCCGGCAGCGGCCGTGCCTGACATCCTCTAATTTCGACGCCACAACTTCAATGTGCCAGTTCGAATGGAACTGGGTCTGCGGATTCAACTCGAGAAATGAGCGATGAATGAAAGCACTTAAATCGTGACGCAGCAGATGCGCGTACATGCGAGCGGGGGATAGAAGCATTGCATTCATTCCGCAGGCGTGTCGGGCTGGCATTGTTTCATGCGCTCATAAGCCGCCCGCAGCACTTCTACATCTTGCTCGCCGAGCGGATATTCGGTCGGCTTAACCCGGCCCTCGACTTCGGCGATTCGATCAAGAAACTGGACCATGGCCTTTTGGTCGCCACGCGCCGCCTTGCTGGCGAGCTGGGCTACCGTCGCCTGCAGAGCAGAAATCCTTCGCGGCTTCCCATCGATCTCGACAGTGACCTGATCGCGAGCAGCTTCCATGATCAGAGTCGTCAGGTTTTTCGATCCCTTGGGCCGACCCTTTGGATTACCGGATCGACCTTTGCTAAATTTCGGCACTTGAGTTCTCCTCCACTGTTCGACGTCTTTTAGCGTTCGGTTGGACCAATAGGCTGGCTTACCGGCAAATGCGTAATAACAGGCGCTTCCCTGTTTATTTGGCCCTGTTTTCCCTGTTCTTTTGAAATTCTTTCCCTGTTAATTTTGGCAGGAAAAAGCCCGCGAAAACCCCCATCAATTGGGCGTTACCTCGAAATGTGAGGGCATTTTTCAGCCCTCTCAACAAATTTCCCTGTAAACCGCTCTGTTAAATCGCGTTTGGAACGGTCGCTCCGCACGGCGCGATCACACTCGGACAAAGCCGCGTGGCATTGCTTGCAGCAGCTCGATCCCGGTGGCGGTGACAAGCACTAGTTCGCCGGTCTGGACGCCGGCTTTGCCATCCGGCGTGACGACATTGGGCTGGATCACGACCGTCATGCCGGCGCGCAGCGGCTCGTCGGGAATGTGCGCGCTGGGCCGGCTGCGCGAGCCGAGCACCGGCGGCAGATAACCGCCGCCATAACCGTGCAGAAGGTCGTCGATAATGGTGAAGCCGGACTGTTCGATCACGCTCGCTGCATCGATGACTTCGCTCGGCATGGTACCGTCCTTGAGCACGGCAGCGACGGCATCGAACGCGGCGTCGGCCGCGGCATGCAGATCGCGGTAGAGCGGCGATGGCTCGGCATCAACCGCGAAACTGCGCAGCACTTGTCCAGAATATTCCCAGAACGCCGCGCTGATTTCGGCAACGACAGCGTCGCCGGCTTTGACTTCGCGGTTGGCGACAAATTGCGTTGGCACGCCGATCGATGGATCGGTCATCGGCGTCACGCCGAAAAAGTGAATCACGTTGGTGCCGCCGAGCACGATATAGGCGCGCTCGACGAGATCGGCGAGCGCGCGCTCGGTCAGACCCGGCTTTAAGCCGTCGCGCAAGCCCGCCATGCCGCGGTCGGTCAGGGCGGCGCCGATGCGCATCCAGTCGATCTCCTCGGGCGACTTGATCTGGCGCAAGCGCACATAGCGGCGATTGAGATTGACGATGGTGCCAAAGCGCGCCGCCAGCATGGCATGCTGCTCGAACGTCATCGGTCCGATCACGCCGACGCGGTCAGGACGCGCGCCGCGGCGTTCGAGCGCCGCGATGGCGGCGGCGATCGAGGAACCGCCGCCCCAAGCCACCTCCGCCGGCGCTGCGAGCCGCCGCGCTAGCGGCACATGGTTGACGTGTTGAATGAATAAAGCGTCGGGAATTTCCGGCGTCAGCACACCGACCGCCTCGGCGGTCACCGGCCAGCCGGTCAGCCACTGCACGGCCGAACCGAAGCGATTGGCGCCGCAATACACCAGGTGCTCGACCGCGAATTCTGCGAGGAGATTGTCGATCGCGGCGCGCCGCCGGGTCATTTCAGCCGCGCTAAAGCGCGGATATTCCGCCTCCAGGATGGCGCGCAGTGGCGGCGGGAGCGTCAAGACTGTTGCCCGTTCCGCGGGTGCGTGCTGTGCCCTTACATCGGTAGCCATGGTGGCACATTAAGGGGATGGGCTTAGCAAATCCATTTTGTTAAGCCGGTGTATCCCAGACCAAGCGAGCAGAACTTCTTTCGGAGATTAATGCCCATGCCTGCCTCATTGATCGACTCGGCGGTATTCCGCGACATCTTCTCAACCGAAGCCATGCGGACTGTATTTTCCGACGAG
>Ga0126378_10004505_pt1 | contig 10656 bp, 9 predicted proteins | sample PanSoiMetPlot_23_FD_92587 | JGI IMG/M metagenome (GOLD analysis project Ga0126378, IMG submission 92587) | Tropical forest soil microbial communities from Panama - MetaG Plot_23 | ecosystem: Environmental > Terrestrial > Soil > Tropical forest > Bulk soil | place: Panama | collected 2016-02-17
CAACGGCATCGTCGCCCGCATCATGAAGGAGCGGCAGATCACCCGCGTGGCTGACGTCGTGAGCCGGACCGGTATCGGCGAGCGCCGTTTGCGGCGGTTGTTCGCCGAGTACGTCGGCGTGCACCCCAAGTGGGTCATCCAGCGCTATCGCCTGCACGAAGCGGCGGAGCGCCTCGCCGCCGACGAGGAAGTCAACCTCGCCGCCCTCGCCCTGGAACTCGGCTACTTCGACCAGGCCCACTTTGCGAGAGATTTCCGGGCGATCGTGGGCAGGCCGCCGGCGGACTACGCCCGGACCGCCGCCTCGGCGCCGGACCAGGAAGCGCCACCCGGACGCGACCTCCCGTCGTGACGCCAGGCTGACGCGATGGGTCCTGCGAGCCGCCGCCAGCCGGTACGGGTCTCCGCGTCCGAGCAGAAGCTCCGGCTGATCAGCTGAGCACCGATCTGTCCAGTTGAATACCTGACGCCGCCGGCTGCCGCGCGAGCGGATCCTTGCCGTGCCTCAGTGCTTCGGTTCGAACCGGTAGCCGGCACCTCTCACCGTCACGATGGGATCGACCGTCTCGGCCGCGGCCAGCTTGCGGCGCAGTTGGCCGATATAGACCTCGATGAGGTTGCGACCGCCCTCGAACTCATAGTCCCACACGTGCTCCAGGATTGCGGTCTTGGTCAACAGACGACCTGAGTTTGACATGAAGTACTCCAGGATCGCGAACTCCTTCGGTGTGAGGTCGACCGGCCGGTCGCGCACGCGGACGACGTGCGCCACCGGGTCGAGCACGATCGTGCCGGTCCGGAGCACGCTGCGCAGATGGGGCCGGTCCCGCCGGCTCAGAGCGCGGATCCTGGCCATCAGGTCGCGCTGAGAGAACGGCTTGACCAGGCAGTCGTCGATGCCGTCGACCGCCGCGACTGGCTCCTCGGTCGCGTCCAGGGCGGTCACCAGCAGGATTGGAGTGTGAACGCGCTTGCCGCGCAGCTGGTGAACCACCTGATGCCCGTTGAGCAGCGGCAGCCTGAGGTCGAGGACGATCACGTCGTAGTCGGTGGCCAGCGCTGCCTCGAGCCCCTCCTCGCCGTCGTAGGTCACGTCGGCGACGATGCCCGATTCGGTCATCACCCGCCGCAGCGTGGTGGCCAGGCGATGGTCGTCCTCGACGATCAGCACGCGCATGAAACAGCTCGAGTAGCGGACGACCGCCGGCGGTGGAGCTGACGCGGGTTCCACCGCGCGGGCGGACGTGCCGCTTCGAGTCGCGCGTCGTCGGTGGAATGCGGCTCAGTCATTGGCACGTCTCGTCACCAAAGAACGGCCGGTGGCCCCCTCGTCCGCAGCCATCCGGTGCTCGAGGACATTGTCCGATTTTTCCTGGCGGCGGGAGCATGCCGCCACCACCACGGACGGCGACCTTCTGGAGCACGTTGTCGGAGATGTCCCAGCTCTGCATCGGGCGCAACCACGCGGAAGTCCCGTATCGGGTGCTGCTGCGGGTCAGGCCGGCGCTGCGGGGGCTCACCTCCGGCTGCGGCCGGCCGCGATGTCCCTGGCTGAAAATTCGCTGAGGAAAATTTAAGGATTGGCTAAGCATCTGCTAAGTTTTCGCAGGCCGATGACCGCTTCGTCGGCGACTAGGCTGGGCCAGGATGGTCTCTGCGACCAGCAGGCACGCGGAGCCTGGACGGGGTGACCATCCTGCTCGACCAGCAGAGCACCGCCGCGTCCATAATTCCGGCCAGGTGGACTCACACGTATTGGCGGGCTGCCTGGGCGACATCCTGCCCCATGACTCCGGAAAGCACTGATACTGGTGTGAAAGGAGCTCAAATGTCCCGCTCTACGGTGCGGCGCTTTCTGCGCAGCACCCGCGGGCGCGCCGCGCTGGTGGCCGCGGGGGTGCTCGCGGTGGCGCTGGCAATCGCGGACGCCGGGATGATCTACGCGTGGTCCGCGCTGAGCGACCGCTCGTCGAATGGCGCGCTCCTTGAACAGACCATGGTCGTTACGACGACGTTCGTCGACAACGGCGGCTGGATCTCGAGCGCCGACATCCCACTCCACACCCATGACGGTGTTCCGCTCGACACCGTACTCCTGGACCCCGCCAGTCAGGTGCTCGCCCAGGCACCGGAACAGATGATCGACCACGGTACGCTGCTGGAGCTCGCCGCCGCCGCCCGCAGTGGGAGGTTCCACTGGGCTCACGTCACGAACGCCGCCGGCGTCGAGCGCAGCACGTACTCGACACGGCTGGACGACGCGGGCGACGTTCTCGTCGTCAGCTACTCGGAGACGGAAGACAACCAGCTGATGACGACAACGATCGTGTTGGTCGGTCTCCTCTCCCTCCTGCTGATCGCGATTGGCGCCGTGCTCAGCTACCGGCTCGCCGGCCAGGTGCTGCGCCCCGTCCACCGGCTCGCCGGCCTCGCCCGGACGCTGAGCGAGCGCGACCTCCATCAGCGCGTCGATGGAGGCGTTCCCGACGACGAGCTGGGCGAGCTCGTCACGACCTTCAACGAGATGCTGGCGCGGCTGGAGAGCGCTTTCGACGCCACCCGGTGGTTCACCGCCGACGCATCACACGAGCTCCGGGCACCGATCGCAGTGATGCGCCTGGAACTTGAGCGGGCGCTGGGCCGGCCGCGCTCCACGTCGGAGTACCAGGAGGTGCTGCAGTGGCTGCGCGACGATGTCGACCACCTGGGGCGCATCGTGGACCAGCTTCTGGCCCTCACGCGGGCCGACGCCGGCATGCTGCGGCCGGCGCTGCAGCCGTTGGACGTGGCCGACCTCGTCCAGGAGGCGGCCGCGCGCTGGACTCCAGCGGCGACCGAGAAGCGCGTCTCGATCCAGCTCGATCTCTCCTCCAGCCCGGGGTCCATCGCTGCCGACGCGGCCCTGCTGCGCAGGGTGGTGGACAACCTCCTCGACAACGCCATCCGGCACGCGCCGCCGGGCTCGGTCGTCCGCGTGCGGGCCAAGCGCGCCCGGTCGGGGCTGGACATCGAGGTGGTCGACCACGGCCCCGGGGTGGCACCCGAGTTCCGCCCCCGTCTGTTCACGCGCTTTGGCCGCGCCGACGGTGCTCGCTCGCACGCCGGCGTCGGGATCGGGCTCGGGCTCGCGCTGGGTGCCGCCATCGCCCGCGCCCATGGCGGCCGGCTGGAGCTCGTGGACAGCGACGACCCGGGTGCCGTTTTCAGGCTGCACCTGCCCGGCGTCCCGGCGATCTCCTGACCGGGCTCCGGGCGAATGACAGCTCAGACAGTCACGACCACCTCGTCGAGCTCGGCCTCTGCGGAGGCGGAGCGCACGACCAGGTATCAGCCGTGGCCTCGCAGCAGGGCCTCGACGCGCTTGCGCTTCAGTGGATCGGCCAGGTGCTGCGGCCGCTCGGTCAGGAAGGCAAGAAGGCTCTCCGGATCGAGCGCCTCGCCGCCCTCCAGCACCATCACCCCGTCTTTGAGCCGCCCCTGGAGCGGTCGGCCGGCCTCCTCCCTGGCGAACAGCCCGAAGGCACAGCGCCAGCCCAGGCGCTCCTCGCCCTCGTCGTCCGGGACGGGCACGTTGATGTCATCGGCGTGGGTGGCGTACTCCTGGGCAAGGTGCCACACCTGCAAACGCAGTGGGTACGGACCGACAGAGGTCGGGATCCGAGCATCTGCGCCGAGGCGGCCCCAGCGCTCGCGGACGTCGGCCTGACGCCGAGCCCACTCCTGCAGGACCTCGTCCGGCGTTGGGGAGCGACGCTCGGCGACGGCCCGCGCGTTCCAGCCGTCGATGCCGCCGGAGAAGTCGAGCTGGTCGAGCGTTCCATCGAGGCACGCCTGGTTGTACGCCTCCCCCGCCGCCAGGTGGGCGAGCACGTCCTTCACGCTCCAGCCCTCGCAGTGGCTGCTGGCACTCCACCCCTCCGAGTCGAGGCGACGGAGGTGCTCGCCAAGCCGCGCCACCTCGGCGTCGTAGCGAGGGAAAGCGTCAGCCGTCCTGACGTCCATGAGCAGGTTCATCGCTCGCCCTAAGAGCCTACGCCTCGAGTCAGTACACGAACGGGACCAGGCGCTTCGTCCGCCGAGCGTACGAGCGGTAGACCTCCCCGAACTGGTCTGACAGCGCGCGCTCCTCGACCCTGATCCGGTACAGGAGCCCGACCAGCACCGGGAGGACGCCGACCAGGGCCGCCCTGTTGGTGGCGGCGAGGAGGGCGCCCGTGACCGTGAGCAGGCTCCCCGTGTAAGACGGATGGCGCACCCAGCGGTAGGGGCCGGTGTTCACGATGTGCTGGTCGCCGCCAACCATGACGACGAAGGTGAAGAAGCGACCAAGCACCGCCACGGCGTAGAAGCGCAGGGCGATGCCGATCGCCATGACCGCCGTCCCGAGGAAGAAGACCGTGGAGCGGGCGCCGCCGACGGCGGCGGCGGGCACGGCGGAGACCATCGCGCTGCCGAGCGCGAAGCCGACGAAGATCGAGGCGAACACGACGAGAAAGGAGCCACGGTCGCGGCGCTGAGCGTCCCTGCGGGGGAGGGAGCGCATGAGGATCGCCAGCTCGCCGCCGATCCACAGGGTCAGCAGTGCGTAGTACAGGACGCGGGCGGTGCCATCTGTGGCGTAGAGGGGGCGCGCGAGGAGCATGGCTGCGGTCCAGCGTAGCGTGCTGGAGACAACCCGCAGGCTCGCGATACCATCCGGGAATCTCGGCCAGCGAACAGCGACTCGAGGAGCGGGTGATGCGGGCCGCGGAGGCGGCGCTCGCCACGCGCAGGTTCGCGACGCCCATCGACGTCCTGGTCGGCATCCGGTGGGTGTCGGAGTCGGCCGTCTCGCGGTGGCGGCAGGGCCGGCTGGCTGACCTTGAAGGCAGCGCCCAGGTCGACGCGGACCGGCTCTCTGCCGCCATGCGTCTCTTCCGGGGCTGGGCTCAGCGCCGGGGCCTCCGGCCGAGCGAGACCACGTACGTAGCGTCCACCCGCGATCGTCGGCCCCTCCGGTTCAGCGCGAGCGGGGACCCGGAGATCGAGCAAGCCTACCGCACGCACTGGGTGGCACCCGAGCTGTCGGAACGGGAGGAGGAGCAGGTCGCCGAGCGGCTCAGCCGACCCAAAGACGTCGTCGTGATCAGCGCGCTGAACGACTGGACATGCGCGCTGTGCGGCGGGACGGGCAGCCTGCTCCTGATGGAGGACGCCGGACCGGTCTGCCTCGCGTGTGCCGACATGGACCATCTCGCTTACCTCCCCTCCGGTGACGGCACGCTCAGCCGGCGCGCGAAGAAGGCCAGCCGGCTGTCGGCGGTCGTCGTGAGGTTCAGCCGGTCGCGGAGACGCTACGAACGGCAGGGCATCCTGGTCGAGGAGGAGGCGCTCGCCAAGGCGGAGCGGGACTGCCTGGCCGACGAGGAGGCGCGCGCCCGTGGCCGGCTGCGAGCCGCTGCTCGGCGCGAGGTGGAGGACGTCGAGTTCCAGGCCCGCCTCGCCCGGAGGATTCTCGAACTGTTCCCGGGCTGTCCGCCGGAGCGGGCAGAGACCATCGCGCGCCACACTGGCGCCCGCGGCAGCGGTCGGGTCGGCCGGACGGCCGGGGGGCGGGCCCTGGAGGCCGAGGCAGTAGCGGCCGCGGTCGGCGCCTCCGTTCGGCACGAGGACACGTCCTACGACGACCTGCTGATGTCCGGCGTGCCCCGGGACCGGGCGCGAGAGCGGGTCGGGCCGCGTGTCGACGAGGTCCTGGAGGGCTGGCGCCGAGCGTGAGGCGAGCACCCGGGCACACCGGGCCAGCGACCGGCCGGCTACCCTCTCAACCATGGGAGAGCTGGCATGGTCGGCCGAGATCGAGGTCGACGCACCCCCCGACGCGGTCTGGGACGCGATCACCAACCCTGAGCTGACGCGGCGGTACGTCTTCGGCTGCGACATCGAGGGCGAGTGGCGCCCGGGTGCGCCGTGGCGTTACCAGGCCGGCGGCCGGGCGGTCATCGTCGGCACGGTGCTGGAGGCCGATCCGCCGCGCCTGCTGCGGCTGACCGCGAGCAACCTCTGGGACCCGGCCGCCAGAGAGGATCCGCCGTACCGGATCACCTGGCAGGTCGCCCCCGCCCGCGGCGGCCGCACCCGGGTGCGCCTGACCCACGATGGCTTCGTGGACGAGAACGCCAGCTACCGCGACAGCGCCGACCTGGAGCCGGTCCTCGGGGGCCTGCGCAACCTCGTCGACCCGGAGGCGGCCGCCGCGGTGCGCCGGCTGGACGCGATCGGCCGGGCAGAGGTGCTGCCGCTGACGTCCGAGCGACTGAACGACTTCCTGGACCTCTTCGACAACCGCGCGTTCGCCGACAACCCGAGCTGGGCGTGGTGCTACTGCTACAACTTTCGCTTCGCAGGCGGTGAAGCGGAGGGCATCGGGCGGACCGCGGCGGACAACCGCCGCGACATGGGGGACGCGATCGTCCGCGGACGGGCCCACGGGCTGCTCGCCTACGTGGACGGCCGCGCCGTGGGCTGGTGCAGCGCGTGCCCCAAGTCCGAGATGCCCGGCCTGGTGGGGCGCGACTGGATGCCGCCGGAGGCCGACAGGGTCGGCATCATCGGGTGCCTGGTAGTCGCCCCGCAGTATCGCCGCCATGGCATCGCGCGGCTGCTGGTCGAGGCTGCGGGCGAGTACCTCGCGGGCCTGGGCTGCCGGGTCGCCGAGGCCTATCCGCTCAGGGAGCTCGACGCCGACGCTCACGGCCATTACGGGCCACTGGCAGCCTATCGGGACCTGGGCTACGAGACGTACCGCGAGCTGCCCCAGCGCCTGATCCTGCGCAAGCCACTCGCGGCGGGAGATCAGTAGGCCAGGCCCCGGCCGTCCAGGGCTGACGCCTCGCTCTGCCGTAGGCGGTTTGACTGACGCCCGCCGGGGGGCGTAGACGTGAGGTACATGACAACTGCGGGGGCGGTGCCCGCACCGTAGCCGCGAGGGCAGGATGGTGACGACCAGCATGGGAGTCGGCGACGGTGGTCCGCTGCTCCTGGCCGTCGACGTGGGCGGCACGAAGACGGACCTGGCGGTGGTGTCCGCCGCGGGCGGGCCGCGGGAGACGCTGGCCAGGCGACGGTACGCGAGCGCCTCGTTCCCCGACCTGGCCGAGATGGCGAGGGCGTTCCTGGCAGACGCCGGGCTGCGGGTGCGGGCCATGTGCGTCGGCGTCGCCGGGCCGGTCATCGACGGCCGGGCCCGGCTCACCAACCTGGACTGGCGGCTCGACGAGGGCTCCCTGGCTGCCGAGCTGGGCCTGGACCGGGTCTGGCTGGTCAACGACCTGGTGGCGACCGCCTGCGCCATGCCGCTCCTTCGTCCCGCCGAGGTGCGGCAGGTGAAGGAGGGCCAGGCCCGGCCCGGGGACCCGATCGCAGTCCTGGCCCCGGGCACCGGGCTGGGCGAGGCGTTCCTCACCTGGGAGGGCGATCCGGGCGGCAGCGGCTCGACGGGCTACGTCCCGCACGCGTCGGAGGGCGGCCACGCTGCCTTCGCGCCGTCCAGCGAGCTGGAGGCCGAGCTCCTCCGTACCCTCTGGCGGCATTTCGACCACGTCAGCGTCGAGCGCGTGGCGTCGGGCGTCGGCATCCCCAACATCTACGCCTTCCTCCGCGACCAGCAGGGGATGGCGGAGTCGCCGGAGCTTGCTCACCGCCTGGCGGGAACCGATGAACGCGCGCGTGCCGTCATCGAGGCGGCCGTGGGCGGCGGTGATCCCGACCCGCTGGCGCGGGCCACGGTGACGCTCTTCCTGCGCATCCTCGGCGGAGAGGCGGCGAACCTGGCGCTGAAGGTCCTGGCTACGGGCGGCGTCTACCTGGCGGGCGGGATCGCGCAGGCGCTGCGCGGCGAGCTCGGGAGCGGGCCCTTCCTCGACGCCTTCGTCAGGGCGGGCCGCTTCAGCGCGATGCTGAATCGGGTTCCGGTCTTCGTGGCCATGGACGAGATGGCGCTGCTGGGCGCCGCCGGCGAGGGGCTGCGGCTGCTCGCCGCGACCGCCGGCCCCGGCGCTCGGCAGGTCGGGCGGACCGTGCATTGAAAGAGGGCGCTATGGGCTTTCGCGGAGCGATCTTCGACGTGGACGGGGTGCTGGTGGACTCGCCTCACGAGCGTGCCTGGCGCGAGGCGCTGCAGGACCTGATGGAGCACGAGTGGCGCGACGTCCGCGATCGGACCACGTACAGCCCCGAGCGCTTCACGTCCGCCGTCTACCAGGCGGTCATGGCAGGCAAGCCCCGCCGGGACGGCGCCCTCGCCGCCCTCGAGTACTTCGGGGTGCCGGACGCTGCGGAGCGTGCCGACCAGTACGGCGAGCGAAAGCAGCGCAGGGTGGTGGCGCTCATCGAGGCCGGCGAGTTCCACGCCTTCGCCGACGCCCTGCGCTTCGTGCTCGCGGTCAAGGGCCGGGGCATCCCGATCGCGGTGGCTTCGTCGTCCAAGAACGCCGGGCTGTTCCTGTCCAGGATCCGGCTGGACGTGTTCGCCGCCGAGCACGGGCTGCCCTATGACTTCGTCCGGGACGGCCTCACCCTGCAGGGCATCTTCGACGCGGACATCTCCGGGCGCGATTTCCCGCGCGGCAAGCCGGACCCGATGATCTTCCTCACCGCCGCCGGCGAGCTGGGGCTGCCGCCGCAGAGCTGCTTCGTGGTGGAGGACGCCACCTCCGGGGTGCAGGCGGCGAAGGCGGGGGAGATGGCGGCGCTGGGCGTGGCACGGATGCACGACCAGGCGCTCCTGCAGCAGGCGGGCGCCGACCTGGTCGTAACGGCGCTCGACGAGGTCGCCATCGAGGCGCTCGACCGCGGCAGCCTGGAACGGGCATCCATGGTGTGATGGGGACGCGAGCGAGGCGGATCCAGGACCTGCCCAACGCGCTCGCCGGCCGCGGGGAGCTGGCCCGGCGCCTGACCGGAAGGCGTCCGGCGCTGTTCTGCGACTACGACGGCACCCTGACCCCTATCGTGGACCGGCCGGAGGACGCGCGCATGTCCCCCGGCATGCGCGACTCCCTGCGCAGGCTCGCGACGCGCTGCCCCGTGTGCGTGGTGAGCGGACGCGACCGCCGGGTCGTGCAGGAGCTCATGGGGGTGGACGACCTGGTCGTCGCGGGCAGCCACGGGTTCGACATCTGGAGCCCGGAGGGCGGCGCCGTCCAGCGCCTGGAGGGCTCGGAGTCCCAGGACCTGCTGCGACGGGTGGACGCGCGGCTCCGCGAGGAGCTGGCGGCGGTCGACGGGGCCCTGGTGGAGCCGAAGAGCGTCTCCGTCGCGGTCCACTACCGCCTGGTCGCCGAGGAGGAGAGGCCTCGCGTGAAGGCTGCCGTGGATGCGGTCCTGGCGGAGCACCCGACCGAGCTCAAGGTCACACCGGGCAAGCTGGTGTACGAGGTCCAGCCTCGGATCGACTGGGACAAGGGCAGGGCGGTGCTCTACCTGCTCGGGGCGCTCGGGCTCGACCGCGACGACGTCGTGCCGCTGTACCTCGGGGACGACGTCACGGACGAGGACGCGTTCGAGGCGCTCACCGACCGGGGCGTTGGCGTGTTCGTGGGCCGCCCCGGCGACCCGGAGATGGCCGGCCACACGACCCGCGCCGACTTCGTCCTTGATGGGACCGACGAGGTGCAGCGGTTTCTCGACGGGCTCGCTGGCTGGATCCGCGACGGCGGGCTCGTGGGCGCCCGGAGCGCCGGGGCACGGTGATGGGGGGCTGGACGCTCACGTACGACGGCTTCGAGCCGGCGCAGGAGCGGCTGCGTGAGGTCCTGACCTCGACGGGCAACGGCAGCTTCTGTACGCGAGGCGCCGCCGAGTGGGCGGACGTCGGCCCGGTCCACTACCCCGCCACCTATGCCCACGGCTGCTACAACCGGGAGACGACGATCCTGGGCGGGCGGCCGGTGCTCAACGAGGACCTGGTCAACCTGCCCAACTGGCTCGTCCTCAAGCTGCAGATCGAGGATGGCGATCCGTTCCGGCTGGACACGGTTCGGCTGCTCCAGTACCGGCACGACCTGGACATCCGCAGCGCGACGGTCCGCCGCAGCCTGCGGTTCCGCGACGCCGCCGGCCGGGAGACGACGCTCCACAGCAGGCGCTTCGTCAGCATTGCCGACGTGCACCTCGGCGCCGTGGAGTGGACGATCACGGCCGAGAACTGGTCGGGCGAGGTGACGGTGATCACGGCGCTGGACGGCCGGGTCACCAACCGGGGCGTCGAGCGCTACCGCGAGTTGGAGGGCCGCCACGTTCACCCGGTGGCGAGCCGGTCGCCACTGCCCGACGGCATCTCGCTGCTCGCGCAGACCCGGCAGTCCCGGATCTACGTCGCGTACGCCGCCCGCACCCGTGTCCACGGCCTCGGCGGCGAACCGGCGGTCATGCGCCGTCTCTACCAGATGGAGGACTACATCCACCAGACGCTGACATTCGAGGTGGAGCGGGACGTGCCCGTCAGAGTCGAGAAGATGGTGGCCTTCCACACGTCGCGCGACCGGGCGATAAACGAGCCGCGGACGGCCGCCGAGACCGCGGTGCGTCGCTTCGGGTCGTATCCGGAGGAGTGCGAACGTCACACCCGGGCCTGGGGGCAGCTGTGGGCCGACTGCGACGTGCGCTTCCCGCGCG
>Ga0126378_10004507_pt1 | contig 10654 bp, 6 predicted proteins | sample PanSoiMetPlot_23_FD_92587 | JGI IMG/M metagenome (GOLD analysis project Ga0126378, IMG submission 92587) | Tropical forest soil microbial communities from Panama - MetaG Plot_23 | ecosystem: Environmental > Terrestrial > Soil > Tropical forest > Bulk soil | place: Panama | collected 2016-02-17
ATGACAGGCGGAATAGGATCGTGCGGAACGCCGCGAATGAGAAAAATCATAAGGGCGGCTTCACCAGGCGCATCAGCGCTGGAGGTGATACCGAATCCCTGTACTCCTGACTTTTTCATCCATTCATCAACATGGGCGCCGTGAACCGCTCTCGCCAGCGCCATCTGTGCCGCGGAAAGACCGCTAACAGAAAAGGTGTCGCCGCCCGCTGCGAGTGGTGCGCTTTGGACTTCGTCAAGGACGCCTCGCGGCGTGTTTGCCTCTGCTCGAACTATTCGCGTGCGAACTCCGTCAAGGACGGCAGGCAACGCCACTGGCGGCTGGCTCGGGTCCACTATGAGTAAGACTGCGGGCTCGCCCTGACGATCGAGACTGGCCGCGAGTCCAACCGCCTGAACATACGGGTTGGCTAGAAGTTCGTTCGCGTGGCCGTCTCTTGCAATTGCGGCGACGGCGAGGAACTGTGCCCCAAGAGACGAAGCGGACTGCCGGTTCGCGGACGCGGCCGAGAAACCCGCAAGGGTGCATGCGATGACCTGATGTGTCGAGCCGCTCCCTACGAACGCAGGCTTGTTCCCCATTGAGTCGGCCATGGCGTTCAAAACCTCCTGCACCGGATTGCCCACGGTATCTGTATCTGAACCGGCGTAAAGCAGGGCTACGGGGTCTGCGGTGTTTTCCGAAACAATCAGCGACCCAGAATCCCCAGCCGCGCTGAACGTTCCCCCAGTGACCGAAATCTGATTCGAATAATTAACCGTAAACATGGTTCCTGTTCCGCAGCCAGTTTGATATTGCACGCTGGTCTGCACGTTTACGGCGCCGATTGTCGAACAGGTCAAGCCAGTCGTTCGTCCGCTCTTTGCTACGCTCATCCCTACTGAAGCGGAAGCGCCGGTTCCCGCGTGGGGCGGCCCTGGATCAGGAATCCCTCCTGTCACTGTGTTACCGAGCAAAAGGATCGTCCCGGTCGTGTCCACAGTTCCGGGAATGATCTGCGCGATTGCAGCGTCGACATTCTTTCCAGAACTTTGCAGGTTTGCGAACTGGGATAAGTTCGCCACGGTCAGGGAGAGCGTCGCTCCACACATGGTATCGACGAGCCCGGGCTGGATGATGTTCTCTCCCATGGATGCCGAATCACTCCGCGCCAGCACGTGGTTGTTGCTCAGAATATAGAAAGTTCCCGCCCGCTGAACTAGGGATCCGAGAGTTCCGCCACAACACGTAATCACATTGCCCTGTCTGCTTGAATCGTTGGCGTTGCCGCCGCTTGTTCCAAGCTTGATAGGAGGGGTCTCCGCGGCTTCGTTTGGCGTATGTGCCACCACAGTTACGGACGCGGACCCGGACTTCGTTGCATCTGCTTGCGACACAGCTGTTACAGTGACGCCGGCCGGGCTGGGCACCTGTGCTGGTGCTGTGTATGCTCCGGAGGCCGTGATCGTGCCAGTGCTGGCGGAGCCGCCCGGTGTGTTGTTCACTTCCCAGGTGACGGCGGTATTTGCAGTTCCCGTTACCGTGTCTGTGAAAGCGATTGTTTGGCCTACCGTGATAATCATGAAGGTAGGTTTGATGCTCACCGCGACTTGGCTCCCGCTGCTTCCACCGCCGCAAGAATTAAGGAGCAGGATCGCAAGGCTGGGAATGAAGAACAGTCGGGAGCGCATAAGAGGCCTCGCTGGAGGGCGGTTCATTTACGTTAACACATTGAATTTTGGGTGCGCAAAAGTTTCTGGTTCATGCGGGCGATGTTGCGATGCCAAATGGGTCTGGAGGAGATGTCCGCCGGTTTTGACACTTGCCTTGACCGGACGCTCGCGCTGCGTTTCTTAATCCAAGTCCCGCCAGTTAGGCCCAGTCCCGATTTCCACGACGATGGGAACTGCCAGCTTGTATACACCTTCCATTTCCTCTTGGACCAGCTTTTCCAGCTTTGCGCGTTCTTTCGTGGGCGTTTCAAAAAGCAGCTCGTCATGCACCTGCAAAATCATTTTGGACTCGAATTCTTCTTCGGCCAGGCGGCGGTCGATGTTGATCATTGCCATCTTGATGAGATCGGCAGCCGTGCCTTGCAGAGGCGAGTTCAGCGCCGTCCGTTCTGCAAAGTTCCGGAGTTGGACCTGCGGCGAAGTGATTTCCGGGATCGGGCGAATCCTGCCGAAGAGAGTCTTGGCCACACCGGTCTTTCGCGTTTCAGCCAGAATATTGTCCAGATACTCCTTCACGCCGCGATACCGCGTGAAATAGGCGTTGATGAACTGCGCAGCTTCTTTCTGCGGAATGCCCAGTTGCTGCGCGAGACCGAACGGGGACAACCCGTAGATGATTCCGAAGTTGATGGCCTTCGCCGCGCGCCGGTGCTCTGCCGTTTGCGCCAGAGGACCGACGCCAAAGACCTCTTGCGCCGTGCGCGCGTGAATATCCTCGCCGTTGCGAAAGGCTTCAACCAGCACGGGATCACGCGAAAAATGCGCCATGACGCGTAGCTCAATTTGCGAGTAATCAGCAGAAAGCAGGATCTTTCCCTTTTCGGCGACAAAAGCGGCGCGAATCTGCCGGCCCAGCTCCGTGCGAATGGGAATGTTTTGTAAATTCGGGTCACTCGAGCTCAGCCGTCCCGTGACCGCGCCGGTTTGCGAAAAACTCGTGTGCAGGCGCCCGGTCTCCGGATGGATCAGCTTCGGCAAGGCGTCGACATAGGTCGATTTGAGTTTTGCGACTTCGCGATACTCGATGATTTTCGCGGGAAGCGGATGTTGTGCGGACAGCTCCTCCAAAACTTCCGCTGCCGTCGATCGCGCTTTCGCTTTGCCTCTTCGCGCGTTCGGCTGCAAGTTCAATTTGTTAAAGAGAATCTCAGCGAGCTGCGTTGGCGAATTCACATTGAATTCCGCGCCCGCCAATTTCCAGATTTCCTTTTCCAGGCGCCGGATTTCTTTCTCCATGGCCTGGGACATTTTGTCGAGCTCTTTGGGGTCAACGCGAACGCCGATCCGTTCTATTCCAGCCAACACCGGAGCAAGCGGCAGATCGATCTTTTCGTAGACGCCCTCAAGCTGCTGCTCTTTGACCTGTTCGTGGAGCGCGGGCGCGAGCCGTTGCAAGTAATCCGCGCGCTCGCCAGGTCCGCCGCCCAGCATGGCGCTGAGCTGGCGCATCACTACGTCGGTGAAATTGTGATTCGCTGTCGTGGGACGCAGCAGGAAGGAATAGAGCTGCGTGGCGTGCTGGATGTTTTTCGTTGGGCCGGCCAGCAAGGGAAAAATCTTGGGATCGTGAACGATTTTTGGTCGCTTGGCGTCTGCGAGGACCGGTAGGAGCGCTTGCAAGGCTTCCCCTTTATCGTCCGTCCAGACGGATCGCCCCTCCCCAGCCTTCGCGGAAACTTCAATCACCGCGATACGGGTGCCATAGCCTTCCGATTCGCGCTGAACGAGATCCAGATTCAGCCAGACCGCCAGTGGCTGTTTGGCGGGAAGCTTCGCAAGGTAGTCGCGAAATTCCGCAGCGTTCGCCAGCTGCGCGTAGTCAGTTTTCTCGGCTACTTCTGCTTGTGCCGCCGACGGCGCCGCGACAGCCTGTGTGCCCAACTCCTTCAGAAGCGAGCCGAAGCCCAGCTCGCGATAGAGCGCGGAGAGAGCCGCTTTGTCCGGTTCTTGAATCTCCAGCGACTTGAGGTCTAGCTCGATAGGCACATCGGTGGCAATCTTGGCGAGCAGCTTGGACAACATCACTTGGTCGCGCTGCTGCTGGAGCGCTTCGCGGTAGCGCTTATTCGAAACTTCATCAGCGTGATCCATCGCCTCTTCCACGCTGCCGTATTTCGTGATCAGCTCCGCCGCGCCCTTTTCGCCGATTCCTTTCGCGCCGGGAATGTTATCGACCGTGTCGCCCAGGAGGGCCATATAATCGACGACCTTTTCCGCAGGCACGCCGAGCAGCTCCTGAACTTTTGCTTCGTCGACCAAAATGTCGCCTTTTGCGCCGCCGGAACCTGTCTTCAGCGTCCGCACGTTTTTCCCGACCAGCTGCATCATGTCTTTGTCGTTGCTGACGATGAGCACCTCGAAGTCTTGCTTGGCGGCCTTCGTGGCGATGGTCCCAATCACGTCATCGGCTTCGTACCCTCGTTCCTCCAGGATCGCCAACCGCATCGCTTCGCAAAGCCGGCGCACCAGAGGAATCTGCACCTTCATGTCGTCCGGCATCGGCTGGCGCTGCGCCTTGTATTTTTCAAACAGCTTGTCGCGAAACGTCGCCCCTGGCGGATCGAAGACGATGCCGATGTATTTCGGCTCGTAGTCTTTAATGAGGCGCTTGAGAATGTTTCCAAAAAGGAAGGGAACGTTGGTGGGTGTGCCGTTGGGTCCGGTCAGACGCTGCGGCATCGGCGCGAAAAAAGCGCGATAAACATGCGCCATCGCGTCCACGAGAAACAGTTTTTTTGGCGAGGAATCCATCCGGGCGAGTATAGCAAAGGGCGAAGGCAGGTCCGGGAGCTCGCAGCCTGGGAAAACACAAAAGCCGCGCGAGAGTATGAATCCCGCGCGGCTCGTTGCTGGCGCTCTTGCGCTTACGGCTTTTCGGGTTTGTTGGGTTCGTGCTTTGATTCCGGCTTCGAAGCAGGTTGTTTCGCCGCAGGCTGCTCGCCGGCTTGCGCCTGTGTGACCAGGAGCATCCGCGTACCGCTGTCGAGGTGCACGTTCTTGCCGGCGGAAGTGATCACTGATCCCTCGGTCGCACCCGATGTCGCCGCGTTCAGGCTCAAACCGCTCAGGCCGAACACGCCCTGGCTATTCGAACTGAGCTGACCGGCTGAGTTCAAACCTCCAACAGCGCCCTTCGATGCGGAAGAGATTCCTCCCGCTGCGTTGGTTGTGGAATTAACCGCTCCGCCGGCTGCGCGGCCTGCCGTATTCGTCACCGTTCCCGCAGCTGCGCCAGCAGTTGACGTCACACCACCGAGCGCGCCGCGTCCGCCGGAGGAAGCGCTTCCGCCCGCCGAACCGCCCGCGCTACCCATGGCGTCCAGATCCGCGCCAGCCGCCGAAGCGCTGCTTTGTCCGGAAGCAAGCGCTTGAATCGCCACGTTCAGCGGAACTTCTTGTCCGTTCTTCAGGACTGCTTTGTCGAACACGATGGCTAGGGCCGAGTCTGCCTGCCCATTGGCGCGCGCCGAAGCTTGCGTCACATGGCCCAGCAGTTTCGACCCCTTTGGGATGACCGTCTTCCCTTCGGACTTAACCGCTTCCGTTGTGTGTGCCCTTACCGTGTCACCCGGGGTGCACTTTCTTGAATCAAGTGGTGAAGTCAAGGCTGCATTAAACGCCGTGCCGTTCGCCAACGATGCGCTGGCTTGGCCGTTCTGAGTTTGGGTGGCCGCTGACGTGGAACTGGTTGCGTCGGCCTGCGCTTTTGTCTGGCCTGCTTGCACCGATGCTTGTCCGCCGGCTTGCGTCCCTGCCTGACCGCTCGTTTGCGTCTGCGCAGCGGCACTCAGCACGAACAGCGCCCCCGCGACGATGCCTATTCCTGTGCGATGCATGATCTTAAAAACCTCCTAAGATGATTCTTCGAATCGCCCAACCTGCGAGCTGAGCATTCGCCCTCGCCTACTCGTACATAAGGGCGTCTAAAGAGTCGTTTAATAGAGGCAAAGCGCGTTCCTACCCCTAAGTGATTTGCTATCTTATGCATGCGAGCGCAAAAAGGTTCTAGTACTATCGCGAAAATCGCCACAAGTGTGCAGGATTTACAGGGCCTGGGGGGTTGCCCCGAAGCCTTAGACAGCGGCCGAAACAATGCCCAACGGCTTTGCCACTTCAACCAGGATGTCCGCCGCGCGAAGCAGTTGGTCTCGCTTGTGCGCCGCGCTGACGATCGCGCGCAGCCGCGCCTTGCCCTCCGCCACGGTAGGATAGCCCACGGCCGGCGCGAACACGCCGGCTTCAAAAAGCTTCTGAGAAAACTCGAACGCCTTCGCGGCGTCGCCCACATGAATGGGGACGATCGGCGTCTCGCTGCCCTTGAACTGAAACCCGCGCTTCTTCAATTCGCGCTTGAAGAATTTCGTGTTGGCCCAGAGTTTCTTCACGAGGCGCTCTCCATCCGGTGAATCGAGCAATGTGAAGGCTGCCTGGCATGCCCCAACAGTGGCCGGCGGGTGCGACGTGGAAAACAGAAACGGCCGCGCACGCAGATAGAGAAAATCAATCAGCTCGCGCGAACCGCACACGTACCCGCCCATCGCTCCGATGGCTTTGCTCAACGTTCCCACTTGGATGTGCACGCGCCCGTGGCATTGATGATGATCTACGGTGCCGCGGCCGCCGTGTCCCAGCACGCCCGAAGCATGCGCATCGTCCACCATCATGATGCAGTTGTATTTTTCCGCGAGATCGCACAATTGCGGCAGCGGCGCAATGTCGCCGTCCATCGAGAAAACGCCGTCCGTGATGATCAGCTTCTTGCCCGGAAAATTCGCGTTTTCCTGGAGGATGCGCTCGCAGTCCTGCACATCCTTATGTTTGAAAACTTTGATCGTGGCCTTCGAAAGCCGCGCTCCATCGATGATGGACGCGTGATTCAATTCGTCGGAGACGATCAGATCCTCTTTGCCAAGCACTGCGGAAACCGTGCCCGCATTCGCCGTGAATCCCGACTGGAACACCACGCACGCTTCCACTTTCTTGAACGCCGCAATCTGCTCTTCCAACTCCATGTGTATCTTCATGGTGCCGGCAATCGTTCGAACCGCCCCCGCGCCCGCGCCGTATCTCTTCACCGCATCCAACGCCGCTTTGCGCAACGCCTTGTGCGTGGTCAGCCCCAGATAGTTGTTCGAGGCGAGATTGATCACTTCCTTCCCGTCGAAAATGCAAACGGGCTTCTGCTCGCCTTCCAGAATGCGCAGCTTGGGCGCTACTCCCTTTGCGCGCAACTCATTCAACTGGTCCGTAACGTACTGCAAGGGATTCTGCTTGGTCGCCAGCGTGGCGGTCTCCGACATGGCATCGCTCCTAGTGGTAGGCATCGGCCGGGAAGGAGTCTCTATTTTGCTCCATCCTTGCCCGCGGAGCAAACCACTGAATCGCCCGCTGGTAGGCCTACGGTTCTATGTGCTGCGAAAGCTTACGGACCGTGCCGCTCAGGTCAACGTGATACCGCAGCGTGAAACCGCCTGGAGGTGATCCGTCGTTGTGTCCTTCCAGAATGACAAGAAGCTCGTGCGAATTGATCCATCGCTTCGCGTTGAGGTATGAGTGGCCAGCGTGCAAAAACTCTCCAGCATTGGGATCACTAGCCAGGATCATCTTTGACACGTCTGTCTCTCTCAATGTGGTTGGCTCATATACGTAGCACAGCGTTTCGGTGCTGCCGGACGCATCGTCAACGAAAAAGAAGTGGCTATTTGGAGCCCAAGAGATACTCAGACTTCTCTCGTATTCTTTTACAAGCTTTCGTGTATGCGACATGTTTTCCTCAATCCACAGCTTTCTCTCGCTGCAATTGTTTGGGCACTCGAAAATGAGAGTCCACTTTCCATTAGGTGATGGAATGCGACTAACTGCTGCACTAGGAAGGGTGACCACTCTCGGATGAGCGGATCTAGTTTGTCCGGCCTCCGCTGGAATCCAACCGATGAATAGGAAAATGCCTACCAACAGGAGCCGAACCATGCGACCTCCAATTTGTCGGAATCTAGCACAACGTCCGTTGCGACATGAACTGTGAGTTACGCTTATTGCAAACTACGGGAGAACTCTAAACTGATCCAACACCAATCGCCCTTCACGTTTTGACGAGTTCGGAATCGTGATTGCGAAAAACTTCTTCGAGGGCGGCGGGAGTGCGTTCTTTCATCGCGTGAATGTCCTGAATCAATTGGAAAATGTTCGCGGTCATAATGAGGAGATAGCGCGTCGGTCCGGGACCGGGATTCCAATACGTGTGCACCGTTCCGCGTGGAACAAGAACGCCGGAGCCTGCGCGAGCCTCAACCTCGTTTTCACCAACTTGCACGCACATCGCGCCCTCCAACACATACCACGCTTCGTCGTCATTCTGATGGACATGCGGTGGAGCAATGAGTCGGCGTTGGTCCACGGGGCCGCCCGGATCGCGCCATTCGGCAATCACAAAATCGCCGTTGACGGTACCAAGGGTGTTTCCTGCAAGTAGCGGCGCGAGAATTGGCGAAGTCATGAACAAGCGCTCCTTCTGTCGGGAGGAAAGCGGAAAAGCAAAACCGTGGAGCTTAATTACGGCACCTGTAGGGGCACGATATATCGTGCCCTTCGTGTCTCAAACTTGGGATGCGAAATGCTGGACGCTCGTTATCTTCTTTCAGCGGGGCAGCCCATTCGGATACAAAAGGATTTTCCCGGCGAGCCCGCTTTGTAACTTGGCAAAGGCGCCTTCGAATTTCTCCAATGATGTCCGTTCGCCGAAGAGAGGTTCAAGATTCAGCCGCCCGGCCTTGAGCAGCGCGGTCATTTGCACCCACGTTTCGTACATTCGCCGCCCGTAAATTCCTTGCACCGTCGCGCCCTTGAAAATCACGTCGTTCACCAAATCCAGCGGCACATTTTCCGTGGGAATCCCCAGCAACGACGCGCGCCCTCCCGGTCGCAAGGCTTTGAATCCCTGTTGAATCGCCAGAGGATTCCCGCTCATCTCCAGCAGCGCGTCCACACCCGTGCCGCCCGTTTCGCCGAGAATGCTCTTCACCGCATCTTCGGCCGCGGGATTAATCACCACATCCGCGCCCATTTTCTTGGCCATCGCTCGCCGCTGTTCGTTCGTTTCCGTGGCGAATACCGTCGAACTCCCGCACGCTTTCGCCACCGCAATGGCCATCAACCCGATCGGCCCGCAGCCTGTCACCAAAACCATCTGCCCCGCCACTGGCCCGGCCAGCACCGTATGCACTGCATTGCCCAGCGGGTCGAGAATCGCTCCATAGTGCTCGGGGATCGCTGGATCGAGCTTCCAAATATTCGACGCGGGAATCCTCACAAATTCCGCGAACGCTCCGTCTTGATCAATCCCAATGATGCGCAAGTTCTGGCAGATGTGCGCCTGCCCCAGCCGGCACTGGTGGCAGTGGCCGCAGTTCACGTGCATTTCGGCGCTGACAAAATCACCCTGCGTGACGGCGCGCACTTCGTCGCCAACTCGCTCCACAATGCCGCAAAATTCGTGCCCCAAAGTCAGCGGCGGCTTAATGCGTCCTTGCGACCAGCGGTCCCAGCCATAAATGTGCAGATCTGTCCCGCAAATCGAAGCCGCGTTCACGCGCACCAGCACGTCCGTCGGTCCAATCGCCGGAATAGCGACCGTGTCCATCTGCAGTCCCCGCGCTGGTTGCAGCTTTCGTAACGCCTTCATCGTCGCTGCCATCTAGCTATCCCGGCTCCTGTTCGGCATACAAGTTCCCGATGCTAGCACATCCCCGCAGGGACGGTTGCACGCGCTCGCGCCATTGTGCGCTAGAATCCCGTCTCTGCATCGTGAGGGGACAATGACTTCTACAAAGCGAATTCTTGCCGCACTTGCATTCTCGCTTCTTGCAATGGCCGTCAATCGCGCCGATGAAACAGCGCCCGCGCGCGACCCGAAGCAGCCTGTGGACGCGGCGTATACCGAAAAGATTCACAAATACACAACGCAACCGTATTTCTCCTCGCCGCTCGTGGACTACCTTCCTGCGTCGAAATCCGTTCCGACTCCGGAAGCCGTGCTCGGTGACGTGTCCGGCGCGCCCGGAATTCTGCCTTACGCAAAGGACGTCTACCGCTACATGCGCATGCTGGAAAAGGCCACACCTCGCGTAAAAGTCTTCTCCATCGGAACCACGGAGGAAGGCCGCGAAATGATCGCGGTAGCGGTTTCGTCCGAAGAAAACCTGAAGAACCTTGAAGAAAACAAAGCGCGCCTCGCCAAACTTGCCGATCCCCGCACCATCAAGCTCGATGACGCCGAAGCCGACAAAATCGTCGCGCAATCCGTTCCCATCTACTACATCACCGGCACGATTCACTCCCCCGAGACGGGCGCCCCCACCGCGTTGATGGAACTGGCCTACCGGCTGGCGGTGGACGAAAGCCCCTATATCAAGGAAATTCGCGACGGCACCATTACGCTCATCACGCCGGTTGTGGAAGTCGATGGCCGCGACCGCATGGTCGACATTTACAAATGGCACCTGGCGCATCCTAAAGAGTTTTTTCCGTGGCTCGTCTATTGGGGCAAATACGTGGCGCACGACAACAATCGCGACGCCATGGGCGTCACCCTCAAGCTCACCGAAAATGTGTTGAACACCTACGTCGGCTGGAAAGCGCAGGTGCTGCACGACCTCCACGAGTCCGTGCCGTATCTCTACGACAACACCGTTGGCGACGGGCCCTACAACGCGTGGATCGATCCGATTCTGGCCGACGAGTGGCAAATCATCGGATGGAACAACGTTTCCGCCATGACCAAATTCGGAATGCCTGGCGTTTTCGCGCACGGCGATTTCGACACTTGGTCGCCAGGCTATTTGATGTTCATCGCCGCCATGCACAACGGCGTGAGCCGGCTCTATGAAACGTTTGGCAACGGTGGCGCGGACACGCAGGAGCGCACGCTCCAGCCGGACGAGTAC
>Ga0126378_10004508_pt1 | contig 10654 bp, 10 predicted proteins | sample PanSoiMetPlot_23_FD_92587 | JGI IMG/M metagenome (GOLD analysis project Ga0126378, IMG submission 92587) | Tropical forest soil microbial communities from Panama - MetaG Plot_23 | ecosystem: Environmental > Terrestrial > Soil > Tropical forest > Bulk soil | place: Panama | collected 2016-02-17
ATCATGCTGACCAGGTCCCTGGCCATCGACCTGATCCGAGACAACATCCGGGTCAATGCGCTTTGCCCCGGCATTACCCGCACGCCGCTGCTGCAGGCGGAGGTGGACAACAGCCTGGACCCGGAGAAGACCGCCGCCGAGCAGGCAGCGTGGGCACCGATCATGCGGGTTGCCGATCCGCGCGAGATCGCGCACGGGGCATTGTTCCTGGCCAGCGATGAAAGCTCGTTCGCGGTCGGCAGCTGTCTCGTGCTGGACGGCGGTTTCACCGCACGGTGACTCCGGTGAAAGCGAGTTCTGGCGCGAAGTCGCGCGGCGTCCGGGAATCAGCGCACACTGACGGCCTGAAATCAGGTGCCCGGGTGCGGGCGGGCCAGCTGACTCCGGCTCCCCGCCTGAGTACCTCGTCCGGCCGCCGCGACAACCTGCTTGCCTTGCTGCACGTGCTCCGTCAGGCGGACGCCCTGACGCGCACCGAGCTGGCGCGCCTGACCGGCCTGGCCGTCCCGACCGTGCACCGGCTGCTGGCAGCGCTGCTCGACAGCGGCCTGGTGGTCGAGGACCAGGCCAGCCGGTCCACCGGCGGCCTGGGGCGGCCAGCCAGCCTCTACTGGTTCAACCCCTCGGTCGCCTCGGTGGCGGGGATCGACGTGGGCAACGAGACCACCCGGGTCGCCGTGGCATCCGCCAACGGCACCATTATCGGCTCGGCTACGCTGCCGACTCCGCAGCTAGCAGCGAACCTCGCCGACGGTATCGTCGGCCTGCTCTCCTCAGTGACGGCACGGCTGCCGAAGTCCGCCGGAGCAGTGGTCGGCGTCGGGGCCGGGATCTCCGCGGCTGTCGATCCAGTTTCAGGCCGGGTCATGCGGGCGCCCATACACCACGCCTGGGACGGGCTGCCGCTGCGGGCGATGCTGGAGGACCGGCTTTCCTGCCCGGTCATCAGCGAGCAGGACGACCACTTGTCGGCGCTGGCCGAGCTAAGCGATCGCGGCACGGTTCCGGGCGCGTCCTCGCTGGTCGTGGTGAACTACGGCCGCGGCATCGGAGCGGGCGTAGTCGTCGACGGCGCCCTCATCAAAGGGGCACACGGACGCGCCGGACGGATCGCCAACTGGCCGATGGATGCCCGGCACTCAGGCGGTGCTGGCGGCACGATCGGCGAGCACCTGCTGCCCGACGCCCTGTCCGCCACCTACCAGGCCTGCGGCGGCATAGGCCGGGTGACGGACGGGCTGACGTTGTGCCAGGCAGCGCGGGCTGGCGACCCGGTCGCGCGGGATCTTGTCGAGTACGCGGCGCTGGGCATCGCGGACCTGTTTCTACGCCTCGCAGTCACATTCGATCCGCAGAATATGGTCATGGGCGGCGGGTTCGCCGGGAGCTTCGACCTCTTCGGCCCGCAGATCAAGCTAGTGATGGCGGCACTGCCAGACCCGCCGGTCGTCTCGCCGAGCGTGATCGGCAACGAGGCGGTCCTGATCGGCGGGCTTCTGGCGGCCGACCCGTTTGTAGACCAATGGCTGGCGGAGCGGGTGAGCGCACTGTGACCGGCCCCGCGGGCTCCAGGCCCCACCATCACGTCGCCCGCAATGTGACCGCGGCCGGCCCGCGCCCGCCAGCCATGCCAGACCGGACTTAAGCAGCCAGCCCGCAGATCGTACAAAGGAGCGTGCCGATGACCCGGTATCCGATGCTGATCGACGGAGCGGAGGTCGACGGGTCTGCTACGTTCGCCGACATCGATCCCTCCTCCGGCGAGGTCCTTGGTGAGGTGGCGCGCGGCGGGCCAGCAGACGTGGACGCCGCGGTCACCGCCGCCCGCGAGGCGCACGAGCGGACCTGGCGCCGGAGCAAGCCGGCGGTGCGGGCGCGCGTCCTGCGCCAGATCTGCGACCTGATCAGGCGGGACCGGGATCAGCTCGCCGACCTGGAGAGCCGCGACACCGGCAAACCACTGCGTCAGGCCAAGGCGGACGCAGACATCGCCGCACGGTACTTCGAGTTCTACGCCGGAGCGATCGAAGTGCTATACGGGGGCACGATGCCGCTTGGCTCAGACCTCTTCGTGTATACGCTGCGCGAGCCGCACGGAGTGACCGCGCATATCATCCCGTGGAACTACCCGCTGCAGATCGGCGCCAGGACCGTAGCGCCTGCCCTGGCGGCAGGCAACTGCTGCGTCCTCAAGCCCGCCGAGGAAGCTCCGCTGACCGCTATCCACCTCGGCCGCCTTGCCCTGGAAGCCGGCCTGCCGCCCGGTGCGCTCAACGTCGTGCCGGGCTTTGGCGAGGAAGCCGGCGCCGCGCTGGCCGCCCATCCGGCCATCGACCACCTGTCCTTCACCGGCTCGGTCGAGGTCGGCAGGCTCGTGAGCAAAGCGGCCGCGGAACACGTCATCCCGGTAACACTCGAGCTTGGCGGCAAGTCACCGAACGTCGTCTTCGCCGACGCCGACCTGGATGCCGCGCTGCCAGTCGTGATGAACTCGATCATCCAGAATGCCGGCCAGACCTGCTCGGCCGGGTCCAGGCTGCTGGTCGAGGCTCCAGTCCACGAGCAGATCGTGTCGGAGCTAGTCGGCAGGTTCGAGAAGGTAACGCTCGGGCCGGGGACGGCCGACCCGGACATGGGGCCGCTCATCTCCGCGACCCAGCTCGATCGGGTCTCCAGCTTCGTCGACCGCGGCAGGACCGAGGCCCGCACGCTGACCGGCGGCGGGCGCCCAGCCGACAGCAAGCTGCAGAAGGGCTACTTCTTCCTGCCGACGGTGTTCGATGACGTGCCGCCTGATGCTGTCATCGCTCGCGAGGAGATCTTCGGGCCGGTGGTCGCCGTGAGCACATTCGGCGGCATGCCTGAGGCGGTCAACCTGGCCAACAGCACAGACTTTGGGCTGGTGGCGGCCGTCTGGACGCAGAACATCAACACCGCGCATCTGATGGCCAGCGAGATCAAGGCAGGCCAGGTGTTCGTGAACACCTACGGTGCGTCTGGGGGGCCCGAGATGCCGTTCGGCGGAGTCAAACGGTCAGGACACGGCCGCGAGAAGGGCCTTGAAGGGTTGCTGGAATTCACTCGGGTGAAGACCGTCGCGATGAAGCTCGACCCGGGAAGCGCCGGATGACCGAGCATCCCGCCGAGGCGGCCAGCTCGCCTCCGTTCCCCACTACCATCGGCGATCCGTGGCTGGACACCCCGTGCCTGCTGATCGACCTGGACATCGTCGCCGCGAACATCGCGCGCATGGCGACGCTCGCCCGCCGCGCCGGGCAGCGGCTCCGCCCGCACGCCAAGACTCACAAGAGCCTGCGGGTCGCCAGGATGCAGCTCGACGCCGGCGCCGCCGGGATCTGCGTCGCGACAGTCGGGGAGGCCGAAGTCATGCGCGCGGGCGGGATCGACGACATCCTCATCGCGTACAACATCATTGGTGCGGGAAAGCTCAGCCGGCTGCAGCCCGTCTGCGCCGACGGCGGCATCACGCTCACCGCAGATTCGATCGAAGTAGCCGAGGGCTACAGCCGCCTCGCCAGGATCGTCGGGAGGACACTGCCGGTTCTCCTCGAGATTGACTCAGGCATGAAACGGACCGGCATCCCGCCCGAAACCGCCGGCCAGGTCGGATGCAAGATCGCGGCCCTCCCGGGCATCGAGCTGACAGGCATCCTGACGCATGCGGGCCACGCGCACGACGTCTCTACACAATCCGACATTGAGGCCGTCGCCCGCAACGAGGCCAGGGTCATGCAGCGAGCCGCTCAGGAACTGACCAGCCAGGGCATCGACGTCCGGGTAGTCAGCGCAGGCTCCACGATAACGGCCCCCTACCTGGCCGCAGATGACGGTGTCACCGAGATCAGGCCGGGCACCTACGTATTCAATGACCTGCGCACTCTGGAGATGTACTCCTGCACGCCGGATCAGATCGCGGCGACCATCCTCGCCACAGTGGTCAGCGTCAGAGAGGACCGCATTGTGCTCGACGCAGGTAACAAGACGCTGACCATGACTGCGACGCAGCAGCACGGCTTCGGCAAGATCAAGGGCCTGCCGGGCAGTACCTTCCTGCGGCTGTCGGAAGAGCACGGCGTCGCCGCTCTCGGCGACTCCAGCGGCCACCTGCGCGTCGGCGATCGCGTTCAGGTCCTGCCCATTCACATCTGCGTGTGCGTGGATCTGCAGCAACAGGCCTACGGAGTCACTCAAGGGGCGATCACCGAGGTGATCCGCGTCGACGCTGCGCGGCGGAGCCGCTGATGCCGACGCAGCGCGAATTAATGGTGCTCTCCGGCACTGAGCTACGCCAGCTCCTGGCTCTCGGCGACGTCGCGGCGGTCGAGTCCGCCTACCTGGCGACCGCCGCCCAGCAGTCCCGGATCTACCGAGGCGGCCAAGACGGATTATGACCCGAGCCAGATCGCGTTGAGGCGTTATCCTGAATGCCAATCCGCGCCAGGCTCCCGGGATCGCAGTCGTCCACTCCTCGATCCGGCATCCGTCACCGCGTCTGCCGAAGTACACGACCTCGAAACCGGACCACCTTGTCACCGATCTCGCCGCCAGGCGATCGCACCGCGCCGTTCCGCTGGATAGCGATTCCGGGCATTATTTCTTCAGCGCGACTCCGGCCCACAGGGCTGCCGGGCGGTCGGCGTCTGCCTGCGTCGCGGGCCGCCACTTCGACGCTTGCACCAGCCCGGGTTCCACCAGATCAAGCCCGTCGAAGAACCTGGCCACCGCCTCGCGGTCCCGGAAGGTGACCTTCTCGGCCATGGTCTGGTTCAGGCTGGCTGCCATCTTGGCCATCGCCTCGGCGTCGATGTCGCTGGCCGGATGCGAGATCGCCAGGTAACTGCCCGGCGGCAGCGCATCCACCAGGGTGGCGACGATCTGGTACGGGCCGTCTTGGTCGCTGATGTGCTGCAAGATTGCCATCAGCATCAGCGCCGCCGGCCGGCCGAAATCCAGCAACCCCGCCGCAGCATCGAGAATCCTACGCGGATCGCGCAGGTCCGCGTCGATGTAATCGGTGGAGCCCGCCGGGTGGCTGGCCAGCAGGGCGCGCGCATGAGTGAGCACGATCGGGTCGTTGTCCACGTAGACGACCCTGCACTCCGGCGCGACCGACTGGGCGACTTCGTGGGTGTTGTCCGCGGACGGAATGCCGGTGCCGACGTCGAGGAACTGGCGGATGCCGGCCTCGCCGGCCAGGAACCGCACGGCGCGGGCCAGCAGCGCCCGGTTCGAGCGCGCGGACAGGCCGATATTGGGGAACGCCTTGATCGCCGCCTCGCCTGCCGCCCGGTCCGCGGCGAAATTGTCCTTCCCGCCCAGCCAGTAGTTGTACACCCGGGCGACGTGGGCCACGCCGGTGTCGAACGACGACCCCGGCACGTCAACGCTCGCAGCCTTCTCGCCGCCCTCTTCGCCTGCCAATACACCACCCTCCGCCACGACCGCCTGAATCGCTCAAAACTACCGCACGCCTGAATCCACCGCACCCGCGCCATTGCACGCCGGCCATTTCAGCAGGCATTCGCGCTCGCCAGCAGCCACGAGTATGCCCGCCCGGAGCCCCCGGACGCCGGGCCGGAACCGTGTTGCGTAGCCGATCGATCTCCGCAGTCACCCCGCCGTTCTTGTCCTTCTCGGCGACGAAGGCATGGAAATAGTGCAGAGCGTTTCGGTAGGTGGCGCGGTGCATTAGGTTATCGACCTTACGCTCGTCAAAAACGAGGGCTACCCGACGCTGCGTACGGGGAATGTGATGAGTGCTGCCTACCCAGACGTCGGTCAGGGGATCCCAGCGGGTTCTCGTACGGCGTCTGGCAAGCCGCTCAAGCGCCTCCGGTCTATCGCCCGGCACGCCAGATGGGCCACCGCGATCCTGCTGTGGCTGGCGGGCGCTTACGTCCTTTACTACTGGCCCACTGCCATCCGGCTACTGTGATCCCGCCAAGCACCCGATCTTAGTGGAGGCGCCCGTGGCGGTTCTGGTGCCAGAGCCCGCCGTTGATGTTGAAGCCGTTGCCGAAGTTCTGACTCGGCGTGGTATCACCGAAGCGCCACGTGAATGAGTCCGGCAGCGCGGGGCATTTCATCGGCGGCACGGAGCGAGCTGCGGCAGTCCGCGGAGGGCCGTGGGGAACGGTCATGGCGAGCCACAATGGGATGGTGTTTGCGGAGGGTTTGCGATGATACCGACGAGCCGGCAGTTCACGAAGATGACGATCGGCGCCTTGTCGCGCCGTACCGGGGTGTCCGTCAAGGCGCTACGGGAGTGGGAGGATCTCGGCCTGATCTATACGGTGGGGCGAAGTGCGGGGAACTACCGGCTCTTCGACGAGGAAGCGCTGTGGTGTGTGGGTGTGATCGGCACCCTGCGCGGGCTAGGGCTGACCGTGGCCGAGATTCGGGACCTGGCCGCCAGCTACCTGCAACGCTCGGACGAGCCGATCGGCCCAAGACTGGCGGAAGTGCTGCGCGCGGTGCAGGCCCGCACCGAGAATCGGATCGCCGAGCTGCGCGAGCTGCTGTGGCGCATCGACGACTACCAGGCGCGGTTCGCCGATCAACTTGCCGGGCGTGCCGACTTCCGCGGCCTGGACCCGCATTTCCGGGCCTGCTGTCCTTGACTCTCCCCCTGGGGGGAGACCGTAGCCTCGCCCTGGATATGACCAGGACTAGCTGGAGGCAACAGCCATGACCATCGAGAACACCAGCGTGGGCGGCCGCCCGTTCGCCGAACAGCGCCGCGCCGCTGGCACGCACCCCGCCGCCGGATCGGGCCGCGGCACATCCTGCTGTGTCCCGCGCAGCCAGCGAGCCTGGTCCCCGCCACTGCTCCCCGCCAACACCCCGATCAAGCGCCGCGTGGATCACATCAGGCCGCGCGCTGGATTGCCAGCAGTCGCGTACTTCGCCGCCGTGATCGGGCTGCTGGGTCTGGCCCAGATCCTTCCTGCTCCCGCCTATCTCGTGGTGGACGCGGTCGCCTTTTTTGCCGGTGGGAGCTGGTGCGCGCTGAACTTCTGGCGCAGTCGGCAGGCGCATTGCCTGCTCACCGGCTCCGGCTGGCTGCTTCTCGCCCTCTTCGCCGCGGCCGAGGCCGGTCTCGGCCGCAGCCTGATTGGCGGCGACGAACAGCTTGTGTTCCTAGGGATCCTGGCCATCGGCCTCATCTTCGAAGGCGCCTGGTACCTAGTGCACCGCGACATCGCTGTGACACCCGCCCAGAGCGAGCCAGCCGCATAGACCGCCATGCTGCGGCAGCAATAGGTCGCGCTCGGCGCACTTGGGGCAGGTCCGCTGGTGCCCGACCGCGCGGTCAACATGCACCAGCAGCAGGCCCTGCTGCTCAGGTGGTCCGGGGTTACGGGTCAGCCTGCATTCTTGCTCGGGCAGTTGCCTTGTAGCTGTCGAGCCAATCTGGACTATCGATATTCAGCCCTTTGCGCAAGCCTCGCTCGATCGCGAAGGCGGCGAAGGACGGAAAGCTGGTGATCGGCGAGAGGCGAGGATCCTGCCCTTCGCTTCCGGGAACGACGAGTACCTCCGCGCCGCGCGCAGCGAGCACCCGAGCCGCTTCGTGAGCCAGCGGGTCGCCGTGATGCCCCGCTGGCAACGCCAGCACGAGGGTCTCGGCGGTGGTCGCCGTCATCAGGGACGTCGCGGCTTCGCGCGTTTCAGCGCCCTCAGCAGGGATCTGCGCAACTTCCTTGATCAGCAGTGCGCCTTCGAGCGCCGCGGCCCACGCCACTCCGGTTCCGAACACCACGCATGAGCCGCGCTCTGTGACCTGGGCAACATGGTCGACCCACCGGTCGACGCCCTGCAGCGCGCGTGCGCACGCGCCGCTGGCACCGCGCACGACGTTCCGCAACTCGGAGTCGGCGGCGACCCGCGCCCAGATGTCGAGGCCCGCCAGTACCGCGCCGCAGAACGCGTGGGTGTGGGTGGTTGCGCGCTGGACGGCATGCGGCACGACAGCGCACGCATCGGCGGCGCGTGCGATCGTCGAGGACGGCGTTCCCGTGATCGCGACCAGCGGACGAGGGCAACTATCAGACCGCACGATCTCAACGATGTCGCGGAGCTCGCCGGACGACGAGACAACCAGCAGCGCGTCACCCGGGCGCCATTGGAACCCGGCAGATAGCAGGAGCCCGGCCGGAACGGCCACTGCCGGTGGCGCGTCCGCGGACCCTCCGATCGCGCTGAGCCACAGTGCAAGAGCGACATAGTACGAGGCGCCGTTGCCGGTGATCACGACGCGTTCCACGCCGCGACCTCGCAGCAGGCCGGCGACATCACCGAATCCTTGCTCCTGGTCGAGCGTCGCTTGCAACAGCTCTGGCAGCTCGCCGACATCGAGCCAGAGGCCGGTTGCCCGGTACGACGGCCGCGTCACGGCTCAGCGGGAGCCGCCAGCGCGGCGCTCTGTCGATCTGCGAACAGCGCGGCCCCGCGCCGATCTGCCGAGAGCGCGGCCCCGACAATGCCGGAGTCGCGCCCGAGGGCGGCCGCGCGGATGCTGAGCGCTCGCGTGCCTTCCGCGTAAATCAGAGGTCGTGTCTTCTCGATCAGGCGCTCGCGAAAAGCCGGCGCCAGCCCCAGCCCGCCACCGATAATCGCGGCCTCCGGATCGAGGGCATTGATCAATCGGGCGAGCTCGCCAGCGATCGCCGAAGTCACGACATCAACGACCGCGTCATCTTTCCCGCTGCTCAGAACGTCTTCAGCGCGCGCTTTTCCGGCCAGCGCAGCCAGGCGCGGCCCGCTCGCGTCCGTCTCTACGAGCGGCGCTCCTACGACCACGGCGTTTCCGCGCGCCCCAGGCCACGGCACCCCATCGATCACGAAGGTGTGACTGACACCGGTGCCGATAGTCAAGTAGACGAATGAACCAAACCCACGGCCTGCCCCCACTTGCGCCTCCGCCAGCGCCGCAGCGCGCACATCAGACTCAACGTGTATCGGGGCCAGCTGAGCGAACGCGCCGGCGAGGTCGATGCCGCGCCAGTCCCAGTTGTCTTTGCTCATGATGACGCCGCCGCTGCTGACAAGCTCGGGAACGCCCAGTCCTACGCCGTCGAGCGGCTCGGTACCGGCGACAGCCTCCGCAAGCGCGACGCAATCTGCGAGGACCGCCAGTCCCCCGCGCTCCCGCTGCGAGGCGGACTCTTTGCGGTTCAGAATCTCCCCGGTGGGCATGCGGACGAGCCCGGCGGCGAGTTTGGTGCCGCCGGCATCGATCCCCACGAGCAGGCTCATTGCTTAAGGGCTCACCGCTTGTAAGAGCTCACTGTTGGAACTGCTCACTGCTTGTAAGCGGGGGCGACACCGAATATGCCGCGCGCAGTGCCCGGGCCGTAGTTGCGGTACTCGTGCTGGCAACTGGTCGGCAGGTAGCAGGCGTCGTGCGGCTCGAGCTCGAATACGCTCACCTGCTCGCCGTGCCAGGCGCGCACCGTCATCACGCCCTCAGTCAGGTATAGGACCTCGTCGCCAGGATGTGAGTGCACCAGGGCGGACTGGCCGGGGTCGACCTCCAGCACTCCCGCGGTCAGATGCTCGGTGCTCGCGAGCAGGCCGACCAGCACGTCCAGATCCCGCCGCCACACGATGTCGTCTCGTCCCAGACGGCGCAGCGTGCCAGCGACTGCCCCGGCCGGAACCAGAGCTCCCAGGAGCGAGTCATCGGCATAACGGCTCTCCTCCAGCAACGGGCGGCTGCGCGCGTACGCTCCCGAACTGCCGGTCGCCGGGGGCGGCGCGAACAGCTCAAGCACCCGCAGCGGCCCCTCGCCGTGGGCGAACGCATGGTGCCAGGTATCGCGCCGGAAGAAGACGCTCTCCCCCGCGCTGATCCGCTGGTCCTCACCAGTCTCCGGATTCGCGATCGCCATGACGCCGTCCAGCACATGCAACAGCTCATCGGCAGCAAACACCGTCCTGTGCTCGGGCGAATGCCGAAACGAGCCATGTGCCGGCAACTCGAACACCAGCGCGTGAATCAGCCCGCTGGACACATAGATCCAGTCAGCCACCTCACCCGAGAGCGGATCTCCCCAGATATGCCGCGCCGCGTCCCCACGAGTAATGCGAGTCGGCCCGTCAAACGTCGGCCTCGGAGACGGGCGATACGCCGATCCAGCCAGAGAACCCCCGACTGGCGCCGTCACCTCAACACCAGACACTTGACAACAAGCATACTCATAAACTCATCATAGCATTTAAAGCGTGCCCGAAAAGCTCGGTGCAAATGGGAGCACACAGTCCGCCGGTGCTGTGGCCGACTGTGCTGTGGCCGCCGTAGCCGCTCAGGACAACGCTGATGCTGGCATGACCGAGGAGGGTGCAACATGGATCCCCAGGGTGCCGTTGAGGGCCAGACCTCGCAGTTGTCTCGCCGCGCGCTCCTGCAACGTACTGCCGCTGTGGCGGCGGTCGCCAGCATGCCTGGAGTGCTCGCCGCGTGCGGCTCGTCGGGCTTTTCCTCGCGCGTAACCGCAAGCGAGCGGTCCTGCTGTTTCAGGCACCCGATGCGGAGTCGGTGCGGCAAGCCTTCCGGCACACGCAAACTCACTTTGACGACATCTGGCCCTGCGCGATGCTCGACGCGCCGTGACTAGCGCCGCGCGCTTGA
>Ga0126378_10004509_pt1 | contig 10654 bp, 9 predicted proteins | sample PanSoiMetPlot_23_FD_92587 | JGI IMG/M metagenome (GOLD analysis project Ga0126378, IMG submission 92587) | Tropical forest soil microbial communities from Panama - MetaG Plot_23 | ecosystem: Environmental > Terrestrial > Soil > Tropical forest > Bulk soil | place: Panama | collected 2016-02-17
AAATCGCGACGCGAACCTCGAGTGATGCCACGAGCACCAGCCGCAGCGGACTGACCCGCGCGCCGCCGGCGCGCCAGGCCCGCAGCCGCCGGACGATGTTCTCCATGTCGATGATCGCGTCGTCCACGACCACCCCGACGGCGACGGCGAAGCCGGCCAGGACCATGGTGTTGATCGTCGCGCCGGTCGCGTCGAGCACGATCGCGGCCGTGGCCAGGGAGAGCGGGATCGCGAGCAGGCTGACCAGCGCGGCACGCCACTGGAACAGGAATACGAACAGCACGAAGACGACCAGGATGCAGCCGAGGATCACCGAGAGGCTGAGGTTGTGAATGGCCGTCTCGATGAAGCTGGCCTGGCGGAAGATGCTCGCGTCGATATGAACGCCGCGCAGCCCGGGGGCCAGTTCCGCCAGCGCCCGGTCCACGTTGCCGGTCACCTGCAGGGTGTTGGCGCCGGGGAACTTCTCGACGACGATCATCAGGCCCGGGCCGCCGCTGACCACCGCGTCGCCCGTCAGCGGCGGGCTCGCCCACGTCACGCGCGCGACCTGCCCGATCCTTACGATCGCCCCGCCGGTCTTGGCCAGCGGAACCTGCGCCATCTGCTGCGGTGACTGGATCGGCTGGATGTTCCGCACGTCGACGCGCTCGGCGGGTGTCTCCACGAAGCCGAGCGACCCGACCGCCCCGCCCGTGGTGAACCTGATCTCCAGGGTGTCCACGGCGTCGGCCGCGGTCGTCATCAGCTGATCCAGCGTTACGTGGCGCGCGTTCATCTGGGCCGGGTCGCCCTCGACCATGATCTGCTTGGGCCGCACGCCCCAGATCGCGGCGTTCGCGACGCCGGGCACCAGCATGAGCCTGGGCCTGATGGTCCACTGCGCGATCGTGGTGAGGTCCTGCAACGAAAGGGTCTTCGAGCTCAGGCCGATCTGCATCACCCGGCTTGTGGCCGAGACGATCGGGTACATCTGCGGCGGATCGCACCAGGTCGGCAGCGTCGGAGCCGTCGTCTGCAGGCGTTCCTGGACGAGCTGGCGCGCGTGCAGGACGTCGGTGCCGGACCGGAAGTAGAGATAGATGGCCGACAGCTGCGGCTCGGAGAAGGACGAGACGTAACCGACCCCGGGCACGCCCGCCAGGGCCGCTTCGAGCGGGACGGTGGTGAGCGACTCCACCTCTGACGGGGACAGGCCGAGGCACGCCGTCTGAATCTCTACCGAGACCGGCGCGAACTCCGGAAACACGTCGACCTTCTGGTGGCCGAGCGTCTGGGCGCCGAAGTACATGAGCGCGAGGGCGAGGCCGACGACGAGATAGCGGAACCGTAGGCTGCGGGCGACGAGCCAGCGCATCGGCGACCGGCGTGCGATCACCGTGCCGTCCGCCGCCTTCATCTCTGGACCCCGACCCCCTCTTGCACGCCGAGAAGCTCCTCTGCGCCTGCGGTGACGACCTCGGTGCCGGGCGCGAGCCCGCGGCTGACATACACCACGCTGCCCTGGATCGCGCTCACGACGATCACCCGCCGCGTGTACGTACGCGGGCCCGTGACCGTGTAGACCACGGCGGCGCCGTCGGGCTCGTACAGCAGCGCCGCGTACGGGATGGAGGTCAGGGTGCCGGCCGGCGCGGCCAGGGCCGTCCGCAGGCCGAGGCGCTCGGCGCCCGCGGAACTCAGCACCACGCTCGGCGTCCCGCCCGTGCCCACGGCGATCCGGGCCGACGGTGCCTGCGTGGCGGCGGCCGGCACGCTGCATGAGGCCAGGCCGGCGAGCGCGGCCGCCGTGAGAACCCGGGCCCATCTACGGTCAGGCACCGAGCATCCCATCCCCGGCCGCCCGCCCGACGGGTCGCGGCGCCCGATCCGGCACCGCCGCCTCCTCGTCCTCGTCTTCCCCGGCCCTGTCGGCGGGTGCTGGCGGCCCGAGGGCCAGGAGCGCGGCCGGCAGCACGTAGAGGTTCACCAGCGTCGCCGTCATCAGCCCGGCGAGGATCACCACCGCGGCGATGTGCAGCAGCTCGTTCCCCGGCGCTTCGGCGAGGCCAACGATAGGCAGCAGGACGGCGGCCGTCACGGCCATCGAGGCCAGGATCGCCCGCGCGCCCTCGGCCGCCCCGCTGACTGCCGACCCGGCCACCGGCTCGCCGTCGTCGGCCGCCGGCCGGCGCTGAATGGCCGCGACCATCCGGAACGCCTGGCGGATCGAGATACCGAGGACACCCAGCAGCCCGGCCGCGGCGGCCAGCGAGTCTTGCGCGCCGATCGCGAACGCCGCGAGCGCGCCGGCCGCCACCGGCAGCGGCAAGGTGGCCATCGTGAGCAGCGACAGGCGCCAGCTGCCGAACGTCGCGTGCGCGAGCAGGAGAATCCCCAGCAGCGCGGCGATCACGAAGCTGGCCAGTTCCGGCCACGACGTCGCGTCCCCGCCGGGCTGGCCCAGTTCTGAGAAGCCGGGCTGGCCCTGGATCGAGAAGTAGTACCCCGACGGGAACCTGACCGCGGCGAGCTGTCTGGTGATCGCCGCACCGGCCGAGCTCTCGCTGCCGCCCGCCAGCTGCGCGGTGACGTCCACGTAACGGGACATAGCCTCGTGCGGGATCATGGCTGGCTCGGGCGCGATCGTGACCCGGGCCAGGCTGCCGAGCCGGGCATGGCCGCCGTTGACGGTGTCGACCAGCATGCTGTCGACGCTCGTGAGGCTGTCGCGGACCGCGGGGGTGCCGATAACCACCACGTCGAAGACCTCCTGCTGCTCGAAGAAGTTTCCGGTGGTCAGCCCGCTGAGCAGAGTCGCGGCCTCTCTCCTGATATCGCCGGGCTTGACGCCGTCCTTGGTGGCCTGATCGAGATTGACCTCGACATCGAGCGTCGGCTGCCTCACCGGCAGCTGCGCGCGCGGCGCGCGCAGCCCGCCGACCCGCGACATGATCGCCTCAACCCGGCGGGCGAGCCGGGCCAGCCTGGGATATCCGGGCCCGAAGAGGCGGACCGTCACAACGTCGGGCTGGCCCGACAGCACGCCCGCCATGGAGTCGGCCTCGTTGGTGCTGACCGAGCCCTGCACGCCCGGGGTACCCGTCGCAATCTCGCGAACCCGGGCGACCGCGCTGCCGTAATCGGCGTCAGGCCGGATCGTGACCCATATCTCCGCGGAGTTCGGGTTGACGAGCTGGCTGGATGAGACCGCTCGCCCGACGGTGGCCGTGACGTCCTGCACCCCGGGGAGGGACTGGAGCTCGTGACTGGCCAGCGCCGTCAGCCGGTCCATCTCGGTCAGCGACATCCCGGGCGGACCCGCCCAGTGGATCACCAGGTCCCGGTCCTGGAAGGCGGGCCGCCCAGGATGCATGGCGGGCAGCAGCGCCAGGCCGCCGAGTCCGGCCGCGAGCAGCGCGAGCAGCGCCGTTCGTGGTATCCGGAGCCCGCGGCCGAGCAGCCCCTGGTAGAGGACGCCGAACCGGGCGAGGAGCCCTGGAATGCGCGGCCCGCGCCATCCGACGGCCAGGAGCGTAGCGGCCAGGGCCGGCGTGACCGCCAGCGCGACGATCACCGAGACCGCCACCGAGAGCGCGAAGGCCAGGGCCATCGGGCGGAGGAATCGCGCGGTCAGCCCGGAGGCGGCCAGCACCGGCGCCGCCGACAGCACCACCGCGAGGGTCGCCGTGCACAGCGGGCCGGACATCTCGCCGAGTGCGCCGGCCACCAGGCCGCTGACCGGCTGCCCGGGGCCCGGCCCGCGAGCGTGCGCGCGCCGGGACAGGAGGCGCTCGGCGGGCCCCGTGGCGTCGTCGACCACCACGGCCAGCGCGAGTAGCAGGCCGAGCGTGACCAGCGCATTGAACGTGTATCCGAGCCCGTAGAGCAGGGCCGTGGCGGTGATGAGGGATATGACGATCGCGGCCAGGCTGATGAACGCCAGGCGGAAACCGGCCAGCAGCAGGACCAGCGCCAGCGCCGCGAGCGCGGCCGCGATGATCGCCACCAGCCTCAGGTTGCGCAGTGCGGTGCCGAGGTAGGCGGCAGGGCGGAATACGGACGCGTCGACCTGTACGCCGGGCAGGGCAGGCCTGAGGCTGGCCAGCGCCTCGTCCAGTCCTGCGGTCACCGAGAGCACATTGGCCGACGGCAGTTTCTGGATGACGAGCACGAGGCCGGGCCGGCCTCGCACCAGGCCGTCACCGATGAGTGGCTGGTGCCCGCGGACCACCTGCGCAATGCTGCTCAGCCGCAGGGGTGCGCCCGTGTCCGTGGCCACCGGCACCTGCGCCAGGTTGCTGGGGGTGCCGAAGGGCAGCACGTGCCGGACCGTGATGCGCTGATTCGGGCCTTCCACGAAACCGCCCGTGCCAGGCGTCGACGCCTCGAGGAAGCTCAGCGGCGAGACGAGCTGAGAGTTACCGACGGTCTCGATGACCTGATCGAGCGTGACATGGTGTGCCGCGAGCCGGGCGGGGTCCACCAGAACCTGGAGCTGGCGGTCAGCCTGGCCGAACGTGGCCACGTCCGCCACGCCCGGGACTCCGAGCAGCCGCGGCACGATCGTCCACCTGGCCAGCACCGACAGGTCGATGAGGCTGAGCCGGGATGAGGTCAGGCCGACGATCATCACGTTGCCGGTCGAGGACACCGGCTGCAGCATGACCGGCGGCTTGGACACGTTGGGCAGCACGAAGGCCCCGGTGAGGCGCTCTTGCACGAGCTGGCGCGCCTCGAGGATGCCGGTCCCCGGGGCGAAATGGAGGTCGATATCAGACACGCCGGGAAGCGTCATGGACGTAACGTCGGTCACGCCCATGACGCCCTCGAGAAGGTTTTTCTCCAGCGGCACCGTGACCAGGGCCTCGACCTCGGGCGCCGACAGGCCCAGTGCCTCGGTCTGGATCCGCACGATCGTGGCGGAGGTCTCGGGGAGGACGTCGGCGTGCATCCGCTGCAGCTGGCCGTCGGCGACGATGACGATCCCGGCCGCCAGCGCTAGGACGACGAACCTTAAACGGATGCTGGTAGAGACAACTGAACGAAGCATGCCCCCGGACCCCATCATGTACCAAGCTGCTGGCAGGACTACGTGATCATCGGCGCAGCGCCTGGCGAAGCCAGCAGAGCGCCCGCTAGGCTGCCGGGCGTCAACGCGGAGGACAACATAGTGGAACCTCCAACTTCCCGGTCTGATACCTATCACTACGGTGCGTTACATCAGGAAGTTCATCAAGCCCCGCCGACAGGACACGAGCGGTACCTGACCGAGCTCGCCGGGCTGATCGCCCGCCCGGGCCCGCCCGATCAGGCCGAGATCACCGCGCTGCGCGCCCGCCACGACATCGAGCAGCTCACGCCGCTTATCCCGGGCCGGCTCCGCTAGAGCCCGCCGTCGCCGCTGCGGATCCGTTCTGAGTCCCGGCCACCGCCGGGAGTTCCCGGCCCGGCTACTGGCCGGGGGCCGGCATCGCGTCCTGAGACGGCCGCCCAGGCGGAGAGCTCGGCGGCGAGCTGAGGGTCACGCTCGGCCCGCGGCCGGCGCCCGGGCAGGCGCGGCCACGTCCGGACACGCCGCCGCGGCGGCCGTTCCGGGCGGGCCGCCGGCCCGAGGCCAACGGTCACGGCCGCCCCGCCCGCCGGGGAGCGGCCAAGCGTCAGCGTGCCGCCGGAGGCCTCGGCCACCCGCTGCACGATGTCCAGGCCCAGGCCGGTCGAGCCGCCGCTGGACAGGCCGCGGCGCGCGGGGTCGGGGTGCGCGAACCCAGGGCCGTCGTCGGAGACGACCAGCCACGCGCCCCCCCGGGCGCGCGCGCTGACCCGGACCGCGAACGCGGTTCCCTCCGGGGTGTGCGCGAACACGTTCTCCAGCAGGACGTCCAGGCAGGCGGCCATGTCCTGGGCGGGCACCAGGACCGGCATGCGTCCGTCGGGCAGGTCGACAGACATCCGGCGGCCCTGGTCCTCGGCGAGCGGCAGCCAGAACGCCGTCCGCTCGGCGACCACGCCCACCACGTCGCAGACCGCCTCTCCTGGGGACTCGGTCGGCCGCCTGGCCTCGCGGATGATCTCGTTGACCGTGCGCGACACGTCATCGACGCCCGCGATGACCCGGGTCATCTCCTCCGCGTCGCGCAGGGACTCCGCGTCTATCCGCAGCGCGGTCAGCGGAGTGCGCAGCCGGTGCGACAGGTCGGCGACCGTCTCCCGCTCGTGGGCGAGCAGCTCGCCGATGCGAGCGGCGAGCCGGTTGAGCCCGAGGCTCACCTTGCGGATCTCCGGCGCTCCCTCGAACGAGGCGCGGGCCGACAGGTCACCGGCGGCGAGTTGCTCGGAGGCACGCGCCAACGCCCGCAGCGGGCGCACCAGGGAACGCGCCAGGTGTGCCGAGACGATCAGGCTCAGCACGATCAGGCCCAGCCCCACGCCGCCGAGGAGCAGCCACGCGTGCAGAACGCCGTGGTTCAGCTGCGCGCTGGAGACGAACACGCGGATCACCGCGGTGCCATGCGGCAATCCCTGGACGGCGACCAGCACCTCGGTCCCGCCGGGGACCTGGTCGGTCAGGCTGCGTCCGCTGGCCGCCAGCCGGACGCCGGGAGACCGGGGAGCGCGCGCGCCGAGCGTATGGCCGTCCGGCAGGAAGATCGTGACGGGCTGGGTCGGCTGCTGAGCGTTCGCCCTGGCCACGGCCATCTCCAGGTGCCGTCGGTCCAGCGAGTCCACCAGCCCGGCCATGAACTGAGCCTCGGCGGTAGCCGGACTGACCGCCCGGTTGGCCTGGAACGTCCGCAGCAGCAGCGCGAGCGGCACCAGGAACGAGACGAGGATCATCGAGCTGATCGCCACCGCGAGCAGGATGATGCGCAGTCTCATGGGGGAGCGGTGAGCTTGAGGCCGACTCCGCGCACGGTGTGCAGGTATCTCGGCTGCTGTGCGGTCTCGCCGAGCTTCCTGCGCAGCCATGACACGTGCACGTCAACGGTCTTGTCCGCGCCGCCGTAGGGCAGCCGCCAGACATGGGTCAGCAGGTCCCGCTTGGTCACCACCTGCCCGGCGTGGAGCGCGAGATAATGCAGCAGGTCGAACTCGCGCTTGCTCAGGTCGAGCCGGGCGCCGGCCAGGGTGGCTTCATACGCCTCCGGGTCCAGCCGCAGCGCGCCGACGCAGATCGGGCCCGACCGCCGATCGTCGCCGCCGGCCGCCCGCCGCAGCACGGCGCGGATCCTGGCCTCGATCTGGCCGGTACCGAACGGCTTCACCAGGTAGTCGTCGGCGCCCGCGTCCAGGACCCTGACGATGTCGGCCTCATCGTCACGCGCGGTGGCCACCACCACCGGGACATTGCTGACCGCCCGGAGCATGCGCAGCGCCTCGTAGCCGTCGAGCCCGGGCAGGCCCAGGTCGAGGACGACCAGGTCCGGCGGTGCGTCGACCACCTGCTGCAGCGCATCCATCGCGCTGGCCGTGCTGGCGACGGCGTGGCCGCGCTCGGAGAGCGCGCGAATCAGCGCGCCGCGGATCGCTGGGTCATCCTCGACGAGCAGTAGCTGCGCCACGATACGGACGCTATCGGGTGCGAACCGGCCAGGCGGACAGATCCGAGACGCCATTCTTCGCCGGATGCCGGGACGCGGCCGCGTCGCTCTGCCGTTGAGGCGGTCTTTACCTCGCCTTAACGTTGCCCGGGTAAGCCTGGCCTTGTGCGCGCCAAGATCCTCGTGGCCGTCGCCGCCTGGCTGCTCGGCGCGGCCACCGCGACCGGCGGCTGCCTGCTGGCGGTCTCGCTGCTCGGCGACGGCTTCGGCGTCACCGGAAGCTCGAGCCAGCAGCTGACCATGGCCGCCGTGAACAAGGCCCTGGCCTCCGCGAGGCACGGACGGTCCCCGGCTGGGTCCGCGTCACTTTCTCGCGCGTCCCGAGCGCGACGTCCGCACTCGCACGCGGCTCCGAACCAGTCGGCCGCCGGCGCAGGCACCGTCTTCAACTCGCCAGCCGGGACGGTGGTCGCGATCTGCGAGTCGGCCGGCGCCTACCTGCTCTCCTGGAGCCCGGCCCAGGGCTACGGGGTGCAGCAGGTGTATCGCGGACCTGCCCCGGTGGCGAGTGTGGTCTTCGCCGCCACGCAGGAGGTGACGATGAAGATCGACTGCCAATCCGGCACCCCGGTCAACCACACATCAGGGGGTGCCGATGGCGGCAACGATCAGTGACCCAGGGCGGGCCTAGGGGCTGGCCGGGGCCCGGGGCCGCTGAAGCTGAGTCTCATGAGCGCTCTCCCCGGTTGTCGGCGGGCCAGCCGCTGGTCGTGACGACCCGGCCATCGCTGTGGACGAGCCGGGCGGGCACGCCGTTCCCGTCCAGCCAGCGCACCGCTCGCTCGCCCCGGATGATCGCCGCGGTGCTCGCGACATTGGCGCCGACGCAGGTCGTGGCGGCCACGCTCACCTTTCGCCAGCAGCCGTGGGCCGGCCGACCGTATCCGGGCACGATGACGTACCGCTGGTGTTCGTCGCCCTGGCGCCAGCCCCGGCTCGCCGTACGCGAAGTGGCCAGCCCACCGGAGTCGATGCTGACCACCTGCCCTAGCGCCCGCCGCGCATGCTGGCGGTCTGCCTGATCGGCGGGCAGCTCATCGGTTATCTCGATCACCCAGCCACCGGCGGGCGCCCGGCCGGCGACGGCGATGTCACCGCCCAGGTTGACCAGGACCCCGCAGCCGACGGCGGCCGCGACGCGGGCCGAGGCCCGGTCGGCGGCCAGCGCCTTGACGGTCGCGCCGAGATCGAGTAGCACGCCGGCGGGTATCCGGACGGTCTGCTGCTCCAGGTCGAGTTCCACCAGCCGCCACTCTGGCGCAGGCGCGGCGGCTCGCGTCAGCGCGCCTGTGTCGGCGCGCGCCTCGGCAAGGTCCCGGTCATTGCCCAGCCTGACGAGAGATCCGCCGCAGGTGGGGTCCACATCACCGTCGGTGAGGGCCGCCGCGGTCAGCGCCGTCTGCAGTGCCTCGGCGAACAGCGCGCTCACCTTGGTGACCCGGCCGCCGGCCCGGTTGACCTGGGCCAGCTCGGAATCCGGCCGGAACCGTGAGCAGGCGGCGTCGATGGCGGCCAGCTCGGCGGACAGCAGCCGGTGCGCGGCATCCAGGGCGTCGGGCCTCGTCACGATCAGCGTGCCTGACGTGCCGAAGACGCTGAAGCTCCGGCCGGCCTCCTCCGCCGCCGCCGGGCGCGCGGCGGCGATGGCCGCGGCGCCCGACGGGGCGTCCTGCGCGGGCACGGTCACTCTCCGCCGGAGGGGATGGAGGCGCGGGCGAAAAGCGTGCCGAACGCGACCGGGGGGATCGCGCTGAGCTGGGTGGCCCGCCAGGTCAGGCGGCACAGCCGACGCACGGCCGTCATCGGACGCTGCGCCGGGCGTGTGCGGGCCTTTTCATGGGACCAAGCCCACCGGAACTCGCGTTAAGAGCTGGCCAAGAACCACTCAACGACCCGTTAGCGTCGCGCAGGGTGGCGCCTGCGGCGTCTGACCCCACGGCCCGCGCGCGAACTCGAGTACCCGCTCCGCGATGCGCTGCCAGTCGAACTCCCCGCCCCGGCGCTCCGCCGCCTTCGCCAAATCGCGCCGCAGCACGTGGTCGTTCATCAAACGGGTGAGCCGGCCTGCGAGGTGGGCCCGCGCGCCGGGCGGGTAGGCGAGACCCCCGGTGCCGACCAGCTCGCGCAGGTCTCCCTGATCGGGATAGACGACCGGGACGCCGGCGGCGAGGTATTCGACGATCTTGAGGGGGTGAAAGTAGAAGTTCGGCACCGGATGGTACGGGGCAACGGCGATGTCGAAGCGCCGCACGAGGGCCGGGATCGCGTCGTGCGGCCGCGCGCCCGTGAACACAACCCGCCCGTCGAGGTCCGGTGCTGCGGCACGCCGGCGCAAGTCTTCCTGCTGCGGTCCGGCCCCTACCAGTAGCAGCACCGGCTCTGGCTCGCCCTGCGGCGCTGATGTGCGGGCGAACGCGTCGAGCAGATCAGCCACGCCGTGCCACGGCTTCATGCTTCCCGCGAAACCGACGACGAGCCGCCCGTCGAGGCCCGGCGCGGTCAGCGGTTCGCTGCTGCGGAAGGCCGCGACGTGCGCGCCATTCGGTATGCATTCGGCGGGCACGCCGGGCGCGACCGACCGCACGTAGCGCAGCAGCGCGGATGAGACGACGTGAATGCGGTCGGCGCCCCGGAGGGTCTCGTGCTCCCACGCCTGTGCATCCGGGTCGGCGAGTCCGCGGTAGCGCGTGGCCTCCTCGACGAGCGGTGCGTTGACCTCGAGGGTCAGCGGTAGCCCGTGGCGGCGGGTCGCGCGCCGTGCGGCGCCGGACTGCAGGCTGTATCGCTCGATGACGACGTCGATCCGCTCCCCGATGATGAGGTCGGCGAGCTGATCGGCGGCGCGTTCGATGTCGCTGCGGAGATGTTCCACCCGGTGCACCGCAGGGGCGGCGTCCCCCGAGTCGAGTCGGCGCACGGCGAGCGTGACCCGGTGCCCGAGGGCTTGCATCGCCGAGGTCACCGCGCGCACATGCACGGACGCGCCCTTGCCGCCGAGCAGCGGGATGCCCCGGTCGGCGCACACGTAGAGGACGTTCATCCGTGGCGGCTCACGGTCAGCTCGTCCGGTTCGC
>Ga0126378_10004511_pt1 | contig 10652 bp, 10 predicted proteins | sample PanSoiMetPlot_23_FD_92587 | JGI IMG/M metagenome (GOLD analysis project Ga0126378, IMG submission 92587) | Tropical forest soil microbial communities from Panama - MetaG Plot_23 | ecosystem: Environmental > Terrestrial > Soil > Tropical forest > Bulk soil | place: Panama | collected 2016-02-17
CCAGCGGGCCTGCCCGACGGATGCGCGGCATGAAGCCGGATCATCGGGGCCGCCGCGTGCGAGGCACGCCCGAACCTGCCGCTCCTCCCGGCTGCGCTCTATCCGCCGCGTCCGCATCCGGCTCCGGCGCCGCCCTGGCCGCTACGGAGGCACCAGACACCCCGCCCACGGCCACTGCCAGGGCGAATCCGATCGCGTAACCGGCGAATATGAGCAACGGCACCCGTCCTCCGGGCGCGAAGCCGCTGATCGCGATCTTCGTGACCGCGACCATCACCGCCACGATCCCGAGCAGCACGGGTGCCCATGCCCAGCGGGCGCCCGGACTCGGATGCCACGGCGCGCGCTCGAAACGCCGGGCGGCCAAGACGATCAGCGTGAAGATGACGCCAAGGACCAGCAGCCAGGCCGGCCGCAGCGCCCACCAGGCCGCCGACCCCAGCCGTGGCTGCGGCGCGATCCCGGTCGGGTACAGCAGCACAGCCAGGACGATGACCGGGGCCATGTGCCATAGGTAGATCGTCATCGCCGCATCGTTCAGCCGACTGACCGGCCGCCAGCAGCGTGCCCGCGCGAGCAGCCGCTGCCCGGCCGGCTCGGCCGCGATCAGCAGGCCGGCCTGCACCGCTGCGAGCGACAGCAGGGCCACTGATGGCGGCCCGGTGTTCTGCACCTTCCCGCCTGCGCCAATCATGTCGACCGGGAACGGCCCCCAGCCGAGCAGGCCGACGAGGGCCAGCGAGCCTGCCCCGGCCAGGGCGAGCGGCCGCCACAGCGGGTTGGCCAGCCTGCCATCTCGCCAGGCGAACCCCCACTGATGAGCCGATCCCCAGACGAGCAGGTAATTGGCGAATCCGAGGACCGGGATGTGCGGGCCGAGCACCGCGATGTCGACCAGGCCCGCGGCCACGGCCATGAGGGCGGGCACCGCGAGCCCCCAGCGCTGATGGACGGCGTGCAACGCCGGGGTCAGCATGACCAGCAGCAGATACACGGGCAAGAACCACAAGTGCAGGGCGACGAACCAGGCGGCCCGGGACAGCTCGGTGGCCCCGACTCCGGCCAGCGCGGCGCCGCCGGCCGCCAGCCCGCCCGCTGCGATGTAGATCGTGGTCGGCCACAACAACCGCAGCGCTCGGTGGCGTACCCAGTCGGCCCAGCGCCCGCCGCGGTCGCGATGCTGCAACCACGAGCCTGCGTTAACGTATCCGCCGACCAGGAAAAACACGGGCATCACCTGAAGCGGCAGGGTCAGCCAGCGCCCCCACGAGATGAACTTCAGCGCGTCCAGCCCGGACAACTGGCCGCCGGAATAGGTGATGTCGGTGAGCAGCCAGTGCCCGAGCACCACCACGATGAGCGCGCTGACCCGCAGCAGGTCCAGGTATCGGTTCCGCTCCGCGGAGTCGGCGAGCATAAGCCCACAGTAACCGCAGGCCTGAGAGCCGTGATGGCTCGAATCGCGCCATCATGCCCGGCGCCGCCACCGGCCGAGACGACGGTCGGCGAGCACCTGCCGCACCACGTTTCGGCCGGGGATCCCGGTCACCCCGCCACCGCCGTGGGTGGCCGAACCGGCCTGGTACAGCCCGCGGATCGGCGTGCGCAGGTCCGCGTAGCCAGCCGCGGGCCTGGCATGGAACATCTGCCCCATGGTCAGCTCGCCGTGGAAGATGTTGCCGCCGATCAGGCCGTACTCCTGCTGCATCTGCGCGGGCCCGATCACCTGCCTGTGCAGCACCGAGTAGGTGAATCCGGGCGCGACCACCTCCATCCTGGCGACCACGCGGTCCGCGTACCGCTCCAGCTCGGCGGAGTCGGGCTGGTCCGCGTAGCCGTGCGGCACCCACTGCGTGAACATCGACATCACGTGCTTGCCCGGCGGTGCGAGCGAGTCATCGAACACGCTCGGAACGCAGATGTCGGCGAACGGCAGCAGCGACGGCCGCCCGGCGGCAGCGTCCTGGAATGCGTTCTCGATCTCGTCGAGGCTGTCGGCAAGGACGATGGTGCCGCCGTGCACCTGCGGGTCGAACTCCGGATGGCTGGTGAAGGCCGGCGGCCGGCCGAGCGCCAAGTTGATCTTGACAACTCCGCTCCGAGAGCGCCATGCCCGGATGTCGGCGAGGAAGTCGCCGGGCAGCTCTGTCTGATCGATCAGCTGCAAGAACGCGGTCTGCGGGTGCACCGTCGTCACCACCGTGCCTGCCCGAAGCTGCTCCCCCGAGGCCAGCGTCACGCCGGTGACCCGGCCCGAGGACGTCGTAATCCGCGCAACCTCGCAGCCGGTCCTGATCCGGGCGCCGAAGCCACGCGCCGCCCCGGCCAGCGCGGCGGTGACGGCGCCCATGCCGCCGCGCGGGAAGCCCCACGTCCCCGCCCGACCGGCGCCCTCGCCGAGGTGATGGTGCAGCGTCACGTACCCGGTGCCTGCCGACCTCGGGCCGGACCACATGCCGATGACCCCGGACACGGAGAGCACGCCGCGCAACGCGTCGCTGGTGAAGTACTGGTCGAGCAGGTCGGCGACGCTGCCGGTGAGCAGTCTCGTCAGGTCGACGGCCAGCCTCACGTCGACCCGGCGCAGGTGCCGCAGCAGCATCGCCTGGGCCGCCAGATCGGCGGGCCGACGGGAGCCGAGCCTGGGTGGGACCTGGGTGAGCAACGGCCCGAGCACGGCTGCCAGCCTGGCCAGCCTCGCCTCGTAGTGCTGGTAGCTGTCCGCGTCGGTGGCGGAGAACTTGGCGATCTGCGCGTGTCGCAGCGCTGGGTCGTGCGGCAGGGCCAGGTAACGGCCGTCGGCGCGCGGCGCGAAGTACGGTCCCTGCGGGTACACGTGGTAGCCATGCCGCTGCAGCTGCAGGTCGCGCACCAGGCCGGGCGGAAGCAGCGACACCACGTAGGACAGCGACGTCACCAGGTAGTCCGGGCCGAATGGGCGCTCGGTGACGGCAGCGCCGCCGACGATCTCCCTGCGCTCGCAGACGAGCACGTTAAACCCGCTCCGCGCTAGGTAAGCCGCGGCCACCAAGCCGTTGTGGCCGCCGCCGACGATCACCACATCCCAGCCGTCCGCCATCGCTCGTCTCCGCATCCGCCACGCGCAAATGCGTACGAACATACCTGGCACCGGGCGGGCGCCCGCTCATCGCCCGGCAGACGATCTCCACACGGGCGGACCTGTAACGAGACTGCGCAAGCGCTCCGGTAACGCGATGATGCCGGGCCAGCGGGCCAGTACATGCCAACCGGCCGGTTCCCCGCCCCCCGCAACGGGAGGTGGAGCACCGGCCGGTCGCGTGCGCGGCCTGCGCCGACCCCGCACTGCCGGGAGTGACCCGGGTCAGCGGACTCCGGTCGTGATCAGCCGCCAGGCGTAGTCCGCCTGACCGAGCTTGATCCACAGCGCGTCTTCATCCGGACAGCAGCCCAGATCCTCCGGCTGGAAGAACTCCTGCCAGCGGCTGATGCCCAGGTGCAATGCGTAGGCATCGCGTGTGGCCTCGCGGAAGCGATCCCACGCGCCCGACAGAGTGGCCGCGGTGTGCGACCAGTGCGCCACCGCGCGGACGAGATCGGGCAGCGTCACGTCGAGATCGTCGAGCGCACAGTCATCGAGCAGGCGGCGAATCTCGAGGCTCGTCAGCCGATCGAGCTGGTCCGGCACGGTTGCCGGGCTTGCGCTCCACCGTTCATCCGACGTCGTCTCGGCGGGCCAGGCAACGCCCCCGTGGTATCGCTGGGGTTCGCCTGCACCTTCGCTGACCCGGCGCGTCGAGCGGTGGCGGGGCTGGTAGCCGGCGCTCAGCATCATGAATCCGGCGAGCCAGTGCGTCACCATCCGCCCGGCCCCCGTGCCTGGCAACGGAAGGACAGGGCGCAGAGGCGCCATGACTTACCGGAAGACACCACTGCCTCGCCCGAGGAGCAGATGGTGCTCGCCGGCCCCCGGAATATCGGCCAGAGCGGCCCGGACCTCGGCCTCCAGGTAACGGCGATGGCCGCCGAGGGTGCGAATCGAGCTCAGCTTGCCGGCCTTCGCCCACCGGGTGACGGTCTTCGGGTCAACGCGGAATGCCGCCGCCACTTCGGCGGGGGTCAGCAGGCCGTTAGAAGAGTATGCGGCTTGATTGACGGTCACTTTTGTGATCTCCTTCTTTGGGCGGATTGCTTGATTCGTTCGATTTGTTACTGCGGTAAAGCGATTGGCGCCGATGGCGCCATTTGCCAGCGAGGCGACGGGAACGGGGCGGGTGATTGGAGTCGGCTACCGGATAGTCGGTGCCGAGATCTTGGTCACGCCGCCGAACCTTCGGGTTCGCGGGTGATGGCCGCGACGGGCACGCGCAAGGCGCGGGCGATGCGGTGAATGGTGGCGGGCCGAGCGGAGCGCTTCTCCCGCTCGATGTTCGACAGCGCGGACTGGCTCATCCCGATCTTGCGGGCGAAGTCCGGCTGATGCCATCCGTCCTTCTCGCGAAGGCTGCGGATGGCCGCACCGTTCTGGCGGAGTCTTCCCGGCATCCGGCCGATCGACTCGCCAGCAACGGCAGTGTCCTTTTGTGTCGTGGTCATGCGCGATAACTTAGGGTCAACCCCGATCGTCCGCAACCGGAAGTTGGACACTGATGGTCACCAGAGGCCAGCAGAGTGTTGCCAACGGCATGCGGAGTAATACTGTGCCTGATATGGGCGGCTCGCCGACGGCCCTTGCCTGACCCGCATGAGCCACGTCTTAGCCGCGTTTGAGCCACGCCGCGGCCATGAGACGCGGGCTTGCATCGCGTGAATCGGGCGCCAGTCCGGTGCCACTGCCGACCCAGGCAGCACCGGCCCGCCCTCGAGGCGAGCGGTAGGACATGCAGGTAGCGGACCTGCCACCGAGTACCAGACGCGCCGCGCGAACAGTCGCGCGCCCGCGGCGACCTGTGAACGCGAACATCGGCCGACGCGGCCTACCAGACGGAAGCAGCGGTCCGTGGCACCATCTCGACCGGCCGGGACTGACTCAGATTGACTTGGCGTCGTTAGGTGAATGTCCGTTCGTGATGTGGCAAGCTATGTCCCGAACGATCTGCACTTGGACCACTCCGGATGGACCGTGATGGACACATACTCGTATGACGCCTGGTTGCGCCTTGGCCGGATGTTGGAGCGCCGGCGCGGAGAGCTGGGCTACGGGTTCCGTCAGCGCGCCCGCTTCGCCCGGGAAAGCGGCGGTGAAGGCGCCAGGCTCTCCGTCAAGACGATCAGCCGGCTGGAAAAGGGCGAGCGGAGCTCGTACCCCGAATCCACGCTGGGCACTATCGAGGCCATGTACCAATGGTCCCCGGGCAGCATCGAGGCCGTGCTGCGGGGCGGCCAGCCCAACCCGCTGCTCCCCACTGTGCCGCCGGGCCGGAATCCCATCACCACCCCTTACGCCCCCTCGACGGCCGGCGAGCGGCTCGCGGGCTGGGTGTATGTACGCATGCGCGAGCGCGGACACGGCGACGAGGCTATTCACGACTTTCTGAGCGCCGAGGGCCTGCCGCGCGAGCCCTCGACGGTGTCGGCGGTCGGCAGGATCGCTGAGGCGACCGGCGCGTCAGTGGCAGAGGTGCTCGCGCTGCTCGGCGTCGAGGACATCAACTCGCGGCGGGTTCTGCGCGCCGTCACGGACCGCGCGCATGCCACGGTCGGCATCGACCGGCGCACGGCAACGTCACCGATGGTCGCGGCCGATGCCGAGGCGTCGGCCATGGCCACCGAGGCTGGGCTGCGCTTAGCCTGCCAGACGTAAGTCCTCGGCCCGATGGCCTAATAGGACCTCGCGGACCGCCTTCGCGCCGATGTCAGCGGCGTGCCCATTGATCAGCTGGCCGGCTTCGCAACCGTGCAGGAAGCCTCGGCGCCACGCCGCCCAGGCGTCAGGCACCATGAACCCGACCATTCCCCCGACGATCGCCACCCCAGCCGGCAACGCCATCGCCATCGACTGCTGCGCGCTGACCGCGTTTACGGCCGACAAGGACACGTCGGCCGCGCCGAGCACTGAACCCGCGATGGTGACCCAGACCGCCAGCCTGCTGCGGGTTGCTGTGCGAACTACTTTCAGGAACCGCCCCGGCGACTCCCCTGCCATGACTAGTGTCTCCCTTCGGGAGCGTCCAGGCGCCCCCTGCGCACCGTTCGCTTCTCCGACGACAGCCACTTGGTCTGGGCGGCTGACCCATCGTGTGATTAGCATATTACGAATCACACGATCGTAATCAGGTATTGCTCACGCGTGTCGCCACTAATGCGCCCCGGCGCCTAGATGCGTCGCGAATCGCATGGAGGAAGTGCCCGAGGCGATGCGGCGATGGTCACTGCACACGTTTGCAGGGATGTGTGCGGCGACGTTTGGAACGCCGTTTCCTTATTGGGCCAATAGCCGGTAAACAGCGGCCACCCGATGTTCGCCTCGCCGTGGCTTGCCGACGCTTTGCCGATGCGACGTTGCCAGCCCGGCGCCCGCGCCAAGGGTGTCGTGCGCCCAGCTTCCGGGCCGACGACGGCACAACGGCCGCTGAATCCGATCTACACGCATAGCCCCAGGGATACACCTCGGCGAACGCCATCACGTCGCCCAAGCGGGCGTGCGACCATTAGGCGTAGCAACCGCGGCAGTTGCGCAATTGAACCTTTGTGAGTGGCGATGGCAGTGTCGGCAGCGGGGACGGACGTCGCTGCGGCGTTCGCCGAACTCACGGAAACCTTGGTCAGCGGTATTGACATCGACAAGTACCTGGCAGACGTATGCCGTCATTCGGTCGGCCTCATCGGCGCGGATACAGCAGCAGTGGTGTATACGACGGGCCAGGATCCCGCTAGGGTGACAGCCGCCGACGAACGGGGCCACCGCCTGGCCGTCCGCTCCCTGGAAGCCACGGCCAGCCCATGGGCCGAGTGCCTGGTGACCGGCACCGTGATCTCGGTCGCCGACCTGACCGCCGAGTCACAGCGGTGGCCGTGGTTCGAGCAGTTGGCCAGCCAGGCGGGCCTGCGGGCGATCACCGTGCTCCCGGTCCGATCGCTGACCGGGGTAGCCGGCGCGCTGGCGCTGGTCGGCGGGCCGGTGCCGGACGCCAGGGGGATACAGCTCGCACGCTCCCTCTGCGATGCCGCGGGGTACGGCATGGTGCTCGCCGAGCACCGGTCACGGCTCGAGGCCGCGGTCTCTCAGTTGCAGCTTGCACTGAGCAGCAGGATCGTCATCGAGCAGGCAAAGGGGATACTGGCCGAGCGCTGGAAGGTCGCTCCGGACGAGGCGTTTCGCACGCTGCGTCGGCATGCTCGAACCACTCAGCGCCGACTTGCCGACGTCGCGCACGCGATCATCGAGGGAACTGCCGACCTGCTGCCACCCGATCGCGCATGGCGGAAGTGAACACGAAGCTAACGTAACGGACCGCAGTTAAGGCGAGCGGTGCGCGCGGGGCCCTCAGGACGGTAGATTCCTACTGAACTCACCGAGATCGCTTACGTCAGCACGGGGGCTGGTGCACGCCGGAGGCACGGATGAGCCACGACGCCAACCGTGTGGCTGCCTGGTTGCGGGCCGGTCATCGATCCGAGGCACCCGGGTCGGCCAGCGGCGCCGATGCCCAGCGGGCCAGCGGGCCCGGGCACACGGCGATGAGCGACATCACGCGCGTCCTGGACCTCCTTGATGCCGAACGGCCCCGTGCTGCACTCGCGGCGGAGGTCGCCGCCAGGCATGAGGCCCTGGCGGAGCGCAGTCCGCTGCGCGGGGTGCACCTGCGGATGGCGGCGATCCACTGGCAGGCGGCCAGGCGCCATCAGCTGACAGTGCGCCTGTACGAGGCGGCCGTTCTGCAGTACCCGGTTCGAGACGCGCCCGGCGGCCCCGATATGGACACGGCCCTCATGCTGGCGACGTCGCACCTTGCCGGCTCCGATGGCGCGGTCATGACCCTGTTCGACTCCCAGCTCACCGAAACAATGCTGCTGGCGTCCTGCGCCGCCGCCAGGCGCGCGCACGACCTCGAGATTCAAGTAGGCGAGGGGCCGTCATTCGATGCCACGCGAACCGGGCAGCCCGCGATCGCCTCGGCCGCAGAGATCGGCCGGCGCTGGCAGTTCTACGAGTCACAGGTAGCCCCGTTCGGCGTCACGGCCGTGGCGGCGATCCCGCTCCGGATAGGCAGCGCCTGCCTCGGCGCCCTTACCCTCTTCAATCCCATTCCGCTCCGGATCGACACCCTGACCGAACTCGGTGAGGCGCTGGCCTACGCCCTGCTCGAGGATGCCCTTGACCACGCCGATGCCGACGGTCGTTGCCGGGTCCGCGTGCATGAGGCGGCCGGCCGAATGTCGGTCAGGCGCGGCTGCTCCGTTGCCGACGCCATGGTGCTGATCCGCGCCCGCGCATTCGCCGAGGGCGCCACCGTGGACGCGGTCGCGCATGACATCGTGACCGGGCGCGACGACCGCGCCTAACGCCTGTCCAAGATCACGACGGCGGCCCGAGCTCGCTGGCGAAGGCGGCGGGGGCGCGCATCCGCCATGCGTCGGTGACCAGCTCTGCCAGGCGCTCGGCATCGACCTCGGCCAGCCGCAGCATCACGAGCGGCCAGCCGTCGTAGGCGGGCGTGGTGAAGAAGAGGCCAGGCTCGCCCAGGAGCAGCGCCTGCTTTTCTGCCTCATCGCCCACGTAGAGCACTGCGATATCGGTCCTGATCACCCGCCGCTTGCCCGGCTCGCGTTCCGGGTAGGACCAGACGAACCCCTTACCGCTCACCCGGAAGTCGAAGCCATCGCTGTCGATCTCCTCGACGTGGGGCAGGTGCAGCGCCAGGCGGCGCACGTCGTCAGCGTCAGCCATGTGCGCCTGGCAGGAATCGACCCTGCGGCCCGCTGCGTAGAAGGCACATTCTGGGCATCGCCTGGGGGATCGCTCTCGGTAGCTGACTAGGCCTCTGATCTGCGCCAATAGTAGCTTGGCGGTGCCTGAAGTCGGACCGTCTCTAGCCTGTCGGCTCCCAATTAGGCTCCCCAAGTGACGTCTCAGGTAACGACCCGCTCATGGGACGTGGCTGCTACATCCACCGATCGTGGCCTAGAGGCGCCGGTGGGGTATGTGGCATGGTACGGATGTGCCGGATCGGACCGGGCGCAAGGGCAGGCTTGGCTTTCTCGCGGGTCACAGCAGGCGGCAGACAGGCGCTAGGGCGCTGGTTCTTTTCGTAGTTTCCTCCGCGGCCGCGCTGGCGCTGGCCGCGAGATTCCACCAGGATGCGGTCGCGGTCGCGGTCGGGATTCTGGTTGGCCTGCCCGCGCTTTACCTGGCGTGGGCGGCTTTTCGGGGCACCGAGGCTGCGGCCCCGGATCTTGGGAGAACTGCCGATGACCTCGCCCTGGCGGTGGGCCGGCAGTGGGAAGTGGAGGCGGGGATCCGGCGGCTGAATGACCCGTATCCGCTGCCGGTGTGCTGGGCCGGGGCGGACGCTGAGCTGGCCGATGACTGGGACGCCCTGGTCACGCTCGCCCGCACCGGTGCCGGGTGGCCGCGCTCATCGCCGGAGGGCTGGGCGGCCGGGCCTGCTGATCTGGCCGGCTGCGGCGACCAGATCGGATCGGTGCTGGGCAAGGTCCCGACCCGGCGCCTGGTCGTGCTCGGCGAGCCCGGGTCCGGCAAGACGATGCTCATGGTCCGGCTCGTGCTCGACCTTCTCGCCGGGCGGGCGCAGGGCGGCCCGGTGCCGGTCCTGGTGCCCTTGGCGTCGTGGCATCCGGACGATCAGGAGCTGCATGACTGGCTAGCGGCCCGGCTCGCGGTGGACTATCCCGCGCTGGCGCCGGCCCGGTCCCGGTCAGCCCACGAGCCGCCGGTTTCCAGGCTTCTGGAGGCTGGGCTGATCACGCCCGTGCTGGACGGGCTGGACGAGATGCCCGAGGAGATGCGGGGACGTGCCCTCGCGGCCATCAGCGACGCCTTGCGGCCAGGGGAGCCCGTGGTCGTCACTTGCCGGGCCGCAGATTACCGCGCAGCCGTGCTGCCCCCTGCTGGCTCAGGCATGACAGTACGTGGGGCCGCGGTCATCGGCCTGCAGCCGCTTGACGTGGGCACGGTGGCCGATTATCTGCGGCAGGGCGGCGGGCCGGTGGTGGTCGGCCGCTGGGAGCAGGTTATTGGCGGCCTTGGAACTGGCACGCCGGTCGGCCAGGCCCTGACGACGCCGCTGATGGCCGGCCTGGCGCAGGCGATCTACAACCCACGGTCAGGAGAACGCGCTGGCCAGCTGCCCGACCCCGGCGAGCTATGCCACCTGGCGGACAAAGAAGCAGTCCAGGCTCACCTGTTCGATGCGTTCATCCCGGCCGCCTACCGGTACCGGCCTGATGCCCGCTGGCAAGCGCAGGAAGCCCGGTCCTGGCTGGCGTTCCTCGCCCGGCACCTTGAGGACACCGTCAACGGGCCTGATCTGGCGTGGTGGCAACTGCACCTAGCGAGTCGGCGTGCGTCCGGGCTCGTGGTCGGGCTCGTGTCCGGGTTCGTAGCCGGGCTCGCGGTCGGGCTCGTGTGCGAGCTCCTGGCTGGCCTCGCGCTCGGGCCCTGGCTCCGAATCAGGGGCCGGCCTGGGGACCCGAACGCGTTACCTTCGCAG
>Ga0126378_10004513_pt1 | contig 10651 bp, 9 predicted proteins | sample PanSoiMetPlot_23_FD_92587 | JGI IMG/M metagenome (GOLD analysis project Ga0126378, IMG submission 92587) | Tropical forest soil microbial communities from Panama - MetaG Plot_23 | ecosystem: Environmental > Terrestrial > Soil > Tropical forest > Bulk soil | place: Panama | collected 2016-02-17
ATAGACGGGTTGTCCGACTTGCGGGCGATCTTGTCGATCTCGTCGATGTAGATGATCCCGCGCTCGGCTCGGCTGATGTCGAAGTCGGCGGCCTGGATCAGCCGGAGCAGGATGTTCTCGACGTCCTCGCCCACGTAGCCCGCCTCGGTCAACGAGGTGGCGTCGGCGATCGCGAACGGGACATCGAGGATCTTGGCCAGCGTCTGGGCCAGATAGGTCTTGCCGCAGCCGGTGGGGCCGACCAGCAGCACGTTTGACTTCGTCAGCTCGACGTCGCCCACCATCTTCGACGCCTGCACGCGCTTGTAGTGGTTGTAGACCTGGACGCTGAGCACCTTCTTCGCGTGCTCCTGTCCGATCACGTACTGGTCAAGCGCCGACGCGATGGTCTTGGGATTGGGGATGAAGCCCTGCTTGGCTTTCTTGGTACCCCCCGAACGGCTGTCCTCCTCCAGCACCTCCTGACAGAGGTCGATGCAGAGGTCGCATATGTACACACCGGGGCCTGCCACCAGCTTGCGTACCTGGTCCTGACCCTTGCCGCAGAAGGAGCACCTGGTGTAGCGGCGGCGGTCTTCGCGGTCGCTCACCGGGGCCTCCTAAGTCCCAGCGGGCGCCGGGGGGTTGTGCCCGCGAAGGATCTCGCTCGCCACCCTGACGCACTCGCTGCAGATGTAGACACCCGCACCGGCCACAAGCTGCACTCCTCCCTCGCCACGCTCCTTGCCGCAAAAGTTGCACCTTGGGCGGTGTCTGACCACCTTGGGAACGCTGCCTTTGCGGCGGAAGATCATGGCGTCAAGCCTTCGCCGCCGGAGACTTGCCGTCCGCTGCCGCGACCGCGACCTTCTCCGGCGCCATGATGATGTCGTCGATCAGGCCGTAGGACTTGGCCTGCTCCGGCGTGAGGAAGTAATCGCGCTCGGTGTCCTGCTGGACACGCTCGATGGGCTGACCGGTATGCCTGGCCAGGATGCCGTTCAGCAGCTCGCGTGTGCGCAGGATCTCTTTGGCGTGGATCTGGATGTCGGAGGCCTGGCCCTGCATCCCGCCCCACGGCTGGTGAATGAGGATGTTGGCGTGCGGCAGAGCGTAGCGGCGGCTGTCTGAACCGCCGGCGAGCAGCACCGCAGCCATGGAGTAGGCCATGCCGATGCAGATGGTCGAGACGGAGGGCCTGACGTACTGCATCGTGTCGTAGATCGCCAGCCCCGCTGTCACCTGACCGCCCGGGCTGTTGATGTAGACGGAGATGTCCTTCTCTGGATCCTCGCTCTGGAGGAAGAGGAGCTGCGCGATGACGAGGTTGGCGACCTGGTCGTCGATGGGGGTCCCGATGAAGATGATCCGGTCCTTCAGCAGTCGGGAGTAGATGTCGAACGCGCGCTCGCCGCGGTTCGTACTCTCCACGACCATCGGAACCAGGTAGCTGTGACTCACCCCACGAAGCGGGCTTCGTGGGGACCCCGAGAATCGCCGGGCCCCGTGCACGATTTCATTGTAGGTCTGCTCGTTCATAGGTCTACTCTGCCTCTGCACCGACTGATTGCTGCGCCCCCGCCGCCGACGAGCCTGGCGAGTCTGGCGAGTCTGACGAGTCCCGGGTTGACAGCCGTTCAACCAGACCTTCGAGGACCTTGATCCGGGTCAGTCGATGCCGGAAGTACTCGAGCGCGACGGAGTTGTTGAGGAGAGCCTGCAGCTCCCGCTTGACCTCTTCGTCACGCTCGGCCTCCGACCGCATGTATTCCCTGGCCTCGTCTTCTGACGGGTTGATCGCCATCTGCTTGCCGAGCTCCTCCATCACCAGGTCGACCCGTATCCGCTCCTGGGCGTCCGGCTCGAGCTCGGCTTCGTACTCGCTCTGGGTCTTGCCCACGTACTCAAGGTACCGGTCGAGGCGCAGACCTCGCCGCTGAAGGGATCGACCAGCCTCACCCACCTGACGCTCGACCTCGCGGTCGACCAGGGACTTCGGGATTTCAACCTGCGACGCCTCCACCAGCGCCTTCAACGCCCTCTGCTCGAAGGCCAGCTCGTCCAGCCGCGCCGCCTGCGCGACGAGGTCCTCGCGGACGGCCTGGCGCAGGCTGTCAGCGGTCTTCTGCTCGCCGCCGCTGAGCTGGTCGGCGACCTCGTCGGTGAGCTCCGGCACCAGCTTCTCCTTGACGCCCTGGACGGTGAACTCGACCCGCGCCTGCTTGCCCCGAAGGTCGGGATTGGAGTGGTCGTCAGGCAGCGTCGCTTCCGCGACCGCGACCTCACCGGTCTTGTGGCCGGGCAGCGCCGCAAGGAGCTCCGGGATGACCACGCCCTCACGGACCTCGACCTCGCTCGCGGTGCGAGCCTCCGAGGGCACTTCCTCTCCATCGACAAGGACCTTCAGGTCGGCCACCACGACGTCGCCGAGGCGCACCTCGCGATCGACCGGCTCTACCTGGGCCAGACGCTCGCGCAGCTCCGCAAGCCGGCGCTCGATCATCTCGTCGTCGATCACCGTCACCGGCCGCTCCACCTGAAGCGCCTTCAGGTCCGGCAGCCGGACCTCGGGCATAACGCTGACCCGGGCTCTGAAGCGGGCCGGCCGTCCCCGCTCGAGCTCCTGGATCTCGACCTGCGGCCGGTCGATGGCGTCGATCTGCCGATCGCGCAGGGCCTGATTGACCACCGGCGGGATCAGCGCGTCCACGACCTCGTCGCGGATGGCCGCCGATCCCAGCCGGGCTTCCACGAGCGGCCTGGGAGCCTTGCCTGGGCGAAAGCCTTCGATACGGATGCGCTGGGCGAGGCGGTTGAGAGCCCGGTCGTAGGCTCGGTCGACCTGATCGGAGGGCACCTCGATGGTCAGGCCCACCTGGCTGCCCGGCAGTGTCTCGGTGACTACCGATACGTCGGCTGCGGTCATCGGCCAGTGATTCTACGCACGCGTTTTCCGGCCTCACCACGCACTGCGGGGTCAGGAGCTAGGGCGTCGGGCAGATTATGGGTAGGGGCACGCGGCACCCCTTCCTCTGAGGACCGGTGCCGGGATCAGGGGGGATGCCGTTGTCTCCGTTCGGGGACGGCGAGGGGTTGGGGTTGTCGCCGTCCAGGTGCTCGACCTTGATGGTATCGGGCAGAAAGTAGCTGTTGCCTTTCTGCTTGAGGCCCGGAGGCGCCTTGAGCCATGTGTCCGGCACGCCCTTCAGCGCCAGCATCATGAACTTGTTCCAGGCCGGAGCGGCGACGAAGACCGCGTCCGCACGGTTGCCGACCATGTGGTGGTTGATGCTGATGATGTCTCCGATCCACACGCCTGTCACAAAATCGGGTGTGAAGCCGACGGTGACCCCGTCGCGGTGATCATCGGTGGTACCCGTCTTGGCGGCCGAGTTCCGGTCGGGCAGGTGGAGCGGACTGTTGTGCCCGAAGATCGGTGCCCGGTTGTTGTCGTCGTTCAGGATGGCGTCGATGATGAAGGCGACCTTGGCATCCATGACCTGTCTTGCGCCCCTGTTGGGATCGGCCTGATACAGCAGCTGACCCTTCAGGTCGGTGATCTGGAGGATCGCCTCCGGCCTGTGGTAGACGCCCAGGTTGGCCAGCACCGAGAAAGCTCCGACCTCCTCAAGCAGCGTGATGGGATAGCCGCCAAGGGTCAGGCTCGGGCCGAAGGAGGTGTTAGGGTCATCTGTCGTGTACTTGCCAACCTCGCCAAGGCGGGGCCGCAGCCCGACGCTTCTCTGCATGTCGACCACGGCCGGGACACCTTCCGCCAGCTCGACCTTGACGGCCGGGATGTTCAGCGAGCCGGCCAATGCCACTCTGGCCGGCGGGTTGCCGTGGGTGGATTTGTCGTAGTTGTAGACCTTCCAGGGCTGTTGGCCGGGAATATTGAGGACATACGGACTCGGGCCATCGGCGATGGGGGTGTCCATGGTGATCTTGCGATCACGGATGGCAGCGGCATATGTGAACGGCTTCAATGATGAGCCCGGGTTGATCGGCACGCCGGAGACGTAGTCGTACTCCCCGCCGTGTTCGTTTTTGTCGGGGGACCCTACGTACACCAGGATCTGGCCGGTCTTGGGATCCAGCGATACGAGCGATGAGCTCAGCTGCCCTGGTACGAGCTGCCCGTTGTCCACCGCTGGCGGGTCCTTCGACGCGTTTGCGTCTCGGTTCTCGCGCACCACCTGTTCGCCGATCTGCTGCTTGCCGTAGTCGAGCGTGGTCTTGACGACGAGCTGCTGCTGGCCTGGCTTGAACCCGAGGCTCCTCAGCTCGTTCAGCACGTAGGTCACGAACTGCGGTGCTTTGTAGTTGGTCGACGCGCTATAGATCGGGAACTGCTCGTTGTACGCTGCCGTGGCCGCCTTCGGCGTGATCTTGCCGTCCCGGACCATCGCGTCCAGCACCTCCTTCTGGCGGGCCTTGGCTGCCTGCAGGTGCAGCGTCGGGTTGTACCCGTCGGGCGCCTGCGGCAGGCCGGCCAGCATCGCGGCCTGGGCGAGGTCGATGTTTTTTGCGTCCTTGTGGAAGAAGCTCTGCGCGGCTGCCTGGACGCCATACTGCTCGTCGCCGTAGTAGGTCTCGTTGAGGTACAGCTCGAGGATCTGCTTTTTCGAATACGTCTGGCTGAGCTGATAGGCCAGCACCAGCTCCTTCAGCTTGCGATCGAGCGACTGCGCCGGGCTGAGGAACATCCGCTTGGCGAGCTGCTGGGTGATGGTCGAGCCGCCTCCCGTGATGCCACCAGCCTTGAAGTTGTTGGCCGCCGTCCGAAAGATCGCCTCCGTGTCGAATCCGGAGTTGGACCAGAAGGATCGGTCCTCGATCGACACCGTGGCGTCCTGCATCTTCGCCGAGATGTCCGTCAAGGTCACCGTGTGGCGTCGATCGCCCGCCTGGCCGATGGTCCCCTGACCTACGCCGATGTCTGCCAGCACGGTCGTGCCGTCCCGGGCGAGGATCACCGTGTCGCCATACAGCAGGGTCGCGTCCAGGCCGTGCACGTCTGGCAGGCTGCTCATGAAGGAGGTGGCATAGACGGTCCCACCGGTCAAGAGCACCGCAAGCATTGCGCCGAGCACCGCCAGGAGACGGAGGCCCGTAGTCCGGTTCCTCAGGCGGACCGCGGGCGACCAGTTGGCGTGAAACCGCGCTCGTGGCTTCCGACCTGAGCGCACGCGAATCCGGGGAGGATTCACCTGGCAGCCTGGGGTTGGTGCATTCGCACAGCCACAGTTCTGCGGGTTTCAACGGCCGGAGGGCCGGGTTGGATACGGCGGGAGTTCGGCGCAGGCGGCCGGAAGGCGGCGCGAAACTACAGGGTCTTGGCCACCCTTGTCCGTGGTCCCGGTTCGGCAGGGGCGGTTCTGACCGCCCCTGCCCGGGAATTGATCAGGACTTCCCGGCGCTTGTGGGGCTGCGTTGGTCGCCGGAGCGGCTGGTGGTCAGGTTGACCACGGCCACAACCCCAGGGACGCCGTGCGCGCGCTCAGCCGCGGCGTCCACGGACGCCGGGTCAGCTACCGCACCGCGCAGATAGACGGTCCGGCCTTCGACGACCGTCTCCATGCCATCGGGCGCCTTGCCGCCCTCCGAGACGGCCTTCTCGACGCGCTCTTCCAGCTCTGCCTCTGCCCGAGTGCGGCCACTGGTCAGCTCGGCGTAACGTTCGCGAACGCCCGAGCGCATCTCCTCCATGCGCTTGCGCGCCCACTCCTGACGCTTGAGAGCCCACTGTCGGCGCTCCCGGTCGGATATCAGGTAGCCAACGCCGGCCGCTGCCAGGCCCAGCACAGCCAGGCCCGCTATGCCGAGCATTGCCCCCGGAGATGGACGCCGGCGCTGAGGCCGGATGCGCCGCTGGAGATCCGATCGAACGAGCCCGGCCATTACGGTGCCGCGCTTTCGCATGGCCTCGATGTCGATTTCGCCGAGGCGTTGTGCCAGCGCTCGACGGGCCTCATCGAAACTCTTCTGGCCGTCGAACGTCCGGTTACCCCACCTCAAAGATGCCTTGCCCATGCCGCGTAGGCTATCAACTTTCGGGACGATCTGCAGCACATTAATTGCCAGTCCGCGTTGTTCAGGTTTTTGTCTAGGCGTCGGCGAAGGGCCGAAGGCGCACTTCGTGGGGGCTGGTCGAGCATCCTCTGGCGAGTGTCCGCAGACCCGACGTAACTGATGGACAACGCGACCCGCTGACTGTATCGGTGAGAGATCATCACCCACCACCGGGATACGCGTGAGCCGAATACATCACACCTGGCGATGCTTCGCGGGAAGCTGCCTCGTCCTGGCGCTGTTCGCGTGCGCCGGCAATCCCAAGGCCGCCGGCCCTGACATCAGCCCGACGTCGCCTCGCCAGGTCGCCGATTTGCAGATCACGCCACCATCGAGCGCGCGCTGCCGGCTTCCAGTCGCCGGGTTCCAGGGTGCCAGGCGTATCTGGACAGGCTTTGTCGACCTGTCCAGCGGTCGGGCAATTGCGGCTGACCTGCGCCGAAGCCTGTCAACCGCATCGGAAGTCAGCTACGAGACCTCCAGCAAGCGCTGGCTGCCGGTTCCGGAGCGCGCCGTCTCTCCGAATGGCAAGTCGTACGCCCGCCTGGAGATCACTCCCGCCCAAGCCAGCAGCCCTGCTTCAGCTCGGCTCTCCGTAGTCGAGATTGCCACCGGTCAGGAGCGGCTCATCTGGCAATCGCAAGGGCCGAACGTAGCCGTCGTGGGCTGGGACGGGAATACGGTCATGGTCAACCGGCTGGTCGGCGACGTTGCTCGGGAACAGGGCAGGTCTGCCCGCCGCTTCAGCGATTTCGTCACGCTGTGGGCGGTAGACAGCGCGGGCACAGCGCTGCCTCGGGAGGTCGGCCCGGCGCAGGCCGATTACGAGTACTTCTCGGCCGGAGCCATCCATGCCGGTTATGCGTGGGGTCTGGGGCCCGCACGGCCCTCGGAACCGTCGCACGTCGAGCTCCGGAGGCTGGATATTCGGACCGGACTGCTCAGCGACTACCTGGCACTGGACGCCGGCTTCGAGGCAGGGCCGTTCGGGTTCGACTCCACCGGCCGGCTGGCCATGCTCCTCCGTCCCGCCGCAGCCCCCATCTCCTCCCCGGCAACATCACCAGCTGCGGGACGGAGAGCGCCGCGGGTCGCGGTCTGGGAGGGGACTGTGCGCACGGCCGACCTGGCTCTGCCCAGTGACTTCTCAGGTGACTCGTCCTACGGCCTGGCCATCCACCTCGACACTCGGGGCATCTGGCTCACCAGCCATGCCGTGCTCTGGTTCTGGTCCGCACGCGGTGGGGAGCTCCAGCGAGTCGGTGACCTTTCGGCGCTGGCAGGGCCCGCTCGCTCCAGCCCCGATCTTCGCTTCACGGTGGCCGGCGCCTGCCGGTAGGTGTCCGGGCTCCCCTCAGTCGTCGTGGGCGGGCCGAACATGCACCTCGTCGGGCTCGACGAGCTTCTCCTGGCGGGTGCCTGGGAAGTGGACGCGGACCCCAGGGCGGCCAGGGCTGCCGAGCTCCCAGCCGGTCGCGTACAGCTGCGCCGCCTGAGCGAGGTCGCGGGCCTGCGCCACGCGCTTGCCGTCTGTGAAGGCGACCGCCGGCCGAGAGCCGGGGTAGCCCAACCGAACCTCGCCTCCGGTCTTCAGGTGGAAGCGATAGTCGTCGAAGCCGCCGGCTTCGGCGCTGGCGATGAGCTCCCCGAAGGTCGGCAGCTCGCCCGCCTTCATGGCCTCCTTCACGGTGGCACGGCGCTCCCGCTGCGCGAGCCGCTCCCGACGCCTCAGCTCGGTCAGCAGCACGTCCCGCTCGGCACGCAGTTCGGCCAGCTTTTGCTCCACCGGGCGCATGCGGGCCCGCACGTCCGTCAGCCGGGCCTCGATCTCGTCACCGCCGACCGTGGTCAGGTCCTCAGCCATCTATCTGCCTCCCGCCTGGAGCGCAGGTGTACCACCGGCAGCCCCGACGCCGCCAGGAGCTCGATGGCGTGCCCTCGCGACCGCCGGCCATAGGTCCAGACCCACGCGAAGAACCCCCAGTCCAGCCGCTCCCGACAGCCTGGCGGCAGGTCGGGCCTGGATCTGCGCCAGTACCTGAGCGAGCGCACGACCACCCGCCAGAGGCAGATCACTCTGTGGACGTCCAGGAACACCGCAGCGTCCGCACGAGCCAATCGGCGTTCCATCGTGCCGCCATAGTTGCCATCGATCACCCAGGCTTCGCCCGCGATCAGCTCATCCACCCTCATCGGCCACTCGTCAGGCGGTGTGGGCTGCCAGCCCGGCCGCCAGTATTCGAGGTCGAGATGAATCAACGGCAGGTCGAGCAGTGCAGCGAGCCGCACGGCGAAGGTGGTCTTGCCGGCGCCGGCGGAGCCAACGACAAGCATGCGCACCCAGGCTAGATCGCGCGCAGAGGCCAGCGAAGTCGGTGCGCTGAAAGGAATGGCCTGACGGCTCACGTCGGCTCGTGCTCTGTCTTTCTCGCCCTGAAACCCGTGTAGAGACCAAGGTCGTAGACGATCTTCACGCCTCCCCCCAGGAAGAAGGGTAGACCGTACGCTGCGGCCTGTATCGCTGCTCCTGCCACCGCGGGTCCGAAGGCCTGTGTCACCCCTCGGAGCGCACCAGTTGAGGCGACGGCTCCCGCGCGCTGGGCCGGGGGCACGATGGACACGACGTACGCCTGGCGCGCGGGCACGTCCATCTGCGACAGGCAGAAGCGAGCCAGCAGCAGGGCGATTGCCATCGGCAGGCTGGCGCTGAGGGGGACGAGCAGCAGCAGCACGTTGCTGGGCAGGTGGGTCCAGACCATCGTGTTGACCAGACCGACGCGATCGGCCAGACGGCCGCTCACCTCGTAAGAGGCCGCCTGGACCAGTGCCACCGCGGAGAAGACAGGTCCCAGGACCCCAGGGCCCACACCGAAGCGTGCATGCAGCCAGTAGGCGATCACGGCGTTGGCTACCAGCCCCCCGCCGAACGCGTCGAGAGCGAAGAGGGCCGAAAGGCCGGCCAGGGAGCGAACGGGGATGATCGACACCCGCGGATCGCTGTCGCCGTCGGCCTCCACAGCTGAAGAGAGAAGCAGGGGAGGAAGAGCGGTCAGCAGACCGAGCGCGGCGTAGAGCCAGAAGATGGCGTTGGTTCCGATCAGGCCTGCCGCCAGTCCACCTCCTGCACCAGCCAGCGCCCCCGACAGCGAGTAGCGAGCGAAAGCACGATTGCGGGCTCGGCCAGGGGCGGCCTCGGCCAGCAATGCCTGCTCGAGCGCCGCGAAGGGACCGAGGTCGAGCGACGCAAGGCCCAACATGCCGGTCAGGCCGGCGGCCAGCAGAAGGCGCGGATCATGAGCCAGGGCCAGGTCCAGACCCGTCAGCGACATCAGCACGCCCGTGAGCGCCAGCGCACGCCTGCGACCGATCCGGGCGGCAAGCGCCGCGAAAAGCAGCCCTGCCAGCGAGGCGGTTGCGAGACCTGCCGCCAGCACAGCGCCGATAGCGGCACCGCTCAGGCCACGGCGCTCCAGATGGACGCCAACCACGACCGCGGACATGCCGAAGCCGAAGGCACGCAGACACCGGGTTGTGAGCAGGAGGAGGTAGTCGCGCCGGATGGCCAGGAGTTTATCAACGCGATCGTTGACAAATACGTACAATTCACTCTGATGGACCGCAAGCACGAGCTCCTGACGCTCTTGAAGGTCAGAGGCTCGGCCGGACTGACCGAGATCGCCGAGCACCTGGGCCTGAGCAAGCAGGGGACGCTCCGTCATGTCGAGGCCCTGCAGGCCAGGGGTCTGGTGGAGGTATCCACCGAGCCGCATCGTGGCCCGGGCCGGCCGGCGAACGTCTATCGGCTCACGCCCGCGGCCCAGGACCACTTCCCCAGCGGCTACCGCCAGCTGGCGGCTGAGCTCGTCGACTTCATGGAGGCTGAGGAGCTCGAGCGCTTCTTCGCTGACCGGGCCCGCAAGCTGGAAGCGGAGTATGGACGCAAACTGGCGGGCCTGAACTTCGAGGAACGGGCCCGTGCGCTGGCGCAGCTGACGACCGAGCAAGGGCACATGACAGAGGTGGTCGAGCGCCCCGACGGCGGCATTCAGCTGCGTCACTGCAACTGCCCCATCCAGGACGTCGCCGCGCGAGGCGGCCACCCCTGCCGGCACGAGCAGGAGGTCTACAAACGAGTGCTGGGGGCGATGCTTGCGCGATCGACCTGGCTGGGCGCAGGTGACACCACCTGCACCTACGAGATCCCGGGGGAGGCTCGCCTCGCCCGGACAAACAGGAGGGACATTGGCTGACTTCGAGATCAAGGACCTGCACGTCACCGTCGAGGGCCGCGAGATCCTCAAGGGCGTCTCACTCGGCCTGAGCCGGGGCGAGGTGCACGCCGTCATGGGGCCCAACGGCTCCGGCAAGAGCACGCTATCCAACACGTTGATGGGTCACCCTGGCTACGAGGTGACGAGCGGCACGGTGCTCTACAAGGGCCATGACCTGCTTGCCCTGCAGCCGGACGAGCGGGCTAGGCTTGGCGTTTACCTGGCCTTCCAGTACCCGACGGTGGTGCCGGGCGTGACGATGGCCAACTTCCTGCGCACGGCGCTCAACGCGAAGCGCGGCTACGACGGCAAGGACAAGTCCAAGGCCA
>Ga0126378_10004514_pt1 | contig 10649 bp, 8 predicted proteins | sample PanSoiMetPlot_23_FD_92587 | JGI IMG/M metagenome (GOLD analysis project Ga0126378, IMG submission 92587) | Tropical forest soil microbial communities from Panama - MetaG Plot_23 | ecosystem: Environmental > Terrestrial > Soil > Tropical forest > Bulk soil | place: Panama | collected 2016-02-17
AGCTCGGGCTTGACGGATTTCAATCCGGACCTGCGAGACGCTCTGGCAAGCAATGTCGGGCCGGTTGTTCACCTGATGGAGTTTCTGCGCGCTTCTAACCACGCGGCTCTCATGCACCTTTCGACCTGCTACGTCGTGGGAGGGAAGGATGGCCGCGTCTCCGAAGACATCCAGCCCAACTATACCCCTTTCGGATTCCCCGAATTCGACGCGGAACGCGAGTGGCACTCGCTGCAGGAAGTGGTTGCGAACGCGGAGGCTCGTGCCGAAAGCCCTGAAATCACCGCGGCTCTGCGCCGGCAGGCGCTCGGAAAGCGAAACGTTACTGACGAGCCGGGAGGCCTGGAGCTGGAAAATCTCATTCGCAAAAATCGCGTGCGCTGGTTACGTAACCGCCTGACCCGCGCCGGCACGCGGCGAGCCCGGCGACTCGGCTGGCCCAACACCTACACCCTGACCAAGTCGCTGGCAGAATCCCTGATCGTCCGCTACGGCACGGGGCTGCCGATTTCGATTGTGCGTCCTTCGATTGTGGAGACATCAACCGACGAGCCATTTCGCGGCTGGAATGAAGGCATCAATACTTCGGCGCCGCTTTCCTATTTGCTTGGCACTTACTTCCGCCAGCTCCCGAGCAACGAACGCAAATGCCTCGACGTGATTCCAGTGGACATGGTGTGCCGGGGAATGACCCTGATTGGCGCCGCGCTCGTCGCGCGACGCCACGAGCCGATTTATCAGCTGGCGACGTCGGCGAGCAACCCGTGCGACATGGGGCGGTCGATCGAATTGACTGGACTCGCGCACCGGAAGTATTTCCGCTCGCGGCAGAGCCTCGAGAACTGGATGCGAATGCAGTTCGACACGATCCCGGTCTCCAAAGCGCGCTACGAAACATTCTCCGTGCCCGCACAAAAGGCAGTCGTGCAAGGCATCAACCGCGCGGCCTCCGCGTTGCAGATGAAGCGTCCCCCTCTCGCTCGCCAGGAGCGCGACCTGGCCCGCGTTGAAAAGCTGATCCAGCTCTACGAGCCCTTTATCCTCCACAATGAACAGGTCTTCGAGGCGCAGAACGTCCAGTTGCTTTCCGCAGCGCTCCCGCCCGAGGAGCGCGCTGCGTTTGCCTATGATCCCTCCTCCGTTGACTGGTGGGATTATTGGATTAACATTCATATCCCGGCTCTGCGCCGCTGGGTTTACCCGCTCATCGAAGGGCGCTCGCCGGAACAGCGAGCGCGCCGGGCCTTTTCTTCGCAGAATTCCAGCGAGGGAGTGGATCGTCGCAAGAGCCTGCCGCGTTCGGGGGCGGCGTCAGGCGCGGGGACATAAACCCTACCCATGGCCATCTTCCTGACCGGTGCGACCGGCTACATTGGCGCTCACGTTGCGTCCATTCTGCTGGAGCGTCACTCGGACCGCCTGAATCTCCTGGTGCGCGCGAAATCGGAACAGGAGGCGAATGAGCGGCTGTGGCACGCTCTTCAAATTGACTTGGATTTTCCCTGTCTGAAAGAAGCCCTCGAAACCCAGATTTCCGTTTTTCGCGGTGATCTCACTGAGCCGCGCTTCGGACTCGACGCTGCGGAATACGCGCGCCTGGTCGGCACGACCGAGTCTGTCATTCATTGCGCGGCCTCGCTCAACCGCAAATCCGAAAAAAGCTGCCTCAACGTGAATCTGCGCGGCACGCTCGAGGTCGCTCAGCTGGCGCGGCGGGCGCGAGACGCTCATGGCCTGCGCCGCTTTAGTCAAGTCTCGACGGTCGCCGTGGCGGGCGCGCGCAGCCACGAAGTCGTGACCGAAGATGCCGCAATCGACTGGAACCGCTCGGATTACGATCCGTACGCGCGCACCAAGAAATTCTGCGAACATATGGTGCGCGAGTTGCTCCCCGACGTTTCGCGAATTGTTTTTCGACCGAGCATCGTGCTTGGAGACAGCCGCCGTCCGGAAACCACGCAATTTGACATGGTTCGCGCGTTCGTGTTTCTAGCGGGATTGCCGGTCTTGCCGTTCCGCTCAACCGACCGCGTAGACATCGTGCCGGTAGACTACGTCGCAGAATCTGTCGTCGCACTGCATCAAAAGGCAAATCCAGCCCACGAGATCTATCACTTGTCTTCGGGCATGAGTTCAGAGACTTTTGGCCAATTGACCCACGCTATCGCCGAGGCTGGTGGAAACATGGAGCCTTACTATTGGCCGGGGCTCGAGCGGCCATTCACGTCGGTCGTGAACTGGCTATCAAACTATCGAAGTGGCCTGGGCCGCAGCGCGTCGCTCCTGAAAGTATTTATGCCTTATCTTGTCTGGGACACGGTATTCGAGAATTCGCGCATTGTTGCGGAAATGGGGCGCGAGCCAGAGCCCTTTTCCAACTACTGTTACCCCTTGCTGCGATTCAGCCAAGAGCATGACTTCGCCTACCCATACCGGCCCTGGTCCGGTTCCTTCAGCGCGGCGCAGGAGGAAGTCGCCACGGCCGCCGCCGGCGGTGTGAAGGGAACTCACTCATGATGGATTTTGTATTGCAGGCGTGGACGAGCTCGCTGATCGAGTTTTCCGGCGCCCTGTGGAAACTCGGCGCGGGCCGCCCTTGGCAGCCGGGCGAAAGGTTAAAGCTCCTCCTTGCGGGTTACAACGGGACTCGCAATACCGGGTCGGATGTTCGCGTCGAAGAGATGCTGCGTCAAATTCGCCGCGTCCTGGGAGAGGAAAATCTCGAGCTCAGCGTGATGTCCCAGAATTTCGACAGCAGTGGCGGCTATTTTGGCGGCGCGCGCCAGGTGTTTCTCCCGGATATCTATCCGCCCTTCTTGTTTCGGGAGGTCCGGAAGCACCACGGCGTCATCGCCTGCGAGGGCTCGATGTTCAAGAGCAAGTTTGCGGATGCGCTCACGACGATGTTCATCGGGGCGCTGGGAATTGCGTCTGCGGAGAACAAGCTGTCGGTCGGCTACGGAGCGGAAGCCGGGCACATGAACCCGTTGCTCGAAAGAATGTGCGCGCGGTATTGCAGAAGATCGCTGATCATTACGCGCAACGAGGAGTCGCAGGCGGTGCTCAGCAAGCTGGGCGTCGCGAGCGAAGCGGGCACGGACACCGCGTGGACGTTTGAGCCCCGTCCGCCCGAATACGGCCGCCGGGCGCTGGCCGAGACGGGTTGGGACGGCCACACACCTGTTCTGGCGGTGTGTCCCATCAATCCATTCTGGTGGCCGGTGAAACCATCGACGCCGAAATTCCTCGCGCGCACTCTGTTCGGCGCGTACAAGCAGAGCCACTACCGCACCATCTATTTCCACAAGTCTGGGTCTGGGGTCGGCGCGGCATACAAGAAATATTTGGACGCCCTGGCGAGCGGTGTAGAGGCATTTCGCAGCAGACACAACGTCTTCCTGATCTTGGTCGCGATGGAAAAACTGGACACGCGCGCTTGCGAGGCTCTGGCACCGGAACTTGGCGGCGTGCCCGTCTTCAGCTCCGAGCAATTCGACATGTACGAACTGGTGAGCATTCTGCGCGGCGCGAGCTTGATTCTTTCTTCGCGGTATCACGCCATCGTGACTTCGATGCCCTGTTTGATCCCTTCGGCGGGCGTCACGATGGACGAGCGCATCCGCAATTTGATGCACGAGCGCGGGCATGACCGCCTGCTGCTTACTGTGGACGACCCGAATCTTGGGGAGAAGATCGTCGACGTCCTGGAATACCTGGTTCAGAACACGGATGCGATCAGCGAGGCCATTGGCTCCTCCGTCGCGCGCAACCTGAGGACCATGGCGCGCATGGGAGTATTCCTCGAGCGCGCGGTCCACCAACAATACCCGGAATTCCCCGTGCGAACCGGCATGCATGGCTGGGAAGAGTACCTGCCGCCACTCAGCCCAAATCTGGAGAGACTGCTGGAGAGTTACTCAGGCGCAGCCGCTGCGGCGGCCACTGCGACGGACTAGTCGCGTTGATGCAAGTTCCCAGTAGCACAGGCTTCAGCCTGTGGGGTTTGATTTTCTGCGGTGTGAAAGGCCACAGGCTGAAGCCTGTGCCACCAAACTGGATATGAATTTCCTCGAAAACGTCTTCTCGCGCTTGGAGGAAGCTGCAGGCGGGGTCGTGTTGGCCGAAGCGCGGGCAGAGGGCAACCGAACTGCTACTGGCGCGGAGTTGCTCGCGCAAATCGGTGCTGCGCGAGCCTTCTTGCGGGCCGCGGGCCTGGCGAAAGGAGACCGCTGCGCGCTCATCGCGCCGAACAGCATCCAATGGACTGCCCTCGATCTCGCCATCATCGCGGAAGGCCTGATTGCGGTTCCGCTCTACGCGCGCCAGGCCCCTGCTGAATTGGCGGCGATGCTGCGCGACGCTGGTGCGAGTCTGATTTGCTGCGGTGACGCGGCACTCCACGATGCGATCGGAGCTGCGTCGCCCGGCGCAGCGCGGCTTGTGCTGTTCGACGAAATATTTAACCCGGGCGCGGAAGCTAGCGCGGCCGCGCCTGCTGGTCCCTGCGCGCTTTTGCCGCAGGACACCGTCGCCATTCTGTACACGTCGGGAACTTCGGGCGAAGCCAAGGGCGTGATGCTGACGGCTGCAAATGTTGACCACATGCTTTCCTGTACCACGGCTCGCCTCGCTCAAATGATGGGGCCCCGCACCGTCCCCGACCGCGTTTTTCATTACTTGCCATTTTGCTTCGCAGGATCGTGGATTCTGCTCCTGTCCTGCCTTTCGCGCGCTAGTATCCTGACTCTTTCGACGGATCTCACTAAGCTTGCCGATGACATTCGTGCGGCGGCGCCGGACTATTTTCTAAACGTGCCCACACTTCTCGAGCGCATTCGCACGGGAGTTGACGATAATCTTCGCAAGCGCGATGGCGCCATAGCGGGAATCTACGACCGCGCCAAGGCGGCTTGGCAGCGACTCGACGCTAAGTCGCCGCACGCCTGGGATTTCTTCTGGCTCGGCCTCGCCGGACTGCTCATTTTTCCTTCGATCCGGAAGCGCCTTGGGCCGAACTTGCGCGCGCTGATTTGCGGCTCGGCGGCGCTCCCCCGCGAAACACAGCTGTTTTTCATGATGCTCGGGATCCGCGTTCTGCAGGTGTACGGGCTCACTGAAACCACCGCCATCTGCACGATGGACGACCCTCAGCACGTCGAGCCGGGTCGCGTCGGCCCCGCGATTCCAGGCATCGAGATGAAGCTTGGGGAGAACGATGAAATTGTCGTCCGCGGGCCCAACGTTTTTGCGGGTTATTGGCGGCGGCCAGAGCAGACCGCAGCGGTGCTGCGCGACGGCTGGTTCCACACTGGCGACCAGGGCGACCTGGACGAGCGTGGGAATTGGCGCATCACCGGCCGCATCAAGAACCTCATCATTCTCAATTCCGGACACAACATCGCGCCGGAGCCCATCGAGGAACAACTTCTTCGCGCGATTCCGGGCGCGCAGCACGTTTTGCTGGTCGGCAATGGCCGCAGCTTCCTCGCCGCGATCATCACAGGCACGAATGGCCAGTCAGGAATCGAATCGCACATCGAGCGGCTGAATGCCACGCTGCCGCACTATCGGAAGATTCGCCGGTTCCACATTTCGCAGGAATTGTTTACGATCGAGAACGGCCTGCTTACGGCCAACGGCAAGTTGCGGCGCGACGCTATAGCTGCGCGCCTATCGCCGGAAATCGAACAGATGTACGCGAAGCGAGACTAGACTTCTTGCAACATGTCACACCAAAGCGCAAGCCGGCTAAGGCACGCATCAGCAGGGGCTGAGCGGATGGAAGAATACAAAGGCAAAACGCTTTCTTGGCGGCTCTCGGACGGCGTGGTTGAGCTCGCTCTGCATTGCGCCCCTGCAAACGAGATTGGCACGGCCATGCTCGAGGATCTGGAGCGGTTCGCTGCTGCTCTCACTTTCCTTGAATCAAGGGCCAGCGCCGTGATTTTTCACAGCAAGCAGAAGGCTGGCTTTTCTGCCGGAGCGGATCTGCGCGAACTCTATTCGCAAGCACAGAAAATGGATCCCGCTTCCGCGGTTACAGGAGTGCGCCAATTCCTGGAGCGGATTCACGCTGTGCTCAACTGTCTGGACGCTTCACCGCTCACGACGATCGCGGCCGTCCATGGCGTGTGCTTCGGCGGCGGCTTTGAGCTGGCGCTCGCGTGCGACCTGATCATCGCGGATAAGATGGCGCGTTTTTGCTTCCCGGAATTGCGACTCGGCCTGATTCCTGGGTTCGGCGGTATTCCTCGGCTGAAGCGCGACGTCGGCAACGCTGTGGTGCGTGACCTCCTGCTCACCGGGCGCAGCGTCAACGCCACAAAGGCTCTCGCGGTTGGCCTGGTCAGCCAGGTCGCAGCGGAAGGCGAAGCTCTGCGAGTGGCGCGCAGCGCTGCCAATCAAGTGACCAAGTTCGACCGCGCGACCTCTGCGGCCGCAAAAGCTTTCATCAAGCCGCTGCCCGCCGAAGAACTGCGCCGTGAAATCGACACCTTCTGTGACCTGTTCACGAAACCCGCTGTAATGGAAGGCCTGCGCAAGTTCGTCAAGAACTCCGGGCCGCATCCGTATTTGCCGTAAGAGCGCAAGTTCATCAGCGGGCTATTTTTCCTGTAGTATGAGGAAGCATGAAGACAATCGAACAGACCACGGACGAAATCCTGGACCTTGCCGCCGCGCATTTCAAGGTGCCACGCGCTGGCCTGCAGCCCTCTGACGATTTCTACAAGAAGCTCGGAATCGACAGCCTTCAAGCGCTCGAATTACTCACGCGGCTTGAAAACCACTTCAGCGTGGAACTGCCGGACTATGAGGTTCAGGGCGTCAGTGACTTCCGCACCCTCGCCAGCCGCATCCAGGCTCGCCTCTGAAACCGCCACAGAGGCACACAGAACTGAATTCCTCATATAATCTTGCTGTCCGCTGTGTCTCAGGGTTCTGTGGGAAGTCGAATGCTCGATTTGAACAAATCTGAATCGCTGGGAGCGGCACTGCGGGATGCGATCGCGCAGTGGCCCCAGGACATTTGTCTAATCGAAGCCGATCGCGACCGGGAGCGCTCTCGCCTCACGTATCGCGAGTTTGGCGAAGTAGCCCAGCCGCTCGCGGCAGGGCTCGAGGAATCCGGCTTTGGCGCCGGCGATCGCGCGGCGATCATCATGACCAATCAGCCGAAGTGGCTGATCTCCGCCTATGGCGTGTTTTTTGCTGGCGGCGTTCTGGTTCCGCTTGACTACAAACTCTCCGCCGCCGAGCAGCTTCAATTGCTGGCGCACTCAAAGGTGCAGCTTCTTTTCGTCGAATATCCGCTTTGGCGGGCCCTCACCCAAGCGCCAGCGTTTCGCGAACACAAGATCCGAACTGTCGTTGTGTCGGAGGCGCCGCCCGACGCCGATCTCGCCGGCGCCTTGAGATGGGAGGAATTGCGCGGCGCGCATGCGCCGGAATTCCGCCCCCGCGCGCGCAAGGACGTGGCCTGCATCGTCTATTCGTCCGGGACGGGCGGCCAGCCAAGAGGGTGCGTGCTGACGCACGACAACTACCTCGAACAGTGCGCCGCGGTAGCTCCGGTGTTTCCCTTCTGGCCCGGCGCGCGCTACCTCAGCATCATTCCTACGAATCACGCGATCGATTTCATGGGCGGATTCGTCATGCCGTTCACCGGTGGCGGAACGGTCGTTCATCTGCGGACGTTGAGGCCGGAATTCATCCGAGAAGCCTTCACGAAATACAAGATCACTTACATGGCGGTCGTGCCGCTGATCTTGAAAAACTTGCAGCGCGGCCTGCGGGAGAGATTCGCTGCGCTGCCGCCACCGAGGCGCAGGATCCTAGACGCGCTGATTAGTTTGAATCGCGCACTCACGCGCACGAAGCCCCGCCTTGGCCTGAGCCGCCTGCTCCTCAAGAACATCCACAAAGCTTTCGGGGGCCAACTGCGAGCGCTGCTCGTGGGCGGCGCATTCACCGAGCCCACCATGATTGAGTTTTTCCACGACATCGGCATCCCTATTTACAACGGCTACGGCTGCACCGAGGCCTGCACCGCGATCACTCTCAATGATCTACGCCCCTTTCGCCCGGACACCGTCGGCAAACCTGTGCGCGGAATGGAGCTCCGCATTGTGCAGCCGGACGCCGATGGCATCGGCGAGGTTACCGTCCGCAGCAAAACAGTGATGTCGCAATATCTTAATGATCCGGAGATGACGGCCGAAACTATCGTAGATGGCTGGCTCCGCACGGGCGACCTCGGCCGCGTCGATGGCGAGGGACATTTGCAGCTTTTCGGCCGCAAGAAAAACATGATCGTGACCGCCGAGGGTAAAAATATCTATCCGGAGGATGTCGAGAACAATTTCGAGAGCGTTCCCGTGAAGGAGTTCTGTGTCTTTGCCGCGAATTACATCTGGCCGCAGCACACGATGACGGGCGAGCAACTCGTCCTCGTCGTCCACCCTGAGCCGGGGCAAGCCGTGAACGACGGACTTCTCCAGGAACTTTCCCGCCGGAATGCGCAACTCTTGAACTATAAGCGTGTGTCAGGCTACGTTGTCTGGGACCAGGATTTCCCGAGGAACGCTGCGATGAAAATCCGGCGCCCTATTCTTGCTGTGCAGATCGCCAAACAGCTTGAACGCAGCGTGATGGTTCCCCTGTGAGCGAAAGCTATCTGACAATCATCAATCCAGCAGCCGGCGGAAGACGCTGCGGCAAGCTGGCTCCCGGCGCGCTTGACCGGCTTCGAGCCGCCGGTATTCCGCTCGAGGTTCGCGAAACACGCCGTCCCGGAGAGGCAACTGTGATGGCGCATGCCGCCTATGCTGACGGCTTTCGCAATTTCATCGCCGTCGGTGGCGACGGCACCAGCTTTGAAATCATCAACGGCCTCTTCCCGGACGCCGCCACCGGAAAACGCGCCGCGCTGGGTTTTCTTCCCCTCGGGACGGGGAATTCCTTTCTCCGAGATTTCGGGGGCAATGGGACAGACCTTGCGGAATTGGGCGTCAAAGGGATTCTCGAACACCGCAGGCGGCCGTGCGACGTCATTCGACTGGATCACGCGGGCGGCTCGATTTTCTACATCAACACGCTGAACATGGGCTTTGCTGCGGACGTCGCAATACTCACCAATCGCCGTCTGAAGTTCCTCGGAGAGCCCGGCTATCTTGTCGGCGTGCTGGCTTCGTTGGCGCGGCTGCGCCGACGCCCGTTCCCCTTGCGCGCGGACGGCGACCGCGACGACCGGCGCTGCTTGTTTGTCGCGTTTAGCAACAGCAAGTTCACCGGCGGTAAGATGATGATCGCGCCGCACGCTGCAATCGATAGCGGCAAGATCGAATACGTTCATTGGGGGCCGATCGGGCGCGCCGCACTCGTGCGGAACTTGCCGACGTTGTTTACCGGCGCGCACATCCGGCACCCCATGGCCTCGAGGCGTGCAGCTACAAAAATCGAATTCGATCTCAAGAATCCGGTTGACGTGGTTGTGGACGGCGAAGTGCTCACACTCGAAGCCGAGTCGCTTGAAGTACTCCCTAAAGCGCTCGACGTAATGGTATGAACGGCGAAACCGAACAACCGATTCCTGCTGCTTCCGCGGTGGTGACGCCTTCCGAGCAGGGCCTTCGACGTGTGTGGGCTATCGCACGCAGCATGCTCCACTGGACGCTCGCCGCGGCGTTTTTCTTCCCCGTGTGCAGCTTTCTTGTCTTGCTCGGCATCTTCATCGACCCGCGTAGGAATGATGGCGCCCAGCGAATGCTTTGCCGCACCACGATGAAGTTGGCAGGCGCGAAGCTCGTCGTGCGTCGCGCACCTGGATTTGCTGCTGCGCGCACCTGCTTCTTTCTAATCAACCACGTCAACTTGTTCGATCCCTTTGTCCTGTACGCGACGATTCCGCAATTCTTCCGCGGGCTTGAACTCGAATCGCACTTTCGGATTCCTGTGTACGGCTGGATGATGGGCCGCTTCGGCAATGTTCCTGTACCGGACGATAACCGTCCCGCAAACCTGAAGCGTATGTGGCGGCTCACTCGCGCGGCACTCGATTCTGGGGTTAGTCTCGCGGTGTTCCCAGAAGGCCAACGCACGTTGGATGGCCGCGTAGGCTCCTTCAAGGATGGTGTTTTCCGCATGGCGGTGCAATTCGGCACGCCCATTGTTCCGGTGAGTCTGGTTGGAGCATTTGAATTCAACAAAAAAAACGACTCGATGATCCGGCCGGCGACGGTTACCGTGTATTTGCACGACGTCATCGAAACGAAGGATCTCACTAAGGATGACGTGCCCGCGCTGCGCGACCGCGTCCAGGCCATTGTCTCAGGGCCAATCAACGAAGCCGCAGCTGTCGCAGAAAGGCGGAAAAACTGAATCGTCGTGCTTGCCCTCAGTTTTTGAGGTCCAAGGATTGCAGTGTGCACAGTTACAGCGAAAGGCGAATTCCTGGCAGGGTGCGACCGGCCTTCGTTTCGTGCCAGGTGAATAGAATGCGGTGGATCACGGTGAGCGTCGCGACCACCGCGATCACCCATAGCGCCGGAGCCATGCGGTTGAAGAGCCCGCCGAGAATCAGCAGCACCATGCGCTCAGGCCGCTCCATGAAGCCCACTTTGCACAAAGGAATCAGCGATTCGGCGCGCGCG
>Ga0126378_10004515_pt1 | contig 10649 bp, 20 predicted proteins | sample PanSoiMetPlot_23_FD_92587 | JGI IMG/M metagenome (GOLD analysis project Ga0126378, IMG submission 92587) | Tropical forest soil microbial communities from Panama - MetaG Plot_23 | ecosystem: Environmental > Terrestrial > Soil > Tropical forest > Bulk soil | place: Panama | collected 2016-02-17
CGCCGGCCCTATCCCGGGGTGACGACCATCCTGCGGCAGATGCCAAAGGACAATCTGATCGGCTGGGCCAGCCGGGCCAGCGCCGACTACGCCACCGACCACTGGGACGACCTAGCCGAACTCAAGCCCTCCGAGCGCAACGCCCTCATCAGGGGGGCCGCCAACGAGGACCGCGACACGCAGGGCCGCCGCGGGACCCAGGTCCACCGGCTCGCCGAGCAGCTGGTGCAGGGGGTGCAGGTCGAGGTCCCCGAGCCCCTGGCCGGGCACGTCGATTCGTACCTGCGCTGGCTCGACGACTACGACCCCGACCCGCTGGCGACCGAGCTAGTGGTGGCCAACCGGCGCGTCCGGTACTGCGGCACGGCCGACCTGGTGGCCCACATGCTCGGGGAGGTCTGGCTGCTGGAACTCAAGACCGCCCGCTCGGGCATCTGGCGGGAGTCCGCGCTGCAGGCCTGCGCCTACGCCCACGCCGAGACCTACACCATCGCCGGGGGCGACGGCGAGGAGCACCCCCTGTCCGAGCTGGGGATCACCCGGGCGGGCGCGGTCCACATCCGGGCTGACGGTGCCGACCTGCGGCCGCTCGAGACAGGCCCCGAGGTCTGGGCCTACTTCCGGCGCCTGGCCTGGATGCACCACCACGACGACGCGACCAAGGGCTGGGTAGGTGATGCGCTGGTCCCGCTGCGGGCCGCGTCCTGACCACCGGCCCGGGAATGGCCCCGGGCCGCGCCCCAACCGACAGAGGCGCGGCCCAGACTTTGCTGACTCCACCGGAAGGCTAGCACCATGATCGCTGCCACCACCCCCCGGCGCGCCGAGCCGCGCCCATGACCGGGAGCACCCTGGCCCTGTGGGCCGCCGAGGCCGAGGCCGCGGCCGGGATCGCCCGCCAGCTGGCGGGCACGGCGTTCATCCCCGACTCGCTGCGCGTCCGCGACCAGCAGGACCGGGTGGACTGGGACGCGACCGTGGCCCAGGTAACCGCCGCGCTGCTGACCGGCCAGGAGCTAGGGCTGAACCCGATGGCCAGCCTGCGCTCGATCGACGTGATCCCCCCCGGCTCGGGGTCCCCGGCCCTGCGCGCCCTGGTGATGCGGGCGCTGCTGCAGCAGCACGGTCACGACATCTGGGTGGAGGAGTCCACCGCGACCCGGGCCATCGTGCGCGGGGTCCGGGCCGGGACCGACAAGGTGCAGGAGTCGGTGTGGACGATCGACCGCGCCCGGCAGCTGGCCCCCCGGGGATTCCACGACCCCAAGGGGTCATGGCAGCGCCAGCCGGGCAACCAGCTGGTCGCCCGCGCGACCGCCGAGTGCGCCCGGTGGATCGGGGCCGACGTGCTGCTGGGCCTGCCCTACATCACCGAGGAGATAGAGGACGGGGCCGCCGATGACGCCAGGGCGGCCCTCAATGGCGCGGACGGTCAAGGTCCCCCGTCCCTGACCCGGCCGCGCCGACGCACCGCCCGCCGCCCAAGCCCGGCGCGCGGTGCCCTCCCGCCCGCCGCGCCCGAGGGGCACCCCCCCGCCCCGGAGGCCTCTGCTGCGGCCGGGAACGGGGAGCCCGCTGCGCCCGCTGACACCGGCCTCCCCCGGATCAACGCGGCGCAGCGGGCGGCCCTGTGGGCGGGCCTCAAGCGGCTGGGGCTGACCGAGCGGGCCGAGGCCCTGGCAGAGGTCTCGGCCTGGGTGGGCCGGCCGATCCCGTCATCCAACGCGCTGACCGAGGAGGAGGCCCAGACGGCCCTGGACGCCATCGCGGCCGAGGAGATGCGCCGCGAGGCCCGCGCCGCCGCCGAGGAGGCCCGCGCCGCCGAGGAGCAGGGGGGACCCGATGCCGGGGCTGCCGATGCTGACTGACGACCACCTGGCCGCCATCGAGGAGCGCGCCCGCCTGTGGGAGCACTACGGCGACCCCTCGGCCCTCGACCCGGCCGACGTGCTGCGCCTGGTCGGTGAGATCAGGGGCCTGAACGCCCTGGCCCGGCACGTCACGTCGATGTACCGCCAGGCCCGCGATGCCCAGGCCCGCGCCGAGGACCAGCTGGCCGCGCGGCGGGTGGCCGAGGCCGTGCCGCCCGGGGAGTTCGCTACCCCGGAGCAGCTGGCCGGGCCGCCCGATGCTTAGGCGCGGGCGCGGGACCCGCCTGGCCCTGGTCGAGCAGCTGGCCGAGCAGGGGGAGACGATCGCCCGCGCCCACCAGCACATCGAGGACGACCACGCGACCCTGCGCCGGGCCTGGGCCCTCGGCCTGGCCTGGCACCGCTGGGCCTCGGATCACGCCTGCGGCCAGGCCGGGGTCAGCCCCGACGAGGCCGCGATGATGGCGCGGGCCGCGGCCGAGCTTCTGGACACCCTCGGGGGCGACGCGCCCCCGTGACTTTCGCCGGACTTTCACTGAGAGGAGCACCGCCAATGGCATTCACCCAGGCCGCCCAGTATGAGCTGATGTCCGCGCTGACCCGGGGGGACCACGCCGCCATCGCTGACGCCCTCGACCGCTCCCCGGTCGGCCGCGCCTACAAAACCCGGATGCTGCAGGCCCTCAACGCCGGGGACCCGGAGGAGTTCGCCCGCCTGGCCGCCGCCGCCGACACGTCGGTGGCCCGGCGCAAGCCCGGCACCCCGGCCACTCCCGCCGCCCAGCGTTTCGCCGGGTCCGGCTCTAACGGGTCTCCCCGCGCCTCCCGGCCCTCTAGCGCCGGACGCCGGGGCTCCCCGGTATCCCAGTAACCCCCCGCCGTCCCAGCCGCTTAAAGACGCTTAGAGAGGCACGGCCCATGACGTCGACCGACCTGGCCCCGGTGCAGGGGCCTCCCCCCGAGCCCGGCCGCATCGAGCGGCTGAGCCATGACAAGCACGGCCGGGCCGTCCCCTGGTTCGTGGCCTGGATCGACGGCGTGCCGGACCACCGGATCATCAAGCCGGGCGCGGCCTCGATGGCCCTCGACGGCCGGTGGTGCTGGACCTGCGGCATCCCGTTCCAGCGCCAGGAGTACCGGGCCTTCGTCATCGGCCCGATGTGCGCGGTCAATCACCTGTCGTCCGAGCCGCCGAGCCATCCGGAGTGCGCCCGGTACTCGGTGCAGGTCTGCCCGTTCCTGACCACGCCGAGGATGACCCGCCGCGACCGGCACCTGCCACCGGGGACCACCCTGCCGGCCGGTCACATGATCATGCGCAACCCCGGCGTCGTGCTGGTGTGGATCGTGGGCTACAACACCTGGGGGCCGCTCCGCGCGCCCGACGGGCTGCTGTTCGACATCGGGGACCCGGTAAGCGTCGAGTGGTGGTCCGAGGGCCGGGCCGCCACCCGGGGGGAGGCCGAGGCCTCGCTGGACTCCGGGCTGCCCGAACTGCGCAAGCTCGCCAAGCGCCAGGGCCCCGCGGCCTACGCCACCCTGAACCGGCGCACCGAGGCCGCCCGGCTCCTGCTCCCGAGCGCATGAGCCAGGCCAAGGGCAAGCGCGCCGCCGCGTGGGTCGCCGCCTACCTGCGCGGGTGGTATCCCTCGGCCGAGACCCCCCGTAGCTCGTCCTCGCCGGGCCGCGACGTGCTGGGCACGCCAGGCCTGGCGGTCGAGGTCAAGACCGGGGCACAGTGGCGTCACAAGTGGATCGAGCAGGCGGCCGGGTACGCCGCCCTCGGGGAGGTCGCCGTGATCATCTACCTGCCGCCCGGGTGCGGCGAGAGGTCGGTCGGCAACGCGCTGGCCGTCCTGCCGCTGCGCTGCCTGATGCCGTTGCTCGTTGCCTCCGGGCACGCGCCCGACCCTGGCCCAGAACCGTGCGCCCGGTCCTAGGCCGCGACCCCGAGAGCGAGGATGTGATGCCCCGGCCGTACTTCACCTACATCCGGGTCGACGACCAGCTGCCCGACCACAAACGGCTAGCTTCCATGAACGTTTTCCAAAGAGTCGGCGTTATCGGGACGCTGGTTTGCGCCTGGGCGCTGTGCAACCGGCAGCTAAACGACGGCTATCTCCCGGCCGAGACTTGGCGCTCGATTAGCACGCCGCGCCTTCGCCAGCTGGCCCTCGACACGGGGTTCGTGGTCCCGGTCGACGGGGGGGTCCAGATGCACAACTATGGCGACTACCAGCGGCTACGCGCCGAGGTCGAGGCCCTGAGCGAGCAGCGCCGCAAGGCCGGGGCCAAGGGCGGCCGGGCCCGCGCCGGGCAAGCAAACAGCGAAGCAACCGGGGAAGCCAACGCGAACCGAGATGCTAAGCGGGATGCTTCAAGCAACACGGAAGCAAACGGCAAACAGAGCAGAGGAGAGTCAAAGAATCAATCGTCTGTAGTCTCTAACGTGCGGGAGGAAGGCCCCGCGCGGACCGATGACGACGATCATCAGAACCAGGATCAGGACCCCGCGCCGCCCGACCTGGCGATGGTGGTCCGGGCCGCGGTCAAGCGCCGGACGGGCGTCACGATCGACCCCGGCCACGCCGCCGACCTCGCCGCCCAGCTGCTCGGGGACCGCCAGGTCGCCCACCGCGCCGCCTACCTCCGCAAGGCCATACGCGATGAGCCCGACCCCAGGCGCCGCTTCCTGCCGCCGCCGCCCGGCTCGCGGCCTCCCCCGGTCCCGCCCCGCCCGCCGCGCCAGGACCCCGAGGTCGCCAAGCGGGGAGCGGCCGAGGCCCGCGAGGCCATGCGGGCCGCCCTGCCCGACCCCGGCGCCGAGCCGCTGCCACCGGGGCCGGCCCCGCCTGACGACACGCTGGGTGAGATGCCCCCGTTTTGACCCCGTCACCCTAGGTAGCCGGATACATTCATCTAGGCCCAACAGGGGCCAGCTACCAGGAAGGACACCGAGATGACCGCAAGACTCCGGGCCGTAACCAACCCGGCCGCCGCCGCGCTAGCCGACGCCTGGATGGCCAGCGCCGACGACGACCACCTGGCCTGCCGCGGGCAGGGCCACGCATTCCCCAAGGTCCGCGCCCGTGGCGGCAGGCTGACCGGGGCCAAGGCCGTCCGGCGCCAGCGGGACGGCGCGTTCCAGATCGAGCAGGTCTGCCCCGACTGCCGCACCGAGCGCACCCTGACCATCAGCCCCACCGGCTACCTCGACCGGACCACCGGCTACGCCTACCGCTGGCCCGAGGGCTACCGGGTCCCGGCCGGCACGGGCGAAATGATCACCCGGGCCGACTGCTTCGCCGAGACGGTCTCCCGCGCCGAGGTCTCCCTGGTCGCCGCGGCCATCGCCACCGAGGCCGCCGAGGGGGAGGCCGAGACGGCATGAGCGGAACCAGACGGCGCGGCTCCCCGCGCCCCCGCCGCAGGTCTCGCGGCACCTGCCCGACGTGCGGCCAGTCGGTCGCCGGGGTCAAGCGCGGCCAGCTGGTCGAGCTGTCCCCGCACGGCCCCGACTATGCCCGGTGCTCTGGCACCGGCTCCCGGGTGGAGCGGTCGCGGTGAGCGCCGAGCCCGTCCTGCCGTCGTGGTCGTGGTCGCGGCCCGACATGCTCAACGCGATCACCGAGGCCGCCCAGAACGGCACCGTGACCTGGCTGGCCGTGCGCGGGGAGCGGTCGGCCGCGATCGTCCCCCCGGACCTGGCCGAGGCCGCCGCCGCGCTGTTCGCCGCCGCCCACGCCGAGGGCACCGACGTCGGGGAGTTCACGTGCCGGGTGCTGGCCCTGCTGGCGGCCCGGCTCGGGTCCTCCGAGGCCGTGACCGCGAACCGTCCCGGGTCGTGGGAAGCCGGATTCGTGACCCAGATGCTCGCGGCCACGGTCGGCCCCGACGATGACTACCTGGACCGCTACCAGGCCCCGGGGGGAGGTCCCGATGAGCGAGCCTGACGGCCGGGGCGGCATGATCGGCATGTCCGCGTGCATCGTCCACCGGGGCCTGTTCGCGTTCGACCCCGACCGCGTGCCCTCGGTCCTGTGGGACCACCGGACCAAGGTCTCCACCGAGCACGCGCTGCAGCGGTACGCATCGGAGCACCTGGCCCTCCACGGCGGCCAGGCCTGCCCGCCCGAGTGCGAGAACGGGCGGCGCGAGATCGAGGACCGGCGGTGCGCGAGCCGATCTGCCCCGCCTGCGCCCGGCGCGTCAACATCGCCCGCGCCGCCCTCGGCCTCCCGCTGATCCCCGAGGAGGACACCAGCGAGCCCCGCAGCTGGCCCCCCGGGTGCTGGTCATGACCGGCAACGGCTGGCACGATCACGTCGCCGCGCCCGGCGCTGACGAGTCGTGGGCCCCGCTGGCCAAGGCCGCCCGGCACGCCGCCGTCAGCCTGGGCTACCCGGCCGCCCCGTGCCTGCCCGGGGAGCCCGAGGGGGCGACCTGCGACCACGGCTACGCCGACCACGCCCTGGCCTACCTGGTGGCCCTCAAGGCCATCGCGGACCGGGCCATCGCCCTGCTGGCCCCGCCCCCGGGGCTGGCCGACGACCTCTACGCGGGGGTCGCGGCCGAGCTAGCGGGCTGGGACGGCCGGGCATGAGGCCCGACCCCCGGCTCCGGGTCCGGGTCTACGTCGCCGGGGCGCAGGTAGCCGAGACCTGGCTGGACGTGTCGAACCCCGACGTTGCCGACCTCGCCGGGAACGTCTCGCGCCAGCACAGCGCCATCGCCCGCGCCGCCGAGGCCGCCGACCAGCTGTGGGCCGTCGAGGTCTGGGACCCCGAGGGCCGCATGGGCCAGGTGTTCGGCACCGACCAGGTCACCGTGCTAAGGCTCGGGCTGTGAGCGAGTTCACGCTGACGGTGCAGGGCCGGGTCCGCAGGGGCGACCAGCCCGAGGCCGCAGACACCGCGATCGTCCGGGCCGATCCCGCCTGGTACGTCGGGCTGGGCTCGGCCTGGCCGGGTCAGGAGCGGGCGCTGCTGGTGGATGAGGTCGGGAAGCTGCTGCGCGCGGTCAGCGAGCATTGCGCGGCTGACCTCGGGCGGCGGCTGCACCATGCGGTCTGGACGATCACCGGGGACCCGGCCGAGGTCTCCCGGCTCGGGCTGCACGACCCGGCCTGCGAGCAGTGCCGCGAGGGGACGCTGGCCGCGCTGGACTACCTGGCGGGCGGGCCGGGCCGCGAGGTCGCGGTCGGGCAGATGTGGTGGATCGCATGACCCCGGCCCTGCAGCGGATCGCCTGGGTCAGCCGCCGAGCCGTCCGCAACGAGTGCGCGCCCGATTCGTGCATCGAGTCCACCCGGGTCCTGATCGAGGTCGCCCGCTACTTCGGGGTCGAGGTCCGGCCCCTGGCCGTCCGGGTGCAGCTGTTCAACGCCGAGGCCTGGGACCAGCTGCAGGCCCGCGTCCCGCTCGATGAGTGGACCGGGGGGGCCTTCTCGCTGGGCATCGACGGCGAGGCCCCCCGGACCGGGAAGTGGAACGGGCACCTGGTCGGCCTGGCCCCCGGCCACGTCATCGACGCCAGCGCCGACCAGTTCAGCCGCCCGGCCAAGGGCATCACGATCGACGGCCCGATGGTGCTGCCCCGGCCACCGGGCTGGCCCGCCAGCGGCGGCCCCGCCGCCTGGCTGGCACCCGACGACGGCCTGCGGATCATCTACGAGCCCGGCGTCCGCGACCCGTCGTGGCGCAAGGCCCCCGCCTGGTCCGGCCACCGCGCCGCCTACCGGGAGGTCGCGGGCCAGGCTATCCGCGCCCTCCGCACCCTGGAAGGAGACCCCGATGACCGCTGCTGACGCCGAGCCCTTCGCCCCGATGGACCCGCTCGACATGGCCCGCAACGCCGCCGCCGGCGTCCAGCGGGTCGCGGCCTGGCAGGCCGACCCCGACCCGGACAAGCGGCTGCAGGCCCTGATCACCCACGCGGGCAAGCTGGGGATGGACTCCGCGATCGTGGCCGCGTGCATGGCCCTGGTGTCGATCGCCGCCGACGTGCGCCGCCTGGCCGACCGCGCCCCCTGAGACTCCCGGGCCGGGTCGCTAGCCGCGGCCCGGAGGGCGGCCCGGCCCGGGTCCGGAGCGGCGGCCTTGCGCCGGGCAAGGCCGCCGCGCAGACTTAGCCCCATGACCACCCGCCGTGCCGTGGCCGGTCCCTCGCTGACCGCCAGCCGGGGCGCGCGACCGGCCGCCAAGTCCCGCGCCGCCCGGTCGGCGGCCGGGATGCGGGCCTACGGCCTGCCCATCACCGCGTCGTGGAAGACGGCGAACTACGCCTACCCGGGCGGGGTCGGCGCGGCCCGGGGCAAGCGGCCGAGCTACCCGATCAACCCCCGCCGCGTCCCGGCCGCCCTGTCCTACTCGGCGCGGTCGGACACCGCGGGCTCGGCCCGGCGCGTGCGCTGGGCCATCGCGCAGCGGTACGGCTCGGTCGGCGCGGGCCTGGCCGCCGCCCGCCGTGCCCGCGCCCGGTGACCGATGGCCGGGCCGCCCGCCGTCCTGCCGCACCGCTACGCGATGATGCCGGTCGCCGCGCTGTCGCCCCACCCGGCTAACCCGAACCTGGGCGACACCAACGCCATCGCGGACTCGATCGAGGCCCTGGGCTTCTACGGGGTGGTCCTCGTCCATGAGGCCACCGGGCACATCCTGGCCGGGGAGCACCGCTGGCGCGCGGCCACCCTCAAGGGCCTGCCCGAGGTGCCCGCCATCGTCGTGGACTGTGACGACCGGACGGCCGAGAAGATCCTGACCGGCGACAACGCCTACGCCCGCCTGGCCCGCTGGGACACCGGCAAGCTGGCCGACCTGCTGACCTCGTTCGGCCACGACCTGGCGGGGTCCGGGTTCACCACCACCGACCTCGCGCTCGCCGAGCTGTCGCTGGCCGAGGACGCGACCACCGCCAGCCGCAACTACGACCCCCAGACCATCGGCCCGGTCCTGGTCATCCACGCGCCCATCGAGGTCATCCAGGCCTTCCGCCAGCTGCCCGGCGAGGATGACCTGGCCCGGCTGACCGGGCTGCTCGAGATAGCCGCCGCCGCGTGACCCTCTCGGTCCTGGCCTCGTTCGCCTTCGCGGATCAGTACCGGCCCCTGCCGCCCGGGTCGCACCTGATGCTCGACTCGGGCGGCTTCTCGGTGTGGAGCAAGGGCGGCACCATCGAGGTCGCGGACCTGGCCGCGTGGTATCTGTCGATCCCGGCCGACCGCTACGCCGCGCTGGACGTGATCTACGACCCGCAGGCCTCCCGGGCCAACGCCCTGGCCATGCGGGACCTGGGCGCGGACGTGACCCCCGCCGTCCACGCCGGGACGCCGCCCGCCGAGGTAGACCGGCTCGCCGCCGACGGCTTCACCACCCTGGCCCTGGGCGGCCTGGTCAACCGCCGCAACTCCCGCGCCGACGCCGACGCCTGGGCCCACGCCTGCCTCGACCGGGCCGACGCCTGCGGGATGAGCGTCCACGGGTTCGGGATCACGCCCCCGGTCACGCCCTCGCGGATCGCGCTGCTGCTGCGGTTCGACTCGGTGGACTCGACCAGCTGGCTGCTGGGCCGCTACCGCGCGACCCCGCTGTGGGACGGCCGGCGGCTGGTCAACTTCTCGATCAACCGCGACCGGCTGGCGATAGCGGCCCTGCTGCGCAGCTGGCCCCTGGACTTCACCCCGGCGCTGACCCGCCAGCGCGGGACCAGCGACCCGGGGGGCGAGCGGCTGCGGCTGCTGCAGGTCGCCGGGGCCGCGTCGCTGCTGGCCTACAGCCGGTGGCTGCAGGCGCGGGGCGGGCCGCGCATCTACCTGGCCTCGTACCTCGGCACGTTCCCGGCCGCCTGGGACGCTAAGATCACGACCGTGCTCGACGCCATCGCCCCGCAACCGGAGGCCGCATGACCACCGCCGAAGCGCCGCCTGTCGGCCAGCCTCTCCCGCCCAAGCTGCTGGACCTGCCCAGGATCGCCGCCGCGACCCGGGAACTGCTGGGCGCGCTCGGCCAGGACCACAAGACCGAGGTCATGGAGCACACCCCCGAGCGGGTGGCGCAGCTGTACGCGGAAGTGATCAACCCGGCCGCCATCGACATCGAGATACCGTGGCGGCTGTTCCCCAACGAGGGCTACGACGACCTGATCCTGGTCACCGACGCGCACTACGTCTCGATGTGCGAGCATCACCTGGCCCCCGCGTTCGGGGTCGCTCACTTCGGCTATGTCCCCGGCGAGTGGCTGACCGGCTACTCCAAGGTCAAGAAGGCGCTCAACTACCTGGCCCGCCAGCCCGCCCTCAACGAGCGGCTGCTGACCGAGGCCCTGGACGTACTCGAAACTGTGATCGAACCCAAGGGGGTCGCGCTGCAGCTGCGCTCGGTCCACTGCTGCCTGGCGATGAAGGCCAACGCCCCGGCCCAGGAGGTCGTGACCGTGCAGGGCTTCCGGGGAGTCCTGCGCGACGATCCCTACCGGGCAGAGTTCAGCGCCGCGACATGGGCCCGGCCCCCGTCGTTCGCCGGGTAGCCCCGGCCGCCAGCACCGCCGAGGCCGCGGCCCGGCTGTGGCAGGCCGCCTACGGCTGCACCATGCACAGCGCCGGCCTGCTCCACGCCCTGGCCGCCGTCCTCGACGCCGAGGCCGAGGGACGGTTCACCCTGGCGCAGGTCGCGGCCGAGGTCGGCAACCGCGCCGCCGAGGCCGCCCGCCTGGCCTCGCCGTCCGACGCCTGGCGCTACGCCGTGATCGGAGACCTGATGGACCGGCTGTGCGCTTCGTCGC
>Ga0126378_10004516_pt1 | contig 10647 bp, 7 predicted proteins | sample PanSoiMetPlot_23_FD_92587 | JGI IMG/M metagenome (GOLD analysis project Ga0126378, IMG submission 92587) | Tropical forest soil microbial communities from Panama - MetaG Plot_23 | ecosystem: Environmental > Terrestrial > Soil > Tropical forest > Bulk soil | place: Panama | collected 2016-02-17
CACCAGCATGGTCAGCTCGGCGAGCCAGTCGCCGGTGAGCACGTCGATGGGGCCGCCGTCGACCATCTCCCGCGCCGCGGCCAGCCGGTCGCCGTAGAAGCCGCTGCAGTTGGCGATGCGCAGCGGCGCTGTCATTCCATTGCCTCCCTCGCGGTGCGTCGCGCCGGAGGCGCGCCAGGAAGCACCTCGCATGGCCGTGCCGGAGGCGCGCCATAAGGCGCCGCGGGAGGCCCATCGGGGGTCCGGGGGTGTCCCCCGGATGGCGCTGTCTCGCCGCCGGGACACCGCAACGCCCCCCGGGGGTGCGCCGTGCCGGAGGCGCGCCCGCCAGCACTGTGCGGCGTTCGGCCTGGCGGCTGCGGCGCGCAGCTCAAGGTTGGCAGAAGGTGTCTCACGGGGCACCGTCGATGACCGCGAGCAGGTCGCCGCCGGCTACCTGCTGGCCGGGCTGGGCACGGACCTCGCGCACCACACCGGCGCGCGGCGCGGTGATGCGGTGCTCCATCTTCATGGCCTCCACGATCATCAGCAACTGGCCCGCGGTGACCGGGTCACCGGGGCTGACGTGGACCGCGAGCACGGTGCCCGGCATGGGCGCGACCAGGGCGCCCGGCACGGCCTCGGGTTCGGCCTGCCGGAAGCGGGGAACCTCGGTGAGGGCCACATCGCCGTCCGGGCCCTGCACCCACACCCGGTGGCCGTGGCGGAACACGTGCAACCGGTGACGGCGCCCTCCCTCCTCGAGGTCGGTCCAGCCGCCGCCCCCGGGGCCCACGCGCACCAGCAGCCGGGTCTCCTCCCCCGTCGCGGCGGGATGACCGCCCGCCGCGGGCCCGCCGTCGTGGCGGGTCTCCCGGCCGCCGTCGTGGCCGGTCTCCCCCGGCGCCGCGACCTCGACGGCGAACCGGCCGTCCCGCTGGCACCGGTAGCCGACCTCCAGGCGGAGCTGGGCGTGCCGGTAGGCGGCCTTCTCCGGCGGCATCACCGAGTTGCGCCAGCCGCTCGGGAGGCTGCGCAGCACCGGCGTGCCGCGCCGGGCGCCGGCCTGCGCGGCCAGGGCCGCCGCCACGGCGGCGATCCGCAGCTCGCCGGGCGACGGCTGACGGGCCAGCGGCACGCCGGTCCGCTCGATGAAGTCGGTGGTCGTGCCGCCCGCCAGGAACTCCGGGTGGCGCAGGGTGGCGACCAGGAAGTCCCGGTTGGTGGTGACGCCCCGGATCCGGGTGCGCTCCAGGGCCAGCGCGAGCCGGAGTGCGGCCTCGGCGCGGGTTGGGGCGTGCGCGATGACCTTGGCGAGCATCGGGTCGAACTCCAGGCCGGCCACGCTCCCCCGCTCGGCGCCCGAGTCCCACCGGCATTGCGGGCGCCCGGCCGGGCACCAGTCGAGAAGGGTGCCGCTCGCGGGCAGGAACCCGGCGGCCGGGTCCTCGGCGTACAGGCGTGCCTCGATCGCGTGGCCGGTGATGGCCAGGCCGTCCTGGGTCACCGACAGCGGCAGCCCCTGCGCCACGAGCAGCTGCTCACGCACCAGGTCAAGCCCGGTGACCGCCTCGGTGACCGGGTGCTCGACCTGGAGCCTGGTGTTGACCTCGAGGAACCAGAACTCGCCGGAGGGCTCGAGCACGAACTCGACCGTGCCCGCGCCGCGGTAGCCGGCCGCCTTGGCGGCGGCAAGCGCGGCGGCCCCCATCCGGTCGCGCAGGTCGTCGTCGAGGGCGGGCGAGGGGCACTCCTCGATGATCTTCTGGTGGCGGCGCTGGATTGAGCACTCGCGCTCGAAGCAGTGGACCACACCGCCGTGATCGTCGGCGAGGATCTGGATCTCGACGTGCCTGGCGCCGGTGATGTACCGCTCGCAGAACACCGTGGGGTCCCCGAACGCGGCGGCGGCCTCACGGCGGGCGGCCGCCACCGCCTCGGCAAGCCCGGCGGCGGCAGGCACGACCCGCATGCCCTTGCCGCCCCCGCCCGCCGCGGCCTTCACAAGCAGCGGGAACGGGGCGCCCGCGAGCCCGCCCAGGTCATCGCCTGATATCTCCCACGAGGGGAGGACGGGCACGCCGACGTCGGCCATCATGCGTTTGGCGGCCAGCTTGTCGCCCATGATCTCGATGACGTCGGGCGGCGGGCCCACCCAGGTCAGCCCGGCGCCGATCACCGCGCGGGCGAAATCGGCCCGCTCGGACACGAACCCGTAGCCCGGGTGGATGGCGCCGGCCCCGGTGTCCGCCGCGGCGGCCAGCAGGGAACCGGTGTTCAGGTAGGTCTCGGCGGCCGTGCGCCCGGGCAGGGCCACCGCCCGGTCCGCTTCGGTGACGAACGGCTCACCCGCGTCGCCCTCGGCGTAGACCGCGACGGTCGTGATCCCCATCGAGGCGGCGGTCCTGATGACACGGCGGGCGATCTCGCCACGGTTGGCTATCAGCAGGGTGGTGATCAAAGCCGGAACACCCCGTAGCCGCGAGCGCCTTCCACCGGCCCAGAGTGACACGCCGACAGCGCCATGGCTATCACGGTCCTGGTGTCACGCGGGTCGATGATCCCGTCGTCGGCGACCCGGCCGGTCGCGTACAGGGCAAGCGAGCCCGCCTCGGCGAAGTCCTCCACGGCCTGGGTGATGGCGGCCTCGGCCGCCTCGTCGACCGGCTCTCCCCGGCGGGCTGCGCGCTCCCGGCGGACGATCGACATCACGCCAGCCATCTGCTTCGGGCCCATGATCGCGATCTTCGCGGTCGGCCACAGGAACACGAACCGGGTGTCGAACGCCCGCCCGCCCATCCCGTAGTTCCCCGCCCCGTAGCTGGCGCCAAGGATGACCGTGACGTGCGGGACCTTGGAGTTCGACAGAGCGTTGATCATCTGGCTGCCGTGCTTGACGATGCCGCCCCGCTCGTAGTCGCGGCCGACCATGTAGCCGGTGATGTGCTGCAGGAACACCAGCGGGACGCTGGCCTGGTTGCACAGCTGGATGAACTGGGCCGCCTTCTGCGACGAGCCGGAGAACAGCACCCCGTTGTTGGCCAGGATGCCCACGGCAAAGCCGTGGATGTGCGCCCAGCCGGTTACCAGGGTGGGGCCGTACCGCGGCTTGAACTCCTCGAACCGGCTGCCGTCCACCACCCGGGCGATGATCTCCCGCGCCTCGACCGGGGTCCGCAGGTCGGCGGGCATCAGCCCGAGCAGCTCCTCGGGATCGTAGCGGGGCGGCTCGGGATCGTCGGTGACCGGGCCCGGTCCCCGTTTCCGCCAGTGCAGGTGAGCGACCACATCGCGGGCCATCCGGATCGCCTCGTGCTCGTCTTCGGCCAGGTAGTCGGCGAGCCCGCTGACCGAGGCGTGCATCTGCGCCCCGCCGAGTTCCTCGTCCGCGGAGTCCTCACCGGTGGCCACCTTCACCAGCGGCGGGCCGCCGAGGAAGACCTTGGCGCCGCCGCGGACGAAGATGTTGTAGTCCGACATGCCCGGCTGGTACGCGCCACCCGCGGTGGAACTGCCGAACACCACCGAGATCGTCGGGATGCCCAGCGCGGACAGCTCGGTGATGTCGTGGAACATGCGGCCGCTCTCGGCGAAGTGGGTGAGGTTGCGGCGCATCGCGGCCTGCGGGTCGTCGCCGGACGACATGCCGCGAAGGTCGCCCCCGGCCGACTCGACGAACTGGAGGTAGGGCATGCGGTTGTCCCGGGCCACCTCGAGCGCGCGCATCAGCTTCCGGATGCTGACCGCGGTCATGGCCCCGCCGAGGTCGGTCGGGTCGTTCCCCAGGATCACGCATTCGGTCCCCTCGACCACGCCGATCCCGAGCACCATGCCGCCGCCGACCGCGTAGTTGGTCTGGTGGCCGGCCAAGGGGCTCAGCTCGAGGAACGGTGTGTCGGGGTCGAGCAGCAGGGCGATGCGCTCGCGGACGAGGAGCTTGCCGCGGGCGCGGTGCCGCTCGATCGCCCGCGGGCCGCCACCCAGCGAGGCCTGCTCGAGCAGCTTGCCGATCTCCGCCAGCAGGCCGAGCATCCCGTCCCGGTTGGCCCGGAACGCCTCGCCGCGCGGATCGACGGCGGTGGGCAGCACTGGCGCTGGCATCGGTCGGACCTCCTTAGCCCGCGAGGCCGTCCAGGCGGGCCAGGATCTGGAGCATTACCTCGTCCGCGCCGCCGCCGATGGACAGCAGCCGGCTGTCCCTGAAGTAGCGGGCCACCCAGGTCTCCTCCATGTACCCGAAGCCGCCGTGGAATTGCAGGCACGTGTCGGCCACCTCCCGCTGCAGCCGGCCGGCCTTGAGCTTGGCGATCGACGCGAACCTGGTGGTGTCCTCGCCGCGCGTGTACGCCTCCGCGCAGGCGTAGTTGTAGTGGCGCAGCAGGTCCACCTCGGCGGCCAGTTCGGCCAGCCGGAACTGCACGTACTGCTTGTCGAGCAGCGGGCCGCCGAAGACGCGCCGCTCGCGGAGGTAATCCGCGGTCCGGGCCAGCGCGGTGTCCATGGCGCCGATGGCGGTGTAGGCGGCGATCATGCGCTCGTTCTGGAACTGGCTCATCTGCTGCTGGAAACCCCGCCCCACCTGGCCGATGGTGTTCGACACCGGGACCCTGGCGTCGGCGAAGGCGAGTTCCGCGGTGTCCGAGCAGTTGTTGCCAAGCTTGCGCAGCTTGCGGCTGACCGAGAAGCCGGGCGTGTGCGTCGGGAAGATGATCTGCGACATCCCCCGGTAGCCGCCCTCGTCCGAGGTGCGGGCCAGCAGGCAGAGCCAGTCCGCCTGGGTTCCGTTGGTGATGTAGAGCTTCGACCCGTTGATCACCCAGTCGTCACCGTCGCGGACGGCGCGGGTCCGGATGCCCGCCACGTCGGAGCCCGCGTCGGGCTCGGTGACGGCGACGGAGGCGACCATCTCGCCGCGCAGGGCCGGGGTGAGGTAGCGCTGTTTCAGCTCGTGGCTGCCGTGCTGGTGCAGCGACGGCGTGGCCATGTCGGTCTGCACGGTGATGGCCATGGCCACCCCGGAGCAGCCCATCCGCCCGAGTTCCTCGCCGAGAATGACGGTGCAGGCGTGGTCGGCCCCCTGGCCGCCGTAGGCCTGGTCATACTCCAGGCCGAACAGCCCCGCCGTTCCCAGCGCCTTGAACAGCTCGTGGGCGGGGAACGCCTCCGCCTTCTCCCACTGCTCGATATGCGGCACGACCTCGCGTTCGAGGACGCCGCGCACCGCCTGCCGGAATGCCTTGTGTTCGGGAGTAAAGAGCATCGTGATCCGTATATACGTATGAAATTCTTTATTGACGTTCCGAATCGTAGGGTCGGGGTATGCAGGCCCGCAAGGTCCGCCGGTCAGGGGCGCTTTGGCACCGGCCGGGCCCTCGGCGCAGCGGCTCAGTCCTCGTGCGAGGAGACGGCCGCCCCGGCGTGCCAGCGGGCTTCCCCGGCGTTGCCCCGGGATGAGATCGCGGCCAGCTGTTCGGCCACCCAGCGGTGGACGTCGTGGCTGCGGACCCGCCGTGCCATGGCCGACAGCGCGGCCCGGCGGGCGGGCGTGCTCAGCCGCAGCGCGTGCTCGATCCGGTGGGACAGGCCCTCCACGTCGAACGGGTTGCACAGCACCGCCTCGCGAAGCTGCCCGGCCGCGCCGGTGAACTCGCTCAGCACCAGCGCGCCGCTGCCGTCCCGCGTGTCCTGCACGATGACGTACTCCTTGGCGACCAGGTTCATGCCGTCGATCAGGGGGGTGACCAGCAGCGCGGCCGCGGCCGCGTAGTACGCGGCAAGCTGCTGGTGGGACAGGCCGCGGTACAGGTAGTGCACCGGCACCTCGCGGCCCGGCTCGGTGAACCGGCCGTTGATGCGCCCGATGGCCTGTTCCACGGTGGCGCGCAGGGTGCGGTACTCCCGCACGTTGTCCCGGCTGGGCACGGCGACCTGGAGGAACGCCAGCCCGGGCCGGAGGTCCACGCACCGTTCGAACAGCATTTCGACGGCTAGCAGCCGTTCCGCAATGCCCTTGGTGTAGTCGAGCCTGTCCACCCCGAGCAGCAGCGTCCGGTCGCCGAACTGCTGGCTGAGCGCCTGGATGCCGCGCTCGGTCTCGGGGTCGCTGGCATAGCGCCTGAACTCCGCCACGTCGATCGAGATCGGCGCGCTCATGGTCGCGACCATCCGGCCGTCGGGCAGGCTCAGGTGCGACCCGTGCACCTGGACCCGCGAGTGGCCGAGCAGCCGCGCGCAGGCGCGGAGGAAATTGCGGCGGTACTGCTCGGTGTGGAACGAGATGACGTCCGCCCCGAGCAGGCCGAGCAGGATCTCCTGCCGCCAGGGCAGGCGGGCGAAGATTTCGGGAGATGGCCACGGCACGTGCAGGAAGAACCCGATCGGCTGGGTGGGCCGCCGCTCCCTGATCCGCTGCGGGGTGAGCATGAGGTGGTAGTCGTGCACCCAGGCGAGCGCGCCGGGCTGTTCGGCGAGCGCGCTCAGCGTGGCGTCCGCGAAGGTGCCGTTGACGTGCCGGTAGCTATGCCACCACTCGCGCTCGAACCGGGGTTTCTCGATCGCGTCGTGCAGCAGCGGCCACAGCGTCGCGTTGGCGAAGCCGTGGTAGTAGTAGCGGACCTGGGTGGCGGACAGGCTGACCGGCAGCAGGTCGACGTTGAGGTCGGGGAGCGACGGGGGCATTCCCCTCATCCCGCCGTCCCACCCGACCCACGCGCCGGCGTGGCTCGTCATCACCGGCCGCAGCGCCGTGACCAGCCCGCCGGGGGAAAGCTGCCACCCATCGCCGCCGTGCTGGACGGGCAGTCGGTTGGCGACCGCGACGACCCGCGGCCCTGTTGAGCCCGGCGGCGCCCGGCGGTTACCCGGGCCGTCACCGTGGCCCCAGGCCGGGGCCGGCCGTGGGCTGCCGCCGGTCGCGGCTGAAGTGGGTTCGGTCATCGCGGGCCGCTTCGCCTCCCCGGTAGGGCTTTGGCCATCTGCGGTTCGTTCCCTGGCCCGGCCAAACTATCCAGGTCCCGGCCGTGGCGCGCACCGGGGGCTCCGGGGTCGTCCCCCGGGCCAGCACAGTGGGCGGGGCAACGGCGAAGCCGCCGGAACGGCGACGGGCAGCCCCAGCCAATCCGCCCGGCCGGGCGGTCAATCGGGAGCCGGCTCACGCGGTCCACCGGTGGCGGCCAGATGGGCGGCCGCCACCCGCTTGGGGACCACCATCCGCCACGCGTCGGTGATGAGCTCGCGCATCTCGGCCCCGTCCAGCGCGGCCATCCGCGCGTGAACCCACTGGTAGCGCATGTCGCTCGGGCGGGGCAGGGAGAACTTCTCCGGCTCGGCGGCGACCAGGGCGGCGCGTTCCTCCCGCGGGAAGCCGAAGCCCATGACCGTCTCGTCCGGGGAGATCGCCGCGTAGACGATCCTGCCCACCCGGAACTTGACCTGGTCCCTGATCAGGTGCTCCTCGGTGCGTGGCAGGGACATCGCCCAGGCGCGCACATCATCCACGGTCACCATCGCCGCCGCGGCCTCCTCCCGTTCCCGCCCATGCTGCCACGCACCCCGGACACCGGCCGCCCGGCCAGGTTCCGCGCCGGCGGCCCAGGCCGAAACCCCTTTGCCTGCAAAACGGCTGGCGCGCTAGCGTCGGCACTGACTCGGCCGCGCCGGAAGGGGCCGGCCGCGGGCCGGGAGAGGAGGGCACGCCGATGAACCGCCGGATCGTGGTGTCCCCGTCCTCCCCGGGCCCGGGCCGGGCCTGATCCCGGAGCGGGCGGGGCGCCGGAAAGGGAGCGCCTTGACCGCGCAAGCAAATCACCTGACCATTCGCCCCATCGCCGGGCCGGCCGAGCTTGGCCTGTTCACCCGGCTGCCCTACTCGCTCAACTCCCAGCTCGCGCGCGACCTGGCCGCCGGGGCGCGGCGGCCCGAGTGGATGTGGGTGGCGCTGCGGGGTGACCGGCTGCTGGCCAGGGCGGCCTGGTGGGGGCGTGGCGGGAGCGGCGTCCCGAGCCTGCTCGACATCCTGGACATCGACGACGGGCCGGCCGGTGACACCGCCGCGGCCGTTGCGGCCGCGGCGCGGCTGCTCGAAGCGGCGATGGCGGCCGTCCTCCCGGCCGGTGCCGTGCCGCCGGAGTACCTGCGCGCCGTCCCGGCGGACTGGCGCGAGCGCCCGCGATCGCGGCGGGCCGTCGAGGACCGCATGCGGGCCGCCGAGATGACCGGTGCGCGGCTGCTGGTCGAACGGCTTCAGCTGGAGTGGCTGCCCGGCACGCCGCTCGCCGCGCCGTCCGCGCGGCTGGGCTTCCGGCCGGTCCGCGGCCAGCGCGAGCTTGTGGCGCTGATGACGCTGGTGATGGCGGGAACGCTGGACGCGCACGGCCGGGACGATCTGGCCAGGATGTCGCACGGGCGGGCCGCCGCCAAGCACTACACCGGCGAGCTGGTGAGGTACGAGAGCCCACACGACTGGTGGCGGATCGCCGTCCTGCCAGGCGGTGAGCCGGTGGGGTTCGTCATTCCCGCCCACAACGGCTGCCACCCGATCATCGCCTACATCGGCGTGGTGCCCGCGCACCGGGGCAACGGCTACATCGACGAGCTCCTCGCCGAGGGCACCCGGATTCTCGCCGCCCAGGGCGTCCCGCGCATCCGGGCCTCCACCGACCTCGGCAACATCCCCATGGCCAGCGCGTTCCGGCGGGCCGGGTGGGCCGTGCTCGAGCACGAGATCGACATGACCTGGCGGGTAGCCAGGTGACCGCAGCGTCAAGCACATCGCGGTGCACGTCCCTGCGTTCGGTCCCGCCCTCCCGTATCTGCCGGTCCACAGCGTGCTCGGGGCCAGCGGGTCATGCGCCGCTTACCAGGCCGGCCAGTGCCGTGCCCGGGCGGGGTGAGCGAGCCCTAATCGCCGTGCCTGTGCCGGAACACGACGGTGACGGCTAGAGCGCCGGGCCGGACGGTGAGCCGGGTGGCGAACCCGGACCGGTGAGCGTCCTGCAAGGCCACGTGCACGACCACGCTCTGGCCCGCCCGCAGCGAGCCGGTGCCCGGGGCGACGGTCAGCACCCCCGCGTAGGCGGCCGGGACGGTGACGGTGAACGAAGGGACCCTCCCGCCCTTCGCGGTCAGCCGGAACGACCCTGTCGCCGGGCCGTGCCTGACCGCTGGCCGGAGCGTCACCGTGCGGGGGGCTGCGATCAGCGTGCCCCGCGCCGGCGGCGGGGTGGGGTGGTGGGAGGACGGCGAGGCGCTGGGCGCGGGCGCGGCCGAGCGGCGCGGCGTGGGCGTGCCGCTGCCGCGCAGCGGGCTGGGCGCAGGCGCGGTCACGCCCGGGCTGGCCGGGGCAGGGCCGTGGGAGGCGGGCGGCACCGGCCGTGCCGTCCCTGGTGTGATGACGTCAATGCCGGGCAGCATGCCCGCGCCGGCCGGTGACGCTCCCGCGTGGTGTTGCATGCTGGTCAGCAGCAGGGTCCCGGCGCCGAGCGCGGCCAGCACCGCGAGCCCAACCGCGGCGACCCACGGGCGGCGCGTCCGCCCGGGCGGCGCCGACGGGGGCCCGGCAGGGAACCCGGTGCCGCCGGGCGGGCCGCCACGCTTCCCCCTCCCGCCGCGCTCCCCGTCCCAGGCGCCGGGCAGCAGGCCCTGGCCCGGCGCCGGCCGTTCCGCGGACACCGGCGGTGCGGTGGCGGTGACGAGCCGCAGCGGCGGGCGGCCGGGCCTGGCAGAACGGGGCGCCGGCGGCGGGGCGGGCCGCGGCCGAACCGGCGGGCTGCCCTCGCGGCAGACCGGGCACACCTCCATGTGCTCGGACAGGCTCGCCCGCAGCACCTCCTCCCGCTCTCCGTCCCAGCCGGCGAGCAGGGAACGCAGGCCGGGGCAGCGCTCGCGGCCGGCCCTGGCGATCAGCAGCGTGCCGAGCGACTCCTCGAACTTCTTGCGTGCCCTCGACGCCACCTGCTGCACCTGGTCGCGTGGCATGCCAAGCAGGGCCGCGAGGTCGGCGTCGCCGAGGGCACGGTCCAGGCTCAGCTCGGCGACGTCGCGCTCGTCGAAGTCCAGCCCGGCGATCGCGGTCCGCACGAGCTCGGCCGGCTCGGACCGCTGGGCGTCGGCGACCACATGAGCCAGCTCGGTGACGGCGTCGCCGGGCTCCCCCCGTCCGGCGGCCGCCGCCTGGTCGCGCAGCTGGCGGTGGCATTCGTTCCTGGCGATGGCATACAGCCACGACTGCAAGCGGTGCGGCTCCTGCAACTGGCCGAGCTTGGCGACGGCGATGAGGAAGGTGGCCTGGACGGCGTCGGCGGCCTGCGCCGGGTCCATGAGCAGGGACCGGCAGTAGGTATACAGCGTCGCCGCGTAGCGGTCGTACGCGGCGGCGAGCCCGGCCTGGTCGCCGGACATCATCGCGGCGACCATCTCTGCGTCACGCATGAGCAAACGCTAGAACGCGTGCAATGGGTGGCGAGCGGCTTTAGTGAGAACTATCCGGCCAAACATTCCCTTCTGCCCCATTCTCACCATTGATGTCATGCTCTTCGGGTCCCCGCACCGGCCTGGCCCCCGCCGCCGGGCGCGGCAGCCCCGCCATCGGGACGGGCCGGCCGGTAACGGAACGGGGCCACGCCGCGTTCCGCAGACGGCAGGAGCCGGCCGCGGCCCCCAGGATCGGCG
>Ga0126378_10004518_pt1 | contig 10643 bp, 8 predicted proteins | sample PanSoiMetPlot_23_FD_92587 | JGI IMG/M metagenome (GOLD analysis project Ga0126378, IMG submission 92587) | Tropical forest soil microbial communities from Panama - MetaG Plot_23 | ecosystem: Environmental > Terrestrial > Soil > Tropical forest > Bulk soil | place: Panama | collected 2016-02-17
ACGAACGCCTTCGCCCGTGATGGCGAACGGATCTACCGGACCTACTTCGTCAACAGCCGGGGCGCCGAGGCGTTGGGAAGCACCTGGAGCTACCTGGATATGACGGCGCTCGGCCGTCAGGAGGAGTGGGAGGACTCGCCGGAGGGCTATCCGCAGACCGCACCGTACGGGTGGTGGAACTACCACGACGCGTACGGCAAAACCCCGTAATCGTGGTCCGCCGGTTACTGTGTGAAGCCCTCCTTATCAAGGATGAGGAAGCGGATCGAACAACGCGCGAGCGCCTGGTGTGCGGCTCGATGGACGCGGGCACGCCATGTGATCATGTAGGTCTCTGAGGTCTGCATGAACGAGGTGTGGCATGCCCGCAGTCGCGCTGTCGCGCGTGGGCGCGCGCGTGGTCGAGTCCGGTCCCGGCGGCCAGGATCTGGCCGCCGGAACCTGGCAGCGGCTGGAGGCGCTGCCTGACCCGCGCTCCCTGCAGGGGCGGATCTACCCGCTGGCCTGCCTGGTCGCGATCGCCATCTGCGCGTTCACCGCGGCCGGGAACGACCGGTTCACCGCGGTCGGCCAGTGGATAAAGCGGGCTAGCCAGGCCGGCCTGGCCCGGCTGCGCGTCCCGGGGCGCCCGATCGCCGGCCGGTACCGGGCGCCGGATGAGAAACGACCCGGGTCGCGCTGGCCCGGGCCCTGCTCGGGCCAGGCCGCGCGCCCGCCGCCGCTCCGGCGGGCCATCCCCGGCCAGCGCGCGCGGCTACCATGCCCGGCGCGCCCAGCAGGCCAAAGCGCTGGCCCGCGGCCGGTTAAGGGCACTGTCACTGGACGGCAAGACCTCCCGCGGAGCTCGCCGCGCCGACGGCACCCGGGTCCACCTGCGGCCACAGCCGCAGGAGACGCTGGCTGAGTCACGCGCCGGAGGCCATGTGATTTGGTGGTCCAGGTTCTTGCGGGCCCGGTCGTAACGCATCGTAGGGCGGAGGCGCCGGGTAGCGGCATGGCGTCCATGCGGGCGCTGCGGCTGTTGAGCAGGATCGGCCCCTCCGGTACGGGTGCCGATCGCGCGGTCAATGGCCCGCCCGACGGGTGGCGGCAGCGGGATCAGAACGACCTTGGTGCCTTTACCGCACCCGCGCAGTATCCGGTGACCGTGCCTTCTCGCAGATCGGTGATGTCGGCCCCCGGTGGCCTCGAAGTCCCGTAAGCCGAGCATGGTTACCAGCGCGCAGGCCGGACTCGGTGCGCTCCGGGAGGAACCTTGAAACGGGCCAGGTAGGCAGCCACTGCCAACCGCAGCTGATCAATGAACGGCACAAGACGATCGCCACGGAGTGAGGCCAGTTCGGGGAGGTTCATCATGCCCAGGCACTCGGCCTGCCCCACCCGCCGCGCAGCCCGCGAAATGTACCGAGCGGCGCATAAACCGGGCGTCAAGGCTTGGCGGTGCCGGGCCGGGCGCGACGTTCGGCTTCGGTCCGGATGCTGGTGACGGAGGAGCGGACCGCCGCCTCCCATGCGGCTGCGACACGGCCGGCCCACCACTGCCCGGCGATCCCGAAGTCGGTGCCGAGCTCGCCGGAATAGTCAAGCCTGGTCGCACCATCTTGCTCGGTGAGCGTGAATTCCTCGGTGATGCACGGCACCGGGCCGCGGACCAGCCGGAAGGCGACCCGGTGCGGCCGGTCGAACGTCACGGTCTCCAGGGTGACCGCGGTGAGCCTGCCCTGGTGCACAGGCGTGTAATGCTCGGCCAGGACCATGCCGGTGCCGCGCTGGAGCACCTTGAGCTTGCCGGACATAGCGCGCGGCGTGCGGCCGAGGTAGGGCGCGGCGATCACGTCGAACACGGTGGCCGCCGGAGCCGCGATTTGCGTACCGAACGGGCCGAGCGGGCGGACCCGGCGCCCCCAGCCAGTGTCGATCGTCAGCTTGCCGGTCACCACCAGGTAGTAACCCAGGCCCGCCAGGCCGCCTGCTGTTACTGCCATTGCCGCGCCGCCTCGGCCCATGCCCGCCAGCCTAAGGGAGTGCCGCAGCGGTACGCACAAGCAGCCGGATTGGGACCTCTGCGCACCAGGCGCGGCAGATGAGTCAGTTCGAGGTCGCGACGGGAATAGCCTTTGCGGGTGATAACCGCTGGGATAGACCTAGCAGCGATGCCGGAGCGGACAGCGCTGGCCAGTATCGAATGGACTAGCACCCGTGCGGTCATCCGGGATGTCATCTGCCCAGCTAGTGACAATGTCATCCTTGATGCGATCGAACGGGCCGACAAGAGCGGGATCGACTGTCCATTCGGCTGGCCGGACGCGTTCGTCGAGTTCGTGACCGCCCACCGCGTCGGCCATGTCGATCTCTCAACGGGTGGCTTGGGTGCTGGTTGGCGGCGGGAGCTAACGATGCGTCGTACAGACGCCTTTGTGCGGGACAAGCTGCACGTGGTGCCCTTGAGCGTCTCGGCGGACAAGATCGCTCACGTCGCATTGCGCTGCGCGGTTCTGCTGGCAAGGCTTGATGCGGCGGGCCGCCCTGTGGATCGTTGCGGCGCTGGCCTCGTGGTCGAGATGTATCCGGCTGCCTCGTTGCGGTCTGGGGCCTGTATCAGCAGGGCTACAAGCAACGAGGCCAGCCCGACATACCCGGCCGCCTCACCGATGATCTCCTGAAGGCGGCTCGATGGCTGGACTGCGGTTCGCACGGGGAAACCATCCGACACTCACATGACGTCTTTGATGCTGTCGTCGCAGCGATGACAGCCCGTGCCGCAGCCCGGGGCTACACGTTCCCTCCCAGCGAAGAAAGCCTGTCCGCAGCCAGGGCCGAAGGCTGGATCGCCATCCCGAACTCCCCGATCGGCCAGCTGCTCTGATGCTGGCCACGAAACCGGCCGCCATGCGGCAGAAGAGTGTTTGTCGAAAACCCACTAGAAAGGGTGGCTTACCGGGCTGGTGATTACGGTGCCGCTGGGCGGGTGGCGCTTCGCAGGCCCATCGAACGCATGCAGGCAGGCAAGGTCCCGCCTTATGGCACTGGCCGACTCAGCGCTGCGCCGCACCGGCGCGTCGAGGAACACTGCCGGCCAGCGAATGGGCGGTGGTTGGGATGACGAAGGGACGCTGAGGATGTGGGTATTTTCTCGCGCCGACTGCGGCGCTGGGCGCTGCTGGCCATCGCCGTGCCGCTAGCCTGGCTGCTTGTCCATCGCCTGGCTCCTGCCGCTGAACGCCGTGATCCATCCGCCCGGACGGCTAGCACACTTCATCAGGCCGACTCTGCGGTGACAGCGGTATCCAGGCGCGCTACCGGCAAGGCCAAACGCTGACGCGCTCGGAGACCGCCAGGGCATCAACAGCCTCTTCCGTAGGCTCATGCTGCCGCGGCAGAAGAGCGTGAACTCGCCGATTCCAGCAGCCACATCACCAGCCGGCGGCGCTCTGGCCGACGCCCTCGGCTGTAGAATGTTCAGCGGATTCAGCGCCAGACATGTGCACCGGCTTTGGCCCTGAAGCCGCACCCGTCTTCCGAGGAGCGGGCCATATGAACGTGCTGGTCGGTCTGGTGATCATTTACTTCGCGCTCATGATCTTTCCGTGGATGCTCAAAGCCTTCGGGCTCGGCTTCGTCGCAGATCCCTTGATCAAGCTGATCAACCGGCTCCTTCTGGCGCCCTTCCGGCTTCTGCGGGCACTGCTTCGCTGAACCAACCGCACCCGGCAGACGGCCCGTGCCACGCGGGGTTCCGAGGGTCAGCACAGGTAAGAGACGAGTGAGTTCAATCCGAGGCCAACGTCATTAGCCGGAACCACGGCAGCGAGCGTGCGCAGCCTTGCCATCCCTGCTGGAAATACCGCAAACAGACAACATGCGTCTGGCCAGTGCGCACCGTGCTGGCCGCCCGTTTTGAGTATTATCGCCCGGGACGACGGCCACGTCGTCGCGGCTTGGGGCAATGCGCCACTTTGATGAACATATGTCCGGTTCAGGCTCTACGACAGGAGCCATCACCCTGGCTGATTCGACACGCGGAATGCGGCATGAGCGGACATCTCAAGGGCCAACGTTGGAGCTGCCGCCTGCGGTTTCGCGACCACGACGCCACGGCAGGCACCACCCTTGTGTTGTATCAGCATGTATGCGTGGAAGCTATGGTATAGGGCGCAGGAATTACGCGCGCGGCATGTTCAATCACGGCAGGACGGTTCTATGTCAGCAGCCATCATCGCGGCGCTAGCCGCTCTCCTAGGACTTACTCTGGGCCGCCTCTGGGATATTAAGTCCGAGCACACGCGCTGGCGCAGAGATCAGCGGGTAAGTAGTTACCAGAGTCTCGCGTCGGACTTCTACCGGCTAAGAGAGGCTATGCGAAGAGTTTCGTTCGTGGGCCCAGGAGATGAGGAGTTTAGTGCTCTCGTTGATAAATGCCGTGAGATTGGCACCGATTGGAACAGGAGCCTAGTAGGTGTTTGGTTGAATGGTTCAGAGCAGGTTGCAAGCGCCGCGCGGCACATGGACGACGCAGTAAATCAGTTGTTTATGCTCGTCCGGGAACGTAAGCTCTCACCATCTGATTGGCGAGTCGGACGAGAGCCGGCACAGAAGAGCCTTGAAGCATTTATTGAAGCGGTCAGACAGGATTTGTCGCTGCCATCACTCTCAATCCGGCGTCATTGGCGTCCGCCTGAACTGGCTGACGACCAGCGAGATACCGCCATCGACTCCTAGCTGATCCGAGCCTGGCCAATCTGGCTCGCGAGCGTGCGGCGCTGCGGGCGGCTTGACACCTCCCGGCCCGCAGCGTCCTGGGGCACTATCGGGTGTATGAGCGGCGATTCCGGTGTCCCGTCGCCGGGCCGCCCGCCGGTGGTGGCAACGGGGCTGCGGTTCCGGGCGGCCGGGCCGGGCGACGCGGTCGGCTTGCTGGCGCTGAAGCGGGCGCTGGACCAGGAGACGCAATTCATGTTGTTGGAGCCCGGCGAGCGCACCGAAGGTCCCGGCGATGTCGCAGCCGACCTTGACCAGGTGGCCCGCCAGGGTAATTCCGTCGTCATGGTGGCCGAGTCGGCGGGCCGGCTGGTCGGCTACGCCGAGGCGCGGGGCGGCGCGTTCGCCCGCAACCGGGCGGCCGCGCACGTGGTGATCGGCGTGCTCGCCGCCGCCCGCGGCCAGGGAGCGGGCACCGGGCTGCTGCGCGAGTTGCGGCGCTGGGCACCGGCCCACGGGATGCACCGCCTAGAGCTGACCGTCATGGCGCACAACCAGCGGGCCAAGGATCTGTACGAGCGGATGGGCTTCACGATCGAAGGGCGGCGCCGTGAATGTCTTACCGTCGACGGCCGCCTCATCGACGAGCTGTACATGGGCCTGCTTCTCCCAGCGCCCGCACGCTGATCGGGCCGCCCCACCGGCAATCGATCAGCGGCAGATGAGTGCGTTGTCGTGGCCGGACAGCTATGCAAAACCATGCAGACTGGGTGACCCGGGACGGGTGGAGCGGAGCCAGGCGAACCTCCGCATGGAGCGCATCCTCAAGCGGGGGGTGGCCTGCTGGTTCAAGGAGGCGACGCGTTGAGCCGGGCCGCTTTCATCGCCGGCCAGTAGGCCAGGTACCACGTGCCGTGCGCGGTGTCCTGCCGGGCTCTTGGCGTGTCGCGGGCATGGTTCTGGAAGTGGCATCAGCATCCGCCCACGCTGGCTCAGTAGCGCCGCGCCGAAGGTAGACGCTGTGATCCGGCGGCGCTGGAAGCGTCGGAAGGCACCTACGGGCCGCGGCTGTCGGTCGGCGGCCGCAGTGCCCGGTCATCGGCGTGCGTGGCTGGTCATGGGGCAGTTGCGCAAGTTTCGCGCCGGGCCGCTGGTCTTGCTATCCCGGCATGGGGCGAGTTCACTGGCAGCAGAGCTGCGATGTGGTCCACAAAGGCTCCTACGGCAAGGCCGGGGCCGGGCGGGCAGCTTTCCGCTGATCCTGGCCGGTTCCGGTCCCGGATGAGCGTGCTGGCGGGAGCCTGCCTGGTTCCTGTGATCCTGACCAGTACGCTCGCCTTCACCCTGGCACCTCGCGGGCCCTCCAGCCAAGGCCCGGGCCTCGCCGCTTCTGTCGTAAGCCCGCCGGGGCCGCCCACGGGGCTGACTGCCACCGCGGTGAGCAGTTCCGAGGTGGATTTGGCGTGGGCAGCGCCGGCATCGGATGGCGGATTGCGGGTTACTGGCTACGACATCTATAAGGGGACCAGCTCGGGCGGCGAGACCATGTATGCGGGCCTGGTCCGCGGCACTAGGTACCCCGTGACGGGCCTGACCAGCCGCACCACCTATTACTTCCAAGTGACGGCAGTCAACAGGGCCGGCCAGGGCAACCGGTCCATCGAGGCGATCGCCACCACGCGCCGGAGTCGGCAGACGATCTCTTTCGGGCCGCTGTCCGCCCGTTTGATTGACGCGAAGTTCACCGTATCGGCATCCGCGTCGTCACGGCTGCGGGTGTTGTTCAGCTCGGACACGCCGCGCGTATGCACGGTGTCTGGTTCCACCATCAGAACCGTGGCGGCCGGCAGGTGCACGATCCGTGCGTCGCAGGGCGGCAACACCAAGTACCAGCCGGCCGCCGATGTGACGCAGTCGTTCACGGTCCGCCATAGATCTGGACCGCATATACCGCGAACGCTGATCATCGTGCTGGTGGCCATCTTGGTGGTCGGGGCGGCCGCGCTGCTGGTGCGCCGTTGGTGGCGGCGCTTGCATCGGCCGGACGTCAGGGTCGAGCCGCATGACGGCCCGCCCGGCGTGGTCCGCGTCCATGGCAGCGGGACAGGTGCGACGCACACGGTGAACATAGAGCCCCACGCCAGCGCGGGCACCACCACGGTTAAGGAGCTGGAGCCATGACACCTGGCGCGCCGGCTTGGCCGCACACCACCCTGGAGCTCCTGTTCGGCGCGGCCGGAACCGCCCCCGAATCGCTAGCCGCCATCCTGTCCGGCAACGTCGGCGGGAATCTTGGCAGCGCCCTGGAGAGGCTCCCAAGAGAGATCCGTAAGACCTCCATCCGGAAGATATCCGAGGCGGCAGCCGGGCTGCTGGATGTCAACCTGATCGACGTGCTTATTGCCGGATGGCGCAAGCATCAAGACCTCACCACCGCCGCCCGCCGCACCTTGGCAGCGCCGGGCAGCACCGAGCTGGTGGACCTGGCCACGTACCAAGTCACCGAAGAGCAACAGCCCTATGTCAGCGTTCTGATTGACGACCTGCCTCCCGCCACCCTCCAACTCGGCTTGTCCGTGGTCTTGGAGATCAGCGCCCTGCTAGCAGGAATTAGCGCCGGGCGGCTGATCGCCGTGCACTCCGGGCGCTGCGACATCACCGGCAAACTGGCCATGCAGGGCGCAGATGCCATAACCAAGCGGGCGCATTCTGAATTGCCTGGCGTCATCACGCTCGGCCAGGGACTGCGGCTGCTGCCCGCCCAGGACTACCCATCCGTCACGGAACAGGCAGACCGGGCCAACGACGAGGCCGCCCCAGCAAATAGCCCCACCTGCGGACACGGCTGAGACATCCACAATCCACCCAGAAGCCTGATACCGGAGCAGCCCAACCAGCCACGCACCCGCGTCCAGCCCGGCGCAATCGTTCCAGCCAGATCCCAGCCGACAGCGATGCCCAATCCCGCCCAGGTGCTCCCGAGCACCTGTCGAGACCGCCGAACGCCTGCGCTCCGCCTGATGAGACCGGTTGACCGGTGCGGCGGCGGAGCATAAGAGTTGCATAAGAGTCGCCCGCTACCCGACGCTGTGACAGGAAGGGGAAGCCGTGGCCGATCTGGACGTAGCGCCCTCCGCATGGTGGTGGAACCCAGACGTCGACGCCGTGACGCTGGGGCAGATGCTGAACAACAACAAAGCGCGACTGATCAGCCTCAGCGTGCGCCGCGCGAGCCCGCAACGGCTCGCGGCCGTCTGGATCGAGAACAGCGGCGCGAACGCGCAGGCGTGGTGGTGGAACCCGAATGTGGACGCCGCGACGCTGGGGCAGATGCTGAAGAACAACAAGGGTCGCCTGATCGCGCTGGAGCCGTTCGTGGTCGGCAGCAGTGTTCGCTTCGCGGCCGTGTGGGTCGACAACACCGACAAGCACGGTCAGGCGTGGTGGTGGAATCCCGACGTCGATCCCGCGACCCTCGGAGAGATGCTGAAGACGAACAAGGGCCGCCTCGTGTCGCTGAAGTCATACGTCCTTGGCGCCAGGCGCCGCTATGCGGCCGTGTGGGTCGACAACACGGGCAATAACGGCAAAGCCTGGTGGTGGAACCCTAACGTGGACCAAGCGACGCTCTCCCAGATGCTCCTGAACAACCACGGGCGCATCGTCACGCTCGACCCGTTCATCGAGAACGGGCTCCTCAGATTCGCGGCCGCGTGGGTCGCGAACGAGGGAGCGTCGGCGAGGACCTGGTGGTGGTACCACGGCATCGACGCGGCGACGCTAGGACACAAGTTCGACCTCTTCTGCGCGTACCCAATCGACCTGCAGTGCTATGCGGTGAACGGGAGCATCCATCTCGGAGTGGTCATGAACCAGTACCCCCAGCCGAGCCTGGAGGGACAGAAACTGATCACCGTCTCGGCGACGTCGGCGCTGACGAGCCAGTCGCATGACGTCGCGCCGACGCAGGTGCAGTCGCTGAAGGTGACGCTGAAGAACGCGACGGGCTCGCCGGTGACGGTCACGCGCGCCAAGGTCTACATCACCGAGTCAGGCGGCTTCGTCGACACGACCAAGGACCTCTTCCCCACGCCGAGGCAGTACGCGGCGGGCGCGGAGACGGACGACTCCAAAAGCTGGGGTTGGGGTAACGGCCCCGCGAACATGATCGTCGCCGTCGACGCGCAGAACGGGAGCGCGAAGGAGCACACGCACTTCGTCGCCCCGATCATCAAGACGGGCTCGCAGTCCCCTCCCAAGCTCACGGTACCGCCGCAGGTGTTCGTCGGGCTGTGGGCCGATCCGGCGGAGATCGTCCCGCTTTGGCTGAACGGCAAGGCGACGAGTTGGATCTCCGTCGCAGGGCATATCGTCAACGATTCGGGGTCGAGCGTCCGGCTCGCGGGCTGGCACCTCACACTAGACGTCGACGGCAAGCATGTCCTCGACAAGGAGCTGCCGCCGAGCTTCTGGACGTTCGACACGGACAACACGCGGCACACCGTCAACGTCGCCGCCGACGGCGCGGCGGAACTGAGCGAGTTGTTGAACTTCTTCGTGTACGGCTTCGAGATGACGACGCCGTCCCAGGCGTCTGCGAAGGCGACGCTGACGCTCGTCGCGAACTTCAAGATCGGCGGGATATGCGGCGGGTTCACGTCCGCGGTGCCAGCGGGCCGCGTGCAGCCGGTGACGATCGCCCCGCCGTTGCAGTCGGCCGGTACCGGGCTGACCTGGAACTTCGGCAACGGCCCTAACCACGACGGCTACGACGCGCATGACTGGCCCCAGGAGCGATTCGCTTACGACATCGTCTGCCACGACTCCAGCTACAACAGCTTCAAGTCGAGCGATCCGTCGAAGCTCGAGACGAACGACAACTTCTACGCGTACGGGAAGCCCGTTGTCGCCGTCCAAGGGGGGACCGTCCTCGAATCGCACGACACCGAGGCGGAGAACGACGGCTACAAGGCCAACCCCGACACGGCGAAGGGTAAGGGCAACAACTACGTCCTGCTCGACCACGGGAACGGCAGCTACTCCGGCTACTACCACCTGCAGAAAGGCGGGAACAAGGTCAAGCCCTGCGACGTCGTCAAGGCGGGAGACGTGCTCGGCAAGCTGGGAAATGCGGGCGGCTCGAGCGAGCCGCACCTGCACTTCGGCTACACGGTCACAGACGCGACGGGCCGCGTGATGATCGCGCCGACGATCTTTACCGGCCTGCGCGACAACGGCGGCACGACTGTTACCGCAGTGCCCGCGGATGGGGAGTACACGATTTGAGCGACTACCCCGGCAGAGGCGTCCGAGCTGCTGGTCGGGATGGACTTGTTCCAGGAGCAGGCAGATCAGCTCTTGCGTGGCCGTGGCAGGCGCAGCTGGAAGCGGGCTCCCTGGCATTCGGGGCCGGAGCAGGTGAAGCGCGGCTGAGTGTGCGGTTAGAACCCGGCCGCAACCGAGAACCAGCGCGACACCGTCGAGGGCTTGAACCGGCGGATCTCCTGTATCCAGCGGATGTACAGCTCCAGGTGCGGCCGCCGCGCGGCCAGCGGGTCCAGGCCGCGCTCACCGCACCAGGAAAGGAAGCAGCGCAGGTCGAACTCGGTGTGCTCACGAGAGGAGCCCTTGAACCGGGCCAGGTAGGCGCCCACGGCCAGCCGTAGCTGATCAGTGAACGGCATAAGACGATCGGACGGGGACGGACCGCAGTCCGGTGATGTTCGTCATGATCTGACAATGCGCCCGCCCCCGGCCGCCGCGAAGCCCGCGAAACATGTCGGCAGGATCGCCGACCACACGGCACACCACAAGCGGCAGAAGAGTGCGGCCCGGGACACGACGGTCTGCATAAATACCCGGGCATGCTCGCTATCGTGCCGTGGATGTCGATGATGGCCGGAACGCTGGCGACGTGATGAATCGGCCAAATAAGCGCGCGCCGA
>Ga0126378_10004519_pt1 | contig 10642 bp, 11 predicted proteins | sample PanSoiMetPlot_23_FD_92587 | JGI IMG/M metagenome (GOLD analysis project Ga0126378, IMG submission 92587) | Tropical forest soil microbial communities from Panama - MetaG Plot_23 | ecosystem: Environmental > Terrestrial > Soil > Tropical forest > Bulk soil | place: Panama | collected 2016-02-17
CATCTCGAGCGCGACGCGGATCTGGCGAAGAATTTCTTCCGGGAGCTAGACCTCATCATGTACGCGGCGGCGGCGCTGCCGCAGTCGGTGTGGGAGCGGCTCGAGCGGCTCTCGGAGAAGACGTTGGGCCGGCGCGTGCCGATGACGGCCTCCTGGGGCACCACCGAGACCGCGCCGTTGGCGACCTCGGCGCATTATCCGCTGGCGGCCGCGGGCAATGTCGGCGTGCCGGCGCCGGGCACCGAGATCAAGCTGGTGCCGAGCGGCGACCGCATGGAGGTGCGCGTGCGCGGGCCCAACATCACGCCGGGCTATTTCAAGCGGCCGGACCTGACGAAGGCGCTCTTCGACGAAGACGGCTTCTACTGTCCGGGCGATGCCATGCGGCTCGAGGATCCCGGTGATGTCTCGCGCGGGCTCGTCTTCGACGGCCGCATCGGCGAGAATTTCAAGCTCTCGACCGGGACCTGGGTCGGCGTCGGCGCGCTCCGCGTCGCCGCGATCGTAGCATTGGCGCCCGTGATGGAGGACGGCGTGCTCACGGGCCACGACCGCGACGAGGTGGGCCTGCTGGTGTTCCCGAGCGCGGCGGGATGCCGGAGCCTCTGTCCCGATCTGCCGAAGGACGCCCCGGCGGCGGCGCTGATCGCGGAGCCCGCGGTGCGCGCGGCGCTGGCGCAAGGCCTCGCGCGCCTCAACGCCGAGAGCACCCACAGCAGCACCCGCATCGCCCGCGCGCTCCTGATGGCGGAGCCGCCCTCCATCGACAAGGGCGAGATCACCGACAAGGGCTACCTGAACCAGCGCGCCTGCCTCACCCACCGCCGCGCGCTGGAGGAGCGCCTGCACGCGGACCCGCCGCCCCCCGACGCGATCTTCCCGGCGGAGTGAGTCGCTCCCGCTCCCGCCGCGCCGCTTCCTCCGTCGTCACCCGTCCCTCCGTCGTCACCCATCCCTGCGTCGTCACCCCCGGGCTTGTCCCGGGGGTCCACGTTTTCTTTGTGCGGCGAAGAACACGTGGATGCCCGGGACAAGCCCGGGCATGACGTGTGGGGTGTTGGGCCGGGAGCGTTCTACTCTGCTCGCACTTGTCTCTGCGGTTGGGCTCCCCATCTAGAGGGGCACCGAGCGGAGAGGGCTTTCATGGTAAATCAATGGCTTAGGTTGCCGCGCATCGCCGCGGTGCTCGCCGTGGTGGCGGCGCTCGTCGGCTGCGACGTCAACGCCGTGCCGCGCCAGGACGAAGCCGTCAAGGCCGCCTGGAGCCAGGTGCTGAACCAGTACCAGCGCCGCGCCGACCTGATCCCGAACCTGGTCGAGACCGTGAAGGGCTACGCCAAGCAGGAGCAGACCGTGCTGACGGACGTCGTCGCGGCGCGCGCCAAGGCGACGCAGACCACGGTGAACCTGCCCGCCGACGTCACCTCCAACCCCGAGGCCTTCCGGCAATTCGAGCAGAGCCAGGCGGCGCTCGGCGGCGCGCTCGGCCGGCTGCTGGCGGTGAGCGAGAATTATCCGGAGCTCAAATCCAACGCGAACTTCCTGGCGCTGCAGTCGCAGCTCGAGGGCACCGAGAACCGCATCACCGTGGCGCGGCAGGACTACATCAAGTCGGTCCAGACCTACAACACGACGCTCCGCACCATCCCGAGCCGCTGGATCGCGGCCTGGCTCTATCCCGACGCCAAGGTGAAGGAGACCTTCACCATCACCGAGCAGGCGCAGCAGGTGCCGCAGGTCAAGTTCTGACCCAATTGGCGGCGCGCGAAAAACCTATGAGGACCTACGCGGCAAACCATACTTTTGCCGCGGCGATTCTCTGGTCGCTCGCCCTGCTGCTGGTCATCGCGAGTGCCGCCCGCGCGGCCGAGCCCAACTACCCCGCCCTCACCGGCCGCGTCGTCGACGAAGCGGGCGTGCTCTCCGCCTCGACCCGGAGCGGCCTCACGGAGATGCTGGCGCAGGCGGAGCGCGCGAGCGGCGGCCAGCAGGTCGTGGTGGTGACGCTCAAATCGCTCCAGGGCCTCGCCATCGAGGATTTCGGCTATCAGCTCGGCCGCCACTGGGGCATCGGGCAGAAGGACAAGAACACCGGCGCGCTCCTGATCGTGGCGCCCAACGAGCGCAAGGTCAGGATCGAGGTCGGCTACGGCCTCGAGGGCACGCTCACCGACGCGCTCGCGCGCACCATCATCGAGCGCGACATCGTCCCCGCCTTCAAGCGCGGCGACCTCAACGGCGGCGTCCTCGCGGGAACCTCCGCGATCGTCCGCGTGCTCGGCGGCGACGCCAAGGCGGTGGCGGCGCAGGCCGCGCAGACGCAATGGCACAACGCGCTGCCGATCCTGCCCTTCGCCGTCAACATCATCTTCATCGTGTTCTTCCTGATGCTGTTCCTGCGCCATCGCCGCGGCTTCTGGGGCTATCCCGGCCCTTATGTCGGGGGCTTCGGCGGGTTCAGCGGAGGCGGGTTCAGCGGCGGCGGCAGCAGCGGAGGCTTCTCCGGTGGCGGCGGATCCTTCGGGGGCGGCGGCGCCTCGGGGAGCTGGTGAGATGCGCGCCCTGACCCACGACGAGCAGGCGCGCATCCACGCCGCCAAGGCCGCGGTCGAGCAGCGGACCTCGGCCGAGTTCGCCGTGGTGGTCGTGCCCCTCAGCGACCGCTACCCCTATGTGGGCCTGGTCTGGGCGGCGCTCGCGGCGCTGGTCGCGGCTCTGGCCGTGGCGCTGCTCGCGCCCGACCTCGAGCTCATCGAGGCGCTCGCGATCCAGGTGGCGGCGCTGGTCCTCTTCGCGCTGCTCTTCGATTGGATGCCGGTGCGGCTCCGTCTGGTCTCGCGACACCACAAGAATGCGCGCGCCCGACAGCTCGCGCACCGCGAGTTCGCGGCGCACATCGTGGGCGGCGGCGCGCATCGCAACCGCGTGCTGCTCTTCGTGTCGCTGGGCGAGCGCTACGTCGAGGTCCTCGCCGACCGGGACACGCACAAGCTCGCGCCCGAGGGCACCTGGGACCGGATCGTCGCGGCGTTCCTCGCCAAGGTGAGATCGGGCGCGGTCGCCGACGGCATCCTCGCGGCGATCGAGGCGTGCGGCCAGGTGCTGGAGACGCATCACCCGCCGACCCGCTAAGTGCGCGTTTTGCTTTTTGCGCGGTCGGCCCCATTCTTGTTGGGGGAGACCGAGATGCTCGTGCCTGCTCGCTCCTGGATCGCCTGCGCGCTCGCCGCGCTCGTCGCTGCGCTGCCGGCGTCCGCGGCGGCGCCGCCCAACCCCGATCCCGCGCTCTCCGCGTGGTTCCAATCCCTGAGCCGCCCCTGGCGGCCGGGCTCCGGCGCCACCGTCAAGTGCTGCGACATCGCGGACTGCCGCGTCACCGACTTCCGCGAGGTCGGCGATCACTACGAGGTCCTGATCGACGAGCGCTTCCCGGGCGTGCGCGGTCGATCCTGGGAGCCCGTCGCGCCCCGCGCCATCGTCAACCACACGGAAAACCCGACCGGCGGCGCGGTCGCCTGCTGGCACGACGGCGAGGTGTTCTGCTTCGTGCGCGCCCAGGAAACCTGACGCGGCCTCAATTTCCTCCCTTTGCTGTGCCCAAAGATGCTCGCGAAAGCGCGCGGCGCCGGGGCCACATCAATGCACGGTATCGCCGTCGAACCCCTACCTCGCGAGGCACGTGATGATTCGAAGAATTTGGGCCGCGCTGCTGGGCGCGCTTGGTTTCGCCATCCTGTTCCAGCTCTCCGATATCCTGGCGAGCGGCTTGCTCTGGCTGCACGAGAATTTCCACGTGGCAGGCTACACGTCGCCCGCACCGCCGCCCCATCTCGATCAGTTCGTGGCGCAGCAGCCGATGGTCGGCGCCATCCTGTTCGTGGGCGGCTTGGTGCTCTGGTTCATGCCCCAGGAGGCGCGACCCGCTCGATGAACCGCGCCATCGCCTCGAGCGTCGCCGTTTCCTGATCGCGATGCGGCGAGTGCTTGCAGTTCGCGAGCACCAGCCGCTCGAACGGCCCACTGACCCCGCGTTCGACCGCGTCGAGCTGGGCGAGCGTGCCGTACTCGTCGTCGGCGCCTTGGATCGCCAGCACCGGGCAGCGCACGCCCGGCAGGGACGCCTCGATGTTCCAGACGCGGAACGCGGGATCGAGCCAGATGTCGTTCCAGCTCCAGAAGGCGTGGTCGGGGTCGTCGTGGTGGCGCGCGAGCCGGTCTGGAAGATCGGTGGCGCGATAGGCCGCCTTCGCCTCTTGGATGCTGGCGACCGTCACGTCCTCGACGAAGACATGGGGCGCCTCGAGGACGAGCGCGCGCACGGGTCCTCGCCCACTGCCGGCATGGATGAGCGCGATCGAGGCGCCGTCGCTGTGGCCGATCAGGATCGGGTCGGCGATACCGAGCCCGCGGAGCAGCGCGGGCAACACAACGAGAGCCTCGTAGTGCATGTAGCCGACCTTGCGCGGGGCCGCGAGCCGGTCGGACTTGCCGTAGCCTCGGCGTGAATAGACCAGCGCGGCGGCGCCGGTGCGCGCGGCAAGCTTCACCGGAAAGTCGCGCCAGAGCGCCACCGAGCCCAGCCCCTCGTGCAGGAACACCAGCGTCGGCATGCCCTGACGCGGGGCGACGATCCGCTCGACCTCCAGGCGTTGGCCCTCGACCGTCGCGAGCGCCATGAGCTCAGACTCCCAGGTGCCGCTGGAGGAGGTCGGGCTGCGCGCTGAGCTCGGCGGTGGTGCCGGCGAAGACCGCGTGGCCCTTGACCAGGATGACGGCACGGTCGGCGATCGCGGTCACCGCCGCATGATTCTTGTCGACGATAACGGCCGCGATCCCGCTCGCGCGAATCGTCCGCAGGATCGCCCAAATCTCGCGCGCGATCAGCGGCGCCAGTCCCTCGGTCGCCTCGTCGAGGATGAGCAGCTCCGGATTTGTCATGAGCGCGCGGCCGATGGTGAGCATCTGCTGCTCGCCGCCGGAGAGCCGCGCGCCGCCGAGGTCGAGCCGCTCGCCGAGCCGCGGAAACGTCTCGAGCACGCGGCGGAGCGTCCACTCCACGCGGCCGTCGCGGTCGGGTCGCGCGGCCATCACCAGATGCTCGCGCACCGTCAGGCTTGGAAACATGCCACGACCCTCGGGCACCAGCGCGAGGCCCGCCCGCGCCACCGCATGCGTGGGTGCCCCCGTCATGTCGTGGCCGTCGATCATGACCCGGCCACGGATCGGCGGCGTCAGACCCATCAGGCTGCGGAGCAGCGTGGTCTTACCCATGCCGTTCCGTCCCATGAGCGCCACAGTCTCGCCACGCCGGACCTCGAAGTCGACGTCATGGAGGACATGGCTCGGACCGTAGTAGGTGTGCAGCCCTTGCGCCGAGACCAGGGGCGCGCTCACGACGCCATCTCAACGGTGTGGTGGTAGGGGAGGATCGGCTCAGTCATCGGCGATCTCGCGCGCGGAGCGGCCGACGCTTAGCGCAAGCCCGCCGATGCCACGCGGCAGCAGCAGAACCGCGAGGACGATGAACACCCCCATCGGCAGCAGCCAATGCTTATGGAAGCCGTGAAAGATCGCCTCGTCGGAAAGAAAATCCTGCAGCAGCGTCAGCACAAAGGCGCCAAGGATCGGACCGAAGAGCGTGCCGATGCCGCCGAGGATCACCATCATCAACAGGCTTCCGGACTCCTGCCAGCCGAAGAAGGCGGGGTTGACGTAGCCGTACTGCGCAGCCTCGAGATATCCCGCGAGCCCCGCGAGCGCGCCCGCGAGCACGAAGACCGCGAGCTTATAGCGGAAGACGGGATAGCCCAACGCGCGCATGCGCGGCTCGTTGGCGCGGACGCCCAGGATGACATGGCCGAATAGCGAGCCGAGCACGGTGCGCAGCAGCGCATAAGTCGCCACCATCAGCGCGAGCGCCAGGTAATAGAAGTGCACGCGGTTGCCGAGATCGAAGGGCCGCCAGCCCAGGATCGTCGCGTCGGGCTTCACGTAGATATAGGCGCCGTCGGAGCCACCGAGCGCCTTCGAGGCGGTGGTGAAGTAGTAGAGCATCTGCGCGAAGGCCAACGTCACCATGATGAAGTAGACGCCGGAGGTGCGGAGCACCAGCGCGCCGATGACGCAAGCGGCGGTCGCCGCGACCGCGATGGCGATCGGGAGCGAGAACCAGAGGCTCGCGGCCGCGTATTCCGGCGAGAGCAGCATCAGCGTATAGGCACCGAGGCCGAAGAAGGCCGCATGGCCGAGGCTGACGAGGCCGGTGAAGCCCACGAGGAGATCGAGGCTCATGGCGAAGACGGCGAAGACCATGATCTTCGCGAGGAGCTGCAGGTAGAAGACGCTGCCGACCAGCGGATAGAGGGCGAGCGCCGCCACCGCCGCAAGCAGCAGCGCGCGCAGGAGCGGCGGTGGCGCAGTCACTCAGGCCCGCCCGAAGAGCCCGGCCGGCCGCCACAGCAGCACGGCGGCCATCAGCATGTAGACGGTCATGCCAGCGATCTCCGGCGCCAGCACCTGGCCGAAGGTGTCCGTGAGCCCGATGACGAGCGAGCCCAGGAAGGCGCCCTTGATCGAGCCGATGCCGCCGATCACCACCACCACGAAGGAGACGATCAAGATCTGGTTCCCCATGCCCGGATAGACCGAGGCCACCGGCGCCGCGATCATGCCCGCGAACGCCGCCAGCGCCACGCCGGCGGCAAACACGATGCGATAGACGAGACCGATGTCGATGCCGAGCAATTCCACCATCTCGCGGTTGTTGGCGCCGGCGCGGATGGTCATGCCGAGCCGCGTGCGCTGGATCACCAGCGCCATCAGCCCTGCCACGCCGAGACAGATCGCCGACATCAGGAGCCGGTAGACGGGATAGGAGAGCGTGTCGGTGAGGCGAATCGAGAAATCGAACAGCGCGGGGATCGGAATCCCATGCACGTCGTCGCCGACGATAATGCTGCGCAGCTCCTCCATGATCAGGATCAGGCCGTAGGTCAGGAGAACCTGATAGAGGTGGTCGCGCCGGTAGAGTCGGCGGAACAGGAGCAGCTCCAGCACGAGACCGATCGCGACGCTCAGGGGTATGCCGAGGAGGATCGCGAGCCAGAGATTACCCACGAGCCCGGTCAGCGAGAAGGCAATATAGGCGCCCATCATGTAGAAGCTGCCATGGGCGAGATTGATCACGCCCATGATGCCGAAGATGAGCGTGAGCCCGCTCGCCACCAGGAAGAGCAACAGCCCGTACTGAACGCCGTTCAGGACTTGAATGAGGACAATGTAGCCGTCGGCCATGGAAGCTTTGAGCTATCAGCTTTCGGCCGATGCGGAAATGCCGAATCGTTGCGGTCGCCCGCCTCGCACCGGAGGCCGCCCGGTGTGCTTACACCATCTTGCAGCCGTGCGCGGGATCGTTGAGCGCCTTCGCGGCGACGCTGACGTACTTGTTCTCGAGCCCCTCGACCTTGCGGAGGTAGATGTCCTGGATCGGGTTGTGCGCCTTTGAGAGCGTGAACTTGCCGCGTGGGCTGTCGATGGTGGTTTTCTCCAAGGCGGCGACCAGCGCGTCGCGCGCACCGACATCGCCCTTGACCGTGCCGAGGCCGGCGACCAGGAGCTGGCCGGTGTCGTAGCCCTGCACCGCATAGACGTCCGGGTCGCGGTTGACGGCGCTCTTGAACGCGGCGCGAAAACTCTTGTCCCTGGGGATGTCTAGGCCGTCGGCGTAGTGCAGCGTCGTCTCGAGTCCCTGTGCGGCCTCGCCCTGGGCCTGGAGCGTGCCGTCCGTGAGGAAGCCCGGCCCCACCAGCGGAATGGCCTTGCGCAGCCCCGCCGCGACATAGTCCTTGACGAAACTCACGGCGCCGCCGCCCGCGAAGAAGGCGTAGACCACGTCGGGCTTGATCGAGGCGATCTGTGTCAGGAGCGCCTGGAACTCGACCTGCGGGAAGGGCAGGTAGAGCTCGTTCTCGACCTTGCCGCCGCCGGCTTCGAAGCCCTCCTTGAAGGCGCCGTTCGATTCCTTACCGGCGGCATAATCCCAGCTGATGGCGACGGCCCGCTTCTGCCCGCGCTCCGCGGCGACCTTGCCCATGGCAAAACCCGGCTGCCAGTTGGAGAACGAGGTCCGGAAGATGTTGGGCGCGCAGAGCGGGCCGGTCGCCGCACCCACGCCGGCGTTCGGGATCACCAGGAGCGCGTTGTTGTCGGCGGCGACCTTGACCATGGCGGCGGCTACTCCGGAATGCACGGTTCCGATGAGCACGTCGACCTTGTCGCGGGTGACGAGCTTGGTGGCGTTCTCTGTCGCCTTGGCGGGCTCCGACTCGTCGTCGACCACGGCGTACTCGATGTCGCGGCCGCCGAGCTTGCCGCCGGCCTCGCTGATCGCAAGCCGGAGCGCGTCGTCGATGTTCTTGCCGAGCGCCGCATAGGTGCCGGTGTAGGGCAGCATGAGACCGAGCTTGATCTTGGCGGCTTGCCCGATGGCGAAGCGCACTGGCAAGAACGTGCTCGCGGCGGCGACGCCGGCGGTTGCGGCAATGCCCGTGAGAACGCGCCGGCGACTGTCATGCCTGGTCATGATCGGTGCCTCGCTACCCTGGTCTTCCCGTTGATTCTCTGAGTGCGCGCAGCTTGAAGCGCTGGATCTTGCCGGTGGCGGTCTTCGGCAGCTCGTCGACGAATTCGATCCAGCGTGGATATTTGTAGCGCGCGAGCCGTGCTTTCACATGCTCCTGCAGCGCCGCGGCGAGCGCAGGACCGGGCCGGACGCCCGGCTTCACCACGACGTAAGCACGCGGCTTGATGAGCTTCTGCTCGTCGGCGTCGCCGATCACCGCCGCCTCCAGCACGGCCTCATGGGTCATCAGCGCCGCCTCCACCTCGAAAGGCGAGACGTAGATGCCACCGACTTTGAGCATGTCGTCGGTACGGCCGCAGTACGTGAAATAGCCGTCGGCGTCCCGCATGTACTTGTCGCCGCTGCGCGTCCAGGGCCCGAGGAAGGTCGCGCGCGAGCGCTCGCGCTGGTTCCAGTAGAAGGGCGCGCTGGTGGGGCCGGAGATCTGCAGCTCGCCGATCTCGCCGACTTCAACGGGATTGCCGTCGTCGCCGATCAAGCGAAGCTCGTAGCCGGGGACCGGCTTCCCCGTGGTGCCGTAGCGGACGTCGCCGGGCCGGTTGGAGAGGAAAATGTGCAGCATTTCCGTCGAGCCGATACCATCGAGGATCTCGACGCCCGTGCGCTCGGTCCAGCGCCGGCCAATCTCCTCCGGCAGCGCCTCGCCCGCGGAGACGCAGCGGCGGAGCGCCAGCTCCTCGCGCCGCGGAAGATCGGTGTAGGCGAGCAGCGCCGCATAGAGCGTCGGCACGCTATAGAAGATCGTCGGCTGCTCCTCCTTAAGGATCCGCGACACGCTCGCGGGCGTCGGCCGCTCCGGCAGCAGCACCGAGCTCGCACCCACTGCCATCGGGAATGTCAGTGCGTTGCCGAGGCCGTAGGCGAAGAACAGCTTTGCGGCCGAGTACACGATATCGCTTTCGCGGATGCCGAGGATCGGCTTGGCGTAGAGATCGGCCGTCAGCACCAGATGGGAATGCAGATGCACCACGCCCTTGGGCGCGCCGGTCGAGCCGGAGGAATAGAGCCAGAAGCAGGCATCGTCGGCGCTGGTGGACGCGGCGGTGGCGCGCGGCGCCGCTTCTGCGAGGAGATCGTCGAACCGCGCGCGGCCATGACCATGGGCGCCGGAGACGATGACGTGGCGCAGCGCTGGCTGATCCGCGAGCACGCCCGCGACCTTGTCGTAGAGCGCGTCCGAGACGATGAGCGCGCGGGCGCGGCTGTCGCGCAGCATGAAATCGTAATCAGCCGATGCGAGCAGTGTGTTCACGGGCACCGCCACGATCCCGGCCTTGATCGCGCCGAGAAACGCGACGGGAAAGTCGACGGTGTCGAGGAGGATCAGGAGCACGCGCTGCTCGGGCTCGAGGCCAAGCTGGCGCAACGCATTCGCGCACCGATCGACCTGCTCGGCGAGCGCACCGTAGGTCAGGCCAGCATGGCCGTCACGGAACGCGAGTTTCCCCGCGCGACCCGCCTTCAGGTTTCGCTCGATGAGATCGACCGCGGCATTGTACCCCCGCGGAACCGACATCCGCGGCGTCTCCCCGGTCGGAGCCGTCGTCATCTTCTCAAAGTCCTCCCCAGCTCGCCGTCGAGGGTTCGATTCTATTTCTTAAATTCACTATAATGCATGTTGCATAGTCGGCAAGCATGATAATACATCTGCCCGATAGCCCTCAGGCGGTGGCCGGTCGAACCCGGCCAACTCCGCGCGGCTTCAGGCTGAGCGCCCTTTTCTCAATGATATGCCAGGAGAGGAACGCCACGCCGGCGGTGGCGACTATCGAGATCAGGAACAGTTCCCACCAACTGGCGCCTGGCCGCAGGTAGGAGACGGTCTGCTCGACCGGCCAGCCGTAGATGTAGAGGCCGTAGGAGAGATCGCCGAAGCGCGCGGCGGGGATAACCGGCAAGCCCGGGTGCAGCGCCGCATAGAGCGCGAGGTAGCACCCGAACACGGCAAACAGCGGGATGAAGGATTGCAGTGGCACGCTCGCGACCATGCCAACCACGGCG
>Ga0126378_10004520_pt1 | contig 10641 bp, 9 predicted proteins | sample PanSoiMetPlot_23_FD_92587 | JGI IMG/M metagenome (GOLD analysis project Ga0126378, IMG submission 92587) | Tropical forest soil microbial communities from Panama - MetaG Plot_23 | ecosystem: Environmental > Terrestrial > Soil > Tropical forest > Bulk soil | place: Panama | collected 2016-02-17
CTGCAGCGCTTCGCCGAGCGCGCCGCTCGCCTTGACGAGGAGACGCCGCCATGATCCAGGACGCCGCGCTGACGACAGGCGCATTCCTTCTTGGCGTCGTCGTGGTCTGGTCGACCGACCGACTGCTCGCCGGAATGGTGGGTCTTGCCGGGCTGCTCCGGCTCGCACCGTTCGCGATCGCCGGCATCTTCTCCGGCCTGGAGGCGGAGAACGTGGCGGTGGGCCTGGTCGCCGCCCACGGCGACCTGCCCGATCTCGCGCTGGGCACCGTGTTCGGTGGCGGAGTCTTCATCGTCTGCGTCGCGCTCGGGCTCGGCGCCGTCCTCTTCCCGCTCCGGGTCAGGCTGCCCGCCGGCGTGCTGGCAGCCTTCGCGGTCACTCCCGTCCTCGCCGGACTCGCCCTCATCGGCGACACCACCTCCAGGGCGGCGGGAATCGTGCTGCTCGCGGCCTTCGCTGTCGGGCTCGGCTACCTGGTCGTCGCCTCGCGCACGCGTTGCTTCGTGGACGCAGATGAGGTGCTGGAGGTGGCGGAGCACTCGCGCCGGTGGTGGACGCCCGTGCTCCTCACGCTCCTTGGCATCGGCGCCATCACCATCGGCGCCGAGCTGGTCACCTTCGGCGCACAGCGGATGATCGGGCGGTTCTCCCTGCCGGTGGGGCTGATCGGCATGGTCGCCACCCCCGCGGCAATCGAGGTCGAGGAGGTCGTCCGGCAGGCGGTGCCGGCCCGCCAGGGTCGCCCCGATGTCAGCGCCGGCAACCTCGTCGGTACCGTGCTCTACTTCGTGCTGTTCAACCTCGGCCTGATCGCCCTGGCCGCTCCAGTCCAGGTGTCGTCGTTGACGCGTACGTTCGACTGGCCTTTCCTGGTTGCCAGCACCTGGCTGGCCGCCCTGTTCCTCTGGCGCGGCGGTGTGACGCGCACCCAGGGAGCGGTCCTCCTGGCCCTCTATGCCGTCTACGTGGTAGCCCACGTCTTCCTGCGGTGAGCACGCCATGACGGCACATCGCGAGGGCGGCGATCCGAATGGATCGCCGCCTCTGGTACAGTCGCGACCTCTCCACTACGACTGGCCGTCGAGGCTCCTGATCGGGTCGTTGGCCCTCAGCAGCAGGATCCCCGGCACCACGTAACTGGAGAAGATGGCGACGACGGCCCAGCCGAGAGAGCTGAGCTTCTTCAGCGTGGCGATGTCCGCGTCGTTGACGGCGTTGAGCATCTTCCACGTCCTGATCGCCACCGCGATGGTGAGCGCCAGTCCGGCGATCAGGAGCACGGCGATACCTCCGTCCGAGAGGTAGCCGAAATACAGGTTGACTCCCGTGAAGTTGTCCTCGGTAGCCATGCCGATCGTCGCTCCAACCATGGCGAGGGCGCCGAAGACGTTGACAGGAATCACCAGCGCTTCGAAGATCAGCGCCTTGAGGAGCTGACCTCTGACGCTGGAAAGCCGCGCGGCCGTCGTGGCACCCGGTCCACGCATGACTCCGTCCTGTGTCTGCGTGACAGTCGACATGACATCCTCCGGACTTTGCTCTTCCGCCAGATGGCGGTGTCCAGGAGCGTAGGCACTGGAGCAAGACCCGGAATCGGCAGAACCTCGTAGAGCACTACGTATTTCCGGCGTCGGAGCTATTCAGGAGGCGTCGTAGCGTCCTCAGGGCGGCGGCGAGGTCGTCGGGTACCTCGATGGTTGCCGAGCCCGAGTATGCTGCTTGCCAGCGGCCGGTCTGACCTGGCGCGCTCGATCTCGGCCATCCACGCAGCGGAGGTGGCCGTGAGATGAGTGATCAGGGGCACCCACTCGGCGCGCCGATCTCGACTGGCCGATTAGCTGGACAGGGTCGTGCGCTGCGCATATATCGTTTCGCCTCGCGCGAGCATCGCCACGAAACGTTCGATCCGACGAGCTCGCGTCTCCGGGCGCCTGGCCTGCTGGACCCGGTACAGAACCGCGTAGCGATTCGGCGCCGACAGGACAGCGAACATGGCCTTCGCGGCGGGCTCTGCATCCAGGGCAGCGGCGAGGTCGTCGGGCACCTCGATGGTTGCCGAGCCGGGGTATGCTGCCTGCCAGCGGCCATCTGACCTGGCGCGCTCGATCTCGGCCATCCCCGAAGCGTGCATGCGGCCTTCCTCCATGAGGCGTTCGGCGATAACGGTATTGCGCTGTGACCAGGCGCTGCGCCTCCGACGCGGGGTGAATCGCATGCGGTAGGTCATGTCATCGCGGCGCTGCGTGAGGCCGTCGATCCAGCCGTGGGACAGAGCCTCCTCCAGGGCCTGGTCGTACGTGAGCTGCGTCGGCGTGGTCGTGCCCCGCTTGGACAGGACCAGCCACACGCCGGGAGACCTCGCGTGATGCTCGCTGAGCCAGGTTCGCCAGGCAGATGCGTCGCTGACCGTGAGCTCAGGCAGCTCCTCAGATCGCGACCCGCTCATGTCCTCGTGAACGCGCCATCGGCGCGTTTCATTTCCAGGCGGGGAAGCACGTCGGCTCACGCGCCGTCAGGCCAGCGGGCAGCGCCCGTGGCTCCCCGGCCCGGCCCTGCGCCACCGCTTCGAGCAGGCGGGACTGGACCGCCGGCTCGAGCAGCCTCTCGCCGGCCGTCGACCAGCCGGAGCGTCTCCTCGCCGTCGGCTGCGGCACGGTGCCCAGACGGTCGCAAGATCGCCGTAACTCTGGTCGTGCGGGGGCGGCCGCCAGGAGCGACAATCCCCGTGAGCCATGCGAACGGACGCCGGTCCGCCTGGACTGACGGCGCTGCTCCGTAGCCAGGCTGTGGACTTCCACCGACTTTCGGCGGCGGACATCGTGTCCCTGTTCCTCTACGACGAGGCCTCGCGCAGATACTTCGGCCCCGTCGCGGTGGGTCAGCCTGAGGACAGCCTCCGCGAGTCGCTGTCGGACATGCAGAGTCAGCTCGACCGGTACCTGGCCGACGTGGCCCAGAACAAGGCACCCGACGATCTCCACGTGCCGCATTACGGGTCGACGGTGTGGCTCACCATCACCCGCCAGGTTCTCGAGGCCCGCGACGCCGGCGTGGAGATCGACAGCACGTTCGTTCGGCGCCACCGCGTGCAGTCAGTGCTCGGCCTTCCCCTGATCGCGGGCGACCGTGTCGTTGGCCTGGTCTATCTCGATTACTGCGCGCGACCGGACGCCGCCGGACGGCCCCGCCTGCCCGGCCCCGACGGTGTGGCGGAGCTGAAGCAGCTGGCGTCGGAGTCCGCACGGGAGATCGAAGCGGCCGTAGCGGCGGCCGAACGTGCGGCCCTGGCGGGAACGCGGCGGCTGATCTCGCTGCTCGTGCCGGTCGACGAACAGGATGGTGCGTCGCGCACGTCCCTCCGGCGGCAGCTGTCCATCGCCCTCGCCGACCTGCTCATGGTGAGCAGGCTGGACGCCGCGGTCGTCTACGAGCGCGAGGCGAGTCGCGGCGCCCTCGAGCTGGTGACCGCCCATGCGCCGGCCGCCGCTCCAGCACGAGTCGACCTCCCGGCGGCGCGGGATGGCTGGGAGACAGCCCTGAGCGGCGCCGTCGGCGCCGCCATGGCCGGGGCGGACCTGCACGTCGTGGCGGTCCATCCGCTCGGCGAGCTCCAGGAGCCAGCCGGCTACCTCGTGCTCCTCAGCCGGGACCAGCTCGCAGCCGAACGTCGGCCGCCTGCGATCAACGACCTGCTCCGCGCTGGCGCCGACCTCGTGGGCGCCGCGGTGGCCAGCCGCCGGCTGATCGGCACGCTCACGAACAGCAACCGGCTGCTCGGCGCGCTGAGCCGCATGAGCAGTGCGATGCTTCGCCCGGGATCGTCGCGCCAGCAGGTGCTGGCGGCCGTGGCGAGCCACCTGACCGACGCAGCGATCCCCGACTTCGACTTCGACTTCGCCACCGTGTACCTGCTGGACCAGCCCGCCGATTCTCCGATGGTGGTGCGCCTGGCCGCCGGCACCGTCATGTCGGAGGCGATCGCGTCCGCAGAGGTCGGAGACGGTGGCGCGCGGGTGCCGCGGTGGGCCCTGGAGCACGAGCGGGAGGTGGCCCCGGACGACGTGCTCGCCTTCGTTGCGCGCTTCTGGCAGGTCGTCCTTGTCGGCCCGGCGGCTGACGACTCGGGCAGGCGCGAGGGCGAGCTCATCGCCGGCACCATGCCGGAGCAGCTGCGGTGGGTCCAGGCGCCCGTCGTCGGAAGCGGCGTGACCCGGGCGACGGTGCCCGCCTGCCTGATTGGCAGGTCGGCCGGGTCCGGGCCCGCGCCAGCCGGAGACCCGCCGTTCACGCTGGCCGCCGACATCTTCGAGTCGAGCGGCCACGCCGACCTCATCCGGCTTTTCCTCCCGTTCGGGCTGGACGGCGACACCATTGCGACGGGCGTGCTCGAGGTCGGCTATCACCGATCGCTCGAGCGGCGTCCGGACTGGGCACAGGTCGAGGCGCTGCGCGCGGCAGCGGCGCAGGTGGCCGTAGCCGTCGAGACCGCCAGGCTGTACGAAGATGCCCGTCGGCACGCCGAGCAGCTCGAGCTGAGTGCGGATGTCAGCAAGGCGATCGCCTCCTCGATCGAGCTGGACCAGACGCTCCGGCTGGTGGCGCGCAACCTCGTCAGGCTGATCGCCGCTTCGACGTGCCAGATCGTCCTGTACGAGGACGACGGCGAAGGCTGGTACGGCGCCGCCGCGTCGGACCAGGAGGAGCTCTGGCGGCGTCAGCGGGGCGAGCGGCCCGATGCGTCCTTCCTGTTCGAGGTGCTGGATCGGGGCGAGCCGCTGGTCATCAACGACGCGGCCTCGAGCCCGCTCGTGAGCCCCGCCTACGCCGAGGCGTTCGGGATCCGCTCGCTGCTGGCCCTTCCCCTGGAGGCCGGCGCCAGGGCAATCGGTGCGGTCGTCCTGGCGCAGCGTGGACAGGGGCGGACCTTCACGGCCGACGAGGTGCAGCGGGCGCAGGGACTGGCCCACCAGGCCGCAGTCGCGATCCAGAACGCGCGACTGCATGCGCTGGTCCAGGAGGAGCAGCACATCCAGAAGGACTTCGTGCTCGTCGGCTTTGGCCAGTGGGGGCAGAAAGCCTACCCGCACCTCCAGACGCTGAAGCAGTTCTTCAACTTCCGGCTCCACGTGGTCGAGCGCGCCGCCCCCGACGTCCGCGGGGACCTGGCCGCTCGTGAGGCGGAGGTGCGGGCCAACGGCGACACGTTCCACTGGGACAGCGCCGAATCGCCCGCCCGGGATGTGCTGGCGCGTCAGCTGGAGCCGAGCTGCTACGTGATCACGTACATCGCCACGCCGGCCGCCTCCCACCTGCCCGTGCTGGCCAGCTACTACGGGCTCAGCGACGTCGTCCTGATCGAAAAGCCACTCGGCGCCAGCCCGGACGAGTACCGTCGCTTCCTCGACGAGGCTCCGGGCACGGTGGAGCTGGTCGCCGCCGACCATTACTACTTCAAGCTCGAGGTCAGGCTGCTGAACGTGCTCCTCACCGAGGAACGCACGCTGCGCGACTTCCTGCACAGCGTAAGGGAGATCCGCATCGAGATCCTGGAGGAGCAGCCACTGACCGGGGCGGCGGCCGAGATAGGCGTCATCGCCGACCTGGTCCCCCACGCGTTCGCTATCGTCTCCCTCCTGACGCCGATCGAACGCATCGAGCTCGACGCCGAGAGGCCGGTGCTCGTTGGCCGCCACGAGCCGGGGGGCGGGGAGCGCGAGACGTACGCTCGCATCCACGCCACGTTCCCGTACCAGGGCCAGTCGGTCAGGCTCGTCATCGACGTGGGGAAGGGCGTCGAGAACGCCAAGTGGATAAAGCTGAGTGGCGAGCGCCGGTCAACCGGCCGCAGCCCCTTCTACAAGTTCGACTTCGCGCGGGGCGAGGCGATCGACGGGACGCAGTCGACGGTGCGCGCGGCCGTCCGCAAGATCCGGGAGCCCGGTGTGCCCGACACCGCCCACCTGACGATGCTCCGCCACGTGATCGAGAAGCGGCACCCGGCGGTGGGCATCCTCTCCATCCGGGAGGCGATCCGCGCCAACCAGCGCATCCTCGAACTGGAGGCGATGGCAGCCGAGCTGCTCGCAGCGGGTCGGTGGTCGCTGTATCCGGTCGGCACCAGGCCGGACTTCGCGAGCGAGACGCGCTGACGGGATGCCGCGCGCATACGGGCGCCCCGCTCTCTGTCTCCCCTCTCACATGGAGCCACGCCGAATTCGTGGTCACGGTGGACGACTACATGCGAAAGGCGAAGACGCTGCACCGGACACACTGACCGGTCCAGCGTCCACCCGGACAGCATCGCTGACGGCGTACACGCTCCTTTGCCTTCCCCGCTGGTCCTCGGCCCTCCCTGGTCGTATTGCCCCATGCCGTGCCGGCGTCCCCGCCTGTCCCGGCTGAGCCGGCCGCTCCCAAGTTCGCCCTGATCCCGCAGGAGGTTGGCTCGGCCATCCGTGCGACCATGAGCGTATGACGGCGTGGCAGGAGGTCGAACAGGCAGCGCCGGAGTTCGCGCAGCGCGTGCGGGCGCTGTTCGACGCCCACAGACACAAGACCATTGCCACTTTGCGAGCCGACGGGTCGCCGCGGATCTCCGGGATCGAGGCGGTCTTCGAGGACGGCGAACTGGTCTTTGGCTCGATGCCGAACGCGCGCAAGGGCGCTGATCTCCGTCGGGATCCGCGGTTCGCTCTGCACAGCGCCACGGTCGATCCGATCGAAGGCTCAGAGGCGCAGTGGCCGGGCGAGGCGAAGATCTCCGGTCTGGCGATCGCTGCCGGACCGATCACCGAGGGACCGAACGGCGACCTCTTCCACGCCGACATCGCCGAGGTCGTGAACACCCACCTCAACGATGAGGCCACGATGCTCGTCGTCGAGTGGTGGACGCCCACGCACGGGCTGCGAAGGATCGAGCGTGAGTAACCCTCAATCGGCCACCTGCAACGCCTGATGTCCTTCTCCCTCGCTCAGCTTCCACGGACGGCTCCGGGGCCCTGCCTACCCGTGGATCGGGCAGCTCAGGGTCGCCCGGACCTGCCGATCTCCTCGCCGGCGCAGGCGCTCGCCTCGGCGCCAGTCGCGTGGTCGTGGGCGCACTCCCAGAGAACGCGGTGGATGTTGCCCTCCTGGATGACGATCCGACCGCGGTGGGGTGTCTCCATCGAGATGGTCACGAACGAGCCGTTGGGATATCGAGCCTGATCCATGGCGCTCAGGTTATCGAACATATGTTCGAACCACAACTACAGCCACGGCCCCGGCGTGGGGCTTCGGTCGGCGGCCGGGCAGCAGCGTGCTCCGGCGGGCCGCAGCGCCGCCCAGCAGCAGGTGCCGGGCGCCCTGGAGGATCGTCATCTGCCCGACGGGCGAGCCGGCGGCTGCTCGCCGCCGGCTCGCTCGGGATCAGTCCTCGAAGCCGGAGTGGATCTGGCCCCGGATCTCGCCTGCCGGGTGCGCGGTCGTGTGCACGTTGGCGTAGCCCTCGCCGGCCTGGATGAAGCGCAGCACGCCGGCGAAGTCGCCGGCCGCCACGCCCTGGCCGGCGGGACCGACCACGTCCGCCGCGCTCACGGTCCGGCTCACAGTGCCGGCCTGGGGGCAGGTCGGGGTGCCGGCCGGCCCGGGGCTGACCGCCGTGCCGCACAGGAAGATCGAGACGCCGCCGGCCACGCCCGCCTGCCCGAAGTGGATATGGGCCTGGGTGACCGGGGCGCTCAGCCCGGAGTAGGTGAGCGTGTAGGTCAGGCTGCTGCCCTGCACCGTCGCAGTGAAGGTTCCGGTCGCGTCCGTGAGGATCGCTGGCGTCTCCTGGAACCCGGTCAGGCTCGTGTGCAGGTTGGCGGAGCCCTCGTCCGCGCTGGCCGCCGAGATGGTGAGGCCCATAGCGGCGAGCGCCACCACGAGGCGGATGCCCCAGGTTCGTATCATCCTCTTCCTCCACAAGGGTGATCGGAAGCGAGCGGAAGTGCGCCACGGACTGGCCGCGACCCCTCTGTTTCCGCCGGCACGCCAGCCCTCACCCAGGAGCCGGCCTCGGGCCATCGTGACCCTGCGTCCCGGCGATGTCAACTTCGGGGGACGACGGGTTTGCCGCAGCCTACGAGAAGCGCCGCGAACGCGTCAGAGCGTCGGCGCCTGGCCCAGCCGCCGCCTCGACCTGGGCCGCCTTCGGCTGCTGGTCCAGCTTCGGAGCGTCAGCACGCTCCAGCCTGAGCCAATCCAGCCGTATGCTGAGCATGGCTCGTGTTCGAGACCTTCGTCGGCACCGCAGACGGCGTGCTGCGCATCGCCGAGACCGCCGTGCGGCTGGGCCCGTCGGGTCAGCGCATCAGCGCAGTCCACGTTTTCCGCGACGCGGCGGGCGACGTGGCGGTCCTGGCCGGCAGCTACGGGAATGGGCTGTTCCGAAGTGCCGACCTGGGACGGACCTGGACGCCCATCTCGGACGGCCTGACGGCGCCTGCGGCGCGAACGATCGCGCCCGACCCACATGTCGCGGCGGCCATCCTCTGCGGCACCGAGCCGGGGCGGCTGTTCCGCAGCAGCGACGAAGGCCGGACCTGGGCCGAGCTGGCCGGAATCCGGAAGATTCCCGCCCACACCGAGTGGTTCCTCCCCTACTCACCGCGGGCCGGAGCGGTCCGCAACGTGTGCGCGTTGCCGGGCCGGCCGGGCCTCCTGCTCGCGGCCGTGGAGGTGGGCGGGCTGATGCGGAGCGCCGACGGCGGTGAGACCTGGGCCATCGATCCCATCGGCCCCAACGACGACATCCACCAGGTCTCGGGCCACCCGACCGACCCGGACGTGGTGTGGAGCTCGCTGGGCTACGCGGCGCTCAGGTCCCGGCGGCGCGACCGCGACGCGCCGAAGCTGGGCGGCGTCGGACGCTCGCGCGACGGCGGCCGCACGTGGGCCGTGCTCCACACCGACTACACGCGCTCCACGATCGTGCCCCCTGCCCGCCCCGACCTGGTGCTGGCGGGCCCGTCTCCCGAGGTCGGGCGCGGCGGGCGCATCGAGGTCTCGGCGGACAGCGGCGATTCCTGGGTGCCGGCGGGAGCCGGGGTCGACGTTCCGATGCAGGACATGGTCGAGCTGTTCGTGCCCGCGCCGGACGGGACCGTCTACGCCGTCTGCTCGGGCGGCCGGCTGCTGAGGTCGTCACCGGACGATTGGCGCTGGCGATCCGCGCTTCCCGCGGGTCAGCCCGACAACGCGGTGTCGGTCAGTTTCCTGCCGACCTGACCCGCCCGCCGAACGCATGGGGCCGATTGGCGCGCCGAGCAGCCGACGCGACGCGACTGCCGGTTCCGCCGCCCGGCCTCGATAGAGCCGTCTGAACCGCGCCGGAGCGCCGGTCGGCGGATCATGGTCTGGTGGGCCAACATCCAGGGCGCGGGTCGGCGCTGACCGATATCCCTCGACGTGGTTCGCCGGCGGTCCTGGCCGAGGGCCTGGTCAAGAGATACGGCGATCGTAGGGCCGTCGACGCCATCGACTTCGAGGTGCGCGACGGCGTCTGCTTTGGCTTCCTGGGTCCGAACGGCGCCGGCAAGACGACGACCATGCGGATGCTCTACGGGCGACTTCGCCGCGACTCCGGCCGGCTCGAGGTGCTAGGGCTCGATCCCGACCGCTCGCGGCGCAAGGTGCGCGAGCTGCTGGGCGTGGTCACGCAGGCGAACGATCTCGACCAGGAGCTCAACGTCCTCGAGAACCTGGTCGTGTTCGCAGGCCACTTCGGTCGCCGGGGTCGCGAGGTGCGGGCCAGGGCCCGGGAGCTGCTCGAGTTCTTCGACCTCGCCGATCGGGCCGAGTCCAGCGTGCGCGACCTCTCCGGCGGCCTGCAACGCCGTCTGCTGATCGCGCGCTCGATGATGCACGACCCGCAGCTGCTCGTCCTCGACGAGCCGACGACCGGCCTCGACCCGCAGGCTCGCATCGTGGTCTGGCAGCGGATCGCCGAGCTGCGCCAGCGCGGCGTGACCGTCGTGCTCACCACCCACTACATGGAAGAGGCGGCGCGGCTCTGCGAGGAGGTCGTCGTGATGGACGAGGGCAGGATCGTCGAGCGCGGCGCGCCACGAGACCTGATCCTGCGCCACGCCGGCGAGCAGGTGGTCGAGGTCCGCTGGCCGCTGGGAACGCCCGCGCCAGCCGCCGGGCCCGAGGTGCGGCGCATCGACCTGCTCGGCGACCGGCTGCTGCTGTTCGCCGACAACCCCGTCGCCGCCCTTGGGCTCGTGCGCGGGCGCGTGGACCATGAGGCCGCGATCGTGCGGCCGGCGACACTGGAGGACGTGTTCATCCACCTCACCGGGCGCCGGCTCGACGACGAGGGCGACTGATGGTTGCGAGCCTGGCTCGAATCTTCAGCATCTGGAGGCGGGAGGCGCTGGTCTGGCGCCATCTCTGGCGGACGTCGCTCCTGCTCAACTTCGGCCAGCCCTTGATGTGGCTGGTCGCCTTCGGGTTCGCGCTCGGCTCCTACATCTCGCTGGGGCGGCCTGGCTCCTATCTGGGCTTCGTGGCGCCCGGGCTGCTCGCGATCACCGCCATGAACGTCGTCACATTCGACACGATGTTCGGCACCTGGATCAAGCTGCATGAGTGGGGCGTCTACGAGGCGGTCTCCAC
>Ga0126378_10004521_pt1 | contig 10641 bp, 9 predicted proteins | sample PanSoiMetPlot_23_FD_92587 | JGI IMG/M metagenome (GOLD analysis project Ga0126378, IMG submission 92587) | Tropical forest soil microbial communities from Panama - MetaG Plot_23 | ecosystem: Environmental > Terrestrial > Soil > Tropical forest > Bulk soil | place: Panama | collected 2016-02-17
GCTTCGAGCAGCCCCGCCTCGCCGACGCGGCGGCGGAAATGCTTCAGGCAATCCCGCTCCTCGCGCAGCCGCCGCACCTCGTCCTTGCCGCGATAGAGCTGTGCGTCGCCGGAGTGGTGTCCATAGAACCGGCAGGTGTCGACCTCGATCGCGCTGGGGCCGCCGCCCCCGCGAGCCCGCTCGACGGACTCGCGCGCCGCCTCGTGCACGGCGAAGAAATCATCGCCGCTGACCTTGACACTCGGCAGGCCGAAACCGCCGGCGCGGCCGGCGATGTCGCGGCTGCCGACCGCGTATTCATACGCCGTGCCTTCGCCGTATTGATTGTTCTCGAAGACGAAGATCGCCGGCAATTTCAGCACCACTGCCATGTTCATCGCTTCGAAGGTGGTGCCCTGGTTCGAGCCGCCATCGCCGGTGAACGACACCGCGACGGTGTTGCGGCTCAATGTCTTGGCGGTGAGCGCGGCCCCGATCACCAGCGGCGGGCCGCCGCCGACGATACCATTCGCGCCGAGCATGCCGTGGTCGAGGTCGGCGATATGCATCGACCCGCCCTTGCCACCGCACAGCCCGGTCCTCTTCGCGAACAGCTCCTGCATCATCATGGTCGGATCGCAACCCTTGGCGATGCTGTGGCCGTGCCCGCGATGGGTGCTGGCGATGTAGTCCTGCGGCCCGAGATGTGAGCATACGCCGACAGCGGCGGCCTCTTCGCCGGCATATAGATGAACAAAGCCTGGAATGCCGCCCTTCGAGAACTCCTCCTGCACGCGCTCCTCGAAGCGACGGATCGTGACCATGTCACGATAGGCGTTGAGCAATTCCTCGCGGCTCAGCTGCACGTCATCCTCCCTGTGCTAGGCGCAGAGCTGATTCTGCCTGCTTCGCTGCCGCTTCACAATCGCGGCTTTACCCAAGGATACCTAGGAGGGTCAGTCGTGCGGTATTTCCGGTCCGGTCAGAGGCGGCAGCGCGTGTTTGACGGCGGCCTGTACCTCCGGCGGCTGGGCTGCCAGCGCATCGCACATCCGGCGCAATTGGCGGCGCAGGCCATAGACCTGGTCGAGGAGACCGAGGACCAGCGGCAGCGCCTCCTCGTCGATGGCGAATTCCTGGCGGATTTCCAGGATCAGCTCGATACGGGCGACGTCGACTTCATGAAAAATCCAGGTCTGGTTCCGCCGCTCGGGCAATACCCAACGGTTTTCGACCCACCGAAGGAGGTCGCGCCGGTCGAGCCCCTTCATTTGTCGCAACAACTCGTCGAGCGCGATCATGCCGTGGGCATCCCCTGCCGCGGATCGAACGGGTGTTGCGGCGCCCATTTTTCGAGAAATGCCGCGAGCTCGGGATCGGAGCTGTGCCCGATGAACACCTTGAGCGTCACGATTTCGTCGCCCGGAGTCTTCTTCTGGATGCCCTTGCCGCGTAGACGCAATTGTCTTCCGGTGTCCGATCCCTTCGGTATCGTCATCGTCACCGGGCCGGTTACCGTCAATACGGATACCCTGGCCCCCAGCACCGCCTCGGCAACGCTTACCGGCAGTTCGAGGAGGACATTGTCGCCGTCCCGACGGAACAGCGGATGGGGCGCGACGTGCACTTCGATCAGCGCATCGCCGGCCGGGCCGCCGCCGAAGCCGGGGCCGCCTTTGCCCCTGAGCCGCAGCACCTGACCGTCTTCGACTCCTGCCGGGATCGTTACGTCGAGCCACTCTTCGGGCGCGAGCGACAGCCGCTGCTTGCCGCCGGTCGCCGCCGTAACGAAATCGATGGTCAACGTGAAATGGCGATCCGCGCCGCGTGCTCTGAGCTCCGCTCCGGCCGTGCCGCGGCGCCTGCGGCCGGCCGAGCCGAAAGCCGCGAACAGATCCTCAAGATCGCTCAGATCCATCTCACCTTCGGGTTGGTAGTGCCACCCCTGAGCGCCTTCCGCATGACTTCTATAATAGCCGCGCGGCGGGCGCTCGGTGCCGGTTTCGTCGATTTCGCCCCGATCGTACCGCGCCCGCTTTTCGGGATCGGAGAGCAGGTCGTAAGCCGCCGAGATCTCTTTGAACCGGGCTTCCGCTTCGGGTTTGCCCGGATTGATGTCGGGATGAAACTGCTTGGCGAGCATCCGATAGGTTTTGCGGATCTCGTCCGCACTGGCGTCCGGCTTGACGCCGAGCACCTCATAGGGTGTTTGCGCCATCCGCGATCAGCGCTGCCTCGAGCGCTGGCGCTGCGCCGTCGTCGTGGCCTTTTCGATGCGCACCGCAACAGTACGCTCCGTACCTCCGCGCTCGACAGTGAGCTCCACCTCATCGCCGATGCGTGACAGTCCGACGCGGTTGCGCAGCTCGGTCCCGCTGCGCATCGGCGCGCCATTGATTGCGACGACGAGGTCGTTAGTCCGCAACCCGGCACGTTCGGCCGGCGAGCCCGCCTCGACTCGGGCGATCACCGCGCCCTGGGTATGCCTGGTCCCGAGCGCCTGCGCGAGATCCGGTGTCAAATCCTGAATGGCCACCCCAATGCGGCCGCGTTTGATCTCGCCATAGCTGATCAGCTGGTCCATGACCTGGCGCGCCATATTGATCGGCACCGCAAATCCGATACCGATATTGCCGCCGCCAGGGGCCAAGATCGCCGTATTGATGCCGACGACCCGGCCCTGCAGATCCACGAGCGGGCCGCCCGAATTGCCGGGATTTATCGAGGCATCGGTCTGAATGAAATCCTCGTACCATTCGATGCCGAGCCCGCTGCGCCCCAGCGCGCTGACGATGCCCGACGTGACGGTCTGGCCAAGCCCGAACGGATTGCCGATCGCCAGCACGAAATCGCCGACCTGCAGTCGATCGGAATCGCCGATCGGGACTGCCGTCAAACCGCTCGAAGGGATTTGCAACACGGCGATGTCGGTGTCGGGGTCGCGACCGATCAGCTTTGCGGTAAGCCGCCGGTTGTCCTTGGTCGTAACTTCGATATTGTTCGCATTCTCAACGACATGCGCGTTGGTCAGCACGTAGCCCTGCGCGGCGTCGACGATCACGCCCGAGCCGGTGGCCTGCGTCTCGCGCTCGATCGGCTGCTGTTGCAGGTTGAAGAAGCGGCGGAACATCGGGTCCTGCAGTAGCGGGTTGTCTTCCCGCACCCGCCCGCGGACGGAGATGCCGACCACACCGGGTGTGATCCGGCTGACCACCGGCGCCAAAGTCTGCACTGGCGCGCCATCGGCCAAGGGGATTGGCGCTCCGGCGAGAACAGGAGAGAGATTGCCCGTCGTCAGGGCGATCCCGCCGGAGACCACGAGCGCTGACAGGACCCGTTTCATCAGTGTGGAGACCTTAAGAACTGGCGTAAACCCGCTTCCGGTAAACAAGCGGCCAGCATGAATGTTTCCGGTAGCGATCTAATCTAACCCCTTGCGCCCTGGCTTCAAGAGATGCTTGGCTCCGGGTTAGCAGCACTCCCATTCGTAAGCTGCTAACATACTGTTTATGGCCACTTTTTTGTTGCTGCAGGAAAATCTGGGGAGCATGCTCGTGGTCAGCGGAACGACGCGAAAGGAGACCCCTATGAGCGACGCCACGCCCCAAATTCGCGAATACCGGCTGACCACAGCGGAGATCATCTACCATATGCCCGATCACCCCGACCTTTTGCAGAGCTTCATCTGGCAAAAGCTCGATCTTGCTCCTGACTATCCGGAGCTCCGCCGCTTTCTCGAATTCTGGAGCCACAACATCGAGGGCAAGCTTCATTCGGTAAAGGTCGGCCAAGCCCGATTTCCCGGTCGCGGCAGGTTCCGGCACGTCAGCACATCGCTGCGGCTGCATTAACCGCCAGGCGGCCGAGGCTCGAGCCGCGGGGCACAGGCCGTCCTGACGCACTTGCCGGGGGCGGAACTCGCCCTCATGTTGCCCGTATCCGTCTCTGTGAGAATCGGGGTGAGGATCGGGCTTTGGCGACTTTGACAGCCGACTCTGCGAATTCGCGAGACCGCCGGCAACGCGTTGTGCCACGTCCGGTAGCAGCCTGGCTCTTCACCTGCTGCACTCTGATATTTCTGATGGTGATTGTCGGGGGGATTACGCGGCTCACCCTCTCCGGCCTGTCGATTACCGAGTGGAAGCCGGTCATTGGCGTCATCCCGCCGCTCACCACTGCCGATTGGGCCGCTGAATTCGCGAAATACCGGCAGATCCCCGAATACCGAGCCGTGCACTACGCGATGAGCTTGGCCGAGTTCAAGGATATCTATTACTGGGAATATTTTCATCGATTATTGGGCCGCGTGATCGGGCTCGCTTTTGCCGTCCCGTTCGCTTGGTTTCTGCTGCGTCAGCAGCTGCCGCGGCGGTTGATCTTGCCGTGCGCCGGCATTCTGCTGTTGGGGTCCGCCCAGGGCGCGCTCGGCTGGTATATGGTCGAGAGCGGCCTCGCCGACCGGGTCGAAGTCAGCCAATATCGCCTCGTCGCCCATCTCGCGCTCGCGCTGGCGATCTATGCGGCGACCTTGTGGGCGGCCCTGGGCCTCGTCCGCGGCCCGCCGATACCGGATCTGCGCTCGAATTGGCGTTGGCGGCGGGCGGCAGAAGGGGTGCTTGCCCTGGTCGTGCTGACAATCCTTGCCGGCGGCTTTGTTGCCGGTACCCGTGCCGGGCTGACCTACAATACCTTCCCGCTGATGGACGGGCGGCTCGTGCCGGCGGGCTATGCCCATCTCCAACCCTTGTGGCTGAACTGGTTCGAGAATGTCGCGGCCGTACAATTCGACCATCGGGTGCTCGCCGTTGCGACTGTGGCGACCGTCTTGATGCTCTGGGCGGCTGGTCTCCGGGCAAACCCGCCCGGAAAGGTCCGCACTGCACTGCACGTCCTGGTGGCAGCCGCCGTGGTCCAGTTGGCGCTCGGCATCTCCACTTTGATTATGGTTGTGCCGATCACACTTGCCGCGGCGCATCAAGCCGGAGCGGTTCTGCTGCTGACCGCGGCAATCTTTGCGCGGCACAGTTTGCGCGGAGCGGCTGTCATAGACGGTGGAGTACGGGCGACCATATAGTCTTCATCCGCCGCGGGAGAAGACGATGGCAGAGGACGGCCCATTTCCGGCAGGGACCCCATTCCCGGCAAGGACCATCGAGGACTGGTCTCGTCTTGCGCAAACCGAATTGCGCGGCAAGCCGGTCGAGACGCTCGACTGGGCGACGGCCGAGGGGATACGGGTCAAGCCGCTCTATACCGCGGAAGACCTCGCGGCGATCGAGCATGTGGGCGTCGAGCTGCGAGACCTGATGCCGGGGTTCCCGCCCTATCTGCGCGGGCCCAGGGCGACCATGTACGCCAACCGGCCATGGACGATCCGGCAGTATTCCGGGTTCTCGACCGCCGAGGAGTCGAACCGCTTCTATCGCGACAATCTGGCGGCCGGGCAGATGGGGCTGTCGATCGCCTTCGACCTCGCCACCCACCGCGGCTACGACAGCGATCATCCGCGGGTCGTCGGGGACGTCGGCAAGGCGGGAGTGGCGATCGACTCGGTCGAGGACATGAAGATCCTGTTCGACGGCATCCCCCTCGACCGGATGAGCGTCTCGATGACGATGAACGGCGCGGTGCTGCCAGTGCTCGCCGGCTATATCGTTGCCGCCGAGGAGCAGGGCGTGCCGCAGGAGAAGCTGTCGGGCACGATCCAGAACGACATCCTCAAGGAGTTCATGGTCCGCAACACCTATATCTACCCGCCCGGGCCGTCGATGCGGATCGTCGCCGACATCATCGAATACACCGCCCGGCACATGCCGCGCTTCAATTCCATCTCGATCTCCGGCTATCACATGCAGGAGGCGGGTGCGACGGCAGTACAGGAGCTCTCATTCACCTTGGCCGACGGGCTCGAATATGTGCGCGTGGCCTTGTCGTGCGGCCTCAAGATCGATGATTTCGCGCCGCGGCTGTCGTTCTTTTTCGGGATCGGCATGAATTTCTTCATGGAGATCGCGAAATTGCGCGCCGCGCGCGTCTTGTGGGCGCAGCTGATGCGGCAGTTCGCGCCCCAGAACCCGGCGAGCCTTGCGTTGCGCACGCATTGCCAGACCTCGGGCGTCAGCCTCACCGAGCAGGACCCGCACAACAACATCATCCGCACGACATTGGAGGCGCTCGCGGCGGTGCTCGGCGGCGCGCAGTCGTTGCACACCAACTCGTTCGACGAGGCATTGGCCTTGCCGACCCCGGCCTCGGCGCGGGTCGCCCGTAATACGCAGTTGATCCTCGCCGAGGAAACCGGCATCCCGCATGTCGTCGATCCCTTGGGCGGCAGTTACTATGTCGAGAGCCTCACTCACTCCATTGCCGCCGCGGCAATGGCGCTGATCGACGAAGTCGAGGCGCTGGGCGGCATGACCAAGGCGGTCGAGGCCGGTATGCCGAAATTGCGGATCGAGGAAGCTGCAGCGCGGCGCCAGGCCCGCATCGACCGCGGCGAGGAGGCGATCGTCGGGGTCAACAAATACCGCTCGGGCGAGGCGCCGGCGGTCGAGCTTCTCGATGTCGACAATACGGCGGTGCGCGACCGGCAGGTCGAGAGGCTCGAGCGGATCCGCCGGCTGCGCGACGCCGGCCGGGTCAAGTCCGCCCTCGCGGCGCTGACCGAAGCGGCGGAGAGCGGCAAGGGCAATCTCTTGGCCTTGACGATCGCGGCGGTGCGGGCGCGCGCCACCGTCGGCGAGATCTCCGATGCGCTCGAAGCCGTGTTCGGCCGCTATCGCGCGCAGATCCGCGCGGTCAGCGGCGTCTATGGCGGCCAATATCATGATGACGAGGCGTTCCGCCGCGTGCAACGCGAGATCGAGAGTTTCGCCCGCGAGGAGGGCCGGCGGCCGCGCATGCTGGTCGCCAAATTGGGGCAGGACGGTCACGACCGCGGCGCCAAGGTCATCGCCACCTCGTTCGCCGATATCGGCTTCGATGTCGATATCGGCCCGCTCTTCCAGACCCCGGAAGAGGCGGCGCGCCAAGCCATCGAAAACGACGTCCACATTGTCGGCGTCTCGACCCACGCCGCGGGCCACAAGACGCTGGTCCCGGCCCTTGTCGAGGCGCTGAAGCGCGAAGGCGCCAGCGACATCCTCGTCGTTGTCGGCGGCGTCGTCCCGCCCAAGGACTATGATTTCCTGATACGCGCCGGCGTCAGCGCAATCTATGGTCCCGGCACCAACATCCCCGAAGCCGCCGCCGAAATCCTCTCACTGATCCGGAAGCATCGCTTCGCGGCTTAAAGGCCCTCTTGTCAGGTCTGCAAGCGGCGTCTTGGGTTGTAGGGGCTCGCCGGGTTGATATCGAGATCGACGACGTCGACGCAGCGTTGGCGTTGAGTGTGGCTGTCGCCGACATGCCAGGACCCGTCACGCAGTTGAACGTTACTGACCTTAGCGAGGACAAGGCATTTCCAGGCGCCTTCGCGGGGCAGGCCCGACTCGCTATCGCCACCAAACTGATAGGTCAGCGCTTTCTCTTCTCCTTGAGAATGACCGAGAATAACGGGGCATAGCTCGCGAGGGTATCCGTTGTAGGTGCAGACGATTTGTTTGCGCTCGGCCATCGCTTGGACGAACAGGAGGTAAGTAAAGGTCGGCGCAAGGGGCTGATCGCTCATTGATAGCCCGCTGTGCTCCAGCGCGCGCCTACGCCGTCGGGGTCATGAGCGATGACCGTAAGATAAGCGCGAGCGGGCCGGTCGGGTTCCGAGCGACCCTGTTCCTAATCGCGCAGCGTGCCGAGTGGGATACGGTAGCGCACGGCGAATTCTTCCTGGGCCAGGTCGAGCGCACGGCGAAGCTTTTTGATACGCGGGACACCGCGAGCCTTCAACAACCCTTTTGCCGGGTTTTGTCAAGTCTACGTTTTAGGCACCAGGAACGGTTGCATCCGGTATACAGACCTCCGTGGTTTCCGACCGTTAATCCCGGCCTGATTTCTCGCTCCGGTTGTTTAAGTTGACAAGGCCCGATCCAGATATGTCGAATCATGCATCGCTATCTGCCCTTTCCGGAGGATTGCAGAGTACGGAAGGGGTGGGCCAAGGACGATTTGTTTTAGTCGACCGGTCTAACTAATTGCCGGAACAACTGTTCCAAAAATCACACCCGTTTTCGATTGAGTGCCTTCTCGTGAAAATCTGATTAGGTTTTTTGGATGGGCTTAGGGAAACGATGAGGACCGGCGAGTGCGTCGCTGGGCTTCTGGTTCGCTCCTTGTAGGGAGCGGCAACAACGGCGTTTCCGGATGGCATCGCGTTGGACTCGCTCGAGCCGCGACTGCGGCGAACCTGGCGCGACGCGAGGCGGATATGGCGACAGGTGCTGTAGACACCGCACGGCAGGATCAGAAGTGGCTGTGATCGATCGGCGGCATCACCCGATGATGCAGGACGCGCTTGGTGTCGTAGCGTACCCGATGGTGCAACGGATCAGCAAGCGCATCATGCGCCGCCCTCGACAGCTCTCTGGAGACCACGATGGTGATGACATCCAACGCCGATGGCACCGACAAGTCGACGCGTGCGGAATCGGCTCCATAGAATTTCATTGTCTACCACCCCGATAAAATGGAAGATCACTTCTGACAGACCAAGGTTCCCGGGGACGTCAGCCACGGTTTTGTCTGTATCCGAAGGGCGGATCTGCCGATGACCTCCAGGCACACCCACGTCGTCCGAGCACGCCACACGCCGCTATACGCCATCGGCGTACTGGTCATCACATTTTTCGCCCCTGGACTCAAGAAAGGCTTAAATGATCTTCTAGAAGGCACAATAAAGGAGAAGGGAATCCGTGGTGTTGTTTCATCGATAATTCATGGGAGCATCGGTACCTTCGAGGATCACCCATATATTCTTTCGACTGCAGCAGTAATAAGTGTGACTGGGTTGGTTGTATGGCTGATTTACTGGTGGAGGTTCTAAAAATTTCGATTAACTGAGACTGACGCTACTGCCGAACAAGCGGTATCTTGACGCGTTTCAGCCATACATAGAAGATTTGAACCGACCGCTCGGTTACGACGAGCGTGAGTTCACTGCGCCGTCCGGCACTTTATTTGGAAAAGAAATAATAGGGTCACGATTTTTATTTCGTATGTCCAGCTCAAAGGACCAAGCTGGATTACGACCACGTGATATCCTAAGCATTGAGCGAGGGTCCTATATTAAGACCATCTTGCCCCAGGTTCTTAGGTCGCAACAGCCGATCCTCCTGCTTGGCGATCCGGGGTCGGGGAAAAGTGTGACTCTGAGACAAATGGCCCTTGATATCGCCCGCCGAGGTGGTTTGAAGGGATCACTGCGCCGCCTACCGATCTACGTGCATTTAGGTGCGTACACCCGAACGCGTGGAAGGAAGCCAACTTCAGTCATTGAGTTTATTAAGTATCAATTAGACAACGTTATCCCTGGTGGGAAATATATTGCTAAGAATTTTGAACAGATGCTCTTAGCCGACCGATTAATACTTTTATTTGACTCAATGGATGAAATGCCACGCAAGGATTTTGAGCTTCGCATCGGGATGTCCGGGAGTGCTCGCTCCCACGCCGACGGCCACAAGACCTCGTCCCGGCCCTGATCGAGGCATTAAAGCGCGAGGGCGCGGGCGACATCCTCGTCGTCTGTGGCGGCGTCATCCCGCCCAAGGATTACGATTTCCTGAAGAAAGCCGGGGTCAGCGCCATCTATGCTCCCGGCACCAACATCCCCAAGCGGCCGCCGAAATCCTCTCACTGATCCGGAAGCACCGCCTCGCGGCGTAGGAGCGGCGAGGCGCCCCGCAGGTCAGCACAGTGGGAATATAGTGCCGACTTGCCAACTCCGGTCCGCATGTCCATCAAAACGATTTCGCGCGCCATCGCTGGGATGGGCAATTTGTGGCCAGCGGTTCGCTCAAAATTGGTTGCAATCTTGTGAAGCTGTTCCTCATCGCCCGGTTGCGCAACCGTTAGGTGAGGCACAATCTTCGAATACTTCCCCTCGTAAGGCGGAGTCTCCGGAAAGCAATTCCAAATTGCCGAGGTGAGCCGGCGAAACAGCTCGTCGGGCTGCGGCGCCAAATAAAGAACTCCGCCCGCAAAACGTCTGATCGCGGCCAAAGAAAAATCAAATATGGGAAAGCCGGTCAGGCATTGGCGTATCTTGTCGAGTACGTTATCGCCAATCTCGTCTGGTGGCTTGAACGGGTACAGCACGGTAATGTGGGCAGACATTCCGGCGGCGGCCGAAGGGTCGTACTTATCGCGGAAAGTCCGAACCAACGGCTCCGCCTCTGGAACGAGAACCGCCAGCGCCGACTGGCTAGGCAACACTGACGGCTAATCCCAAGGGCTGTGCTTAGCTGGCGGCGGGAGCCACATTCGTTTGTAGACCTTCTGCAGCTCCCGTTCTTTAGCGATTTCCTCGGATGCGGAAATCTTCGCGTATTTCGCTTCGGTCGGACTTGTAAAATTGTACCGGTTGATCCTCGGCGCTGAGACGCGGCGGCGCAATGGGCCACCGCATTTCGGGCAGCGGTCGGGCGCCGGATCGTTGATGCCATGCATCGTTTCATACACGACCGAGCAAGGCGCGCATTCATATTCGTATAACGGCATGACTTCCGA
>Ga0126378_10004522_pt1 | contig 10640 bp, 9 predicted proteins | sample PanSoiMetPlot_23_FD_92587 | JGI IMG/M metagenome (GOLD analysis project Ga0126378, IMG submission 92587) | Tropical forest soil microbial communities from Panama - MetaG Plot_23 | ecosystem: Environmental > Terrestrial > Soil > Tropical forest > Bulk soil | place: Panama | collected 2016-02-17
CGCCCTCCGGTACATGGATGTGAACGTCGATGTTGCGGTAGAAATCCCTTGGCAGTCCGAGATGATGTGAGCGCGATCGAATGTAGGTAAGCGCAGCCTGAGCCGACTCCTGCATCACGTCGCCGAGCTGGCCGGTCAGCGTGAGCTGCCCCGAGCCCTCCACGACGCTCGCCTCCACGGTCAGCAGCTCCCCGCCCACCGGCAGGACGAGCCCCCGCAGCGTGATCTCTCCGGTCATCGCCCAGCGGCGATCCACCGGCCTTCCGGTCGCCGCGGACACGAGCGCGGTCGCAAGTGTGACGCCTGCGGATGGGCCGTCTTTCGGCACAGCCCCGGCCGGGACGTGGATGTGGATGTCGTGCCGGGCGAAGAAATCAGGCGCGAGTCCGAGCTGCTCGGCGCGACTGCGCGTGTATGTGATGCCCGCCCTGGCCGACTCCTGCATCACCTCTCCGAGATGGCCCGTCAGCGTGAGCCGGCCGCTACCCGGAACCACGCTGGCCTCGACCGTGAGGACGTCCCCACCGACCACGGTCCAGGCCAGGCCGGTGGCCGCTCCCACCGACTGCTCCTCCTCGATCGGGGCATCCTCGTAGCGGCGCGGGCCCAGCCAGTCCTCGAGCGCCGGCTCGGTGACCAGCACCGGCTGCGGCTCGCCCGACACCCGCCGGCGCGCGACCTTGCGGCAAATCGCGGCGAGCTCGCGTTCCAGCTGGCGGACGCCGGCCTCCCTGGTCCAGCCACGGATCAAAAGCTGCAGCGTCTTGTCGTCGATGACGAGACCATCTGGGGGTATGCCATGCTCCTCCATCTGTCGCGGCAGCAGGTGCTGCCTTGCGATAGCGCCCTTCTCCCGGTCGGTGTAGCCCGGGAGCTCGATCACCTCCATCCGGTCGACAAGCGCTGCAGGGACGGTGTCGAGGAGGTTCCCCGTACAGATGAAAAGGACGCGGGAGAGGTCGTATGGGACGTCCAGGTAGTGATCTACAAACGAGTTGTTCTGTGCCGGGTCTAGAACCTCCAGCAGGGCGGCTGCGGGATCTCCCTGGAAGCTCACCGCCAGCTTGTCAACCTCGTCGAGCATGAACACGGGGTTGCGAGCACCCGCCCGGCGTATCCCCTGAATGATGCGTCCGGGCAGCGCCCCCACGTAGGTGCGGCGATGGCCACGGATGTCAGCTTCATCGCGGACTCCGCCCAGAGATGCCCGAACGAACGGCCTGCCCAGCGCCCGCGCGATGGACTGGCCGAGTGACGTCTTGCCGACGCCGGGCGGTCCGATCAGACAAAGGATCAGCCCCCGGCCGCCGCCGCGGAGCTTGGTGACCGCGAGATAGTCGATGATGCGATCCTTCACCCTCTCGAGTCCATAGTGGTCCTCGTCGAGCACCTGGCGCGCCCTGTCGAGGTCCACCGTGTCCGGTGGGGGGTCCGTCCAGGGCAGGCCGAGGATCCAGTCGAGGCGAGTCCGGATCACGGCATACTCGGGAGAGGCGGGGTTGATGCTCTCGAGCCTGGAGAGCTCCCTGGTGACCTCAGCCTTCACCTGATCGGGGAGGCCCCTGGCGTCCATCTGGGCTCGCAGCTCGGCGACCTCACCCTGCTGAGGATCCAGCTCGCCCAGCTCCTTGCGGATTGCCCGGAGCTGCTCTCGAAGGATGTACTCCCGCTGCTGCTGGCCGGCCCTCTCGCCGGCCTCTCGCTGGATCTGGGCCGACACTTCGAGGTATCGTCGCTTCTCCTCACACAGCTGCAGGGCGAGCTCCAGTCGTGGAATGGGCTCGATCTCGCCCAGGATCCGCTGCCTTTCCTCAGGAGCCAGATCCACCGCAGCCGCGACGATGTCGGCCAGCTCCCCGGCGTCCTGAGCGTTGGCCGCCAGCAGCAGCGCCTCCTGGGGAATCGTCGCCGAAAGCGAAGCGACCGCAGTGAGGCTGTTGAGGACAGCCTCACGCAGCGGGTTACCGGCCACCGCCACCTGGGGCGCATTGACGGGCTGTAAGCTCAGTCTGGGCACCGGGTCGCGAGCTATCACGCTCACCTTGCGCACGCGGGCAACGCCCTGGAGGAGAACCTGGACCTGGCCTGCCGGCTGTCGCACGAGCCGGAGGATGCGAGTGGCGACGCCCACCTCGGCAATCTCGTCGAAGTCATCCGGCTGACGCGACCAGAAGAGTGCGAGCTGCAGGTTCTGGGGCGCGGCCGCTTCAATGGCGGAAATCTCGGTGTGGCTCTCGGCGAGCAGCGGGGCGACCAGCCCCGGGAAGACCACCACCGTGGGGAGCGCCAGCGCCGGCAGGATCGTCTCGTCGGGCGAGCTCGCCACCTCAGCTAACCCTTGTGACTGGGACACGCACCGAGCGCGGTGGGGCTTTCGGCACATGAACCAGCAGCTGACCGTCGGTCATCTCCAGGCGGATGCCCGACATCTCGCTGTTCGCCGGAAGCCGGACCCGTCGCATGAAGCGGCCCCGCGGCGACTCGATCAGATGCGCAACAGCGTGCTCGGGATGGCCAATCGTTCGCTCGCCGGAAATGGTCATGGTCCCGCCCAGCACCGTGACGTCGACGTCACCCTCGCGAACTCCGGGCAGCGACAGACTGAATACGAACTCCTCGGGCAGCTCGAACACGTCCAGGTCCGGCCGCCAGTCGACTTCGGGTCCGCTCCGCTCCTCCTCGAAATACGCGCGCAGGAGCGGTGACCGACCCCATATCAGCATTCCTACTTTCAATCGTGCGCCTCCCTCAAATGGTGCGCCATCCACCACAGAGAGCGAGATCTCACACCCGCGAAGTCGGGGGAGTACACGGCGGAGCCGGCGAGGGCACCCTCCTTTGCTCGCAGCCCGTGGACCGGACGTAGGTGGTGGTCATTCGTCCTGAGCCTCATGCGATTCCACGAACAGCTGCAGCCGGGCCAGCGCCTCGTCCCACTGGGCAGAGATCTGGTTCAAGCACTCGCGAGCGGTGAACAGCGCCCGCGGTTCGAGCTCCCAGATGCGCTCACGGCCCATCTGGGAGCTGTTGGCGAGGCCGGCCTGCGCCAGCACGTGTAGATGCTTCGTGACCGCTTGACGGGTGACGCCGCCGCCGGCCGTAAGCCGGGCGATGGACAGCGGCCCGGCCGCGCAGAGCCGGGTGACGATCCCGAGGCGCGTCTCGTCACCCAGCGCTGCGAAGACCGGAGCCGCCGCTGCCAGCTCCTCAGGACGAGCCACTGAGATACCGCTCGATGGCGACCATCTGCTGGGCCCAGCCCTCGTCGTTGCCACGGTACGCCGCCGCCCGGCGCTCCAGGGGGATGCCGTCGAAGCCCGACTCCACCACCTTGAGCAGCGTGCCGTCCCCGACCTCGGTGAGCTCGAACACGACGAGCGTCGTCGGTTCAGCCGAGTAGTCGACGCCAGGCTCGACCGGATTCGGGTGCGACCGCCAGGCGAGCAGGCGCTCCGGCTCCATCCGCTCGACCGTGAGCTCGAACGGCACGTGCTCGTAGCCCTTGTGTGTGACGCGTCCGGACACTCGGGCGCCGGGCACGAACGGGCCGGCCAGCTCGACGCCGAACCATTCGCCGAACTTCTCTGCGTCCGTCAGCGCCTGCCAGACCCGCGCCCTCGGGGCCCGCAATACGACACTCTTCTCGATTCGATCAGTGCTTGTCAGGCTCATATGCAACCTCCTGGCTGCACGTTAGCACATCAGGCACACATCGCGCAACCATCTCGTTGCGCTTCATGGTCGGGAGAGGTGGTCCGACGCTTCTGGTCGGTCATCAGGCGGGCACGGCGCAGCCGCCAGCCGCGACAACTCCGTCAGCTGTGCTGTCAAGCTGCTTGCATCCGGTAGAGGGCGGCCTGACAATTGACGCAGAGCCTGCGTGGACTCCCATGTGTCCGGGTATGGCCTGGGCAACGCCATCATCGCGACCGAATGAATGCCGAAGGGGGATGTGGGTCTGAACGTCAGGGACGGTGACTCCGAAGGCATGGCCCGGGCCCGTGACCTCGTCGACCGTTTCCTGGCCAACCGCAGCAAGAGAACCCTCAGGGCGTACACCACCGACCTCGAGGAATTTGCTCGCTCTTCGGACCAGGCGCTGGTCGGCGCCGTTGCCGGGCTTCTCGCTGGTGGTCCGATAGCCGCCCGACGCATTGCCCTGGAATACGCGATGGACCTGCGCCGTCAAGGCTCCGCCCCCGCAACCATCCATCGTCGTCTGGCTACGCTGCGCTCACTGGTTCGGGCAGCCCAGGAGTCGGGCATCATCCTGTGGTGGCTCGAGGTCCCGACCGAGGAGCAGGTTTCGCGGGCAATCGATTCAGACGCGAGCAGCCAGAACGTGCGCTACCTGCTGCCGAGGCACCCGGGCGAGATCGATCGGCTGGACATCCAGCATTACGCCTTGAGAGAGACCATGGGGGCGAACTTCCTGGCGCCGGTGGAGAGCCCGCAGCGGCTGCTGGATGTCGGATGCGGCACCGGCCAGTGGGGCTTCGAGGCCTGCCACCAGTTCCCGGAAGCCCTGGTGGTCGGGCTCGACCTTGTGGCAGGCAAGCCGGACAAGCCTTCCCGTTATCACTGGGTGAAGGCCAACATCCTGCAAGGCCTACCGTTTGTCTACGACCGGTTCGACTTTGTGCACCAGAGGTTGCTCGTCACGGGAGTGCCCGTGGCGTCGTGGCCGCAGGTCGTCGCCGAGTTCGTCCGGGTGACACGACCAGGCGGCTGGGTCGAGCTGGTAGAACCGCCGCTGGCGCTGGAGGAGGCAGGTCCGGCGACCGAGCGCCTGCTCGGCCTGACGACCGGGATCTCAGCTGCACTCGGGCTCGATACGACCAGGGTCGTCTTCGACTCGCTGGACGGCTACCTTCGCCAGGCCGGTCTCACGAGCGTTGCGAGGCGGCAGCTGTCGATGCCGATCGGCCGCTGGGGAGGCCAGATAGGTTCCCTCCTGGTGACCGACCTGAGGGCCGGATTCACGAGGGTATGCGAGGTACTGCAGGCAAGATCAAAGCTCTCAGCCGAAGAGGCCGCCGACCTCATCAATCGAGCGCACGAGGAATGGGAGCTGGGGCGGATGTCGTGGACTTTCGCCATCGCGTTCGGCCGGAAGCCCGCCTGAGCAGATCGGTTCCGACCGCGGGAAGCTGATCCCAGCTAACTACTGACTGACCGCGGGACGCCTCAACGGGGTGTCCGGCGTAGGAGAGTACGCCGGGTCGAGGGCAGGGCCGTCATGCTCGCCAAACAGCATCGCGGCATGACGCCGGCGCTGGGTCAGGTGCTCCGGCGAGAGCACGCCGAGTTTTCCCCCGAGCTCCAAGGTCACCTTGTAAGCGAAGGCGATCTTTCGCGAAGCATCTCCCGCCCCTCGCACGTCCGCCTCGATGCCGGCCTCGAGCAGGGTGCGGAGGAGCTTTGCGTACAGTGCCTCTGCCGGCGCCTCCTCGATCACCTCCATAGCTCGGCGGATCACCTCGGGCGCCAACGTCTCCATACCACGACTTGACCACTCACCTGAAGCCGGTCGCTCCATCCTCATTCGTCGCTCACATGCAGCTCGCAGTCAACCTTCTGGACCGTCACAACATAGCCCCCGACCTGTTGCGCAGGCCTCTCATCCCGGCGCCCGGTCGCGACAACCCGAGAGCGCTCGGGTCGATTTCCTTGGCGCTCCCAAGATACCCTAACAGCGGACTGCATAACAACGACCCCTGGATTCTCCAAGCAGTCAGATGTTCGGTGCACACCTCGCGTTAGCATCCCCGCGGCACCGGCTCGAGCGGTTCGATGCGGCTGCAGCGGACCTCGAGTCCGACCACCCTTCCCATGGCTTCGTCTGCCCCGTTTGACGGAGAGACGGCTGTCTGGCCCAGAGTGAGAGGCCAGCTCGAGGAGCTTCAGCGAAAGCTGGCGCTGCGGTGGCGGAGCGAGCCCGCCTGGCGCCCGCCGCCCGATCGGCCTCCCCGAGTGGGCGCGGCGTTCACCACGACCTTCCGCGGCCTGGTCGGCACCGGGGCAGCGGGTGATCTGGCCTGGGTTGCCGCCGTCCTGTGTCTCGAAGGGCGCCTGGTGAAATCAGCGGTTTTGACCGGCCGTTTCGATGGCCCATATATCCCCGGGCTGCTCGCCCTCCGCGAGGGTAGGCTCCTCCAGGAAGCGGTCCTCGCACTTGGGATCCCCCTCGACGTGTTGATGGTCAACGCAACCGGACGCGATCATCCGCGTGGCGCCGGCCTGGCGATACACCTTGGAGCGGCCTGTGACGTGCCCACGATCGGGGTAACTGACCGGCCGCTGGTTGCGACCGGTCCTGACGCGGGCACGCGGCGTGGTGCCGCGGCCGAGCTGAGGCTCGGCGGCGAGCTGGTCGGCTACCGGGTGCGCACGCGCGTGGGTGTCCGCACCACGGTAGTTCACGCCGGTTGGCGAGTCGACCCCGACACGGCTCTCGGGCTCGTACTCGACGTCACCAGCGGTAGCCGGACGCCCGAGCCCCTGCGGCAGGCGCGCCGCCTGGCGCGTGCCAGCCGATCCGATGACAGGTTCTGAGGTAATCGTCGAGGCGTTCGGCCCGAGAACTCCTGCCTCAGAGCCGGCCTGAGCCGGTCCTGTTCAACCGCCCACGGTACAGACTGACTCCCAGCACAACCACCACCACCGCCGGCATCAGCCACCAGGCAACGGACGCTCGCCGGCGGAGAGCGTAGGTGAGGCCAAGTCCGACCAGTACGGCGATCGCGATGCTCCAGTCGTCACCCACGATGAAGCGATACCAGAAGCGCCCGAAAGCAGCGATCGCAGAAATCATCAGCCCGACGCCGCGCCTGCAGCTGTGCGGGGAAGCCATCCTGCTCGCTCAACAGCGAGGTAGCCGGCCGCGACTACAACATAGAGCCCGAGCAACCCCACGATCGCTGCATCGGAGCCCGGCCAGTCCACCCCGACGCCCTCGACCGCCCAGAAAGTCCCAAAAGTTGTCAGGAGCAGCCCGACCGCCAGCTGGAGGGCGCTGCGTGGGATCCGCCGAACCAGGGGCTGAATCGCCAGCCCGAATGCGGCGACGAGGACCAGGGCCCCGATCGCTGCAACGACGGCAACGCCCAGCTGGTTGGAGGTGCCTCCGAATGTGACGACGATGAAGGCGACTTCCAGGCCTTCTAGCAGCACCCCCTTGAAGGCCAGGACGAATCCGGTCCAGTCCCGGCGGTCTCGCGGCACCTCTTCTTCTTCGGTCGGACCGGGGTCGCCAGGGCCGGCTCCGCGGAGGCCCTGGGCGGCCAGCCGCCGGATTCCCTTGCGGAGCCAGTTCAGTCCAACGATCAACAGGAGGGCGCCGACCACGAGCCGGAGGATCCCTATCGGGATTGCGGTAAGAGCCAGCCCAAAGACGGCCACCAGCACTGCCAGCACCACCAGGCCGCCCGCCGCGCCGGCAATGGCGGCTCGCCAGCCTCTGGTCACGCCTACGCCCGCGACTATGGCCACCATCTCGATGCCCTCCACGGCCGAAGCCAGGAACGTCGTGACAGCGACGGCGAGAGCGGCGCTGGACATGTGCCCGTAACGCTAACCCACTCCTCGACTTGACGGGGGAGAGTTGGCTCTTCCCCCCTCCCCCGCTTCGCCGGGTACTCCCCCGGCTACCCACCCCGCGAAGCAGGCTTCGCAGGGACCCCGGAGGCGGGGGAGAGTTGGCTCTTACCCCCTCCCCCGGCTTCGCCGGGTACTCCCCCGGCTTGGCGGGGGAGAGTTGGCTCTTCCCCCCTCCCCCGGCTTCGCCGGGTACTCCCCCGGCTACCCACCCCGCGAAGCAGGCTTCGCAGGGACCCCGGAGGCGGGGGAGAGTTGGTCCGCACCGCCGCTTCGGTCGTCCTCCGCTAGTCGTATTTGCATGCGACCGGCGGCGTAGTTGCAGAGTCATCCGCGGGGCCGACGACGGCTACATGGGCACAACCCCATGCTCAGGTCGCGAGAAAACCGCCGGCAAACCGAGCAGGAGGGAAACAGCAGATGAGAGAGATCCTTCGCAGCGTGGCGCGGCGCAAGGTTCATTCCCCGCTGAACATGGCAGCGATTCGCTCAAGTTGCCGGCTGGGCGGACGCGACATGGACGCAGCGTTGCAGGACGCCGCGCTAGTTGTGGCCACAGGTCTGCCCTCAGCCGCCATCCTTGGCCGGGTCGACGGCCTGGCAGCCTTGCCTCCCATCGCTGCGATGACCGTTCCCCTCCTGTGGCGGCGGCGCTGGCCGGTCGCGGCTTACATCGTCCAGTGCGCAGGCCTGTTCACGGCCGCCGCGGTCGTGACCCCAGTGGCTCAGTTCGTTCTCTGCTTCCTCGCCGTGCTGGCCGGCGCTTACTCGACCGGCAGACACGGCACCTCCAGGCCCCTATCACTAGCCGTGGTCGCGGCGTCAATGGTTCCCGGCGCGGCGTTTGCATTCGCACACGGCAGCTCGACCAACGCCCTGTGGTTTCTCCAGCTCCTGTTTGCGTGGGCGATCGGGTTCTCGGTTCGCGGGCAGATCCAGCGGCGAAGTCCCGACGCCCCGCCTATGCCTCGCGATGCGCCCGTCCTCGGCGTAACCGCTGCATCGCCAGGCTCGTCGACGGCAAACCTCTCATCCCTGACAAGGCGAGAGCTGGAAGTGCTGAAGCTCCTGGCGCGTGGCCACAGCAACTGCGAGCTGGCAGGCCTCCTCCACATCGGAGAGGGGACCGTCAAGACCCACGTGGCGCGCATCCTGGCCAAGCTGGAGCTTCGAGACCGCTTGCAGGCCGTTGTCCTGGTCTACGAGTTGGGCCTGGTGAGGCCTCAGTCTGACGGCCCGGAGCTCAACGGCGGCAAAAAATCTTCCTTGAGAGAGACGCGGCAGGCGCACTTCCAGAGCTAGCTTCCTCCCGGAATGGGACAGAGCCAATCGCTGACGGTTTACCGTCGCAGCCTGCGCGGTCCGGCCGCCCTGCTGACGCTTGGCGCTGCGGCCATTCATCTCTCGGCAGCGCCCGACCACCTGCAGGAGTACGTGGCCTTCGGGGGGCTCTTCATCGTGGTCGGCATCGCCCAGGCCTTCCTGGGGCTGGCCGCGTGGCTCAGACCGAGCCGGCGCATCTTCGTGGCGGCCGTCCTGATCGCCCTCGGCTGCCTGGTGGTCTGGACCATCTCGCGCACCGCCGGCCTGCCCATCGGCCCCACTCCGGGCAAGCCGGAGCCGGCGGGCTTTCCTGACCTCGTCACCAGTCTGTTCGAAGTCACGTCTGTCCCGCTCCTCCTGGTCCTGATCGTTCGTGGCCCGAGGCAAGCGCCCGATCGACGACGCGGGTGGCTTGGTGCCATGGTCCCACTGGCTGTCGTGCTGACGTTGCTCACGTTCCTGGGCGTCATGACAGGCCTCAACCCGCTTCCCTTCGCGGTCGACATGAGCACGGCCCCGCCAGGCCCCGGCGTGACGCCCCTCCAGATGCTGACCGAGCCTCCAGGCGACGAGCCTGTCAAGGCGTTCACGCTGACCGCGCGGGTGACGCAGCAGGCCGGCCACCAGGTATGGACGTACAACGGCACGGTGCCGGGGCCGGAGCTGCGGGTCACACAGGGCGACCGGGTTCGGGTCACGCTGATCAATCACCTGCCGGCCGCGACCTCGATTCACTGGCACGGACTTCGTCTACCCAACGCCGAGGACGGGGTGGCGGGGCTCACGCAGCAGGCTCTTGCTCCCGGCCAGACGTACACGTACGAATTCGTGGTCAAGGATCCTGGCACCTATTGGTACCACTCGCACCAGGACACCGAGCACCAGGTCCCCAAAGGCCTTTACGGCGCGCTCGTGGTCCTGCCCGGGCAGGGTCCCACTTACGACCGCGATTACGCGGTTGCGGTCGGCGACCTCAACGGCAGCGACGCCGGAGACCGGATCGGCGCCAACGGCCTGCTGGGCGATCTCCACCTGACCGCACATCCTGGCGAGCTCGTCCGGCTCCGGCTGATCGACGCCATCCAGGGCGACATGACCGGCTTTCCGGAGCTGCTGACGCTGCTCGGCGCACCGTACCGGGTGATCGCGCTCGACGGGCACGACCTGAACGGGCCCACCGACCTTGGCCCCGAGCTGCTGCCGATCGGCATCGGCCAGCGCTACGACCTGGCGTTCCGCATGCCAAGCGGCAGCCGGGTGAAGCTGATCGACAACCGGCCCCGACGCGGGTCCCAACTCGCACGGACCTGGACTGTGACCCTGGGCGAGGGCCCCACTCCTCCACCCGTGACCGTCCATACCCGCTTCGATCTCACCACCTATGGCACCACGGCTCCCGATGAGGTGGCCCAGCGTCAGACGTTCGACGAGAGCCGGGACCTGGTCGTCACCAATCAGCACGGCTTCCGCTACGGGTCAGAGCAGTTCCTCCACATGTTCAACGGACGGACGTTTCCGGACACGCAGCCGATCATCGTCAGGAAAGGACTGTTCGTCCGCCTGAGGTTCGTCAACAACACCGACGAGTACCACCCGATCCACCTCCACGGCCACGTCTACTCGGTGATCAGAAAGAACGGGAGACCGATCTCGGGCACCCCGGTGCACCTGGACTCGATCCTGGTGGGGCCGCACGAGACGTGGGAGGGCGCGTTCCTCGC
>Ga0126378_10004523_pt1 | contig 10640 bp, 8 predicted proteins | sample PanSoiMetPlot_23_FD_92587 | JGI IMG/M metagenome (GOLD analysis project Ga0126378, IMG submission 92587) | Tropical forest soil microbial communities from Panama - MetaG Plot_23 | ecosystem: Environmental > Terrestrial > Soil > Tropical forest > Bulk soil | place: Panama | collected 2016-02-17
CCAGGCCTATGCGTTTCTGGTGATCGCGCTCCTCTGGGACATCGCCCCGCCATGGTATGGCTATATCACCGTGCTGCCGGCATTGGTGCTATCGGGGCTGATGATGGGGGCGCTCGGATTGCTGCTGTCCTCGGCAATCCGCCAGCTCGAAAACTTTGCCAGCGTGATGAACTTCGTGATTTTCCCGATGTTTTTTGCATCCTCAGCACTCTATCCATTGTGGCATGTCAAGGAGGCGAGCCTCCTGCTTTACTATGTCTGTCAGGCCAATCCGTTCACTCATGCCGTCGAGCTGATCCGCTTTGCGCTCTATGCTCAGCTCGAGCCGGTCTCGGCAGTGGTTCTGGTCGCTGCGACGGCGATCTTTCTGACGCTTGCAGTTTACGGATACGATCCGGCAAAGGGGCTGATGCAGCGCCGCACAGCCGATTAGGCTGCGAGTTTGGCGCCCCGGGCCGTCTTGGGGACGCTGGCGATCGCGCTGATTGCGGCAGCCGCGCCGTACACCGAGGATCCGGATTGGCCCTGCCAGCAGCGGCTCGTCCCAAGACTGGCGCCGGCAGCCTATTGGAACGGACCCCTGGATGTGCAAGGTGATTGGCGGGCCGATCCTGAGGTCGCCGCACTCGTTCAGTATATTGCGCCGCGTCGGGTCACAGCCGAAGAGGGACTGGCGGCGATCGCAGCCTTTGCTAAGACCGTGTCCGGTGATCGTGCGCACCGCCTTACCCTTGCCTTTCAAGGGCTACTCGACGAGACCAATCAAGAACGTGCCGATTTGATCGGGAGGCTGAAGCAAATCGGCAAGCGCCAGCGTGAACTCGCCGAGCTTGCCGCGCGGCTCGCGAGCGAGCTCGATTCGACTCCGCCCGATGCAACCGGTGAAGCCGCGGCTAAGCGAACCGACCTACAGCAGCGCCACGATTTCATTGTCCGCAATTTCGAGGAGGTTCAGCGCACGATCCGCTATGCCTGCGAGGCGCCGGTCCAGCTCGACGCGCGCCTCGGGACATGGGCGCGGGCATTGCAGAGCTCGGCCCAGCCGTGAGATCAAATTTGTGCCTACTGCCGTGTCAACCGTTTGACTGTTTCGAGGCCGCGCGCCCCATTCATTACCGCTCGGCCGAAATCCGCGTCGGTTGCATCGGCACCGGTCAAATCCGCGTCGGTGAGATTGGCGCCGGAAAGATCGGCACTGCTCAGATTGGCGCCCCGCAAGGAGGCGCCGGTCAGATTTGTAAAGCGCATCAACGCGAGACCGAGATCTGCTTTTGACAAATTAGCGCCGGATAAATTGGCGCCCGAGAGATCGGTTCGCATCAGCCCCATTGATTGGTTTCTGAGATCCGGCGCCATTTTCGCGCCGGTGAAGTCTGCTCCGCTCAGATCGAACCGGCTCAATCGTGCGATGATATGCGCTCCCGCAAATTTGGCGCCTTTGAAAATTGGCGCCTCGGTCAGGTTATTTTCGAGACCGGACGAGACGACCAAACCGAGGAGACTGGCGTTTGATAAGTCGGCGTTCGTGAAATTCGCCCGCATAATCCACGCAAGATCGAGCTTGGCTCCGGAGAGGTTGGCGCCGGTGAAATCCGCACCGTCGAGTTTTGCACCAAACAGGTTTGCTCCGGACAAGTTCGCCCGTTTGAAGTGGAGTTTGCTGAGGTCAAGATTTTCGAGGGATTTCCCGGAAAGGTCGGCAGGCCTATCCGGCGCCGCCGCTGCCAGAACCCCGCGGACCTGCTCGGCCGTCAGATCCGCTCCTGGAGCGGACTGTATTGGAGCCGCCAGCAAGACCCAGATCAGGACCAGCAACATCCTCATACCGGTCTGCCCTCAGGGATCGGTGAGATTGCCCTGCTCATCGAGCAGTGGAACGCCGTAGTCGCGCAGGATCACGGTGATCTCGGCCTGACGCTTGACGATCGCGGTGTTTACGCGCCGGCGCCATTCGGGCTCGTTACCGCGCACACCCATCGCGATGTGGTAGGCCATCCGAGCGGCACCAGGCTCGCTCTCGAGAGGAACCAAGGTGAGCGGCAGCGCGTCGCGCTTACGATAATAGCCGGCGATCGGTCCCCACAAGAAACCGGCATCGATCGTGCCGTCGACCACATCCTGGACCATATCATGGGTCGGCGATTCGGCGCGCGTGTCGATGGTCAGCGCGTAAGGCTTGGTGCGGGACATCAGATCGTGGCGCACAAGGAGATCGGCCGGGGGAGTTCCGGCGACCACCCCAAGGCGCAGGCTCACTAACCTGGGGTCTTGGACCCCGTCAAAGGCGAGGCCTTTGTCAGAGCGGTAGAACATTACATAGGTGGTAAAGTAATAGGGGTTGGTCGTCTGCATGATCTCGTCGCCGGCCACCGTGCCGATCACCAGGTCACAGAGATGGGCTTGCAGCGTATTGCGCACGAACCCTATCACCTGCGGGAACCATGCGTAATCGACCTTTAGGCCGAGTTCGCCGCCCATCAACTCGGCGATCTTGTTCTCGAACCCCTCTTTCTTTTCATCGGAGAACGGCAGGTTGTTTGGATCGGCGCAAACTCTGAGCTCGCTGCGATCCACAAGGTCACTGGTTTGCGCGGCAACGGCCACGGCACTGTCGATCAGCAGCGCGCCGAACAGCCCAACGAGACAGCTCTGCCACCCTCGCATCTCAATCGCCGATCCGTGGCGGCCGGCCGCGGCCCAGCACACCGTCGGCGCGTGCCTTCAGATAGGCCCAGATATCGTCGAGATAGGTAACAACATCCTCGACCTCGCCAAAGGGCGGCATCACGTTCTCGCTGGCGGCGTTGACGTTGGTGCGGCCGTTGACGACGATCTCGTTGAATTCATCTTGCGGCATATGGCTCGCTGAGTCGACCAGGGACGGCGCATACGAGCTGCCGGCCCCGTCGGGTCCATGGCAGCGCAGACAAGATTCGGTGTAGCGGCGCCAACCATTGAAGGTCTTCTTGTCGACCTTGCCATCGACGACGGTATAGGGCTTTTGTGCCGCCTGCTCACCCTCCGCCGCCAGTGCAATGCCCGTTCCCAGTAGGAACGCCGCAACGGCTGAATAGAGCGGTGGGCACATTCTCATTCGTGATCTCCAGAGTTCCCACCCGAGGATCGCCGGTGAAGAAAAAGGCCGGCAATCCCATAGCGGGATACCGGCCCTTTTCCCTCCGGCAGAGCTAATCCACGATCATTCGGGGAGGCCGAACACCGTCAGAACGCCGCCGAGCTGGGTGTAGTTGGCAAGCGCTTTGTAGGCGCCGACGGCGCCGAGGCCGGCGGTGTCGATCGCTTTCTCTTCCTGCGTCGGCTGGTGCGTCCCGCTCACCGCCTTATGCCAGTCTTCCGCGTTCGCGACCTGTGTCAGACCCGCCGCCATCCCGATCCCGGCCCAGCCGCCGACACCGGACAGCACGGCGATGTACTGCTTGCCGCCGTGGGTGAAAGTGTTGACGTTGCCGATGATCCCGGATGGAGTCTTGAACTTGTAGAGTTCTTTGCCGGTCTGCATGTCGACCGCCTTTAGATAGCCTTCAAGCGTGCCGTAGAAGACAACATCGCCCGCCGTGGCCAGAGCCCCGGACCACACCGAGAACGGTTCCGGATCGGACCACACGATCTTGCCAGCGCTCGGATCCCAGGCGATGAAGTTGCCGAGATTGTTCTCGCCCTTTGGCGGATACATCGACAATGTGGCTCCGACATAGGGCTGGCCGGCCGTGTACGAAACTTTGAACGGCTCGTAATCCATGCAAACGTGGTTTGTGGGCACGTAGAACAGACCGGTCTTTGGTGAAAAGGCCGCCGGCTGCTGGTCCTTCGAGCCGAGCGCCGCCGGACAGACGTCGGTGTAATTGTGGTCCTCGCCCTGCGAGCCTGGCGCGTATTGCGCAACCACTTGCGGTCTGCCAGTCTGCATGTCGATCTTGGAAGCCCAGTTGACCCTGGGGTCGAATTTTTCGGCGACGAGTAGCGCCCCGGTCTCGCGGTTGAGCGTATAAGCGAACCCGTTGCGGTCGAAATGGACGAGCGCCTTGGTTGGCTGTCCTTTCACGTTGATATCGACCAGGATCATCTCGTTGACGCCGTCATAGTCCCACTGATCGTGCGGCGTCATCTGATAAGCCCATTTGGCGATACCGGTATCGGGGTTGCGGGCGAAGATTGTCATCGACCACTTGTTGTCGCCCGGCCGCTGTACCGGGTTCCAGGTGCTCGGGTTGCCCGAGCCGTAATAGATCAGGTTGAGCTGCGGGTCATAGGAGATCCAGCCCCAGGTATCGCCGCCGCCGATCTTCCACTGGTCGCCCTGCCAACTCTTCAAAGACGAATCTTTACCGACCGGCTTGCCGAGCTCGGTCGTGTTGGCATCGAATAGGATCTCGTTATCAGGACCTTCCGAATAGGCCCGCCATGCCCTAGATCCGTCCTTGATGTTATAGGCCGTGACGTGTCCCTGCACGCCGAATTCGCCGCCGCTGATGCCGACGAGCACCTTGTCCTTGATGACCAAGGGAGCGCTGGTTGCTGTTTCCGCCTTCTTTGGATCGCCGTTTTTGACGCTCCACAGCTCTTTGCCGGTCTTCGCGTCGAGCGCCACGAGAGTCGTGTCGGCCTGATTGAAGAAGATCTTTCCGTCGGCATAGGCAACACCGCGGTTGACCGTGTCGCAACACATCACCGGGATCACGGTCGGATCCTGTTTTGGCTCATACTTCCACAGTATTCGACCGTTGTTGTTGAGGTCGAGGGCGAATACGTTGTTCGGGAACGGGGTCGAGATGTACATGACATCCCCGATCACCAGGGGACCGCCCTCGTGACCGCGCAATACACCGGTCGAGAACGTCCACAACGGCCGAAGATTTTTGACGTTGTCCTTGTTGATCTGGTTGAGGGTGCTGTAGCGCGTATTGGCATAGTCGCCGCTCGGCATGACCCATTGGTTGGGGTCCTTCGAGAGCTTGCTCAACTCGTCGTTAGCGCTGGCCGCACCTGCGAAGAGGGCAAACCCCGCTGTCGCCAGCCATAAACGGGACAATCTCATCGGCTTCATCTCCTCCCCTCCTGTCGATTGCACTCGCCGGTATCAGGATCAGGCTACGGAGGCGCGGCCAGACCCGTTAACTCTTCGATGCTAAGTCACTTCGGCCTGTTCCACAAGTCGCTACGGGCGGCTGTCGGCGTGCAAGGAGGTCTTTCAGGCCGGCTGCTGCCGTGGCACATTGTGTTCGCACCGCCAGCGCGATAGCCGCCATTTTGGATGCTCGGCGAGCCACTCCAGCGCATATTGCTGGCCATGTAGCAGGCAGGCTTGCAGCGGCAGATCCTCGACTGGGCGCTGCTCGGTGCAGGAAGCGGGTGCCGACTGGAGGCAGAAGACAAGTACGAGAACGGTCATGGCATCCTTTCGCGGAGCGGCTAGCCGGGGAAGCATAAGCTGTCCTGGTCGCTGCTCGGCCACTCTCGGGGTAAGAAATGTCAAGTTGGCGTGCGCTCGCAACCACCTTTAGCGGCTGGCTGCTCTTGCTTGCGGCAGCAGCGCCGGCCCGCACTGCCGAGAACGACTACCCGACCGCAGCGCGGGCGGATTACGTAATCGGCTGCATGGCGGCAAACGGCAACACCCGCGAGGCGCTGCTGAAATGCTCCTGCGCAATCGATACAATTGCGGGGCTGATGCCCTACTCGCATTACGAGCAGGCGGATACGGCGCTCAGCCTGCAGGCCGGCGGCGGGGTCGGCGGCCGGGTCGGCCTGTTTCGTGATCCGCCGCAAATCAAGGCAGTCATCGAAGAGCTGCGGCGGGCCCAAGCCGAAGCCAATCTGCAATGCCGGTAACGCGGGCCGGCGACACCGAACGTACCAGGGGTTGGAATGTCGCGGCGTGGCGGAATACCTGGCGCTGCCGATCGTGGGGTTGACCACGAGCGCTAGGCAGACCTGGGCCGAGCAGCAGAAACAGGCGCGACATCGGGGCCCGTCCTGAAGTCTACCTTGCTCGGCATTTGACGGCGGGACCACGCGGCACACCGGGTCCTGAGAGGATTCCTTGTGTAGTGGAAGCGAGTTTTCGGCGAAATCGGGCATGCGCCTCGGCCCATTCTCGGTCTTAATGTCTCGCTAGCAGCGGTGCCGGGGGGGAAGATGGCTGACCTCAGGCAGATCTTGCCTGGAGCGGCGTTGGTGTTGGCTCTGATGGGGGTTAGGGCGGCGGCACAAGACGAGACCGCTAGCCCGGCGACAACGGAGCTGACCCTGCCCGCGGTCGAGGTAGTCGGCGCCACACCATTGCTCGGATCGGGTGTAGATCGCAACAAGGTGCCGGCCGAAACCCATGTGCTAACCGACCAAGACATTAGCCGCAACGGCTATCCACAGGCCTTGCGGGCGCTGAATGAGGACGTTCCCGGTGTCACCCTTGATGCCGCGGCCGGCAACCCGTTTCAGCCAAACCTGATCTACCACGGCTTTCTGGCCTCGCCTTTGCAAGGCAACCCGCAGGGTCTCGCAGTTTACCTCAACGGCGTGCGGTTCAATCAGCCGTTCGGCGACACCGTCAATTGGGATCTGATCCCGGACCTCGCCATCGACCGAATGGATCTGGTCGGGTCCAACCCCGTATTCGGTCTCAACGCCCTCGGCGGCGCCCTGTCGGTGCGAATGAAGAACGGCTTCACCTACCAAGGCGGTGAGCTCGACCTGCTTGGCGGCTCGTTCGCGCACTATCAGGGCAACCTGCAATACGGCGTCCAGAACGACAATGTGGCCGCTTATGCTGCGGCGACCGGACTGCACGAGGGCGGCTGGCGCGATCTGCAATCCTCCAATATTGGTAATTTCTACGGCGATCTCGGCTGGCGCGGTTATGGCGGCGAAGTCCACATCAATGTCACTGCTGCCCAGACCCGGCTCAACGGCCCGGGGACCTCACCGGTGGAGCTGCTCGCCGTCGATCCCAGAGCGCAGTTCACCGCTCCAAACCTGATAACCAACAAATACACTCAGGTGAATCTTACGGGATCCTATGATATCAACGACACCACCTCGCTGCAGGGGCTTGCCTACTACACCTATTTCCTGCAGAAGGTGTACAACGGCAATGTTCCCGTCGCCTCGCCGTGCGACGACCCCGATCAGGCAGGGTTTCTGTGCGTCGCCAATGACGTATTCGCGACCGGCCTAGCGGGTAACCCGATCCCTGACTTTCTCAACGGCGGTCCCTATTCGGATCTCGATCAGCAGTCGACCAATACCAATGGTTATGGCGTCTCTCTCCAGCTGACAAACCGCGACGAGTTGTTGGGTCACCCCAACCAGTTTATCGCCGGTTTCAGTTTCGATGGCGCCCAGACCCTATTTGGCGCAAGCACTCAAATCGGTGGATTATCGCTGTCAGACCGGGTGTTTGCCGGTCCCGGGATCACAATCGATCAGCCCGGCGGCTCGATCGCACCTGTGCGTGTTGGCATCTCCGATGCTTATTACGGGGCGTTCTTTACCGATACGCTCGACTTCACCTCGCAGCTTTCGGGCAATGTGTCCGGTCGCTACAATCTCGCACTGATCGATCTCAGCGACCAGCTGGGAAGCTCACTGACTGGCAATCATACCTTCAGCCGCTTCAACCCGGCCGGCGGCCTAACCTACAAGGTTCTTCCTGGTCTGACCGCCTACGCCAGTTACGCCGACGCCAATCGGGCGCCGACACCTGCGGAACTGACCTGCGCCAGTGCTGCGAGCCCATGCAGCCTCGCCAATTTCTTCACCGGCGATCCGAGTTTGCAGCAAGTCGTCTCGCATACGATCGAGGCGGGACTGCGCAGCCAGTTCCATCCGCTGGAGGGTGCGACCGTATCCGCGAACGTCGCCTATTACCGCAGTACCCTGAACAACGACATCTTGTTCGTGAACAGCCCGATCCAGGGGCGCGCCCTTTTCCAGAATGTCGGCACGACACTGCGGCAAGGCGTCGATCTCAGTGCCCAGGTGAAGACCGACCGTCTGCTCGCTTGGTTTGCTTATTCGTATATCGATGCTACCTTCCAGACCGGCTTCACGGAATCCAGTGAGAACAACCCGGGCGCCGGCGCGAACGGCAATATCCAAGTCCAGCCGGGCAACCACCTGTCCGGCATCCCCAGCAACCTCTGGAAGCTGGGGGTTGACTACAAGGTGACCGACGCTTGGACTGTCGGGGGGACTGGTGTCGCCGCCAGCGGCCAATTCCTGTTCGGCGACGAAGCGAATTTGACCTCCAAGACCCCCGCTTATTTTGTGTTGAACCTGCATACGAGCTACCAGCTCACGCCGCATCTGCAGCTCTTTGGTTTGATCGAAAACGCGTTCAATACGACGTATTACACATTCGGAACCTTCTCGCCGACCTCGTCCGTTCCGATTGTCCAGGTTCCCGGCGCTGCCAATACGCGCAGCTACAGTCCCGCGGCGCCGATCGCCGGCACCATCGGCATCCGTGTGACCTTTTGATTAACCATGTTGCCGGCTCGTCGTCGCGGGCCTAGAGTCACCACATCTTCAGCGTCACGGGACAAGGGAAGCGCCCATGGTCAAGTTGCGTGTCAACGACCAGGAGCAGGGGTTCGACGGTGACGCGTCGATGCCGCTGCTGTGGTATTTGCGCGACGAATTAGGGCTCACCGGAACGAAATTTGGCTGCGGTGTTGCGCTGTGCGGCGCCTGTACAGTCCATGTCGACGGTCAAGCTACCCGCGCTTGCATTACCGCTATCAGCGATGTCGATGGCCGCTCGGTGACGACCATCGAAGGGCTCGACCCCAAGGGCAATCACCCGGTGCAAAAGGCTTGGCGGGCACTCAACGTGCCGCAATGCGGCTATTGCCAAACCGGCCAGATCATGCAGGCCGCGGCGCTGCTGGCGACGAACAAGAACCCGTCGGAGGGTGAAATCAACGACGCAATGAGCGGCAACATCTGCCGTTGCGGCTGCTACCAGCGCATCACCGCCGCGATCAAGGCGGCCGCGACGGGAGCCTGACATGACCCCGGTCCACGCCATAATCGAGAATGTCAGCCGCCGTGGCTTTCTCAAGGGGATCATCGCTACCGGCAGCCTCGTCGTCGCCAGTGAATTCCTGCCGGCGCACAACGCCTTCGCTTACCCCACTGGCGCCGACAAGATGCCGCACGGTGTGCGGTCCGACCCCCACCTGTTTGTTTCGATCGCCCCCGACGGTACCGTGACCATCGTCGCCATTCGCGCGGAAATGGGCACCGGCTCGCGCACCAGCCTGCCAATGATCGTCGCTGACGAGATGGGCGCCAATTGGTCGCGGGTGCGCGTCGTCCAGGCGCCGGGCGACGAGCAGAAATACGGCAATCAGGACACCGACGGCTCGCGCAGTCTGCGTCACCATATTCAGCCGATGCGCCAATGCGGTGCTGCTGTTCGGCAGATGCTCGAAATTGCGGCCGCCAGTCGGTGGACCGTCGATCCCAGGGAATGTGTGGCGCAGAACCACGAAATCGTGCACCGAACCTCGGGGCGCCGGCTGGGCTTTGGCGAACTGGCCGCCGCAGCGAGCGCTTTGCCGGCGCCGCCAGCCGATCAGATCGCCCTCAAGGACGCTGCCCAGTTCCGCTATATCGGCAAAGGCAAGACCCCGATCGTCGATTTGTTCGACATCACCACCGGGCGCGCCATTTACGGCATCGATGCCAAGCTTCCCGGCATGAAGTACGCGGTCGTCTCCCGGCCGCCGGTGTTTGGCGGCAAGGTCGTATCATTTGATGCCGCAGCCGCGATGAAGGTGCCTGGTGTCGAAAAGGTCGTGGCCATCGAGGGCACCCCGGCACCGGCAAAATTTCAACCGGTCGGCGGGGTTGCCGTCATCGCGCGCAATACCTGGGCGGCGATCAAAGGGCGCGAGGCGCTCAATCCGACTTGGGACGACGGCGCGAACGGCGCCTACGACTCGGTGGCGCTCAAAGCACAGATCGAGGAGACGGCACGCCAACCGGGTACGGTTGTGCGCAATGACGGCGATGCCGAGAACGTGTTGGCGTCGGCCGCCAAGGTCGTCTCGGCGGAGTATTACATCCCCCACCTCGCCCATGCGACGATGGAACCACCGAGCGCCTCCGTGCGCATTGTCGGCGGCAAGTGCGAGGCCTGGGCGCCGGTGCAAAGCCCGGGCAACACGCGGGAGGAGCTGGCCAAGAAGCTCGGCCTGAAGGAAGAAGACGTGACCGTCCACGTCACGTTGCTGGGCGGCGGCTTCGGCCGCAAGTCGAAATGCGACTACGTGATCGAGGCCGGTGTGCTGTCGAAAGCGATGGGCGGCGCACCAGTCAAGGTCATTTGGACGCGTGAGGACGATCTGCAGCACGGTTACTACCACACAGTGTCCGCCGAACGCATCGACGCCGGCATCGACGCAAACGGAAAGGTCGTGGCCTGGCGGCACCGCAGCGTCGCACCCAGCATCATGTCGATCTTCAAGCCCGACCAAACCCACGAAGCACCGTTCGAGCGCGGCATGGGCTTGGTCGACGTACCGTTTAATATCCCGAATCTGCGCTGCGAGACCGGCGAGGCCGAAGCCCACACGCGGATCGGCTGGTTCCGATCGGTGTCGAACATTCCGCAC
>Ga0126378_10004524_pt1 | contig 10640 bp, 7 predicted proteins | sample PanSoiMetPlot_23_FD_92587 | JGI IMG/M metagenome (GOLD analysis project Ga0126378, IMG submission 92587) | Tropical forest soil microbial communities from Panama - MetaG Plot_23 | ecosystem: Environmental > Terrestrial > Soil > Tropical forest > Bulk soil | place: Panama | collected 2016-02-17
CCTCGGGAGGATCCCAAGGCTTCATGAAGTAATAGTGGACACGGGCTTCGTTAATGGCGTCGATTGCTGCGCTGGTATCGGCATAAGCGGTAAGGAGGGCACGCTTCGCAAGAGGATGCAGTTCCATGGCCTCGGAGAGGAAGCTGACGCCATCCATTTGCGGCATGCGCTGGTCAGCAAGAAGGAGCGCAACGGGATTATTCCGTGCTTTAAGTTCGCGAAGAGTGGTGATTGCGGCGCTGCCGGAGTTTGCGCGCATGACCCGATATCGGTCCGCATAACGGCTGCGGAGGTCGCGTTCGATGGCGCGCAAGACCTCAGGGTCGTCGTCGACCGTGAGCAAAACTGGTTTGGGCATATCCGTCAGATGAACGGAAAGCTGGATTCGTTGCGTCTTTGTACGAATAAGGCTGCTGGAGCTTCTTTTTGGACGCCTCCTCACGCTACAATTTCGTTGCCAACATGTCCAGCCCCCTAAGTGCAACCATTGCAGGGTTATCTAGTTCTGAGGCGTCGACGAGAAAAGCGGCGGGGGAAGAGTTGTATCGATTGGGACGCGCGGCAGCGGGAATCGCGGTCGCCTCCTGGTGGGAGGAGGAGGAGCTTTCCGGTTTATTGTTGGCGCCCAATCCAGTGATCACGGTGGGCGTCGCGGTGCCGCGAGAGACCTTCAACCGAGTCCGAATTGCGAATGGAACGCCCGGGCTGGCGGAAGTGCCGCCGGACGAGGATGCAGAAGAGTTCGAGCTACATTTTGCGGAAGGGATTTCGCTGGATTTGCTGACAACGCGGGAACCCGGCGGAGACGGCGCCATCGCGCGCTATCTCTTGAAATTTGGAGAAGGCGTGCAGCAGGTGGAGTTTCGCTGCACGAACGTGGACCGCGCCACGGAAATCCTGAAAGAAAAATTCAAAATTGATGCTGTCTATCCGGCGACACGCACGGGAGCAGACAAGACACGCGTCAATTTTTTCCTTGTGACTTCTCCGGACGGCGGCAAGGTGTTGATTGAGCTTTACCAGGAAGCGTCAAAAGCTCAGTCTTGAGGAAGTCCCTCCTCCATCTCTCGCGGCTGTCCTTCCTCCACAATGAAGAAAAACCCGACAAGACTAACTGTCGCCGTAGACGGGGATGGAAGCGCCATGGATGACCTTGGCCTCATCGCTGCACAAGAACAGGATGACGCGGGCGATGTCTTTGGGCTTAGGCCATTTTGCAAAATCCGCGTTGGGCATGGCCTTGCGGTTGGCTTCCGTGTCGAGGATGCTGGGAAGAATTGTGTTTACGCGGACGCCAGTTCCCTTTAGGTCTGCGGCGAGCGAGTCCATCATGGCGACGGCTGCGGCTTTGGAAGCAGCATAAGCGGAAGCGCCCGCGGCATGGTCGAGAGCAGCTTTTGCCGCGACGTTCACGATGGTTCCGCGGCCTGGCTTCAACATCGCGGGAACGACGGCGCGGGAGAGTGCGTAACCCGAGCGAAGATTCAGGTTCAACATTTGCTCGAAAACCCTCGTTTCCATCTCCCACAATGTCAAGCCACCGGCATATCCTCCTACCGTGTTAACCATGGCGTCGAGGCGGCCGTGTTTGGAAACAATTCTCTCGATGAGCTGGCGCGCGGCGATTTCGTCGGTCACATCGATTTCGTGCCCTTCCAAGCGCGAAGCATGTGACGACGCCGCATTTTTGAACTTTTCCCATTCCGGCCGATTGCGATAAGTCACACTAGCGATGGCGCCTTCTTCGAGGAATGCTGAGGTTACCTCGCGTCCCAGGCCGCCGGTGCCGCCAGCGACCAGAACTACATGGTTGTCGAACCTCGCGGTCATTGTTTACCTCTGGGGCTACACCTCTGGGGTGATACGCCAGGTTCACTTACTATCACGCTCGAGCCATTTGGTCATCAAGAAGCGGTGGTGATCGACGTAGCCCGTGCGGCGATAGAGTTCGAGGGCCGAATGGTTACCCGGATCAACCTCAAGATGAATGGCGTTGACAGCCATTTCGCGGGCCGCCTTTTCGACAAAAGCCATAGCCTGGCCGCCAAAGCCGCGGCGGCGGTGAGCGGGGACAATAAACAGTTCGTCGATGAAAGCGTCGTGGCCGCGGAATTCGAAACTGAAGCCGATCGTGAGGATGATGTAGCCAATGAGCTCGGCGCCGTGGTGAAGAAGCCAGATGCGGCCGAAAGCGGGCAGCGAAAGAAATTGATGAAACGCGGCACGCGCGGAAGATTCGTTGAAAGGGATAACTTCCGGGTCTTGCTCAGCCAAGGCGCGCATCATGGGGAGCAACACCGCCTCGTCGCTGGGAATGGCCTCGTGGAACTCGAGCGAAGACATTTTTATTCTCCGCTTTGCTCGAGGAGCTTGGCGACGAGCCCGGTCCAGCCCGTTTGATGGCTGGCCCCAAGACCGGCGCCATTGTCTCCATGAAAGTATTCGTAAAACAAAATCAGGTCGCGCCAGTGTGGATCGCTTTGAAAAAATTCCGCTCCGCCGGCGACGGGGCGGCGGCCCGAGCGATCACGCAAGAAAATATGGACCAGGCGGCGCGAAATTTCCGCGGCGACTTGCCAAAGATCCGCATCTCGGTTCGAATGAGTCGGGCATTCGACTTTGAAGTCTTCGCCGTAATAGTGATGGAACTTTTGGAGCGATTCGACGAGCAGATAATTCACGGGAAACCAAATCGGTCCGCGCCAATTGGAATTGCCGCCGAACAGGCCCGTAGCCGATTCAGCGGGCTCGTAGGCAACTCGGCTGATGTTTCCGTTGACCTGCACTTCGTAGGGGTGGTCCTTGTGGAAGCGCGACAACGCGCGCACGCCGTAGGGTGAGAGAAATTCGTTTTCGTCGAGCATCCGCGCGAGAACGCGCTTGAGTTGCTTGCGGTTGACGAGGGAAAGCAAGCGGCGAACGCCATGCGCAGAACGCTGCGTCATTTCGATGTGCTCTGGGATATCGGGATGATTGTCAACGAACCATTGCATGCGGCGCTTGAAACCGGGCAAGCGCTCCACGATTTCAGGTTCGAGCGTTTCCACGGCAAATAAAGGAATCAGGCCCACCATCGAGCGGATCTTGAGGTAATGCTGGCTGGCATCAGGCAAGCGGAGAACGTCGTAGTAAAAGCCATCGTCGTCGTCCCACAAGGCCATGCCGTCAATGCCGATGTCATTCATGGCGTGCGCGATGTAAACGAAGTGCTCGAAAAATTTGCTGGCGACGTCTTCGTAGGCCATGTCTTCTTTTGCGAGCTCGAGAGCCATGGCCAGCATGTTGAGGCAGTACATGCCCATCCAACTGGTGCCGTCGGATTGCTCCAGATGTCCGCCCGTCGGGAGAGGAGCAGAACGGTCGAAGACTCCAATGTTGTCGAGCCCGAGGAAGCCGCCCTGGAAGATGTTCGCGCCATCGGGATCCTTGCGATTGACCCACCAGGTGAAATTCAGAAGCAGCTTGTGAAAAACCTTTTCGAGGAACGCGCGGTCAGCAACGCCGCGGACGCGGCGCTCGATTTTGTAAACGCGCCAGGCAGCCCATGCGTGTACCGGAGGATTCACGTCGCCAAAAGCCCATTCGTAGGCGGGCAACTGCCCGTTGGGATGCATGTACCACTCGCGAAGCAGAAGAATGAGCTGCTCTTTGGCGAAGTCGGGATCGACCAAAGCGATAGGAATGCAGTGGAACGCGAGATCCCACGCGGCGTACCAGGGGTATTCCCACTTGTCGGGCATGGAGATGACGTCTTCGTTGTACAGGTGGACCCAATCTTTGTTGCGACCCTTCCAGCGCTCCGAGGGAGGCTTGGGTTGAGTAGGATCGCCTTCGAGCCACGTGCGGACGTCGTAGTGATAAAACTGCTTGGACCAGAGCATCCCGGCAAAGGCCTGACGCGTAACCGCTTTGGCGTCGTCGGAGAGATTTTTGGGAACGCGCGATTCGTAAAATTCAGCAGCTTCTTTCTGGCGGGTAGTAAAAAGCGCATCGAATCCTCGAGCGAAATCGTTCGTACCGGGAACGCCTTCGGCGCGCTCCTCATGAGCAGGAGAAGTGATGATTCCAGCGCGCGGGGCATCCATATCCACACCGGCTAGAGGCTCAATGTCCGTGAGGCGGAGTTTCAGCGTGGCAAACGCGCCCGGCTCGAGCTGCAGCGGGTAATGGGCGGCGACTTTTGTTCCTGTTTGCGAGGGGTTGACGGCGGCTTTATTGCCGTGAATCAGATATTCGTGAAAAGCATCTTTGACGAATGGGCAGCGATTACCGCCATTGAAGAGGCGGGTGCAATTGGTTTCATTTTCGGTGAAGAGCAGTTCGGGATTGCCGGCGCAAATGAGCCAGCGCTTTCCGTACTGCCAATGCTCGAGTTCGACGCAAGAATTGCCAGGAAGCGCGGCGGCAACTCGCGCAACGGGGCGGCGGAGATCTTTTCCCCAGGACCAGGTATTGCGGAACCAGAATTGTGGAAGGACGTGGAGCGCGGCGGGCTCCGGGCCGCGATTAACGGCGGTGATTCGAATCAGAATGTCTTCGACGTCGGCTTTGGCGTATTCGACAAACACGTCGAAGTAGCGATTTTCTGAAAAGACGCCGGTATCGAGCAACTCGAACTCGGGCTGGCCGCGGCCACGGCGACGGTTTTCATCGATGAGAAGCTGATAGGGAAATTCAGCCTGGGGATATTTGTAAAGCATGCGCATGTAGCTGTGCGTGGGAGTGGAGTCGAGGTAGAAGTAGCACTCCTTCACGTCCTCGCCGTGATTCCCCTGATTGCCGGTGAGGCCGAAGAGGCGTTCTTTAAGGATGGGATCGCGGCCGTTCCAGAGCGCAAGGCCAAAGCACATCATTTGATGACGATCGCTGATTCCCCCAATGCCGTCTTCGCCCCAGCGATAGGCGCGCGAACGGGCGTGGTCGTGCGGGAAATATTCCCACGCCGTGCCATTTGCGCTGTAGTCTTCTCGGACTGTGCCCCACTGGCGCTCGGATAAATATGGCCCCCAGCGCTTCCAATACCTTTTGCGCGTGCGGGTTTCTTCGAGGCGACGATCTTCCGTGGTAGGGATTCTTGGCATGGGCGCTCTCGATTTTGATGAACAGCCGTCTGCTATGGTCGCATTTTTTGGGGGCGATAACGCAGGCAGCGTTTGGCACCCGTGCTCGTTCGGGCAAGCCTAAATGGTCGCTACGAATAAAGCAGATTCGTATCGGCGGACAAGCCTCCCAAGTCCTTAATGCAATGGACGGGGCCTTGAACTACAAAGCGGCGATGGTAGAGCAGAAGCGCGCGCAGGCCGGCAAGTTCTTCGCCCCCACCCGCCCTTCCGGGGCCGCCGTGCAGGCAGCTGGGGACCACGTTGCCGTGGCCCGTATGCTGGGCGCCGACCGAAGAATCCACAGCCAAGATTCTTCCGTGAAGGTCCCCGATGCCCAGAACAACTTCTTGCAGGAATGCTGGATCGTTGGAAAAAACGGACGCGACCAGCGAGCCACTGCCACGGCGAACCATTGGAGTGAGATCCTGCAGGCTGTCATAGCCAACGAGAGTCACGACTGGGCCGAAGACTTCGACGTCGTGAACATGTTTGGATGCAAGCCCATCATTGCTGGCGAGAAGTGTGGGCTGAACAAACGCGGACTTTTGCGGATCGGCGTCCAGCGGTTCGAAATTATCGTTTCCCCCGAATAATACCGAGCATTCGGATCGCAATTTCTTAAGCCCTTCGAGGCAAACAGATTGTTGGGCTTTGTTGACCACAGGTCCGACTTTCACTTCGGCGTTGCGAGGATTCCCTACTTTTGTGCAGCTCAGGCGAGACGAAACGGCTTCACCAAAGGCTTTCAAAGTTTGGTGGGGAGCGAAGACGCGTCGGATGGTCGTGCACTTCTGGCCGGCCTTTAGCGTTATTTCTTTCAGGACCTCTTTGACCAAAAGATCGAAGAGGTCGCTCCCGGGCGCGCAATCCGGTCCCAGAATGGCAGAGTTGATGCTGTCCGCTTCGACGTTCGTGCGCACGGAGCGATGAACCACGTTCGAATGAGTACGAATGCGTGCTGCCGTATCGGCGGAACCGGTGAAGGAAACAATGTCCTCCTCGCTGACATGGTCGAGTAATTCGCGGGCCGACCCGCAGACCAGAGAAATCGCTCCCGGCGGCAGGACTCCGGATTTCACGACATCTTCGACCATTTTGTGCGCGAGCCAGGCGGTCGGCGAGGCCGGCTTCACCAGGACGGGAACGCCCGAGAGGAGAGCAGGGGCGGCCTTTTCGCAGAAACCCCAAGCAGGGAAGTTGAACGCGTTGATGAAGACGGCGACGCCTTTTGTGGGAACGAGGAAATGCTGTCCGGCGAATACGCCAGTTTTTGAAAGAGGGGCGGCTAAACCTTCCTTCAACATTTTTCCATCGGCTAGAGCGCGGCCAATCTTCGCGTAATACTTCACGGTGTAGAGCGCTCCGTCGACATCAAACGAAGCATCAGCTTGCGTGGCGCCCAGGTTCAAAAGGGAGAGCCGGAAATACTCATCGCGGTTCGCGGAAAGCAATTCACCAAGTTTGGCGAGTAAATCTGCACGTTGTGCGTAGGTGAGCTGGCGGAGACCCGGCCCGCCTTGAGAACGGGCGAACTCCAGCGCGGTTTTGAGATCAACACCTTCCGAAGAGATGCGGGCCAGCTCCTCTCCCGTCACTGGATCTATCAGCGGTGTGCCAGGGCCAGATCCGTCAACCCACTGGCCCGCGAGAAAATTGGGAAGCTTCATTGGTTACTCCAGAGGAATCAAAGAAGCCACTAAAATAGCAAACGTGGCCCAGCAAGGCAAAACTCACAACAAGCTGCACTATTCTGCATGTTCGAGAGGCGAAATCTCGGCGCTATTTCGCCATCCAACAAGAAATTCCACCCCAGCTCATCTTATTGATACAATTAAATATTATAGTCGCTGCTCGAACCGCGACCACTTCGGCGCGATCGCCCTCTAAACTCTCCGGTTGACGATACTTCAGTCTGGTGCGATATAATGCATGTATTCACTTAGAGCGATGGGTTCTCGTGCTACCACTCCGGCAAAGGCATCTGCCTCGCACTCGCAAGGTTTTTCAGCGAATGGCGAATTCCTCACATTGCTGGGAAAACGTGTTCGCGAACTGCGAAGTGGCCGAGGGATGACCCGCAAGCAAATGTCGCAAGAAGCGGACGTTTCAGAACGCCATCTGGCACAACTCGAGAGTGGTGAAGGGAATATCTCGGTGCTGTTGCTGCAGAGAATCGCAGCGGCGCTCCATGAGCCCATTGCAAATCTGTTTACTCCACAAACAGAAGAACCTGCCGAGAAAAGATTAATCCAGAGATTTCTGGAACGGGTGCCCGAGCATCGTCTGGAGGAGGTGGTGTCCCGATGGATGCGTGAATTTGGCCGGGAAGAAAAAATGCGGAGGATGCGCGTCGCGCTAATCGGCCTGCGCGGGGCAGGCAAGTCTACGCTCGGCTCGATGCTGGCGAAAGAAATGACGTACCGCTTTGTGGAGTTGGACAGCGAAATAGAGAAAGATACCGGGATGCCGCTGGGCGAAATTTTTTCGCTCTACGGGCAATCGGGTTTTCGCGCCATTGAAAGGCGCACGCTGGAAAGCGTACTGAAAGAGAATGAGCGCGTGGTGCTTTCTGTAGGTGGCGGCGTGGTTTCCGAAAAGGAGACTTTCGATTTTCTCCTTTCGCAATGCTACGCCGTATGGATCAAAGCGCAGCCGGAAGAGCACATGTCGCGAGTGATGGCTCAGGGGGATTTTCGCCCCATGGCCGCGAATAACCAGGCGATGGAGGATCTGCGACGAATTCTGGAAGCCCGCGATCCGCTTTATCGGAAAGCCGACCTGATTCTCGACACTTCCGGAACTTCCGAAGAAGAGAGTTTCGCGAAGCTGAAAGTGGCGCTAGAGCAGAATTTGAAATAGGAGGACGGTGTGAACGTAGTAGTGTCTCAAGAGGTGAAGACGAAACCGGCTCCAGTCGATTACCAGACGGAACCGGCGCGGTACAAACACTGGAAGCTTTCCTTCGATGGTTCTGTAGCGACGCTCACGATGGACGTGGCGGAAGATGGCGGTATTCGTCCGGGCTACAAACTCAAGCTGAATTCTTATGATTTGGGCGTGGACATCGAGCTTCACGATGCCCTGCAACGCATCCGCTTTGAGCACCCGGAGATTCGCACGGTTGTCTTGGCCAGCGCGAAGAACCGGATTTTTTGCTCCGGGGCCAACATTTATATGCTGGGACTTTCCACGCATGCGTGGAAAGTCAACTTTTGCAAATTCACGAATGAAACGCGGATTGGCATCGAGGATGCGAGCCGCGACTCGGGGCTGAAATTCCTGGCGGCTTGCAATGGAACGACTGCGGGAGGCGGTTACGAACTTGCGCTCGCTTGCGATGAAGTCATTCTCATCGATGACCGTTCGTCGGCGGTTAGCTTGCCGGAACTTCCTTTGCTCGGCGTTTTGCCGGGAACGGGAGGGCTGACGCGACTAACGGACAAGCGAAAAGTCCGCAAAGACCTGGCTGACATGTTCTGCACCAACCAGGACGGTGTGCGCGGGCAGCGCGCAAAAGATTGGCGCCTCGTGGACGACATCGTCAAGCCACAGCAATTTGCGGAGCATATTAAACAGCGCGCGCTCAAACTTGCCGAATTGTCCGACCGCCCAGCAAGTGCGAAGGGCGTGGCCCTGACGCCGTTGAAGAAAACAACTGATGATGGCGGGCTGCGCTATGAGTACGTGGACGTGCAATTCAATCGCGCGGCACGCATGGCGACCATTCTGGTGCGCGCGCCGCAGTCTGTAGAAGAACAAACAATCGAAAAAGGTCTCGGGGCGGGCGCGAACTGGTGGCCCCTGCAGATGGCGCGCGAGCTCGATGACGCCATCCTCAGCTTACGGACGAACGAACTGGAAATCGGTCTTTGGGTGATGAAAACCGCCGGAAATCCCGACGCGGTTCTAGCGTTCGACAAATTCATTTTGAGCCATCGAGACAATTGGTTTGTGCGGGAAGTGCTGGGGATGATGAGGCGCACCCTTGCGCGGCTCGAAGTGACGTCGCGCTCGATATACGCGATCGCTGAGCAGGGTGCCTGCTTTGCTGGCACGCTGCTTGAGCTTGCTCTGGCCGCGGACCGTATCTACATGCGAGATACGGAAGAAGGCGAGGGCGCTGCCACTTTGACGCTTTCCGAGATGAACTTCGGACCGCTGCCGATGGTGCATCACCTTTCGCGGCTGAGTGCGCGATTCTATGAAGACGCCGCTCAGGTCGAATCGCTTCGCAATCTGATTGGGAAAAAGCTTTCGGCGAGCGAGGCGCTTCAAGCGGGGCTCGTAACTGCCGCGCCCGATGATCTCGACTGGGACGATGAAATCCGCCAAGCGATAGAATCGCGCGCCGCGCAATCGCCGGATGCGCTCACCGGCCTGGAAGCGAATTTACGTTTTGGCGCCGACGAAACTTCGGAAACGCGCATCTTCGGACGCTTATCCGCTTGGCAAAACTGGATTTTTATTCGGCCGAACGCGGTTGGACCTAGTGGCGCTTTGAAGGTTTATGGTACAGGCGCCCCGGTGAAATTCGACTGGGAAAAAGTCTAAAGGACAGATCTCCGCAAAGGGCTGAGGGGCCGTTATGATCAATTACACGGAAAAGATTCCAAATAACGTCGATTTAGGACGCGACCGCGTCTTACAACGCGCGCTGGAGCACTGGCAGCCCGCGTTCCTCGGCTGGTGGTTCGACATGGGACCCACCGAGAGCCGCAACTATGATGTTTATCTGCGCACCGCAATCAGCGTCGAGCCAGACGGCTGGGCGCAATTCGATTACGTGAAGATGCCGGACTATCGCTGGGGGATTTTCCTGCAGCCGCGGGATGAAAAGCGGGAGATCAATTTTGGCACACACAAGGGCCAGCCTGCATGGCAAGAGGTACCAGGAGAATACCGATCCACGCTGCGGCGAATCATTGTGACGCAGGGAGACACCGAGCCGGCCTCGGTGGAACAGCAGAAAATGCTCGGGCTTTCCTGCCCCTCGTTGTACGACCTGCGGAATATTTTTCAGGTGAACGTCGAAGAGGGGCGCCATCTCTGGGCCATGGTCTACCTGCTGCACCGCTACTTTGGACGCGACGGGCGCGAAGAAGCGGAAGCATTGCTTGCACGGCGCTCAGGCGATACCGACAATCCGCGCATTCTGGGCGCGTTCAATGAGCCGACGCCGGATTGGCTGGCGTTTTACATGTTCACTTTTTTCACCGATCGCGACGGAAAGTTTCAGCTGTGCGCGCTTGCGGAATCCGGTTTCGATCCACTCTCGCGAACCTGCCGCTTCATGCTGACGGAGGAAGCCCACCACATGTTCGTGGGTGAGACGGGGGTGAGCCGCATCATTCAGCGCACTTGCGAAGTAATGAGAGAAAACAAGGCCGAGGATCCGTCGGACGTGCGCGCGCTGGGCGTGATTGACCTTCAAACGATCCAGAAATACTTGAATTTTCACTATAGCGTGACACTGGACCTCTATGGCTCGGACGTTTCCTCCAACGCCGCGAATTATTTCACCAGCGGCCTGAAAGGGCG
>Ga0126378_10004525_pt1 | contig 10639 bp, 4 predicted proteins | sample PanSoiMetPlot_23_FD_92587 | JGI IMG/M metagenome (GOLD analysis project Ga0126378, IMG submission 92587) | Tropical forest soil microbial communities from Panama - MetaG Plot_23 | ecosystem: Environmental > Terrestrial > Soil > Tropical forest > Bulk soil | place: Panama | collected 2016-02-17
CGAGGAGCGGGCCGCCCGCACAGAGGAGGCGATCGCAGCCATGCGGACGCTGTGGAGCCAGAAGGCGCCGACATTCGCGGGCAGGTTCTACCGCTTCCAGGATGCTCGCATGTGGCCGAAGCCCGTCCGAGGCACCGTCCCGGTCGTCATCGGAGGTCACTCCGAGGCCGCGGCCCGGCGGGCGGGGCGGCTCGGTGACGGCTACTTTCCGGCCAGCGCCGACGCGGCCACCATCCCGGGGCTGATAGAGGTGATGCGGGATGCGGCCGCCAGGGCTGGCCGTGATCCGGCCACGCTGGAGGTCACCGTGGGCGGTCCGCCGCGCCCGGAGGCCCTCGAGCGGATGTCCACCCTGGGCGTAGATCGGGTGGTGGTTCCGCTCCGTGCTGCGGACCTGGACGGCGCACACGCCACGATCGAGACGGCGGCGGAGGCCGGCCGTGCCGCCGGGGTGCTGATGGCACGATAACTGCTGCGCCGCATCGGCCCCGAACGCGCGACAATCGGCGGGAAAGGAGGAGTCATGGCAACGGATACCGCCGTCTCCGGCCTAGCGGACCTGCTCCGCAGCCTGGTCGCCGACTTCCAGCGAGCCTCAGGCGCGGACATCGTCTCGCTGTTCCTGTACGACGACGTCACGCGGCAGTACTATGCCCCGTTCGCGCTCGGTCAGCCCGAGGACAGCCTGCTCGACTCGCTCGCAGACATGCAGTCGCAGCTCGGCCGCTACCTTGCGGACGTCGCTCAGAACAAAGTACACGACGAGCTGCGGGTGCCCCAGTATGGGTCGACCGTGTGGCTCACGGTGACCAGGCGCGTTCTGGAGGCTCGGGACGCTCCTTCGGAGATCGACAGCACGTTCGTCCGCCGCTACCGCGTGGCGTCCACCGTCGGCATTCCGCTCATGGCAGCCGACCGCCTCGTGGGCCTGGTCTACCTGAACTACGTGGCCGGCGGTGACGGCAGAAAGGCGTCGCCCGTGCCCAGCGGCGGCAAGCTGGCCGAGCTTCAGGAGCAGGCGGCCGAGTCGGCGCGCGAGATCCAGCGGGCGCTGGCCCGGGCGGAGCGCAGGGCGCTCGAGGGGATCGGCCGCCTGACCTCGCTCCTGGTCACCCAGGACGAGGCGGAAGACGATCCCGAAGCCGCCGCCGACGGCGCGGCGCTCAGACGCCAGCTCTCGATCGCGCTTGCGGATCTGTTGCTGGCCAGTGATCTGGACGCCGCGGTGATCTATCAACTTGCTCCGGGCCGCGCCGGCCTTGAGCTCGTGACAGCCCACGCCCCCGCGGCGGCACCTCCCCGGATCGAGCTGCCCGAGGAACAGTCCGGATGGGAGTCCGTCCTCACCGGGGCCGTCGCCTCGGCCATGGCCGAGGCGGAGCTTCACGCATCGGCCGCGTACGTTCTCGGCGAGGCTGGCGACCCGCTCGGGTACCTGGTTGTCTTGAGCCGCGACCCACTTGCCAGCGTGCGCCGGGCGCCGGGCGTCGAGGTCCTGCTCAGGGCTGCCGCCGACCTCCTTTGCGGTGCCCTGGCGAACCGCCGGATGATTACCATCCTCGTCGCGAGCAACCGTCGGCTGGGTGCCCTCAGCCACATGAGCACTGCGATGCTCCGGCCCGGATCATCTCGTCTGGAGGTCCTGGAAGCGGTCGCCGACCACCTCACAGACGCGGCGGTGCCGGAGTTCGACTTCGACTTTGCGACCGTATACCTGCTGGACGAGCTGGCGGACTCCACGACGGTCGTGCGGCTCGCCGCCGGCACGGCCACCTCAGAGGCCATCGACGCCGCCCACGTCGGAGACAGCGGCTCGAAGGTGCCCCGCTGGGCCCTCGAGCAGGAGCGGGTGCTCGCGCCCTCCGACGTACTAAGCTTCGTGGCCCGGGCCTGGCAGGTGGTCCTCGTCGGACCTGCCTCGACTGGCTTCCAGACCGCTGCGGCGGACCTCATCGAGGGCGGCATGCCGGACGGGCTGCGCTGGATGGAGGTGCCCGTGGTGCGAGAGGGGACGACCTTGACGGTCGTGCCTGCCGGCCTGATCGGCCAGCCCGAGAATGGCGGTGCCGGCTCGTCCGCGGCCGATCCGCCTTTCACGCTCGCGGGCGACATCTTCGAATCCAGCGGCCACGCCGACCTGATCCGGATCTTCCTGCCATTCGGGCTCAATGCCGGCGCCCGCGCGACGGGGGTGCTCGAAGTGGGCTATCACCGCTCGCTGATGCGGCGCCCCGACTGGGGACAGGTGGAAGCGCTTCGGGCCGCGGCTGCGCAGGTGGCGGTCGCCGTGGAGACCGCCCGCCTGTACGAGGACGCCCGCCGCCACGCAGAGCAGCTGGAGCTCGGGGCAGACGTCAGCAAGGCCATCGCATCATCGATCGACCTGGAGCAGACCCTGCGCCTGGTCGCGTACAACCTGGTCCGCCTGGTGGACGCCTCCACTTGTCAGATCGCCCTATACGAGGAGGACGGCGAGGGCTGGTACGGCGCGGCGGCGTCAGACCAGGAGGAGCTCTGGCAGCGGCAGCGCGGCGAACGGCCGCAGCCGCCCTTCCTGTTCGAAGTCCTCGATCGAGGCGAGCCCCTGGTTGTCGAGGACGCGATCGCCAGCGACCTGGTCGGCTCGGAATATGCTCGGGCCTTCGGGATTCGCTCCCTGCTTGCTCTCCCGCTCGAAGCCGGCGGAGAGCCAATCGGCGCAGCGGTGCTGGGGCGTGCGCAGCTGCGCACGTTCACGGCTGAAGAGGTGTCGCGCACCCAGGGCCTGGCCCACCAGGCCGCGGTCGCGATCAAGAACGCGCGGCTGCACGCGCGGGTGGAGGAAGAGCAGCACATCCAGAAGGACTTCGTCCTCGTCGGCCTGGGCCAGTGGGGGCAGAAGGCCTATCCGCACCTTCAGACGCTCAAGCAGTTCTTCAACTTCCGGCTCCACGTCGTCGAACGCGAGTCCGACGGCGCCCGCCAGAGGCTTGCGGGCCGCGAGGCGGAGGTGCGCGCAAACGGTGACGCCTTCTACTGGGACAGCCCTGAGTCGCCCGCGCGCGATCAGCTCGAGCGCGAGCTGGAGCCCAGCTGCTACGTCATCACGTACATCGCGACGCCGGCCGCCACCCACCTGTCGACGCTTGGCCGCTACTACGACCTGAGCGACGTCGTCCTGATCGAGAAGCCGCTGGGTTCGACCCCTGACGAGTACCGGCAGTTCCTCGACCAGGCCCCGGGCGGCGTGGAGCTGGTGGCGGCCGACCACTACTACTTCAAGCTCGAAGTGCGCCTGCTCCAGCTCCTCCTGACCGAAGAGCGCACGCTGCGTGACTTCATGGACAGCGTCCGCGAGATCCGGATTGAGATCCTGGAGGCCCAGCCGCTTACGGGCGCGGCCGCGGAGATCGGTGTGATCGCCGACCTGGTCCCGCACGCCTTCGCGATAATCTCGCTCCTGACCCCCATCGACCGCATCCGGCTAGATGCGGAGGCACCACTGGTGCTGGGCCGTCACGAGCCGGCGGAGGGCCGGCGCGAGACCTACGCCCGGCTGAACGCGACCTTCACCCACCAGGGCAACCCGGTGCGCTTCATGATCGACGTGGGCAAGGGGGTGGAGGACGCAAAGTGGATCAAGCTCAGCGGCGAGCGCCGGCTGAGCGGCCGCAGCCCCTTCTACAAATTCGACTTCGCCAAGGGTGAGGCCATCGACGGCACGCAGTCGACGGTGCGGGCCGCGGTCCGCAAGATCAGGGAACCCGGCGTCCCCGACACCGCCCACCTGACGATGCTCAGGCACGTGATCGAGAAGCGGCGCCCGGCCGTCGGCATCCTCTCCATCAGGGAGGCCATCCGCGCCAACCAGCGAATCCTCGAGCTCGAGTCCATGGCCGACGAGCTGCTGGCCAGCGGACGGTTTACGAAGTACGCGGTGGGCAGCCGGCCGGAGTTCGCGGGCGGGCGGGAGAGAGCGCCGGAGCCCCCACCTCAGGTGGAGTCCTCACCCCAAGAAGTGACGTAGTTTGCCGCGCTCCCTGGTGCTCGGCAACGGCAACCTCCTCGTCAGCTTCGACGACACGTACTCCATTCGCGACCTCTTCTATCCGCAGGTCGGCGCCTACAACCAGACCCGAGGCAATCGGTGCCGCACAGGGCTCTGGGTCGACGGCACGTTCGTCTGGCTGGACGGGGACGGCTGGGAGCGAGAGCTGGGGTACGAGCCCAACACGCTGGTGGCACGGGTGGTCATGCGCCGGTCGGGGTGGCAGGTCACCTGCACCGACTACGTAGACATGGGCCGCAACTTTCTCGTACGCAACCTGTACCTGTCCACCGAGCGGGGCTATGACAGCGCCCGCGCGTTCTTTCACTACGACTGGTTCGTCGACGAGTCGGAGATCGGCAACACGGTCTTCTATGAGCCCCGCTACCGGGCCGTGATCGCGTATAAGGGCGAGCGTTACTTCCTCGTCGGTGGCGATGCGGGCGAGCTGGGCATCAGCTCGTGGGCCTGCGGCAAGAAAGGCGGCAACGCCAGCGGCACCTGGGTGGACGCCGAGGACGGGAGCCTTGGGCGCAACCCCATCGAACAGGGCTCCGTCGACTGCACCGTGCAGCTGAACCTACCCTCGGCGGGACCGGCCGAGACGAGGTCGGTGACCCACTGGGTCTGCTGCGGCGCCAGATACGAAGAGGTCACCCGCTTCGGCCAGGACCTGATAGTGCAGCGCGGCGAGGATCTGTACAGGGACAGAACTCGCAACTACTGGAGGGTGTGGGTCGAAAAGGACGACCGCCCTATCGAGGACGTGCTGGGCGTGCCGGCGGCCGAGCTCTACAGGAGGAGCGTGCTGACCGCCCGGCTGCACTGCGACAACCGTGGGGCCGTCATCGCCGCCGGCGACTATGACATCACCGACTTCGCACGTGACACCTACGCCTACGTCTGGCCCCGCGACGGCGCGCTCGTCGTCAACGCACTCGACCGCTCCGGCCACGAAGACATCACGCGCCGGTTCTTCCAGTTCTGTGAACGCGCGCTGGCGCCGGGGGGCATGTTCCTCCACAAGTACACACCCCAGGGCTGGGCAGGGAGTTCCTGGCATCCCTGGATGGACTCCAGCGGCAGCCGTGTTCTGCCCATCCAGGAGGACGAGACGGGCCTTGTCCTGTGGTCTCTCTGGGAGCACTACCGCTTGCACCGGAACCTCGACTTCGTCATGAACCTGTACTCGACCCTCGTCGTCCCCGCCGGCCGCTTCCTGGCCGGCTACGTGGACGAGCAGAACGGGCTGCCGCTGCCTTCCTGGGACCTGTGGGAGGAACGCTGGGGCGTGCACGCGTTCACAGTGGGCGCGGTCTGGGGCGGGCTGCGTGCGGCAGAGAGCTTCGCCGAGATGTTCGGCGACGCCGCCTTCAAGCGCGAGCTGCAAAGCGCGCGCGACCGCCTGCGAGCTGCCACCGACCGTGACCTCTACCGCCCTGAGCTGGGCCGCTTCGCCCGCCGCCTGCACGTTGCCGACGGCGGATCGGTCAATCCCGACACCGTTGTGGACAGCGCACTCCACGGACTGTGGCGATTCGGGATGTATCGGGCGGACGACGATCGAGTGGTGGCCACGATGCATGCGGTGCGCGACGGGCTCGCCAACCGCGGTGCTGCGGGCGGGCAGGCCCGCTATGAAGACGACTACTACTTCCAGGCCGAGCGAGATCTGGAGGTGGCCGCCGGCAATCCCTGGTTCGTGAGCACTCTCTGGCTCGCTCAGTGGCAGATCGCCCAGGCACGGACGTCGGCCGATCTGAAGCCGGCGCGCGAGATCATCGAGTGGACCGTGCGTCACCAGCTGCCGGGGGGTCTACTGGCGGAGCAGGTGCATCCGCATACCGGTGCACCGCTCTCGGTCTCCCCGCTGACCTGGAGCCACGCCGAGTTCGTCGTGACCGTGGACGACTACCTGCGCCAGGCCTGGTCAATGCGCCGGGTGCGCTGACGGCGGCTCGTGCGCCTGGCGGTTCGCCGCCCGCCGTTCGGTCCGAATCATGCCGTTCAAGACCACGAGCAGGATCAGGTCGATCGCGAGGCCAGCGATGGCGCCGAACTGCTGCAGGTAGAACGTGAATACCTGCGAAACCAGCAGATTGACCATGACCGCTCGCTCGAGCCATCGATAGGCGCCTCTCCTCGACCGGCGCAGCCTCGCCGCGCCGATGGCGATCATGACGAGGCTCAAGAGGTCTGCGGCCGCGGCTCCTGCCCGAGCGACGGCCGCGTGGCCGGTCAGCGATGCCGACCACCACGCGGTCACCAGCAGGGTCAGCGAGGTGGCGACGAACAGGGCGTAGACGACGAAGAGCAGGACCACGGCCTGGTGGAGGCGCCGCGAGCGGACCAGCTCGAGGTAGAACCCCGCTGCGCGCCGCTGCAGCCGGCGAAGTGAACCGGGGAGAAGTGGCGGTTCCGAGATCCCTATCTCGAGCGTCTGTCGGAGTGCGCCGACCAGCGGGTCGCCGGATTCGTGCCGGCTCAGCGAGGCGAGCACCTGGGCGCTGTGAGCGGGCCGGCGGTGATGCAGGTGGATCTCCCTCGCCAGCTCGAAGGCGTTGGCCAGCAGCTCCCGGTCGGTGAAAGGCCTTCGCGCCTCGAGCGCGCGTGCAAGCAGCGACAGGAGGACGAAGACGGCGTAGATCAGCGCCACAGCCGGGCGGAAGAAGTAGTCGTTGTCGCTGGTCACGAACTTGCCGATCTCGTCGATGAAGGTGCCGAAGCCGATCCCGCTCACCATCGCAGCCGTGAACTGCACGGCGCGACCGACAAACCCGAACAGCAAAAGAAGGCTCAGCAGCATGAGCAGCCCGCCCCACAGCATGTGTGCGATGTGCAGCCCGCCGCCTCCCAACTGCGGAAAGCCCGAGAGCGCCAGAGCCGCGCGGATCACGAGCACAGAGGCCACCGCCGAGACCAGGAACGTCTCGTAGAGGGGGACCAGCGCTACACTCCGGAGAAGCCTCCTGGGAGGGCGCACTTCAGGCTGCGCGCCCGGGGTCGGCCCGATCCGAAGCCGTCGGTTTGCCTGCCACGGTACCGCGTAGTATCACGCTCACCAGTGTCCGCACAGGTCGCCACTTGTTATCGACATCCCGATCGTGAGACCGGCGTCCGCTGCCAGCGCTGTGAACGCCCGGTTTGTCCCGCGTGCATGGTCCCGGCGCCGGTGGGGGTCCAGTGCGTCGATTGCGTTCGTCGCTCTCAACCTCGCGCCACAGCGCGGTCGATGCGCAGCCTGGGCCGCTCGGCCAGCGTCACCTCAGTGCTCATCGCTGTCAACGTGATCATCTGGCTTGTCGGTGTGGTTCTCGTCCCCGGGGTCGGCCTCATCAGCGGCAGCCCGCTGGCGGGGATCGCCGGGCTCTCGGCGCGAGCCGTGGCGGCTGGGGAGTGGTGGCGGGCGATCACAGCCGGCTTCCTGCACAGCGGGCTGCTTCACCTGGGCTTCAACATGGTCGTCCTGTACATGCTGGGGCCGCCGCTGGAAGGCGCGCTGGGGCGCATCCGGTTCACGCTTCTGTACTTCACGGCACTGATCACGTCCTCGCTCGGGGCACTGCTGCTTACCCCCAACGCACTCACCGTCGGGGCCTCGGGCGCAATCTTCGGGCTCATGGGTGCGGTCGTGGTCGGGCAGCGGGCGGCCGGGATCGACCCTCGTCGGAGCGGCATCTTGACTTGGATTGTCATCAATCTCGTCTTCACGGTAGTGGTGCCAGGGGTGTCGATCGGTGGCCACCTCGGCGGCCTCGCGGGCGGCCTGATCGCCGGCAGCCTGCTCTTCAGGCGAAGCCTCCACCCAGCCGCCGCTATCAGTGGCTGTGTCACCCTGGCGGCCGTCTGCTTCGTGGCGCTGCTGCAGGTCGCCGGCCACCCGCTGCGCGTCTGAGCTCCCGGAACCGCCCCATCCAGGGGTGTTAACTTGGCTGGGATGGGACACCCGGGAGGAGGCTATCTGCGCTTTCCAACCTTGCACGACGACTCCGTCGTCTTCGCTAGCGAGGACGACCTGTGGCTGGTCGGCGCCGGCGGAGGACGCGCCTATCGCCTGACCGCCGGGGTGGGCGAGGCCAGCCACCCCCGGTTCTCACCCGACGGGTCGCAAATCGCCTTCGTGAGCGAAGAAGAGGGCCCGCCCGACGTCTACCTGATGGCTTCCAGCGGCGGCCCGGCTCGCCGGCTGACCTTCCAGGGCTCGCCCTGCCGCGTCAGCGGCTGGCGTCCAGACGGATCTCGGATCGTCTATGCGACAGCTGCCGGCAGGCCCTTCGAGACCGACTTCTGGCTCAACGAGGTGAGCCCCAACGGTGGACTGCCGAGCGAGATCCCTGTTGGGCCCGCGATCGCGATCGCTCAGGGACCGGGAGGCGCGGTCGCCCTCGCTCGAGGCAGCCTCCGCGACCCCTCCCACTGGAAGAGGTACCGCGGAGGTCGCGCCGGAACCCTCTGGATCGATCCGGACGGCAGCGGCACCTTCAGCCCTCTCATCCGCCTCGACGGGAACCTGTCCAGTCCGTGCTGGGTCGGGGGAAGGGTGTACTTCCTCTCCGACCACGAGGGCTTCGGCAATGTCTACTCCTGCACACCGGACGGGGACGACCTGAGGCGGCACACCGACCATGAGGACTTCTACGCGCGCAACCTGGAAGGGGACGGCCGGCGTTTCGTCTATCACGCCGGCGGGGACCTCTTCCTGCTCGACCCGGAGGACGACCAGCCGCGGAGGCTGCCGGTCGAGCTGCCCAGCTCGCGGACTCAGCGGAACCGCCGCTTCGTGGCTGCCGACAGCTACCTGGACAGCGCCACGCTGGGCCCCGACGGCACCGGCCTCGCCATCACCACGCGCGGAAAGGCCTTCAGCTTTGCCAACTGGGAGGGAGCTGTGGCCCAGCACGGGGAGCCGGACGGCGTGCGTTACCGTTTGCTCACCTGGCTCAACGACGGAGAGCGCCTGGTGGCCGTGGCCAGCGATTCCGGGATGGCCGAGCTGATGACCGTTCTGCGCGCGGACGGGTCGGCGCCGGCGCAGCTGCTGACCGACCTCGACCTGGGCAGGGCCATCGAGCTGGAGGTGTCGCCTACCGCCGAGGTCGTCGCCCTCGCCAATCACAGGAATGAGCTGCTGCTCGTCGACTTCGGTGGGGCGTCCCCATCGCTCCGTGTCCTGGACCGCAGCGAATTCGGCGAGCTTGAGGGCATCGCCTGGTCGCCCGATGGCCGCTGGCTCGCCTACGGCTTCCCGGACTCCCCACAGACGAGCGTGATCAAGGTCTGCAACACACATTCGGGGGAGACGGCGGAGGTCACCAGCCGGGTGCTGAGCGACCGAATGCCTACGTTCGATCCGGAGGGCCGGTACCTGTTCTTCATCGGGATGCGCGACTTCGATCCAGTCTTCGACCACATTCAGTTCGACCTCGGATTCCCTCGTGCCGCACGGCCCTTCGCCATCCCGCTCCGTAAAGACGTGCCGGATCCCTTCGTACCTGTCCCCAAGCCACCCGCCAGCAAGGAGGCCGCCGCGCTCAAGAAGGCTGAGTCCGAGGAAGAGCCGGAGGCGCATCCCCGCGTCGAGATCGACCTCGACGGGATCGCCGACCGCGTGGTCGGCTTTCCTGTCGGCGTGGGCAGATATGGCCGAGTGCGGGCGATCAAGGGCAAGGTCCTCTATTCCTGGCACCCGCCCGAAGGACGTCGGGGCCGTGGGCCCTTTGCTCGCCCCAGCTCGAACGGATCGCTCGAGTGCTACGACCTCGAGACGCAAAAAGAAGAGAAGCTTGCCGAGCGGCTGTCCGACTTCGAGGTGGGCCGGGATGGCAAGGCGCTGCTGTACCGTTCAGGCGATCGGCTCCGCGTGCTCAAAGCCGGTGAGAAGGCACCCGAGTCGCGCGGCAACGGCGAGGGGCCGAGCAGGGAGACCGGATGGATCGACCTCGACCGCGTCAAGGTCTCGGTCGCCCCCGAGGCCGAGTGGCGGCAGATGTTCCAGGAGGCATGGCGGCTGCAGCGGGAGCACTTCTGGGTTGAGGACCTCTCAGGCGTCGACTGGGATCGCGTTCTCGGTCGCTACCTGCCGCTGGTGGACCGGATTACCACCCGCTCGGAATTTTCCGACCTGCTATGGGAGCTCCAGGGTGAACTCGGCACTTCACACGCCTACGAGCGGGGCGGTGAATACCGCTGGGGGCCGCACTACGAGCAGGGCTTCCTCGGGGCCGACTGGACGTTCGACTCTGCGGCGGGCGGCTACCGGGTCGCGCGCCTGGTCCACGGCGACCCCTGGGATCCCGACGCGCGCTCGCCACTGCTCGGCCCCGGCCTCGACGTTCGCCCTGGGGACCTGCTCCTGGCGATCAATGGGCAGCGGCTGGGGGCCGAGGTCTCGCCGGGTCAGCGCCTGGTGAACCAGGCCGGCAACGAGGTCGTGCTCACCCTGCGCCGCGACGGCGAGGAGCAACCGCGGACCGCAACCGTCAAGGCGGTTGGCGACGAGACCCCCGCCCGCTACCGTGAGTGGGTCGAGAGCAAGCGCCGCTTCGTCCACGAGGCCAGTGGTGGCCGCGTGGGCTACATCCACGTTCCGGACATGATGCCGCCGGGGTATGC
>Ga0126378_10004526_pt1 | contig 10639 bp, 9 predicted proteins | sample PanSoiMetPlot_23_FD_92587 | JGI IMG/M metagenome (GOLD analysis project Ga0126378, IMG submission 92587) | Tropical forest soil microbial communities from Panama - MetaG Plot_23 | ecosystem: Environmental > Terrestrial > Soil > Tropical forest > Bulk soil | place: Panama | collected 2016-02-17
CCCGCTCGGCACCGACTTCCTCGGCCGCGACCTGCTCGTCCGGATCATGTACGGCGCCCGGATCTCGCTTGAGGTCGGTATCTTCACGACAGCAGCCGCTGCGGTGCTCGGGACCAGCATCGGCCTGATCGCGGGATACTTCGGCGGCTGGGTGGACCAGGTACTGGCCAGGTTCATCGACGCCGCGCTCGCGTTCCCGCTGATCGTGCTCTCACTCGCGCTGGCCGCGGTGCTCCACCCCAGCCTGGCCATCGTGCTCGGCGTTATCACCTTCTTCTCCTGGGCCGGCATCTCGCGCGTCGTCCGCGGCCAGACCCTCTCGCTGAAAGAAAAGGAGTACATCGAGGCAGCCAGGTCCCTGGGCGCCGGCCCGTGGCGGATCATGTTCATCGACATCCTGCCGAATGTGCTCGGCCCTGTGCTGGTGCTGTCCACCCTCTTCATCCCTACCGCGGTGAGCTTTGCGGCGACGCTGTCCTACCTGGGAATCGGTGTGCGGCCGCCCGCCCCGAGCTGGGGCAACATCCTCGCCGAGGCGCAGGACCACATCACATCGTGGTGGTACGTGGTCTTCCCAGCGGCGGCGCTGCTGATCACCACGCTGGCGTTCAACCTGCTCGGCGACGGCATCCGGGACGCGATGGACCCGCGGACGGAGCGGCTCATGACCGGTAGCAAGCTCAGTCGTCGTCAGCGCCGGAGGCGACGGATGGCGCTGGCTGATGCGGCCACGAGCGAAGCGAGCTGACGTCATGGGTACCGTTCGTTTCCTCATCCGCCGGTTGATCAGCGGGATCATTGTTATCTGGGTCGTCGCTACCCTGACCTTCCTGCTCTTCTTCAAGGCCATTCCGCCGATCGACGTCGCGCGCATACTGGCCGGGAAGGCGGCCACGCCGGTGCAGCTGGCCGCGGTCGCCAGGACGCACGGGCTCGACCTGCCCTGGTACACACAATACGGGCGCTACCTCTGGCGCCTGCTGCATGGCGATCTCGGGTTCTCCTATTACTCCCAGGAACCCGTCACGACCATCATCAAGCAGGGCCTGCCGGCGACCACCTCACTGGTCATAGGCGGCGTGCTCCTCTGGCTCATCGCCGGCCTCAGCGTCGGGATTCTCAGTGCGACCAGGCCGCGGACGCTGTTCGACCGGACCGCCACCATGGGCGTTCTGGCCGGCGTTTCCGCGCCAACGTTCGTACTCGGCCAGCTGCTGATACTCATAGTCTTCGTGCCGCTGAGCCAGCACGGCTTCACCTGGATCACAACCGGCTATAACCCCCTATCCCAAGGACTGTCGGCCTGGGTAGGCGCATTGCTGCTGCCGTGGATCACGCTTGCGATCGTGCAGGCCGCTGTCTACACCAGGCTCTCGCGGGGTTCGCTCCTCGATACGCTCGGCGAGGACTTCATCAGGACCGCGCGAGCCAAGGGCCTGTCCGAGCGACGGGTTCTGTACCGGCATGCCATCCGGGCCGCCATGACGCCCGTAGTCTCGCAGCTCGGCGTCGACGTCGGCACCTTGCTGGGCGGAGTCGTAGTCGTGGAGCAGGTGTTCGGCATGCAGGGCATCGGCCAGCAGACTGTCCAGGCGATAACCCAGGGCGACGGCCAGCTGGTCCTGGGTTTCGTCATTATCGCGACGATATTCGTGGTCTTCGCGAACCTCGTCGTTGACATGTTGTACGCCGCAATGGACCCGCGCGTCAGGATTACCTGAGCGAGGAATAGCTGGCAGATTGCAGCGCGGCCGCCGCGGCGTCGGCGAGCCGCTGCCGGAGCTTGGCCTGGCCAGGGCGATCGGTGCGCAGCTCAACGAGGCTGATGCCGGAGCCTCTGCCCGATGTCGTGCGCAACATTTCCGGCAGCTCGGCTGCTGCGTCGATCCGCCGGTAGGGCAGGCTCGCCGCAGCGGCCAGTTCGGCCATCCGGGTTCCGTGCGGTGTGCCGAATACGCGCTCGAACGGGCCGGGGAACGCGGCCTGCTCGAGCATCGAGAAGATGCCACCGCCATCGTTGTTCACCACGATCAGGCACAGGTCAGGCCGCGGCTCGCCCGGACCGATCACCAGGCCGGGCGCATCGTGCAGCAGAGCCAGGTCACCCAGCAGGGCGACCGCCTGGCCGCCGCCGCCAGCCTGGTGCGCCAGAGCCGCGCCGACCGCCGCCGAGACAAGGCCGTCAATCCCGCTCGCTCCCCTGCTAGCCAGGATCCGCAAGCCTGAGCGCGGTGCCATCCGCTGGTCCAGATCCCTGATCGGAAGGCTGGATGCCGCCCACAGCAGCGCGCCGTCGGGCAGCGCCGCGGCCAGATCCCTGGCCAGCTTCGGCTCGCTCAGCCAGTCATCGGCATCGAGGATCGCGTCCACGGCGGCACCCGCCGCCCGGTCCGCGTCCAGCCAGTCAGAAAGCCAGGCCGACCGCGCGGCGGCCCGACGAGGGGCGGCGGAGCCGGGGCTGCCGACCAGCCGGACACCAGTCACCACGTCGGTCGCGCTCCTGGCCGGATCGGCCCAACGGCCAGGACCCTGAGCGATGATCACGTGCCTGCCGCCGTCGCGCACCGCTCGCAGCAGGCCGAGCTGGCCGCGGGACAATCCTGGCCTGCCAGCGGAAACGACCAGGTCAGGCCGGTGTGCCGCGAGGAACCCGGGATCGGCTAGCAGGTACTGATAGGCGCCAAGCGCGAAGGGGCCGCTCCGGGCGTTCGACGACGGCTCGGCCAGGACCGGCCAGCCCGCCTTCTCGGCCAGATCCAGCAGCGGAGCCTGGTCGTAGTCACCGTCTCCGCACACGACCAGCCCGCGCTCGCTGCCTGGCAGGTCAGCGATCGCCGTGAACCTGGTCCATGGCTTGCCGCCTGCCTGTGACCAGCGCTCCCCCGCTACCAGGGACGACGCGTCAGGTACCAGCGGCTCGCGCAAGGCGAGGTTCATGTGCACGGGCCCGGGAGTCCCCCCCGCCGCTCCCGACGCCAGACCCCACGCGCGGCACGTCGCGCTGCGCCAGTATCCGGCCTGCCCGGCGCGGTCTTCGGGAACGCCGAGCTCGCAGAACCAGCGCACCGCGGGACCGTACAGCCGCAGCTGGTCAATCGTCTGGTTGGCGCCGGTGCCACGCAGTTCCGGCGGCCGGTCGGCGGTCAGCACCAGGAGCGGAACCGCCGATTCATCCGCCTCGATGACCGCAGCGTGAAAGTGCGCGGCCGCGGTGCCCGATGTGCAAACGACGGCGGCGGGCACCCGGCTTGCCTTGGCCAGGCCCAGTGCACAGAACGCCGCGCTTCGCTCGTCGATCCGGACGTTCATCCGCAGGTCGCCGGCCTCGGCCCGGCGATGAAACTCGATCGCCAGCGGCGCGCTCCGAGATCCGGGCGCCAGCACGACCTCGCTGAGCCCGCACCTGATCAGCTCGTCGACCAGCGTGGCAGCGAGCTCAGTTGACGGGTTCACATCTGGTCCAGGTTGCGTGGCCGGCTCACCCGAGGTACTCCGCGGCGGCTAGCACCCGCTCACGCCAGGGTGCGGGATCACATTCCCAGGAAGGATCTTGTTCAGGCGAAACGTCGACTGCCCTGAGCGGCAGCATTCCGGCCTCGGGCAGCATCGGCCTGGCCGAGACGTCCCCGGTCAGCAGCTGCATAGTCCCGAGCCCGCAGTCATAGTCGAGCTCAGGCAGCGCGGCCGCCAGCGCGACGCCTGCGGCCAGTCCGACCGACGACTCCACCGCGCTCGAGACGACCACCGGCAGCCCGCACTCGGCGGCCACTTGCAGCGCCGGGCGCACCCCGCCGAGGGGCGCCACCTTGAGCACCACGATGTCGGCGGCCCCGGCAGCCCGCACCGCCAGCGGGTCCGATGCCTTGCGGATCGACTCGTCGGCCGCGAGCGGCACGTCCACGAGCCGGCGCAGCCTGGCCAGCTCGCCCAGGGTGGCACACGGCTGCTCGACGTACTCCAAGCAGTACCGGCCGAGCCGACCGAGCATGCTGGCCGCCTGCCTGACGTCCCAGCCGCCGTTGGCGTCCACCCTGATCCGCCCGGCGGACCCGAGCGCGTCCCGCACGGCCGCGACCCGCTCGATGTCGTCGCGCTCCCCCTGGCCTGGCTCGGCGACCTTGACCTTCGCCGTCCGGCAGCCAGATCGGGCGGCGATCTCGAACGCGGCCTGAGGCGCGACGGCCGGAACCGTGGTGTTCACCCCTACCGTGGTTCTGACCGGCGCGGGCCAGCCGATCATGGCCGATTCGATCGCGCTGGCAAGCCACCGGGAACTCTCAACGGGACCGTACTCTTCGAACGGCGAGAACTCGCCCCACCCAGCGGGCCCGTGCAGCAGCGCGCCGGCCCGTACCGTAATTCCGCGGAATCTTGTCCGCAGCGGGATCGCGTAGGCCCGCAACGTCGCGAGCAGCCCAGCCAGGAGCTCACGCTGCCGGACCTGCGTCACGGCCGGCCGCAGAGCCGGGAGTCGATCAATTGTCCCCCTCGCTTCGGGTGCAAGAATCCGCCGATTAACCTTACGTCCGTGACTTCCCGGCCGCTGCACGCGGTCTTGCTACCCCCCGCCCAGGGCGGGGCGCGGCTGCTCGAGGCGCTTGCGACGGCGCTCGACGGAAGCGGACCCGCGATCCTTCCGCTCGATCCTTCCTTGCCACGCGCCAGGCTCGCCGAGCTGATCACCGCATTCGCTCCAGCCACGATCGAGACAACCGAGGGCGGACAACGGACCGCACGCGCTAGTCGTGGCAGGAACGGCCGCACCATCACAGGCGCGCATCCGGTGGCCGACGATGTCGCGGTTGTCCTGGCTACCTCGGGATCAACCGGGACACCCAAAGGCGCCGAGCTGACTGCGGCCGCATTGATCGCTTCCGCCCGCGCTTCGCTGGCCAAGCTCGGCGCCGCGCCGGGCGAGCGCTGGCTGTGCTGTCTTCCGACGCACCACATCTCGGGGCTCGGTGTCCTTGTCCGCTCGCTGCTCGCCGGGTCCATGCCAGTGATCGTGGACCGGGTCGACGCCGGCCTCGTCGCACGTGATTCGGGGTACGCGAAGCGATGCAGCTTCGTCTCGCTAGTGCCGACGCAGCTGCGCAGGCTGCTCGACGCTGGCGCACCGCTCGCGGCGTTCCGCGGCATCCTGCTCGGTGGCGCGGCGATACCGCGCGGGATGCTCGACGAGGCATCCGCCGTCGGCGCGCGCGTGATCACGACCTACGGAATGACCGAGACGTCTGGCGGCTGCGTCTACGACGGATTGCCGCTCGACGGTGTTCGGGTGGCGACCGACGCCGACGGCAGGATCAGGATTCGCGGTCCGGTACTGTTCTCGGGATACCGGCTGGCGCCCGGTCTCACCGGCGCCGCGCTCCAGGACGGATGGTTCACGACATCCGATCTCGGCGAGCTAGCGCCAGATGGCCGTCTCGTGATACGCGGCCGGGCCGACGACGTCATAACCTCCGGTGGTGAGAAGGTCGTGGCTGCCGAGGTCGAACAGGTTCTGCGCGCATCCCCCTCGGTACGGGAGGCCGTCGTTGTCGGAACTCCCGATCCCGACTGGGGTGAGCAGGTGACAGCCGTAATCATCGCCGTGAACGCGGACCATCCCCCGCGCCTGGACGAAATCAGGGACTATGTCGCCGATCGCCTGCCTCGCTACGCCGCGCCGCGGGCGATGCTCGTAGTCGACGAGCTGCCGATGCTCGCATCAGGCAAACCGGACAGACAGCGAATCGAGGACATTGCTATCGAGCGGGCACGTTTGACCGCCGAGAAGCCGAATGCGGCCGAGGGCATCTGGGATATTCCGGCACGCTAACGCCGCGCGGGAAACAAAAAGACCCGTCGCGCGTTATACGTAGCGCCCGCATTGCACAATACCAAGCGCGGTGCCGCTTGGGTACTGGTGAAAGCGGACACTGAGCTTGCGTTGGGAACACTGAGGTTGCGTCAGGCTACGCACATGAACGGAGGTGTCTGATGCCGAGGACCGTACGCGCGCTCGCTGAGCGGCGCGACGACGAAGCGGGCGCGCGCCACGTCGACGAGCTTGTCCGGCGCGGACGCCGCCAGGGCTACCTGATGCTTCCGGAGCTGCGGAACGCATTCGAGCAGGCGAGCGTTACTCCTGCAGAGGCTCGCTCGATCCTGCGTGAATTGTCTGATGAAGGCGTCCAGCTCGGCAACGAAGCGAGTGACTCTTCCCCCGCAGCGCCGGCTACCGCGGTCGGCGCTGCCAACGACCGAAATTCTGAAGTGGAGCACGCCGAAGTGACTCAAGCCATGCCGGACCTCGCCGAGCTAGACCTCAGCGGCCCGGATCTTGTCGTGGCGGAATTGGACGACACCGATCTGCTCGAGGACCTCGACGAGGCCGTGGCGGACAGCGGTGATCGCCAAGCCAGCGGGTCGCGCGGCCGCAAGGACCGGCGCGGTGCGGCCGCGGCGGAGCTGACTGCCGTCGCCGATGACGACGGGGCGGGCGAAGCCGACCTCGACGACCAGACTTCGGTCATGGGCGACTCGGTGCACACCTATCTGAAGTCGATCGGCCGCACCAGCCTGCTCACCGCAGAGCAGGAAGTCGACCTCGCCAAGCGGATCGAGGCCGGCCTGTACGCCGAGCACAAGCTGGAAGCCGAGCCTGACCTGACCGATCAGCTCAGGGCGGATCTGGAGGCTGTGGCGGAGGACGGCCGCAGGGCCAAGTCCCACATGCTGGAGGCGAACCTGCGGCTGGTTGTCTCGGTCGCAAAGAAGTACAGCGACCGCGGTCTGTCGCTGCTCGACGTCGTCCAGGAGGGGAACCTGGGCCTGATCAGGGCGGTCGAGAAGTTCGACTACACCAAGGGCTACAAGTTCTCCACCTACGCCATGTGGTGGATCAGGCAGGCAATCCAGCGCGGCTTCGCCGATTCTGCGAGGACGATCAGGCTCCCGGTGCACGTGCTTGAGATGCTGAGCAAGCTCAGCAGGGTCGAGCGCGACATGCATCAGCGGCTCGGCCGCGAGCCGACGCCCGAGGAACTGGCCACGGAGCTTGACCGCACGCCGGACCAGATCGAGGAGCTGCTACGCACCAGCAGGCAGCCGATCAGCCTGGACTCGACGATCGGCGAGGATGGCGAGACCAGCATCGGCGACCTGATCGAGGACGTCGACGCGCCTGAGGCTTCCGAGCTTGTCGACCGGCAGCTGATGGCGGACCAGCTGCGGCACGCGCTTAACGCGCTGACGCCGCGCGAGGCGACGATTATGGCCATGCGGTTCGGGCTGTACGACGGGAACCCGCACACGCTGGACGAGATCGGCAAGGCACTCGGCCTGACCAGAGAGCGGATCAGGCAGCTGGAGAAGCAGTCGCTGTCCAAGCTCCGGCACCCGAGCCGCGCGCAGCCGCTGCTCGAGTACGCCGTCTGACCAGGCGCCGAGCGGAGCCGCACAGAGCTGAGCCGGGCCCGACCTCCCGCCGGGCCCGGCTCTTTCCATGCCAGGACGCGGGCTAGCTCACCGACCACACGGCCTTGACCTCGGCCGCCACCGATGCGGCCTGAGCGTACCCGGCGCGAGCCGCGGGCGGCCGGCGCGTTGGATCAAGCACATTCCTGCCGATCGCTCGCAACGCCGGTTTATCAGGTTTGACCACTATGACCCTAGCGCCCGATTGGGCCAGCTTGGCGGCCTGACTGGCGGGGCTGGCGATCGCGCCAAAACCTGCGGCAAGCGGAGCGATGACGACGACGCTGCCGCATCCGGTTGCTAGGTCGGCGTTGGCAGCCGAGCGAATGCCCCCGTCGATGTAACGGCGTCCGTTGATTGTGACCGGCGGCCAGATGCCCGGCACCGCGCAGCTCGCTCCCACGGCATCCAGCAGCCGAACGCCACTGGCAGCGTCGAAGATCACCAGGTCACCGGTCAGCGCATCCACAGCGGTGATCTGCAACCGCCCGGCCGGCCACTCGAAGGCCGGCAGCCTGGACTCGATCACCTTGCGCCTAGATTGCTCAGACTCGGTCTTGGTTTTGAGCGCCAGCGCCCCGACGCGCATCCGCGCGACTTCCGGCTTTCTGGACAAGACCATGGCCCTGATGTATTTGGCTAGCACGCTGAGGCCCATCTTCGCGTAGATCTCGTTGGCCTCATGCGGCCGCGTCTGCACCGCAAGCAGGTCGGCGAGGCTCACCCCCGAGCGAACGTCCACACCGACGACGGAGCCGGCCGAGGTGCCGACGACTAGATCAGCGTCGGTGAGGTCGACACCCTGGTCGGCTAGCCCGGCAAGAATCCCGATCTCCCAGGCGATCCCGGTGACCCCACCGCTTCCTAGCACAAGAGCCCTCTCCACCGCCACCCCTCCGGTCGCAAGATAACTGCGCCGATCTTTGCATCATCCCGGACATAGTCTCAACGCATGACCAAACCCGATCAGCCAGCCGCCTCACGGGGCTCTGTGGGGTCGTCCCCCCGGGCCAGCACAGCGGGGGGTTCCGGGGGGTCGAACCGCCGGGCCAGCACAGCGGGGGGTTCCGGGGGGTCGAACCCCCGGGCCAGCACAGCGGGGGGTTCCGGGGGGTCGAACCCCCGGGCCAGCACAGCGGGGGGTTCCGGGGGGTCGTCCCCCCGGGCCAGCACCGCTCGAGGTACCTCCCGGCCGGTGCGCGACGGCATCCTGCTCGGCCTTGCCGTCGGAGTGTCCGGCCTCGCGTTCGGCGCTGCAGCCGTCAGCGCGGGCCTCAGCGTCTGGCAGACGTGCGCGCTCAGCCTCCTTGCCTATACCGGAGCCTCGCAGTTCGCGCTCGCCGGCACCATCGCGGCTGGCGGCAGCCTGCTGGCTGGCTCGGCGGGCGCCATCCTGCTGGGCGGCAGGAACGCCCTCTACAGCCTGCGCCTCACCGGGCTGCTCAAGGTCCGCGGACCAGCTCGTCTCCTGGCTGCCCAGGGTGTCACCGACGAGTCCACGGCGTTCGCGCTGGCCCAGCCGGACCGCGCGGCGGCTCGTGCGGGGTTCAGGGCCGTCTTCGCCAGCTTGTACCTGACCTGGAACGTCGCGACGCTGGCTGGCGCGATCGGGGCCGGTCGGATCGGTTCACCTCAGTCGTTCGGTCTCGATGTCGTCGGGCCGGCCGCCTTTCTCGCGCTGATCTGGCCCAGGCTCGCTGCTGGCCGCGCCGAACGCGCCGCAGCCGCCGGCGGGGCCGCCATCGCGATCGCCGCGACGCCGTTCCTGCCGCCAGGAGCGCCGATCATCCTGGCGGCCTTCGCGGCATTGGTAGTGACTCTCGCTAGCCCGCCGCCCGCGCCGGGGACTTCAGCCGGGTCTGCCGGCGACGGGCGCGCGGCATCGTGAGCGGCGCGTGGTTCGCCGTGCTGGCCACCGCTGCGGGCTGCTACGGGCTGAAGCTTGCCGGCCTGACGATTCCCGAGCGCCTGCTCGGCAATCGCTGGTTGCGGCGTTTCGCCGAACTCGTACCGGTCGCGTTGCTAGCCGCCCTGGTCGCAGTCCAGGCCGGAGCCAAGGGATCCATGTTGGTCTTCGACCCGGCCAGGCTGGCCGGCCTCGCGGCAGGCGTAGTAGCCCTGATGCTCAGAGCCCCGTTCCTGATAGTCATCATCGCCGCGGCCGGGACTGCGGCGGTGCTCCGGCTGGCTGGGATCGGCTAGTGGCTACGGCGGTTCGCCCGCTGGGTGGCGATGGTCGGCTCGCGGCTAACCGAGTTCGGCAACGGCCTCGAGCAGCCTGGTCACGTCCGGCTCGTCGTTGTAGTGCACAAGGCCGGCGCGCACTGCACTTCCGGACTCCCGGATACCGAGTGCGCCCGTCACCTCCCACGCGTAGTTGTGGCCGTCCCAGACGTTCACCTTGCGGCTGGCCATGTGCTCGGCTACGTGCCGCGGGCTGTGGCCGGCCACGGTGAAGAAGGCGGTCGCCGTCCGTCGCGCCGCCTTGCCATACATCGTGACGTGCCCCATTGATTCAAGGCCGCCGAGAAGGACGGTGAAGAGGCGCTGCTCGTGAGCCTCGGCCGCTGCCATCGAGGCAAGCAATCGCTCCCGGCGAGTGCCAGAGGCCGCGTCATCGAGCGCGGCCAGGTGGTCGACGGCTGCCACTACGCCAGCCAGATCTGCGAACGGCAGCGTGCCGAGTTCGAACCTGTCGGGCAAGTAATCGGGCGAGGGAACGAGTTTGTCCGGGTAAAGCGTGTCGAGCAGGTCCGGACTGGCGATCACCGCGCCGATGTGCGGCCCTGACCACTTGTACGCGCTGGTCGCGTAGAAGTCGGCGCCAAGGGCCGCCATGTCCACCGGGCCGTGCGGGGTCGCGTGGACGCCGTCGACGTAGCTCATCGCTCCGGCTGCCCTGGCTATCGCTGTAATGGCCGCGACGTCAGGCCGTGAGCCGATGACATTGCTCGCCGCTGTGACCGCAACCAGCCTGGTCCGGTCTCCGATCAGGGCCGCGTACTGAGCCGCAGGCAGCTCACCGGTCGCCGGATCAATCTCAGCCCAGCGCACAACCGCTCCGGCCCGGCTCGCGGCCTGGACCCATGGCCTGATGTTCGCGTCGTGATCCAGCCGAGAGACCACTACCTCATCACCGGGTCGCCACGTGCTGGCCAGCGCAGCAGCCATTCGGTAG
>Ga0126378_10004528_pt1 | contig 10637 bp, 7 predicted proteins | sample PanSoiMetPlot_23_FD_92587 | JGI IMG/M metagenome (GOLD analysis project Ga0126378, IMG submission 92587) | Tropical forest soil microbial communities from Panama - MetaG Plot_23 | ecosystem: Environmental > Terrestrial > Soil > Tropical forest > Bulk soil | place: Panama | collected 2016-02-17
CCTATATACTTCATATGCGGCCTCCTTCGTCTCGAGCTCTTCGGTCATAAGCACATCGAGTTTACTCGAGACTGTTGGGGGCCGTTGTCGTCATCCAATCAAAACCCCGTTAAGCGGGCGCGCGCTTTCTTCAGCGCGCCCGTAGGGGTGAGGAATCTGCTCCGCCGCCGCTGGTGTTCGCCATACGGTTGTAAACTACGCGTCGCTGGCGGGAGCTGTTTAGGTCGTAGGGGAGACGTGCGCAATTGCTGATATTGAGCATTGACTTGCTGAATCAGCGGACCGGCTGTCTGTCCCCTGTTCTTGTAACCGTCTGAAAACATGGGGAATTTTTTTTTATCTCAAAAAGTATTTACAAATACCAATAAAGTCATTACACTATTGAATTGTTGATCTGGCCCGCTTTTCTCCGTCAAAGGAAAATGCGCGCCATCGCCCCCAGGGGCGAGCGGGAGCCGTTGTTCCGCAAGAGTTCGTTGACAAATGATTGATGTTTAAATTAAACACCTCGCCAAGGCTGGAGCTGCACGCGTGTATCAGCGTCTAGAAAAGTCGCTTGCGAATCGCGGACCCTCAGGCACAGGGCTGTCGGCAAGAACGATTCTCTCGCTAATTGCCAATTACCCCGCCGCAGCGGGCCAAATGCTGCTTTTGTAACCGCAGTTACCGCAGTGTTACCGCAACCAAACGCGTTACAAGCCGCTAAAAACGCGGCTTGTTACCGATGTTACCGAATCTCACCCGTTTTTGTTTTCGGTCGCCATTTAAATTGTACGGAGAACGTAAAGGCTCAAAAACACCCCCTACAATACCCCTAAAACCCCCATACAATACCCACCTTGCAACTGTCCGCCTAATTACCAATTAGCGATTGCTTCCCTAATGAAACCAATGCCTCGGTCCGCGATACTCCGACCGCTGGCTTGTCCATTAGGCAGCGCGTTTGGAAAAAGACAAAACTGAAGCCGTCCTGCAAGACGTCTAGTCGGCCGCCGCCGTTGTCTTCGCCAGGGACAGAGCCAGCAAAGTCAGTGTGCTCACTAGAAGCGGATACCAAACCTGCGCGACCCAGGGCACGGGAATGAGAAAGAGCGTGTCGATTGCGTTGGGCGATGTTGGCCAGCGCACAGTAGCCCACAGGCCTGCATAGTACGCGATGTCCCAAACCGCAAAAGCCCAAAGGAAGGCTGCCCAGCGCTCGCGGGTCCTGGGAGCTGCCAGCAAGGCGGTGCAGATCAGCATGAGCATGGTGGCTGCTTCCCGCACGATTTCGATGGTAAGCAGGCTCGGAGGAAATCGCGCGACTGATACCGCCTGCTGGTAGGTCGCGGATAATCGTCGAACTTCCGCCAGCGTGCCGTCAGTGTAACCTGGCAATAGACCGGCTGCGGCTCGCAGATAAACGACGACCGCCGCTTCGACGAAGCCGAACGCCACGGCGAACACCGTAATCAGCAGCTTCTTCCATAGAGTAAGCTCAAGACCCTTCCGTCGCCATATGAAGTACGCAGCAACCGGAACCATGATCAGCAGGTTGACCCACCACGGGTGAGCGAATGCTTGGAAGTTCCCCATAGCGTTAAGAATTCTAAATGCCGGATGCCAGCGACCCGCGCGACTATCGCCGCAGTGATGTCGATTTCGTTAGAAGAAATGGTGGCTGCTTACGTTGCTAAACAGCCACCATTTGCTTGATGTCATCCGAATTTGTGCACTGGAGCGGAGCAAAGGACCCTATATTGCGAACACTCAGCTTCGCGCCGAGGCTGCGAAGAATTTTGAAGCGCGATTTTCTTTGCCCTGTCTTTAGCAGCCCCTCTGGCCTCTCCTCGTGTTGGGTTTTGTTATTTTCCTTTATTCTGCATCTCTAACCGCGTTCCACCTGTCTTTCCAGTCCTCTGCTTCCACTGTTCCTCTGTGTTGGGGATCTTTTTTTGGTTGTGGCTCGGCTGCGCTACGGGTATTGCGGCCGACCTCCCTTCCATACGTTGGGATAGCGGGCGCACACGCCACCGATCGCATCTGTGATTCCCTGCGGATAGCACTTGCGCTCGGCGAAGATCCCGTAGGGATCAAAGAAGTAGAACTGGTTGTTGGTCGGATCGCGGTGGGTAAAGAAGATGTGCAGATGGACGTTGGTCTGGGCGTCGTTATGGAAGTTGCCGCCGGGGCCGGTGTCGCCGGCCCAGCCGAGCACGGTTCCGGCTGTCACCTGTTGGCCAACCTTAACTTCAACTGTCTGCGCGTTCGTTCCCCAATTCGCCTCCGTAGGTTTTCTGGCTGCGGGGTTCTGCGGACATCCGCTGGCGTTGAGATGGCCCTTGTAGGCAGCCTCCTGCGAAGAGAGATCGGAACGCGTATCCAGATACGGGATGGTCTGGCTCCAGGCATTGGCGCAGTCGTGCGCCGGTCCGTTGCGCATGTGCATGTAGATGGTCCGGAATGCGTCGTGCACCCCGCCAACATCGTGGCTGATGACCACAGTGTTGCCGGACCAGTCGTCCCATCCCACGAAGATCACCTTGCCGGGAGCAGCGGCGCGAATCTGGAAGGTCTTGCTCAAGTCAATGTAGTAGTCCGCGGCGTGGTGCCAGCGGCCGTCGCCGTAGCGCCAGCCTTGGCCGAGCGTTACGCCGGTATCGGAAAAGGGAAGGGTGAAGGGCGCCGCGGTTATGTCGAGCGCGGAAAGGCGGACGAAATGATCGCCCTCTTTCTGATCCGGGTCAACTGGCCAATGGTAGGTGGTGTTGTCACCGCTGATGGTGTAATCGTAAGGTGAGGGGGCAACGACCTGGTTGGCGCAGTCGATTCCGCACCCCGGATAGCTGGCCATGCTGATCAAGCGCAGCCCTTTTCCGGCGAGTTCGTTCCACTTCGAACGGAAGTTCTCCCAATCAACTCCAGCCCACAGATAATAGCCATCCGATCCCTCGCGCCACACTCCCAGGTAGTGTCTTTCGTTGCCGTCCATGTATGTGCGTATGACGGTGAGGCGCAGATTCTTCTTGCCCAGCTCCTGCCATTTGGCGTTGAAGCTGTTCCAGTCGACGCCGGCCCACAAGTAATGCGCATCGTTGCCCGCGCGCCAGGCGCCGACGTATTTGCGCGTGTTGCCGTCCATGTATGTGTCCACATCTACGAGTCGCAAGCCCTGTTTGCTCAGCTCCTCCCACTTGGCGTTGAAGCTGTTCCAGTCGACGCCTGCCCATAGATAATGTGCGTCGTTGCCCGCGCGCCACACGCCCAGATATTTTCTCTGGCCTCCGTCCATGTAAGTCCGGACCACTGTGAGGCGGAGGTTCTGCTTGGACAATTCCTGCCACTTGGCATTGAAGCTGTTCCAGTCGACGCCCGCCCACAGATAATGTTCGTCATTGCCCGTGCGCCACACGCCCGCATACTTCCGCTGGCTGCCTTCGCCCCAGGTTTCCACGTCTACCAGGCGCAGGTTCTGCTTGGCCAGTTCTTGCCACTTGGCGTTGAAGTTGTTCCAGTCAACGCCCACCCACAAATAATAAGGATCGTTCCCTGCTCGCCAGACCCCGGCGAAGGCGTCCTGCGCGCAGCCCGTGGACGGGCACAAATAGAGCGCGCCAATGACAGCCAGCAGAGCTGCGAGCGCGCGCCCCGTCTTCTTAATGGACGGCTTTCGCGCGCACGTTGACCCTAGAGTGAAGAGATTGCTCCACATTTTTCTTCTCCTTGAACAGTAGGTGATAACTTGATACTTGGTACCTTTGCGTGCCGCTCGGGTTCAACTGGGTTTAGAGTTTTTGGCGGCCGGGCGTGCCAAAGATTCCGGAGAGACCGATCATCGCGTCTCAAATGGTAGTGATCGGGCAGGGGCTTGCGTTGCAACAGTTGTTTGGGGAAGCGTCTTGCCCCTGCAAACGACTCGATAGCGCGACGAAGCACTCTATTTCCGTGCTGATGCCGGCGAACGCAAGTAGAGCTGTTCCGTGTTCCACATCACATGTCGTTTCAACACGGCTGGTTGCACTCCAGCCACCGAGTCTTTGACTCCCGCCAGGACGTTCGGGCTAACCAGGCAAATCACGGGGTCGTGTTGCGCGGCGAGCTCTTGCACGCGGTCGTAAATTTTTTTGCGATCGTCGAATTTTAAAACTGCTGTCTGCTGCTGCATCAAGCGATCGATGTCAGACTGCCAGGCGGGCAGAGGGTGAGGCTCTGCTGGAGCCCAAATGTGAAAGCCTCCGCCGGAGGTCCACACGTTGATTTCCGGGTTTGGATCGGCATCTCCGCTGGCCAGGCCAAGGATGGAAGCTTCATAGTCGAACGAAGTGAACACTTTCGCCATAACCGCCTGGAATTCAAGTGGGACCAGGTGCACGTTCATTCCCAACTTGCTGAGATCGTCTTGAATGATGGTGGCAATCTTTGTGCGCTGCGCGTTGCTGGGGCTGGTCAGGATGGAAAATTCCACGGGAGAGCCATGGGCATCCACAAGTGTTCCGTCGGCGCGGCGGCTAAATCCCGCGGCTTTGAGCAGGGCGGCTGCTCGTTCCAGGGATCTCGGCGGATGTGGAATGGCAGAATCGATCCAGAGGCGGTTGCCCGGCGTCACATGTCCCCACAACGGCGTGGCGCGTCCCTGATACACCAGGCGGACGATGGCCGCACGATCAATGGCGGCCGACACGGCCTGGCGAAATTCGTCACGGCGAAACCACTCCTGTTTCCGGCGGATTTCCGGGTCCCCTTTGGCGCTCAAATCGTTCAAGTTGAAAAAAAGGAACTCGTATTGAAAACCCGAGCCCAGATCGTAAAGACGGTATGGCTTGCTCTTCTGGTCTTGCTCCAGCACCGTGTAGTCCTGAGCGCTGATGCTGTCCAGGACATCCAGGTCCCCGCCCTGAAAGCGAACGACCTCGGCGTCCTGGGTAGGAACGATGAGAAACGCGACCTCATCCAGGTAAGGAAGACGATTCTTGCGGGCATCAACTTTCCAGTAGAAAGGATTGCGCTCCAAGACGATTTGCTGTCCGGGAACATACTCTTTGACTCGAAATGGGCCAAGTCCCGCGATGCCTTTTGGATTCTGAGCCGGACTCCAGGCTTGAGAGATCTTTCCATCTTTGTAAGCCTGTTCGAGCAAATGCCGGGGGAGGATGTACGCGCTGTCAAACAGACGTTCGGCGGCTGCGTAGGGCTGGTCCAGATCGAAGGCCACGCGATAAGGGCCAAGCTTTCTCACCTGAACCGGCTTTCCACCCACCAACAAAAGATCCCGTTGCGGTGAATGCACTTTTTCATCCAGATACACGGTGAAGCTGAAAACGACGTCGTCGGCGTCAAAAGGATGACCGTCAGAGAACGAGATGTTACGGCGCAATTCGATGGTGTAGTGACGGCCGTCGGGGGAAACGGTCCAGGATTTTGCGAGCGCTGGTTCTGTGCGCTGGGTATAGAGATTGATGTGAATCAAGTCCGCGAAGAGGAGACTGAGCACCTGCTTGGAGGGAAGGTCAAGGGCTGTGACTGGATTTAGGTTCTTGGGGTCTGCGCGCAGCGAGGCAATCAACCGGCCGCCCGGCTTCCCGATTTCGCCCTGGACCGCCATCAGTTCCTCGTTGGCTTTTACCGCCTGAGAAGCCTGCGGCGCACAGGTTCCGTAAGTGGACAGAGTCACGGCAAGAAGCGCCAGTACCAACCGCTTGTTTGTGGTGTTCATCGGAATTATGCTGGTTTCGGATGCCTTTTCACTGCGCAACGCCGCTGAGGCGGGCTTGCAGGGCATCGGAAAGCCAATAGTACAGCAAAAACACGGGAATCAGAGCCAGGCCGGAGATCGACATCCACCAATACGATTTAAGCACATAGTAATTTTGCAGGCCGGCCAGCATGTTACCCCAACTCGGGACGGGTTCACCGACGCCCAGTCCCAGAAAGGACAGCGCGACTTCCGCCAGGATGAAGTGCGGCACCAGCAAGGCGGCTTGCGTAAGCGCCACCGAGGAGACGTCGGGCAGCACATGACGGCGGAGAATGTATGCCGTGGAAGCGCCAAACCCCCGGGCCGCGCGAACGTAATCGCGCTGTTTTCCGCTGAGGACCACACCGCGAATCAAACGCGAGGGGCGAGCCCAACCGGTCAGCCCACCAATGCTGATCACAAGGAAGAATGCCTGGCGTGTGTCGAGATGCAACGGGAGAAAGGCGCGTACTGCGAACAAGAGATAGATCCAGGGCAACGCCATGAAGATTTCCGCGCTGCCCATGATGATGTCATCTGCCCAGGATCCAAAGTATCCGGAGATGCCTCCCAGTAGCAAGCTCAGGCTGAGTGCGATCATCGTGGCAAGAAGCCCGGCAAACAGCGAAACCTGGCCTCCGTAGAGAAGGCGCGATAACTGGTCGCGCCCGTAGTCGTCGGTGCCGAGAAGATAGACGTGCGCGGGTGCGTCGACGCCAAACAGCCGGCGTCCCGCGGTCCCGGTCCCACCGCCTCGCTTTTCCCCGCGCACGAAGAACCGAATTGGCAATGCCCGCGTCTTGTCCTCTTGATAGCGTGGAGCGCCGTCAGCCATGAATGCCACCCAAGGGTGAACAACCGGGCGGAGATGAAAGCTCCCTGCAGAATCCACAAAGTGAAGGCGCATGGGAGGAGAGAAAGGAAGGTCCCGATTCTGTTCCTCCGGATCATACGGCGCTAGCAAGCCCGCACTTAAAACACAGAGGTGGACCAGGGCAAGCCCCGCCGCCGCAAGCCAGACTCTCCTGTCAGCGGCCAACCTCACTTCCTTTCCCCTGGCATTCTTGAAACGGAAATAAACAAAAGAACGTCATCCCGAGACCTGCTCGGCTTGCCGGGCAGGTGGAGGGACCTTGCGTTTGCTTGCCGCGGTTCATTGGTTGCCTTTGCCATTACCGCCCCGTTTCCTGCCTGATCCGCGGATCGGCGAAATAAAGAGACACGTCTGCGATCAAGTTTCCCGCTGCCAGCAAGAGCGTCGAACAAATGACGATAGCGATCACGACATAGGAATCACGTTCCAGGATCGCTTGCACCAGCATGGGGCCCAGGCCCGGCCAGCTCATGATGAATTCGATCAACAACGACGTGCCCAGCAGCATTCCCACGGTAACCCCGAAGAGAGAGAGCAGGGAATTCATGGCTGCGGGGAAAGCGTGCCGCAACAAAAGCCGGCGTTGGGGGATCCCGTGGCTCTTTGCGGCAATGATGAACGGCGCCTGCAAAACCTCAATCATCGCGGAGCGCACGTGCCGTACCAGTATGGGCAACGTTCCAGCGACCAGGCCGGCGACCGGCAAGAACAAATGCCAGACAAGGTCTTGTAGTTTGCCCCAAGGTCCCAAGTCTGCGCGCGTTAATGAAGACATGCCACCGGTGGGAAACCAGTGAGTGTGGAGCGCGAAAACGAGCAAAAGCAGGCCAATCAGCAAGTCAGGCAGCGCCAGGAAGAACGTAGTCGCGAAAGCGAAAAGGCGGTCTTGCCATTGGCGGCGGTGATTGGCCAGCCAGATGCCCAGCGGAATTGCAATCAGCCAGGAACACAGCAGCGCAGTTGTGGTCAGCAACAGCGTGTTGCGGAGCCGGGGCCGCAGGAGCGGCCAGACGGGGCTGTTGTAGGTAAAAGAGAAGCCCAGCTCTCCGCGGCCGATGGACCGCAACCACTCCACATACCTCACAGGAAGCGGCCGGTTAAGGCCGTAGTCGCTCTCTAAGGCGGCGAGCGTCTGCCTGGATATCTGCGGGTTGAGCCTCAAGCCTTCGAAATACTGGCCGGGAGCAATCTCGATGAGGTAAAACACAAGAAAGGATACGCACAATAGGACAAGGAGAGAACGACCGAGCCTCCGTGCGATAAAAGCTATCACGGTAACCCAACCTGAAGTTTGTTCAACTTTGCCGCCGCTTCCTGGAAACGGCTTATGGGTCTGCTTGAAGGGCCGGCAGCCAGCAACTCCGCGGGGCTGCCGACTTCAACGATTTGCCCTTCATGGAGGACGGCCACCTCGTCGGCCAAATGAGCTACCAGATCCAGATCGTGAGAGATGCAAATGTAAGTCAGATGACGCGCTGCCTGAAGCGTGATCAATAGGTTGGAAATCTGCGCTTGGATCGACAGGTCTAATCCGGAGAGCGACTCGTCCAGGACCAGAATCTTCGGCGCCAGAGCGAGAGCGCGCGCAATCGCCAGGCGCCGGCGCTGTCCTCCGCTGAGCTCTGCGGGCAAGCGCCTGGCACAACTGGCCGGTACTCCCACCAGTTCCATCAAATCGAGAGCTTGTCTATGCCGTTCCTCTTTCTTCATACCCGCAACCAGCAGGGGTTCAGATACTAATTCCACTCCGTTGAGCCTGGGATTGAGAGATGCAGCAGGTTCTTGAAAGACCATTTGGATCTGCCGGTGAAACGGATCCCACTCGCGACGGCTAAGGCCGGCAAGATTAGTCCCTTCAAACCAGATTTCTCCTGAGTCCGGCTGTTCGATTCCGGCCAGGCACCGCGCCAGGGTGGATTTGCCCGATGCCGATAGGCCAATCAGCGCCAGAGTGCTATGGGCACGAATACTGAGGTTGACGCCTTTTAGAACCTGCTTTGTAAGACGGCTTCTTGAGAACCATCGTCCCTGGGTGTAGGTCTTGTTCAAACCCTCGCAGCGCAGCAATATCTCCGCGTTGGAATTTTGTGTGGGGTCAGTTTGCATATTTGAAACATGCTACATGGCGAGAGTCCTCCAGCCCAACTTGCCCAGGTAGGCAGTTCTGGCACACGTCCATCTTCTCTGGACACCGAGACGCGAATGGACACCCCTGCAAAGGTTGCGTAAGGTCGGGAGGATCGCCTGGAATCGATGTCAAAAATTCCTTGCGGGAGCCTGCCGGTCGCGAGCGAAGCAGTCCTTGGGTATACGGATGTAAAGGGCGCTCGATGACCGGGCTACACGGCCCCTCTTCGACCAGGCGGCCCGCATACATAACCAGGACGCGATCCACGAGTTGCAGTAAAGGCCAGGGGTCGTGAGTGATCACGAGCATAGCCAGATGCAGCTTTTCTTTTAGTTCCTTCAGCAAGGCGAAAATCTCGACTTGAGCGGCTACGTCTAAGGCGGTCGTTGGCTCGTCCGCGATGAGCAGCGGCGGCCGGCAGGCAATGGCCTGCGCAATCGCGACTCTTTGTTGCTGTCCTCCGCTTAGTTGGTGGGGATACATCTCCCAGACGCGGCTGTCGGCAGCGAATCCTACCTGCGTCAACAGACTTCGTGCTTCCTCTCTTGCAGCGTCCTTGCCGATGGGCTGGTGGGCGCGAAGAACTTCGCTCACCTGCTCACCCACACGAGTCACCGGGTTGAGCGCCATGCCCGGCTCCTGGTGAACCATGGAAATCCCCGCTCCCCGGATCTTCTCAAGATCACGCTCACCAAGCGTTAGAAGATTGGTTCCGCGAAAGGTGACCGAGCCGCGCAGGATGCGCGCCCGAGGCGGAAGCAGGTTGAGCATGGCCAGGGCCAGCGTGGTCTTGCCGCAGCCTGACTCACCCAACAGCCCGACCGCCTCACCGGGTGCGATTTCGAGGGTTACACCTTGCAGGGCGCGAAGTTCGCGCTGGCCTTCCAGCCGATAGGACACGGTCAAATCGCGCGCAAAGAATAAAGGTTCCATCTGGATTCAATCTGCCACCAAATTAGCATCCACCCGGCGCCAGACATGCCGAAACCGCCTGATTCACGTCGAGGCGGCCATAGCCCAGAGATGGCGTTAATGGCTTGGCATGAGACACTGCGCTTGCGGCGGAGTGCTCACTAAGGCCCGGTTGCACACTTTGCAGCAGAGCGACCGTACCGGCGACGAACGGGGCGCTAAAAGAAGTTCCCCAGCCCGCTGCATAGGTACCATAGGGATAGGTGGAAATGATGCCTTCACCAGGCGCTCCCAGCCATACCGGCGGTTGGCCGAAGTTGGAGAAGGAAGAGAGCGTGTCACTGTTAGTCGTGGAGGCCACACCAATCACGTTGCTCAGGCCCGCAGGATACACCATTACCGCCTGGCCGTCATTGCCTACCGATGCGACTCCCACCGCTCCGGCGTTAGTGGCGTAGCGCACGGCGGAATCCAGCTCCGGCGAGTCGCTCGTGAAATCAAAACTCATGTTCAATACGCTGGCGCTGTGCTGGGCGGCATAGTAGATTGCGCGCATTACGTCGGAAAGCTTCCCGGTTCCGTCAGCATGGAAGGCCTTAAGCGGCATGATTTGGGCAGTTGGAGCGACCAGGTGAACAATCCCAACAGTCATGGTTCCGTGTCCAAAGGAGGAATATTGAGGCTGTGAGAATATGGAGCTCCCTTGCTGGTTGACAACCGCCGCGGTGTCCTGATTGACCTGGACCGGCTGCGCGCCGTTCACCACGGCCGCGGTGTCCTGACTGATGTCTGCCAATTCCGAGCCGCCTGGCTGATTTCTCGTGAAGTCCTGGCCCTGTACCAGCACCGATTGCAGCACCGGATGAGTTGGGTCCACGCCGGTATCGATGACTGCGACAATTCCCGTGCCGGTCACGTGCCCCGAGTTCAGAGCCTGTGCCGCTTGCAGGTTGATGATCCCAACCGCGGGTTGCGCCACATAGCCGTGCCATACCGTGGTTCCGTAATAC
>Ga0126378_10004529_pt1 | contig 10636 bp, 10 predicted proteins | sample PanSoiMetPlot_23_FD_92587 | JGI IMG/M metagenome (GOLD analysis project Ga0126378, IMG submission 92587) | Tropical forest soil microbial communities from Panama - MetaG Plot_23 | ecosystem: Environmental > Terrestrial > Soil > Tropical forest > Bulk soil | place: Panama | collected 2016-02-17
AGAACCTGGTATCAGGATGATGCGAAGGTTCCAGCCGGCCGAGTTTACTTCGATTTTGTGTCGGGCAGCTACCAGCCCGTACCGGTTTCCCCGGGAGTGTGGTCAGTCACGGTGGCAAAGAAATCCCGCGGTGTGGTGAAGAAGAACTCCGGGGCATCACTGGTGGATCTGGGGGACGGGGTGGCGTGCCTCGAGTTTCATTCCAAGATGAACGCCATTGGTGTCGACATCGTGCAATTGATCGTGCAATCGCTTAAGCCTGGCGGGCCGGGAGACAACTTTGACGCCTTTGTCGTCTCCAATGACGCTCAGAATTTCTCAGTCGGCGCTAATCTGATGTTGCTGTTGATGTCCATTCAAGAACAAGAATGGGACGAGATCGATCTTGCCATTCGCCAGTTTCAAGGGATGACCCAGGCTATTAAATTTTCTCCCAGGCCCGTAGTGGCAGCGCCCGCCGGGCTCACGCTGGGAGGTGGAACGGAAATCTCGCTGCATGCCGCCTCTCGTCAGCCGCATGCCGAACTGTATGTGGGTTTGGTTGAAGCAGGGGTGGGACTGCTGCCCGGTGCGGGCGGTTGCAAGGAGATGCTCTTGCGCGCCGTGGACCGGGCGCAGTCGATCCGTAAGGAGGGACGGGGAGAATCGGTGGAGCTGCTGGAGGCGATAAAAAACACGTTTGAGACTGTCGCGACCGCAAAAGTGGCGACATCCGCCTACGAGGCGCGTCTGCTCGGCTTTCTCTCCCCAGCTGACAAGATCACCATGAATCGCGAACGGGTACTTTCGGACGCCAAAGCAAGGGCGCTCGAACTTGTACGTTCCGGCTATCAGCCGCCACAGCCGCGCACGGACATTCCCGCGCCCGGCGAGAATATCCTGGCTGCTCTCAAAATCGGAGTTCATTTGATGCGCCAGGCGGACTACATCACCGAGTACGAGGTCAAGATCGGCAACAAGGTGGCGGAAGTTTTGTGTGGGGGGAATGTTTCGCCCGGAACACCAGTCAGCGAGCAGTACATCCTGGATCTGGAGCGCGAAGGATTCAAGTCCTTGTGCGGCGAACGCAAAACGCAGGAGAGAATTCAGTACACGTTGAAGACCGGCAAGACGCTTCGCAACTGAGTGGCAAGCTCGTAATTGAGAATCTGTCACGAACATAGACGGCTTCTACGAATCGGATCGGATCTGGTGCCGACTATCGCGAGCATCAGCCAGGTGCGTGGCGAGCGGCCTATTCTCTTGCTGGGTTACAATTTCAAGTTTTTCGAAAGTTTCGAGTTTACGTGAGGGCTGGCAGTGGTGCGAGTCGGTGACAAGGCGCCTGGGTTCGACTTACCCGCTCTGATCGGCGGTGTCAGGCAGCGGTTTCGCTTAGAAGAGCAGCGGGGAACAAATCTCGTGCTTGCCTTCTACCCATCCAACTGGGAACCCGTCAGTACGGCGCAGTTCACCGAATATCAGGTCGAGCGGGAACGGCTGCAGGCCTCCGATGCCGAGGTGGTGGGCATCTCGGTCGATTCGATCATGAATACGACTGCGTGGGAGCGCGAAATTGGCCCGTTCGATTTTCCTCTGTGCAGTGACTTTTGGCCGCACGGAGAAGTATGCCGCCACTATGGAGTTCTGCGCAGCGAAGGTCCTGGTTCGGGCGCTAGCGAGCGGGCGATCGCGATCGTGGATAAAGGCGGCAACATCGCTTTTACTTCCGAGTACGGCGTTAGCAAAGTGCCCGACATTGAGGAACTCTTTGAATCGTTGCGGGCACTGCGTGCCGCGTAAGTATCACCGGTAAGGACGAACATGAGAATATTCGACAGCGGTTGCGTTTTTCTGGCGCTGATATTCTTTCCCCTGCATGGCGCGGTCCCGGTCTTGCGGGGGATGGAAGGATCTCACAACGCAGCGCCCATCGCCGGGTTTCACAATTCAGACGCGGAGATCGCCACCGAGAGCAAGTTTCTCGCCGTACCTGACCCCAAGCTGGCAGAACAACACTTAAAGGCGCTCACGCAGTTGCCGCACATTGCCGGGTCTGCCGAGGACAAGGCCACAGCCGACTACGTTTCCGGGCGGATGAGGGTGGCAGGGCTCGAAACCGAGACCGTCGAGTACCGTGTTTGGATGAACTACCCGAGCGAAATCAGTGTAGACGTGACTGCGCCGAGTGGTGTTACCATGCACGGCCCCACGCGCGAGTTCGTGAATGGAGATCCCTACGAGAACGATCCGCGAGTCGTCACTCCGTACAATGGCATGTCGCCTTCGGGCGATGTCGAAGCGGAAGTCGTCTATGCGAACTACGGCTCGCCCGCCGACTTTGACAAGCTACGCGAATTGCACGTCGACGTTCGCGGCAAGATCGTGCTGGTTCGCTATGGGGAGAATTTTCGCGGAGTAAAGACTTACGTGGCCGAGGAGCGTGGCGCGGCGGGCGTCATTATCTACTCCGATCCGGCCGACGACGGCTGGAAGAAGGGGGACAAGTATCCGCGAGGACCGTGGCGGCCGGATACGGGGGTGCAGCGCGGATCGATTGGGTACATGTTCAAGTTCCCCGGTGATCCCACCACCCCGGGAATTGCTTCAACCCCATCTTTAACCGAGGACAAGCGGACGCCACCGGCCCAGTCTGCGCAGCTGGCAAAGATTCCCACTACGCCGGTTTCATACCACGATGCTTGGCCCATTCTTGAGAATCTGGGAGGGGTCGAATCACCGAGAGACTGGCAAGGTGCTCTGCCATTCACCTATCACGTAGGCCCAGGTCCGGTTCGAGTCAAGGTGCACCTCAGGCAGGATTACCAGTACCGTACGATCTGGGACGTTATTGGCCGGATTCGCGGTACTCAGGCGCCGAACGAGTGGGTCACCGCAGGGAACCACCGCGACGCGTGGGTGTATGGCGCCGTCGATCCGAACAGCGGGACCGCCGCGATGCTCGAGACGGTGCACGGGCTCGGCGAAATGCTGAAGTCCGGATGGAAACCGAAGCGGACCATCGTTATCGGCAGCTGGGATGCGGAGGAAGAGGGGCTCATCGGTTCGACCGAGTGGGGGGAGGGCCATGCGGCGGAGTTAGAGAACGCCGATGGCTACTTCAACATGGATGTGGCGGTGTCCGGCTCTAAGTTCGGAGCGTCGGCCGTGCCCAGCTTGAAGCAGTTCTTGCGTGATGTGGCCAAAGCCGTACCCAGCCCAAAGGGTGGAACCGTATACGAGCAGTGGGTCAAGGCCAACCGGTCCACGGCCGAGACAGCCAGACCCTCGGAAGCGATTGGAGATTCGAGCCGAATGCCGGTAGCGCAAGTGCGACAGGATGTGCCGGTCGGCGATTTGGGCAGCGGGTCGGACTACACGGTGTTCCTGCAGCGCCTCGGAGTTCCGTCCACGGATATCAGCTCCACCGGAGCGTACGGTGTTTATCACTCGGTGTTCGACAATTTCAGTTGGTTCCAGAGGTTTGCCGACCCCAACTTCCTCTACGAGCAGCAAATGGCGCGTGTATATGGCCTTGAACTTTTGCGCATGGCCGACGCGGACGTGCTTCCGTACGACTATGAGGAATACGGGAAGGAGATTTCTGCCTATATCGATGCCGCGAAAAGGAAAGCGGAAACAAAGTTCGCGGGTAAGGTTCCCGATTTCTCCGCGGCAGCCGAGGCCGCCAAGGATCTGACGAAGGCGGGAGCGAGCACCCTCGAAAAGCAGAAGAGCAACGCGGATTCTGCCCGCTTGAACCTAGTGCTGCGGCAGGCCGAGCGCGCCTTGCTGATTCCGGAAGGGCTGCCGAACCGTCCCTGGTACCGCCATGCGATCTATGCGCCCGGGGTTTACACGGGATACGCAGCTGTTGTGATTCCAGGAGTGAATGAGGCGATCGACGCGGCAGACCTGAATAGAACGCGCCAGCAGATTGCCGTCCTCGCCGCTGCCCTGAAGCGGACGGCAGGCGTACTTGAGAGCTATCACTGAAATGAGAGATGTCCAAAATTTCACTCCCGAACTGTTCGAACTTCTTCGACAGCTAAAGCGGCATAACAATCGCGATTGGTTTGCCAGAAATAAGGCGCGATACGAACACCTGGTCCGTGATCCTGCGCTCCTGTTCATCACGGCGGCGGTTCCTCGCCTCTCAAGGCTTAGCAAAGACGGTCGAACGAATCCGCGTCCCCTGCGAGGCTCGTTATTTCGCATCTATCGCGACATTCGGTTCTCCGCCGACCAGCGCCCGTTTAAAACCCATGTTGGCATACAGTTCTCTCATGCCCCGGCAAAGGATGTGCACGCGCCCTGCTACTACTTGCATCTGGAACCGGATGGCTGCTTTGTTGCCGCCGGGGTGTGGCATCCAGATGCTTCCGTTCTAATCCAAATTCGTAACGCTATCATCTCGAACCCTGAACAATGGAAGCGGGTTCGGCAGAGGATTGAGCTCGGTGGGGACAGATTAGTACGACCTCCGCGTGGATTCGATCCAGCGCATCCGTTTGTAGAGGACCTTAAATGCAAGGATTTCATCACCTCGCTGGACCTCGGAGAATCCGAGGTGTGCCGCGCGCGGTTCATCGAAGACTTTGTCGATGCTTGCCGGAAAATGACACCGCTTGTGGAATTCACCGGGAAAGCGATGGGGGTACTCTGAGCGAGTGCCTGGTGGAAGAGCTGCGAAGTGATGTCTTCCGCGACATGGTCCGGGATGCGCCGCGTGACATACGCACACACAGCCGAAGTTGCGCTGCTTCGATCAGCTTGCGTTGCTCGGTAAACGTACCTCCGGGTGGAATCCTCAGCTCATGAAGATTAACGGTTCGCGGCAAGATCACCCATCGCGGCTGAGCCACTTGCACCATGTCCGGCCGCGGGATATCGCCACGCCGGCTTGCTTAGGCGAGAAATGCTGATTCCGCATCTGCCGAACGCGATAGCTCGATAGCCGCGCCTTGCATGGCAGCGCTGGAGATATCTCCGCGCGCGATGATTCCGCCAGCATGCCCACGCATTTCGTGGCTGGGAGCTTTGGAGCAGTAGAGCGGCAGAAGTGCGCGGGTTCTAAAGACTGGGGATGCGGGCCCTCCTGGGAGGCGAATATGCGTCTAGGCGAAAGGGGCGCGAGCGACGAGACAGGAACACTTTGCTAAGGAGCGCAGTTGTTAGCACATGCCAGTCGAAGCGATCCGTCGGTTCTATCGGTCCTTGCGCAGTTGCGGGATTTCGCGTTGCAATCGACGATATCGCATCGCCATCCATCCGAGATAAGCAATATGAATCAACCAGGTAGCGGCGTAGGCGGCATAGAGATAGGTCATCGGACACCTCGCTGTTCGAGCAGAGCTTCGAGCGCCTGCGTCTCCTCTACTTCGCGCTGCAAACGTTCCAGCCGGTAACGCGACCAGCAGACCAGGAACGCGAAACAAAGAAACGCCGCCCAGTTAATTAGCAATACATGCCACATACGAGGATCGAGTGACCCGCCGCGGCCGATCACCGGTGATGGATGCTGAGTCCGGAAATACCAGATCGAAAAGTAGACCAGAGGAACATCGAGGGCTCCGAACACGGACAGCACTGCCGCAATCAGTGGTGTCTGGCTGCTCGTGGAGAAGCGACGCAGCATCAGGTAGCTCACGTAAATCAGCCACAGCACCAGGGTGAGGGTGAGACGCATGTCCCAGGTCCACCAGATGCCCCAGACGGGACGCGCCCAGATGGGGCCGGTGACCAGAACGACGGAGCAGAAGATCACTCCTACTTCGGCGGTAACAGCGGCAACCGCATCGGCTTTCGGATTGCGCCGGATCAGGTAAACGACAGAGGCGCCAAAATTGATGAGAAAAAGCAGGAATGCGGTCCATGCCGAGGGAACATGGTAGTAGAAAATGCGCTGCACCTCGCCCATGGTTTGCTCTGTCGGGGCGCCAATCAGGGCCTCATATAACGCGAAGCTCAGCAAAATGAGGGTCAGCACTCCGAAAATGGGAAATAGTCGTTTCATACATCATTCCGCGTGGAGAATCGTTTCAAACAAGAGCAGGCTGACTGTAGTAAACACCAGATCGTAGACGGCTAGCAAGACGATCCAGAACTTGGCCGCGGCCTCGCCGGTGAGGATCGCGGAGGTGCCTTCTACCATGGCCAAGAGCGCGGGGATGGAGATCGGGAACAGCAGCAAGGGAAGCATGATTTCGCGGCTGCGTGTGCGGATGGACATGGCGGCGAAAAAGGTACCGTTAACTACTAGCGCCCAGGTACCTAGCATCGCGACCGGGATGAGCTGCCAGGCGGGACCAAGAGCGCGCAACGTGTAGAAAACGATAAAGAGGGGCGTCATCAACGCTTCCAGCACACTGACGAACAAGAAATTGCCAATTGCTTTGGCCAGGAACAATGCGTTGGCGGGGGCAGGCGAGACCCGGTAGGCGTCCAGTACCTGATTGCGCAACTCCCGCGCCCAAGTCTGGTTTAGTGCGACGACTGCGGCGAAGAGAAATGCCACCCATACCAGCCCCCCGGCGATCTGGCGGGATTCTTCTGCAGTCGGATTAAAGGAAAAGCTGAAGATTACCACTACCAGCAAGGCGAAGAACAGCATGGAGTTGATAGCGTCCTTAGAACGCCACTCCAGTCGCAAGTCCTTGGCGAGTGTGGCCTGGGTGATGGCAGGAAGGGAAGTCATAGCGCATCGGCCAATTCGAGTTCGCGAGTGCGGCGAACGATTTTGCCTGACTCCATCCAGACGAATTCATCGGCTGCGCCATCGAGCAGCGAAGCCTGGTGAGTCACCACGAAAATTGTCTTGCCGCCATCGCGCATCGAGGAGAGCAAGCGGACCACTTCTCTGGCGGAGTCGATGTCAACATTCGAGAAGGGCTCGTCGAGGAGAAGGATTTTGGGGTCGTGGACGACCGCCCGGGCCAAAGACATGCGCTGCCGCATACCTTGAGAATATTGACCCACCGGACGAGTCAACCCGGGATCGAGTTTCACGGATTGGATTGCGGCGCGGCAGCGCGCCTCGTCCCGAATGTCATAAAGCTGGGCGAAGTAGCGGAGATTCTCCATGCCGGACATCTCGTCGTAGAGCAGGGAAGGATGCGCCATGTAACCGACCTGTTCGCGGACTACTCGCGGATCGGAACTGCCCAGCATCTTCACGGTGCCACGAGTCGGCTGGGAGAGGCCGGCCAGTGTGCGCAGAAGCGTGGTCTTGCCGGCGCCGTTATCGCCGAGAACGGCGTAGAGCTGGGCGGAGGCGAATTCGGCGCTAACGCCACGCAGCGCGGCCATGCGCCCAAATTGCTTGATCAGGCCGGTGACGGTGATGATGGGTGAACCTGGGGGAGCCGTTAGCGAAGGATTCACGATCGGCTCAGTAACCTCATTGCACGCTCATCGGCCGACCTGGAGAGTTGGCAGACATGCTGTTACCAGGCTGGCCGGCTGGTGTCCCGGGCTGACGGGGCGCATATTTCGAGGCACACTTCGCCTGCAAGCCTTTGGCATGGAAGACGCCATCGCGCCCGAAATGGCCGTCGGCTAGCGCTTGCGAATCGTCTTTGAACGTGTCCGGGGGCGCTTCGGTGCCGTTGTAGACGACGGGAAGTGATTGTCCTTGCTCTATCAGAACAAACTCGACCTGGGTACCTTTACGCTTAATCGAGCCGGGCTGAACATTTCCGGCGACGCGCAGCCGTTTACTATAAGCGCCATCACCCATGCCACGCAGCTCCGTTATGGTGACGTAGTAACTCTTGCTCTCCTCGACGCCGGTATAGGCCAGGTAGCCAAGGGATACCAGAATCACAAGCGTGACAGCGCCGAACTTTATATACTTGCTTTTTTGCGTGGACATCAGGAAATCACTCCAGGCCGAAGCTGTTAAGAAGAACTCTACGCGCCTCGTCCGGGGCGGGTCAAGGCAGGCAAGGGACTGATTTAGGGATACTTCCATTGGCCAGTTCGACAAGCTTCGCCCGGCCGACTTGACGGGTTCGCCCTCGCGTCAGCAGCGTATAATTTAGCCCTATACGCATCATCGGTGAGGGTGGCAGAACATGGGTTCCACAAGCACTCCTGCAAATGGCGGTCTTAATGCGGTAGATCTCAGCCGTCCCGTACCCAAGCCGCGCGCCGAATGGCTGGCCAAGCGCCGTGATGAAGCGACGCGGACGGGTAATCGGAACTTCTCGGAAATGCACTTTGCGCGCCAGGGGATTATCACCGAGGAAATGGAATATGTTGGTCGCCGCGAAGGGCTGGCGCCTGAGCTGGTGCGAGATGAAGTTGCGCGCGGGCGGATGATCATTCCTGCCAACATCAATCACCCTGAACTGGAGCCGATGTCGATCGGCGTGGCTTCTCTGTGCAAGATAAATTCCAACATCGGAAATTCCGCGATCACGTCGAATATCGACGAGGAACTTCGCAAGCTTCACACATCGGTTCACTACGGTGCCGATACCGTGATGGACCTTTCGACCGGCGGCGATATTCACCTGATTCGGGAGGCCATCTTGCGGCATTCGCCGGTGCCGATTGGGACCGTGCCGATTTATGAAGCGGTATCGCGAGTGAAACGCATCGAGGACCTGACCGCGGAAATCATGCTGGAAGTGATTGAAGAACAGGCCGAGCAGGGTGTGGACTATATGACGATCCACGCGGGTGTGCTCGTTCAGTACCTGCCGTTGGTGGCGAGGCGGATCACCGGGATCGTCAGCCGTGGGGGAGCGATTCTGGCGCAGTGGATGGCTCATCACCACAAGCAGAATTTTCTCTATGAGCGGTTCGAAGACATTGTCAAAATCTTTGCCAAATACGATGTGTCGTTTTCCCTGGGCGATGGGCTGCGGCCAGGATGCGTTGCAGATGCCAGCGATGAAGCACAGTTCGCGGAATTGAGAACATTGGGCGAGCTTACAAAAAAAGCATGGGAAAGCGATGTGCAAGTAATGATCGAAGGACCGGGACACATTCCTCTCGACAAGATCAAGGAGCAGGTGGATAAGGAGAAAGAAATGTGCTACGAGGCCCCCTTCTACACCCTTGGGCCCCTAGTCACCGATATTGCGCCCGGCTATGACCACATCACCTCGGCGATTGGGGCGGCGATGATTGGCTGGCACGGTGCGGCCATGCTCTGTTACGTCACGCCAAAGGAGCACCTGGGGCTGCCCAATGAAAAGGACGTGAAGGATGGAATTATTGCCTATAAGATTGCTGCCCATGCCGCCGACATCGCGCGTCACCGTCCAGGTGCGCGGGATCGCGATGATGCATTGAGCTTCGCCCGCTACCAGTTCGATTGGGAAAAACAATTTGCCCTGTCGCTCGATCCGGAAACGGCGCGAGCCATGCACGATGAAACGTTGCCTGATGATTACTACAAGGCAGCGGCGTTCTGTTCGATGTGTGGACCCAAGTTCTGCTCCATGAACTATTCCAGCAAGGTGGATGAGTACAACAAGCAAGTCCACGGGCTGGAAAAGAAGGACTATTCCCCTCTGGTCGACAAGCTGGTGTCCGCCAAATAAGCAATTCAGCACTCAGCCTTTAGACCACACAGGCCCGGACATCTATCCCACTGCCGCCCGCGACAGGTTCCTCCCGGCTGTCCATTCAGACTCTGACTCTCGGCCGGGGACGCCTGTGAAGCGCACCCGCACCCGATCCGCCAGGGAGTCGAAAGGGGTCAGCGCGACCTCTGTCTTGGTGTTGGGCCCGATTCTGCCGTCACGGAAGAAGAAAATTCCGCGAGCGCTGACGTTGTAGGCTTCGCTGAAAATTACGGAGCCAAGACGAGCCGGTTCCACCGAGCCCCTTGAGCTCGAAGTACGCTGCCACGTGGTCAGGCAGTTTTCATTGAGCCTAAAGGGCTTAATCTCCCAATACATCCGGCGAGGCCTTAAATTGCTCGCATAAGTGTTTCGTGATTTCGCCCGTAAAGAGGCACTCGGGGCAGCATCCAAGCGGGCCGAAGAACGCATCAGAGCAGGTGTCGGGAATGGCGCCGGGTGCTCAGCTTGACAGTGTATCCATCAGATGTTTAAGTAGTTATTTATTTTCACCCCAGTTCTGATGACGAGAAGCATGCCTCTTCGCGTAAGCGAAGTATCCGGTAACGTTGCGTGCCGTTTCCTGCTTTCTCTCTCCAAATGACTGAGCCGGAGGAATGAGTGAAATTGAATGTTCGGGTCCGAGGAGATCGTTTTCCATTGGGTAGAGCTTGGCTGACCGCCTTCCTCCTGGTGCTAATGGCAGGGATTTTGTTGCACTCAGCTACAAAGGTCCCGATGTCGCAAGGCCCCGCCGTCAACGTCAGCTCACTATGGGTGGAGAGTAGTGGCGCGACGTCGGCCGGTAGAGGAGCGAAAACCGGTGCCCAGATCGCTTTTGCCAATCTTCCGCTGACTTTTGAAGCTAACCAGGGGCAGACTGATTCACGTGTCAAATTTCTGGCGCGTGGAGGCAGATACACGCTATTTCTTACCCAGGATGAAGCGGTTTTGGAATTGCACCCATCGCTCGTCAGTCAGTCGTCTGCTAAGAACGCAGCAATCAGCAATCAGCATTCAACCGGGGCGGCATCGGTCGTGCGCATGAAGCTGGTAGGAGCAGATTCGCGCGCGACGATCAG
>Ga0126378_10004531_pt1 | contig 10636 bp, 7 predicted proteins | sample PanSoiMetPlot_23_FD_92587 | JGI IMG/M metagenome (GOLD analysis project Ga0126378, IMG submission 92587) | Tropical forest soil microbial communities from Panama - MetaG Plot_23 | ecosystem: Environmental > Terrestrial > Soil > Tropical forest > Bulk soil | place: Panama | collected 2016-02-17
CTCAAGGCATTGGCCGGCTCTCGGCTGCGCACAACGCTGAGTAAGGCGGCAGCGACTCCGTTGTCGGGCGCGTTCTGGGGTGCTTTCGTTACGCTTATTGTGCAGTCGTCGAGTGCAACGACGATGACCACCATCGGTCTCGTGAGCGCGGGATTGCTCACCTTTTCTCAGGGGCTGGGACTGGTGTTTGGCGCGAACGTCGGCACAACCGGAACAGGATGGCTCATTGCGCTCATCGGTGTTCGTGTCTCACTCACGGCCGCCGCATTACCGCTGATCTTCGTCGGCGCCTTGATCAAGCTGTTGGGCCGTGGACGCGTGTCTGCGGCAGGTGCAGCGTTTGCAGGGTTTGCACTTGTGCTTCTTGGATTGACGACACTGCAGCAGGGAATGAGCGGACTGGCCGAACGGTTGCACCCGGCGGACTTCCCTGCTGTTTTTGGCCCAGGCGTCAGCTGGTGGTCAAGCTTGTTCGGCCTGCTGGCATTGGTCGTGGCTGGACTGGCGATGACGGCGGTGATGCAATCGTCGACAGCCGCCATTGCGGTAACGCTATCCGCGCACTACGCGGGTGCTGTAGGGCTCGATCAGGCTTGCGCCCTCATTATCGGGCAGAACATCGGCACGGCGACAAGTTCCGCTTTGGCTGCACTCGGCGCAAGCAGCACCGCTAAGCGATTGGCTCTCGCCTACATTTTGTTCAAGCTGATCGCAGCCTTGATCGCGCTGGCGCTTTTTCCTGTCACCATTCCTCTGCTCGTTCATCTCTCGAAAACCATCGATGGCGTGACGCTATTAGCTGGTTATCACACTGCTTACAACGTCGTCGGCGTTGCCGTTCTGCTGCCGCTGATCGACAGGTTCACGCGATTCGTCGAGCGAATTCTGCCCGAGCGTGCTTCGCCGCTTACGCGTTGCCTCGACCCGGCAGCGCTTGTGACACCGATCGCGACTGAGGAAGCAGTGCGGCGAACGGTTGCGCGCTCGCTTGGAACGATTTGTGGATCAATCGGCAAGGCGTTGACGGCTGCGAATGATGGAACACCTGTCCGGGCCGTCTCAGTGACAGAGGCCAGCGATGCGTTGCGCCAGGCGGGGGAATTCATGTCGGAAGCGAGCGGCCCACCCGAATCGCAGGAGGAGCAAGAGCGACTCACGAGCACGCTGCATGCGCTCGACCACGCGTCTCGTCTGGCCGAGGTCGCGGGCGAGAAAGGCGAATTGGGGTCCGTGCCCAGCGGGTCTGAAGACGTGCGCGCTGCGGGGTTGTGCGCAGAGGCGATGCGAAACGCGCTCCTGATAGCCGGTGAAGTGGGCGCTCTGCCAGACGCCGCTGATCAGGCTGCCCCAGTCGAGCCGCTCGACGGGGAGAAAGAAGTCGCTGCAAATGGAGCGACAACCAAGCAAGCAATCGTGCAACTTGAACACTGCGCGAAAACACTTCGCGAGCTGCAACGGACCCACCGCGAAGTGACACTCCGCTCGGTAGCGGGTGGAGCGGTGAGTGCAGACGAGGCGATGGCCCGCGTCGACACGCTCCGACGCCTCGAAGCGCTTGCGCGTCACGCCTGGCGCGCCGCAGCGCATCTCGTCGGTCTCAGAGCATAGTCCAGCGCGGGATCGACACTCTCATCTGTCAAGAAATGCTATAAGTACATACCAGCCACATATTTGCGCCGCGCTATGTACCAGCTTCCACCGCCGTGATGGCCCTTCGCAGCGAGTCCGATGAACGGATCACAAACTTTTCGGTCTCTACGACAAGGAAGAACACCAGACCGCCCGCGAGCAGCCGCGGCCAAATGCGAAGCGGAATGGCTTCGTTGCCGAACATCGCCTGGAATGGCGCTGTGTAGGTAAACAGCAATTGCAGCATGACGACGGCAACGATGCCGAGTGGCAGGTACTTGTTGCCCATGTGCGCCTTCAGGGAGAGCGACGAGTCGAGCAAGTAACGGCTGTTCAGAAGGTAGAAGACCTGGCCGATGGTGATGGCGTTAACTGCGACTGTCCGGGCGAGCGAGTCTGAAGCGCCCTGGGACTTCATCCAGAAGAACGCCACGAGCGTGTAGACGAGGAGCGCCAAGCCGATAAACAGGATGCGCCAGAGACCAAAGGCAGTCACGATGGGGCGGTCCACCCCGCGGGGAGGCCGGAGCATCACGTCGGTCTCGTGCGGTTCGAAGGAGATCACCAGGCCGAGGGCCACCGACGTGATCATGTTGACCCACAGAATCTGCGGGGCCGTGATTGGCAGGGTGAAACCAAAAAAGATTGCCACCGCAATGACCAATGCCTGTGCAACGTTGGTCGGGAGCATAAAAAGCATTGCCTTCTCGACGTTGTTGTAGACTGTACGTCCTTCCTTCACCGCAGCAGCGATTGAAGCGAAGTTGTCGTCGGCCAGGATCATTCCTGCGGCTTCCTTCGTTACTTCCGTGCCTTTGATGCCCATGGCGACGCCAATGTCGGCCTTTTTGAGAGCGGGCGCGTCGTTCACGCCGTCGCCGGTCATCGCCACGATCTGCTTGTTCGCCTGGATGGCCTTCACGAGGCGGAGCTTATGCTCGGGGCTTGCACGCGCGAAGACATCAACGGTGCCGACGCTCTCCTGCAGCGTGGCGGTGTCCATCTGCTCGATCTCTGTGCCGGTGATGGCTGTCTTTCCGTCGCCGATACCGAGCATGTTTGCGATGGCCGCAGCGGTGATCTTGTGATCGCCGGTAATCATCGTGACGCGGATTCCGCCGCCGTGGCATTCCTTAACGGCCTCGATGGCTTCTTTACGAGGCGGGTCCAGCAGACCGATCAGGCCCAACAGGACGAGAGTGCTGGGAAGGTCGGCGGGACCAAGACCCCCGGCTTGCACCTTCGGGTCCTCAAGCCATGCGAGGGCCAGCACACGTTCGCCCTGGGAGGCGAGCCTGTCGCCTTCCTTCGTAAAGCGCCCGCGGTCGAGTGGCACCGGTTGCCCCTCGCCGGTCTGCTGGCGACTGCACTTCTCGAGGACTACCTCCGGAGCGCCTTTGAGAAGCAGCAGTTGTTTGCCGTCAGCGGACTTGTGCAGGGTCGCCATGAACTTGAGCTCCGATTCGAACGGTATGGCGTCGAGACGCGGGAACGCAGCTCGCTCAGCCTGCCGGTCCATACCGAGCTTGATCGCGAATGGATAGAGGGCGCCTTCAGTGGGATCGCCTTCTACTTTCCACGCGCCGTCCTGCTGGAACAGTTCGGCGTCGTTGCAGAGCAGGCAGACGCGCCCCATGAGCGTGAGCACTGGTTCGTTGCCTACGGTCGTCCCGTCCTTTTTGATCTCCCCGGCAGGCACATAGCCCTCGCCGGTGACCTGGTAGGCTGACTCGGCCGTGACAGCCGACACCACCATCATTTCCATCAGCGTCAGCGTACCGGTCTTGTCCGAGCAAATTCGCGATACTGAGCCGAGCGTCTCAACCGCAGGCAGCCGCCGGATGATGGCGTTGCGCTGGGCCATGCGCTGCACTCCAATTGCCAGCGTGATCGTGATCAGCGCGGGGAGCCCTTCCGGGATAGCTGACACTGCGATGCCAACGACCGCCTGGAAGAGTCGCACAAAGTCCATACCCTTCACCCATTTGCCATAGGCGAAAATCAGGACGCAGGCGACTCCGATGACCGCTGTGATGGTGTAGCCGAATTTCTTGATTTGGCGCAGGAGCGGCGTTTCGAGGGCGCTGACCTCGGCGAGCAACTGGTTGATGCGCCCGAGTTCCGTTTCGTTCCCAGTTGCAACGACCACGCCGGTTGCGCGTCCGGATACAACCATGGTGCCGGAAAACGCCATGCTTCCGCGATCTCCGACCGTTGCGTTTACGTGCACGGCATCGACGGTCTTTTCTGCGGGCACGGACTCGCCGGTGATGGCGGCCTCCTCGGTACGTAAGTTCTTTGCTTCGATGAGCCGCAGGTCAGCAGGAATCTTATCGCCGGATTCGAGCAGCACAACGTCACCGGGAACGAGCTGCTCCGCTGGAATCATGCGTATTTCACCGCTGCGCATCGTCCGGGCCTCGGGCGCGAGCATGTTGCGGATCGAATCCAGCGCCTTCTCGGCTTTGCCCTCCTGAATGAATCCAAGCAGCGCGTTGAGAACGACCACCGCAAAGATGACCCCGGCATCGATCCACAGGCTCAGCATCAGCTTGGTGAACCCGGCGGCGAGCAGGACATAGACTAGAATGTTGTTGAACTGGACGAAGAACCTCGTGAATGGACCCCGCTTCCTACCTTCCGGCAAGCGGTTTGGCCCATATTTCTCGAGCCGGGCCGAGGCCTCCGACAGATTGAGACCTTTCTCAGGGTTGGTAACAAGTCGCTCGACGACCTCAGTTTGAGACATAGCATGCCAGGCTGCTACGTCACTGACCGTGTTCGTATTCACTGTTGTACTCATGCTCGCGCTCGATTAAGGAGACTCTTCTTGCTCAGCGAATCTGGCGAAGCTGCTCGAGTACTTCTGGATAGCTATCAGAGGAAAACGAATCGGGACCCTTGGTTGATTGTCCGATCTATCCGAGCGATTGCACTGCTTGCGTCGCCCTATCCGTGTGGAATACCTCTATTTCTCGGGGCGAGTTGCCAGAGAATAGTTCGGGAACTGCCAATTCCATAACTGTCAGTTCATACAGGCAGACCTTAGTTACCAAGCACCTGGATTCCGGCAGTAGCTGCAACACCGACCTACTGTCAAAACTCACAGTTTGATTCGATTACAGACAAGCCTAAGACTCTAGAGCGGAACACGTAGGTAGTGCCGGATGGCGACAGCAAGTCCAGCTCAGGGTTTGCACGGTCCGTTGCGACTTAGAAAGCGGGTCACGGGTTGGTATTTCGCGGCCGCGGTGCTGTTCATCTTATCGGGGATGTTTGCAATCATTGAACCGGGCCTTGCGGGACTTGGAGTCACGTTGCTGGTTGGCTGGCTGTTGATCTTCGGCGGGGTTGCGCATTTCGTCGCGGCGTTTAAGGGGGCCGGCGCGAAGCGCGCGGTCCTTCAAGTGCTTGCAGCGATTGTCTATTTGGTCGGCGGCCTCTACTGCTTGACCCACCCCTTCTTGGCCATAGGCACACTGACGGTATTGCTCGCAGCTGTGATCATAGCGGTAGGAATGCTTGAAATAGTTTCATATTTTCGGCTTAAGAGCGAAGGTACGTCGCTGTGGGTGCTGTTCAATGGGTTGGTCGGATTGGTGCTGGGTACGATGATCCTGTTGCACTGGCCGTCAAGCTCCGTCTGGGCGATCGGTATCCTTGTGGGAGTACACCTGCTAATGACCGGAATGACGCGCTTAATGTTTGGTCTGGCAACCCGAAGGCTCGCGTCAGCGAGTTAGCAGCGCAATTCGAGACGATCGCAAGCCTGGTTCACATGCAGAAAACTTCAGCTTTGTTGGCTGTCTGCGTAATGGCGTTTGTCTGTGCCGACCACGTCCGAGCAGCGCGGCAGACTGCGGCCAGCGATCTCGCCGGTACATCCTGGCAACTCGTGAAGTTCGAGGGGAGTGATGACAGCACTCTTACGCCAGAGGACCCGAGGAAGTACACCATCGCGTTCGGGAGCGATGCTACGGTGAGCGTACGAATCGATTGCAACCGGGGACACGGAACGTGGAAATCTGGTGGACCGAATCAGCTCGAATTCGGTCCTCTGGCCCTCACTCGAGCGATGTGCCCGCGCACGCCTATTAACGATCGCCTCGCGAGGGACTGGCAGTACGTGCGCTCGTATGTCCTCAAAGATGGCCACCTCTTTATTTCGCTGATGGTGGACGCCGGCATATACGAGTTCGAGCCTATCAGCCAGCCGAAGCAGGCAGGACGCGTGGAAGGGACTGCCACCTACCGCGAGCGCATGGCGTTGCCCGACAGTGCGGTCTTTGAAGCTGTTCTGGAAGATGTCTCGAGGGCTGACGCGGCGGCCAAAGTAATCGCTCGCGCCCGCATCGAACATCCTGGTCATCCTCCGATACGGTTCGAGATCATTTACGAGCCAACCAAGATCGAGCAGAACCATGACTACTCCGTGCGGGCCCGCATCACCGACGGAGAACGGCTAGTCTTCACCACCGTGCAGCATTATCCGGTGCTGACTCGTGGAAACGGGCACGAAGTCAGCTTGCTTCTGTCGCACATCGCCGGGACTGAGGCGGCGAGCAGCGTTCCCTCGGAGTCGTCCCTCTCGGTCTTGCCGGCAACCTTTGTCGGTACGCTGCCCTGGCGCCGACTGCCCAGGAATTCGCTATCAGGTAAATTTGTTTCCGGACCATACATTCGTTTCGCGTATGACTTACGAGGAGCGCAACCTCAGCCTGGACCACCACGGGCATTGGCAACTGACAAACGGGGGCAAAATGCTGGTGCTGCGGGGGGAAGATCGAGCGCAGGAGAAATTCGCCGTCCGCGACGTGCACACACTTCGTAAAATGGACGTCGAAGGTCACGAGATTGAGTCTAAGCTGAACTATGACGTCAAGCGGACACCCGAGTTTGAACCGATTGAACCTCAGTCCCTAACCACGGCGACGGCATCGCTTGAAAACACTTATTGGAAATTGACCAGTCTGGGCGACGTGCCGGTTACAGCAGTTTCGCAACAGGAACCTCTTTTTGTTCTCAACTCCGAGACTCATCGAGTCAGCGGATCGGGCGGCTGCAACCGGCTGACAGGCAGGTACGAGCTGAAGGACGATCAGCTGACCTTCAGCCAGTTGCTCACCACAATGATGGGCTGCGTGGAGGGAATGGACACGGAGAAGGCCTTCCTGAAGGCGCTTACAGAGGCAAAGACCTGGAAGATGGGTGGAGAAGAGTTGCAGCTATTGAACAACGCAGGCAACGTGATGGCGCGATTCAAAGCGCGCGATAGGAAGCAGATACCTTGAAAAGCAGGATCACGTTTGATAAGTCCGCATGATGGTTCAGCTGTCTCACCTATAGACGCCCTTCCTTCGGCTTTGAACCGAATGATCCCCACGTTTCCAACTGTTTTTTCGCCAAAGACATTGGGTTTTCGCACAATGCTCATCGTCTTTTTGTGACCGCTTTTCGGCGTATGATGTCGCATATGTCGTGCTCCCAGAGGCCGCTGAGGTCATACCGGTTCTCGGCTCGGCCAAATGCAGCATCCCCAAGGATTGGCGAGTTGTCGCTCGACCTGGGCGGACTTCGTCGCTTTTCTGAGGACCATACGCCCACACGTTGATGCACTCGGCTTGTCGGAGCCTGTCAATTCTGACAGTTGCCCATTCTATTACCAGCGTTGTAATACTCGCGAAAGTCAGGAGTGCAGCAACCGTCCGGTAGTGTCGTACCGCTGTGTCTATCGCACGTTTAGTGAAAGAGATCATTGGTGGCTGCTGATTCGTCCAATCCTTGGTGCTGCTGGGTATGAGGCTTGCGTCAGTGAGCACTTCTTCGCGAACCGGGTGTAGTGACGAGGACCGTGTGAACGTGGGCACGAATTGTCCGGCGTCGAATTGATGTCCGTCGACGCGGTGTGGCGACGGGCCGCCCACTAGGACAACGCCAAATTTCTGAGCGAGGTGAACGCCATGAAGATTACGCGCATCTGCTCTGTTGCCATATTGTGCTTGCTGACAATGGTGGTTTTCCGTCCAGTCTCGGCCGGCTGGGCCCACTCCCACTTGTTTCGAACTCCCCCGGTTCAGGCGGCAGCGGCCAGCGCCGGGCCGAGCGATACGCAGAAGGCCAATCTGGAAGCCTACGAGACACTGTTGCACGAGAACGTGTCCGACCAGAAGCAGCAAGTTTTGGCGCTAGTGCTGTTTCTCAACGAAGCCGATGCCGCCAAATTCTGGCCGATCTATAGCCAGTATGAAGGGGAGCTCGACAAGCTGAATGCGACCGCGGCCGCCTCGATCGACGACTACGTCAAGAACGCCGGCCGCCTGAGCGAACAACAAGCCGATCAGATCGTGCACAACCAGACGCAAGTTCAGAGCCAGCGCGCGGGCCTGCTGGACAAGTACTACGGCCAGGTGAAAGACGCCCTGGGACCGGAGACGGCGGCGCGGTTCTACGAGGCCGAAAGCCAGCTGCTATCGCTCAGTGACCTACAGCGCAGCTCCAACTTGCCTGTCGAATAGCGAGATAAGTTTGACGAATTTCCCGCGTAAGGAAACATTTTATGAAAACACCACTCGTTAAGATGATTTTGACCTGCGCCATGGTCTACGTAGTTACTTTCGGTGTCCTGCTGAACTGGGTTGGCGATATCCCCACCGCTCATGCCGGAGCACCTCCGCAGGGCAACTGGATCTCGGTTCCGGCGGGCACGCGGATTCTCGTTCGGCTCTCGCAAACCCTCAGCTCGGCGAACCAACGTGTCGGCGGTCGTTTTACTGGCCAGCTGGAGACCAACTTGATGGCCGAGGGGCTAGTTGCTGCCCCACGAGGAGCGACGGTCCACGGCAAGGTGGTTTCCGCGCAATCGGCGGGAAGAATGTCGGGCGGCTCTGAACTGGCTCTGGAGCTGACCGACATCGTGATCAACGACACCGCCCATCCGATCCTGACGAGTAGGTATCAACTGCAAGGGCAAGGACAAGGCGGACGAACCGCGCGCAATGTGGCCACCGGCGCAGGGCTAGGCACAGTCATCGGCGCCATTGCCGGTGGAGGACGAGGGGCAGCCATCGGCGCTGCGGGCGGCGGCGCTCTCGGCACTGCCCGAGCCGCTAGCGGCGGAGGGGGACAACAGGCACATTTCGCCCAAGGAACTATGCTTGAATTTCGGCTGCAACAGCCGGCTTCGCTGCCGAGGCCCCGATGAGCCAATGATTCTCCGGGCGCGTTCCACCATACATGTCACGTCGTTTCCGGTTAGCTCGTAGGGCTGGCGAAGGAACTGTAGCCGCTACCGGAGTCTGACAGGGTTGAGGCAATGAATACGACGACCGCACCCATGCCGCGATTGGCTTCGACGTCCCTCGTCTGGCCGATCGTGCTCATCCTTATCGGCATTCTGGCACTTGCGCTGCCTGTTGCCACGTCGTTCGGCGTCGCAAGAGTGCTGTCGTGGTTGCTGTTCTTCGACGGCATTATTCAGTTCTTCTACGCGTTCAAGTCCGAAGGAGTCGGGCGCATCCTCTGGAAAGCCCTGGTAGCGCTCCTGTATGTGGGAGGAGGCATCTACTTACTCCTGAACCCCCTGGTCGGAATGGCCGGACTCACCCTAATGCTAGCCATGTTTTTTTGCGCCGAAGGGCTCATGGATCTGCTTACGTACTTATTCGGCTCGAAGAGCAACGGGGCGCATTGGCTGCTACTGCATGGCATTGTGACACTGCTCCTGGGGGTGATGATTTGGCGCCGATGGCCGCTGAGTTCACTCTGGGCGGTTGGAATCCTTGCTGGCGTCAGCATCATGTTGAGTGGGGTCACCCGCCTGCTTCTCGCATTGGCCATACGACGAGAAGCGTAACGGAGGCGTTCACTCAGCGCGATGGCCACCGACCCACTGCGCATCATCATCCTGACTAATTTTGAGCTCGATACTGAAATCCAGCCGGTAGCATTCCCGCCGGAATTTTGGCCAAGCGGTCCGTCCTGTAAGTGTAAGCCCTGTTTGTACGTCCCATTTGTGAAGGCCAAACGCGGCGCTACGTGCTAATCGCCGGTTTTCGAGAGGGCTTTGACCAACTCGTAGAGGAAGGCTTGGCCCTCGTAGAAGCATTGGACGCTCATGCGTTCGTCGCGGCCATGAAAGCGGATGTCATCGCGATCGAAGAAGAATCCCTGGATTCCGTAAGTGGGAATGCCCGCGGCCCGGAGGTAGGCGCCGTCGGTCGCGCCCATGACCATGATGGGTAGTGTGGGCACGCCGGGCCAGAATTTATTGGTCAGGCGAGTGACCGCATTTAGGAGGTCCGGGCGTAACTCTGACGCCGGCGTTTTGGTTCTGGAGCTCAACATTTTGAAACTGACCTGGCCGTCCGCCGCAGCCTTCTGCAGCATGTCTTGCACATACTCGGGCGAATCCTCCGGCAGGACGCGACAGTTCACCATGCCCGCGGCGAGCTGCGGTAGCGCGTTAATGGCGTGGCCGCCTTCGAGCATGGTAGCCACGCACGTGGTGCGCAGCGTAGCATTCCACGCCGGCGATGCCCCAGCCACGCGGCGCATGGACTCTTGCGAGCCCGTGGCGACTTTGGTCAAGTCGTCCTTCATAGCGCCGGTCTCGATTTGCCCGAGTTTCTGGAAGTAGGCGGCGGTTACTTCGTTGGTTTTGAGCGGGAACTCCAGTTTGGAGATTCCCAAGAGCGCCCCGGCAAGATGATAGATGGCATTGTCGGCGACAGGGAGAGAGCTATGGCCGCCCTTGTTGCGGACCTCCAGGCGAAAGTTGAGGACATATTTTTCGCTGACCTGGAGGTCGTTGGAGATGCGCTTGCCGCCGACCACTTCGCCCCAGCCTCCTTCATTGAGAGCGAATTCGGCGTCAATTAAGTTGCGCTGATTTTTGAGCAACCAATCGACGCCGTTATATGGACCACCGCCTTCTTCATCAGCGGTGAGCGCGACGATAATGTCGCGGTCGGGTCTAAAGCCTTCCTTCTTGTACTGGATCAGGTTGGCA
>Ga0126378_10004532_pt1 | contig 10633 bp, 9 predicted proteins | sample PanSoiMetPlot_23_FD_92587 | JGI IMG/M metagenome (GOLD analysis project Ga0126378, IMG submission 92587) | Tropical forest soil microbial communities from Panama - MetaG Plot_23 | ecosystem: Environmental > Terrestrial > Soil > Tropical forest > Bulk soil | place: Panama | collected 2016-02-17
ACCAAAGATGGACGGATGAAGATCCTCGATTTTGGTCTGGCCAGGCTGAGTCCAACAAAAGATGCCTCGGGCCTTGAGGCCACTCAACCACTCGGGTACCGAGCCGGGGATGGTGATGGGCACTGCCGGTTATATGTCTCCCGAGCAGGTGCGTGGAAAACCCGCGGATCACCGCTCCGACATCTTCGCCTTGGGCACGATCCTTTACGAGATGGTGACTGGCAAGCAGACCTTCCGCAAGCCGACATCAGCCGAAACCATGACGGCCATCCTCAATGAAGATCCTCCTTCAATTTCGCAAATGATGCCCACAGCGCCGCCGGGTCTCCAGCGCGTCGTACATCGCTGCCTCGAGAAGAGTCCCGAGCAGCGTTTTCAGTCTTCCTCCGATCTGGCATGTGCGCTCGAGGCATTGTCGGATTCGGGAATCACGTCCTCTGCCACCGGGACTCACACTGCGCAAGAGGGTGGCTCGAATCGCTCGCGAATCATGATCCCGGCCGGAGTCGTCCTGCTGGCGGTGCTTGCTTCCGCGACCGTTGTTTACTTCTTCATGCAACCGCCGGCTGCGCCCAAAGTTTCCAAAATCGTGCAACTCACGCACGACGGCCAGCCCAAAGGCTTGATCGGGACAGAGGGCTCTCGGCTCTACATAGGTTTGTTCGGCTCCGATTACGTGGGCATGGCCGAGATGTCCACCGCAGGTGGTGAACTACAGAGGCTGCCGATGTTGCCTAGCAACAACATGGGGCCGATTGGACTCTCCGACGATGGCTCGCAATTCCTAGTGGTCGATGGGCATGGTGTTCCCCCTACCGGGCCGCTGTGGAGCGTTCCCGTGCTCGGCGGATCGCCTCGCCGGCTCTCGGAAGCGGAAGGCTTCAGCGGCTCCTGGTCGCAGAACGGCCGTCAACTCGTTTATGCGAACCGCAATAATTTGTTCCTGGCAAACGCCGATGGCAGTAACTCTCATAAGTTGGCTTCTTTTGCCGAGACTGCCCTCGTCGCAGATCCTGTATTCAGCCCCGACGGGAAAGCGGTAAGGTTCTCTGTCATCGAGCGCCTCGATCTCGTTTCGCGGTTTTGGGAACTCTCCACCGACGGCACTAACCTTCATAAGGTGCATCCTGCTCCTCCCAATGCGCCGGACGAGTGTTGTGGACACTGGACGGCCAGTGGAAAGTATTTCGTTTATCTATCAGGGGGCCAGCTTTGGGCATTGCCTTCCTCCGCAGGCCTGTTTAAGCGCCACCCCACGCCCGTGCGGTTGACCTCCAGCCCGATGCCACTCAGTCCTCCCATTCCAAGCTCCGACGGAAGGAAAATATTTGTAGTCGGCCGAACCATCCGTGGCGAGCTCGTTCACTACGACTCGAAGTCGGGCAAGTTGCTGCCCTTTCTGCAAGGCATCTCCGCCGAATATGTGAACTTCTCCAGGGACGGCCAATGGGTAGTCTATGTTTTGTTCCCCGACGGCTCACTATGGCGCAGCAAGGTTGACGGAACCGAACGACTGCAATTGAGCTATCCGCCTTCGTTCGCTTTTATGCCGCGCTGGTCGCCCGACGGAAGGAGCATTGCTTTTTTCGCACTTGATCCGAACGGCAAAGCCGCGATCTTCACCGTTCCTCAGGATGGAGGTACTCCGCAGCGTCTGTTGCCCGATGAAGCTGCGAACCAAACGGATCCAAACTGGTCGCCGGACGGGAGCAAGGTCATCTTCAGCGGAGGGTCGGGCAATCCCTCCTCCACGATTTGCATCCTCGACCTTGCTACCCATCAGCTCACAACGTTGCCGGGCTCGCAGAGTTTCTACTCGCCGCGCTGGTCGCCCGATGGACGCTATGTACCTGCAATCAACAGAAACTCGACAAAGCTCATGTTGTTCGACTTCCAGACCCAGAAGTGGATTGAAGCCGACAAGGGGAACATCGGTTGGTTGGAGTTCACCCGGGATGGCCAGTACCTGTATTTCGCTGACTCCAGCGGAGATGGCTCCGTCAAACGGCTCCACTTGAGTGATCTTAAGTTGGAGAAGGCCATCAACCTGAAGGGCATTGCCTTGGTGGGTTACTACAATGCTTGGTTTGCGCCGGCTCCTGATAACTCGGTCATGATGCTGCGTAATGCCGGCACCAACGACGTGTATGCCCTCGACTGGGAAGAGCCATGATTCCTCTGTCGCTTCACCCGTGAAACTGGCTAATCCCCGGCGTAATACCGCCCCAATGTGAACAGGGGTAAGGGGTAGGTGTGCCCAAAAACCGCATGATAAGTGTTTTCTTCGCCAGGCATGACATACATTGCTGCGGACCCGTGGTGGGAATGATCGGACCATTCCCCGTTGCCCGAAGTGGGCCTGGCCGTTATATCCCCTACGATGATGGGTCCGGTTTTCGGTCCAACTTTCGTGTGCTGAAGTCTGGAAGCTATCGCGCATCGCGCTTAGTCAGGCATGTGGCTTTCCGAAGCGAGGTCTGACCGAGTAAAAGCGTGCCCATATCCGGGACGCTCAGCCACTGCCTGTCCTCGCTCTCGCGAGGAGTCATCGCCCCTTTAGCACATGTGTCGCGAGCCATTCTCGCATCGTACTAAGATAGTCAGGGTCAATCTCGCCGCGCGATTCTCCCACATCCACCCTCATCTCATGGTCGTCATTGGTAAACTCCCGAATCGTGAAATCGTGGTGGGCGCCTTCTCTCAAGACTCGTTGAAGTACGGTCACACTCTCTTGTACTGGTATCAACTGGTCCCGGTCGCCGAACAAAAACAGCGCCGGCACTCGCAGCGCCCGCAATGCTGCCACCGGATCGTAATTCATCTCTTGTGTGAACCAAAGCAAATTCCTGCCAACTGGCTTGCCCAGTTCTTCAGGCTTGGGCAGTGTACTGAACGAGTCATCCTGCTGCGCTTTCGCTCGGCTAAACCATCTCTTGGTGTGTGCTTGCTCCAGCTCCGCTTTGACCTTTTCGTATCCGTTCCCGCTCGACGTGTAGCTCCAAATGTCGCGACGAACCGCACTGGCTTCTCGAACATCGTCTTCTGGTAGGCCTTGTCTCCGCAGCTCATTTGCGTAATAAACGATCATCTGTTCGCCCGGGGAAACCCCCGGCCCAGATACGGCAATTACGAACGCCACGTCTGCGGACCGCGAAGCCGCCAGTGGACCCAACCACCCTCCCTGGCTGAGCCCCCACGCTCCAATGCGCTTCGCGTCAATCTCCTTCCGCGATTTCAAATACCCGATCGCTGCAAGCCCATCGTCACAAAGTTCCATGAACGGAACTACCCGAAAATCTCCGGTGGACTCACCCACTCCTCGCTTGTCATAAGCCAGCGCCGCTACCCCTTGTGAAGCAAACCAACGGGCAGTAAAGAGGTCCCGCGCCTGCGGGCCCGAGCCGTGAAACAGAACGACTGCCGGATGGGCCCCAGGACCCTCCGGCAGCACCAGCGTGCCGGCGAGATTCACCTTCCCACTCGCAAACCACACGGGCTCTTCGCGGACAGCATGTTGCTCGGATAGCTTTTCGACTGGCGTGGTTCGGCACTGCGTGCAGGCTGTGACAACTAAAAGAAGCAAGCAAGTCAGCGGCCCTCGAGAGCGCCGCGAGCCCCAAGCAAATTCCCGTCTCAGGCGCTCTCGACGTCGTGACCCGAGATTGGAGCTACGCGAAGTCATATTGGCTGGACTCCTACCGTAATTCCGACAACGCCCCGACAGACACTCGGCCCGCCTAAGGTCCGGGCATTAGGTTCTGACATCTATTTGCCTTACCACCCAGTTGTAAGCCAGGTTTTCGGTTCGACGGTTCGCTCCCGATGATCGACAAGTCCGCGTTGATGCAATCAGAACTGGTAGCGAACCGATTCATAGTCATACACTGGAAGCATCGTAGAAGTCCTCTTCGGGGGTAAGAAACCAAGTAGGGACTAAAGGAGCTTCCGTTGGTGCAGCCTCATCCTGACGCTCTTGCTGAATCCAAGTCCCGCGGATGGAATCGGAAACAGTGGGTAAGCATCGTTCCCTACGGCCTCAACCAGCAGCATCCCAACGGCTACCGCGACGTTCTCGAAGCTGTTTGGGAGAATCGCGACCGGCTCAGTTATGCCTGGCGGATTCTGCGCGACCGGCTGCTGCGATGGCTGTGCGCTGGGGACGAGCGGCCTCTACGACTGGACGATGCAAGGCGTCCATCTGTGCAATATCCGCCTTCAGTTGCTGATCCAGGGCAAAGGGCGCGGAGGGGGATATGCACCATCTTTTCAGGATTCACATACTCGCAAACCGTCTCGCACGACGAAGTGAATTTCGGGATTTGCCTTCCCGGCAGCATTCCGCCCGGCTCGCCAAATTGCCGAAGCCTTCGCCATAGAGGAGGGTTATCCGGGCTAACCGACACCCGGCTGGAACACAAAATGCTTACTGGCCTCCGTGAACATCCGGTTTTTCAGGACAGATGCGGCTCGATCACGACAAATTCCGTAGTAGTGTATTTCGACGATACCTCAGGAAGCCGAACACAGGGGTCCCAGGTGCGCAGCTTCTTGCTCATCGCAACAATCGCTAGCTTATTGCTATCGCCGGCAGTCGGGCAAAACGCAGCGCCCCCCAAGCCGAAGCTGGGGCCTTCCGCAGCTCTGTTGGCCTCATGGAACGAGATCGGACGCAAACTCATCGCTATGGCCGAGGATTTCCCCGAAAACAAGTACGATTTCAAGCCTACTCCGGCGCAAAAAAGCTTTGCCGAGCAGTTGCTGCACGTCGCAGGTTCCAACGACTTGTTTACCGATGTCGCATTGGGCAAGAAGCCTATCGATGACGAGTCCCGTGAGCACTTCAAAACCAAAGCCGACGTTGTGGCTTATGTCAAAAAGTCCTACGCAGACGGTGCCGCCGTCATTCAGAAAAAGGGCGACTCCGGGATGCTGGAGATGGTGGTAGAAGCAGAAGAAGGGCGCACCGTTCCGCTACAAGACGTTGCCTACGGCGAGATTGAGCATGGCGGAGAACACTACGGCCAGCTCGTCGTGTACTACCGCGTAGCCGGACTGGTTCCTCCGGAGTCCCGGCCAAAGAAGTAGAAGCTAGCTTCGCTTAAACAGGGTGCCCGTCCTTAGTTGTTCGCTCAATGACGGTGCTGTTTCCATGCTGTTCTCAGTTTCGGGTGGGGTGGAAAACCGAAACATATGCGTTTCGGTATCAACTGCCTGCGCCGAACCAACGACTCTTACCTTGCTGGCTATAGGCTAGACGCCTGCTGTTCGGGGGAAATATACATCCCGCGAACGTAGGTACTGACTGGGTGAACGTCTGCTCGGTCCATTCGGCGTTACGGCATCACCGGACCTCTTCTGCATTCTTTGCGCTGAGCATGACAGTGTTCTCGCCCGGAGCAAGGTTGGCGGGGACGTCCCAGACAAGCGAACCGCCTGAGTTGGGAACGATCGCGAAGAAGTAGTAAGTTCCAGCCCCTTTCTTTGCGGAGAGCATCGCTTTGCCGGAAGCGTCGAGTTTTGCAGTGGCGACATAAGAGCGGCTCATGCCCTGAATAATCGAGCTGCAACCCTGTGTCGAATGGCATTGGGTTTGGAGCACCTTCATCGACTGCGCGGCAGTTGAGTTGGCAGGCACCGCAAGGCCTAGCTCGCGGAGGACATCGCCAATGGGCTTACGCATGACGAATACTGTTTGACCCGCAAGCAGGTTGGTTCCGGAAAAAGAGGAGTCGAGCAGGACTCGAAAATCAAGGCGCTGCCCAGAGGAGCCAGCAGAGGTATCGGTCGAACCGGGCGTCGCTGCCGGTGTGATGGTTGAGGCAGCAACCGGCGAGGGCGATGAATAGATTGCCGGAGCTACTGAGGGCGACCCGCTCGAGGCACGCATGGTGTTCCGCTTGCTTCTGGCAGCGAGGGTGCCCACGCTGCAGCTCTCAGAATGTGGAGTAAAGTTGACGTTGTCGCCGCGAATGGAAGTAACGAGTTTGCCGTTGACCGTTGTGCCGCCCGAGCCGCGTAGTGTGTTGTCTGGCGCAACGCCGAGCAGAAAAGCTCCGCCAACGTTCTGGACGTGAACCACAAAGCCGTTTGGCGTGTTGTCTACCGTATATGGGGACGTGGCGTGAGCTTTACCGCAGTCCAGAATGACCTCGCCATTCTCGAACTCCAGCGTCAGCCCGGAGCTGTCAACGTAACGCCCCGTCATGCGGAAGCCTGTCGCGAGCGGCGCACTCTTGCTAAGTTCGTCGAGAAAACCGATGCCGGTTTTGGGCGTACTGATGGGTTTTGCAGGCACGAACGCCATGGATCCAATGGTGCACCGTTCGATCTTTGGTGCGTAGATGGGGACGGAAGTGCTGGTGCTGCAGGGGCCGTTGCAGTAGTATCCCTGCGCCGCAGCAGGAGCTCCATCCACCATGACGGTCTTGGTGGTGGTGGTGTAGCCCGTGATGATGCGTCCTTTGACGAGCACCGATCCGGGGCCGGCGATCGAGCCGTCCGTTTGCAAGGTGACTACGATGGGTTCGGGCTCGTTGGCCAGACTGAGCTGCACCGTGTTGGCGGATTTTCGCAGAGTGTAGTCGTGATTGTCGGCAACTAGCTGACCGCAGTCCTGTATAGTGGCCGAGCCGCTGCCGAAGCTGAGGCTGGGGAGCTGTGATTTGCTGTGATAATTACCGACGAATACGACACCGGCGACAGGTGGTGGCTCGTTGGAGTCGGGCTTTCCTCCGAAGGGCACCAGGATGCTTGCCATCCCTTCCAGGGCGCCCATACCTTCACACGCGTTCAGTGTTCCGCCGAGTTCCAGACAGCGCCGCAGCTCCGGATCTTTCTCGCGGTTCGCTTCTGCACCGGCGAATATTCCCATGGGGTCTAGGACGGCATCACCGGCGATGGACGAGCGGCCGCCGCTCTGTTCCTGCTTCATCTGCTGCTGCAGTTTGTCTTCGTGCTGTTTGTAGCTTTGGGCGAGGTTGGATTCGGCGCCGCGGTATGTGTCCGCTGCCTGCTGACCTTGAAGCTGCTTGATCCAGCCCAAGGCGTTCATAATCTCGTACCTGCCTTCGAGCTGCTGAAAGGCTTTGACCTCTTCCGGTGAGTGAGTCTTGGAAAAGTCCTGCGAAAGTTGGTACGCCGCCCGGGCATACTCGCCCATCAGCTTCTCTTCCCCGGGCGTGAAAGGGCCACCATATTTTCGGGCATCCTTAATGCGCGAAATGTAGGTCTGCAGGTAGGTGAAGACGGCGACCTGGCGCGCAACAGTGTCGGTGGCATCGGTACCTTTAAGTTGTGCCTTGACCTTTTCCACGGAGGGCAGCGCGGCAGTGTAGTCACCGGAGGCGGGCTGGGCCTGGGCAAGAGCAGCGCCGCAGATTACCCCCAACATCACAATGGAAACTACTAATATCACTTGGTTTTGCTTCATCCTTACCCCGCGGTTTGTTCATTGAGAGCCTATGCAAATGCACTGCAAACGCCCATCGCGCCTTCTTCTAGGCGATGTCTCATTTCGGTTGGAGATTGCCGGACAGAGTAACCTCCAGCGTTGTGCAATTGCAAGTCTGCCACCGGCCCGATCGTCAGGTGACGTTTTTCGCTCTGCATTTTTGGTGGAGGCTAATGTGGCTAAGGGGTTCGAGGGCTACGGCAGTTTTGGATCGCTGTCGCATAACACCATCAGGTTAGTTCCGGGCCCTAACCAGCCCGTAAACCCAGTTTGGCCAGGAGCACGATTCGGCTTCTCCGGCCAACCTGCACCAGCGCTTGTAAGTCCGCGAGTGCATCCCTTTTGGCTTTTTGGGGAATGGGTGGGCGCAGCCCGGCTTCCCACCCAACTTGATGCGGATCTTCTGATAGCGGCTGAGTGCGCGGTCCCAAGCCTGCTCGTGCTGGCTTCCTGTAATGCACTTGTCCTCGCCACTTGGACTCTCTAGCGCCGCAAGACCACGACCGAGTGCCTGAGGCAAGGGACTGATTCGGCTTGAATCCATGCGACAGCCGCAAGCGACCGGGGTGCACCCCCGGAAGTGCAAAACGAAAAGTACGGGCGGCGGCGCCACATGCTCACACAATTTTTTCTTTTTTTTTGCCCCACTGCAACTCTCGGGAACGGTCGCTCTCAGGTGTCCGCCTGTCATTCGCCAAAATTGTGACCGCCCGTAATTTGAACGGCTTGCACGATTCGTCGTTTTTCGCCGAACAGGTATGATGGCCGCCATGCCTGCGCTCTTTCGACACCTGTTCGGCTGGCTGACGGGAGTGTTGCGGTCCCGAGCAGATCCTCTCTTGCAGTGAGGATCATGCGCGGCTTTAGGTTTTGGCGAACCACAATGGTATGCTCTTCGCCTGCATGGTATTGACGGTCAGGACCGAAGTGCGGAGGGCCCATGACTGAATCAGTGATCCCCTTAAAGGAGTTCGACCAGGAGATGGCATCCACAAGGAGGCTCCTGGAGCGAGTCCCAAACGAGAAGGGCACGTGGAAGCCCCATCAGAAGTCGTTCGCGCTGGGGCATCTCGCGCAGCTAGTCGCCTGGATTCCAGGATGGATTGCGACGTCCCTGCGCGCGTCTCACATCGATCTGGCGCAGTCCGGCGGTTACAGCTTCGAAGCGACCGAAGTGCTGGTGCGGCTTTTCGACACTAACGTGCGAGAGGCCCGCGAAGCTCTTGGGACAGTAACGGGCTCCGCGTTGGATGCGCCGTGGTCGCTAAGGCATGGGGACCAGGTGCTATTTACGGCACCACGTAGGGAAGTGGTCCGCCAGCACCTGAATCACCTCATCCATCATCGTGGCCAACTCACCGTGTATCTCCGGCTCATCGACGTGCCGCTTCCGCAGGTCTACGGACCGACTGCGGACGAACGCTGGTGAACACCGACTGCCGAGACAGCCAGGCCCCGTCGATCTCCGCATCGGCGTAGCCATGCACCCGGAGCCGTGGTACGAAAAGTCTTTACAACCGGCTTGCCAAGTCTTTGGGCTGTATCTGGAGCGCCCGTACGATGAACGTGTGAACACACCTAGCTTAGCTTAGACTGCCACTGAGAACAGTGATGTAACACAGGGGAGGAGCAGGAGAATTTCGGGAACGGGGCGAAGCACACCTTTGCTTCTTATTTGGGAACCCAGGGCGGAAGCGCGAAGGTGCACAAGACAGTTAGGTCTGCCGCCACCTAATGCCCCAAATGTGAACAGGGGTAAGGGGTGGGTGTACCCAAAATCTTTGGACTCACATTCGCCATCAGCAGGATTGCTTGTGTTATGCGATTTATCAAGAGTTGGGCCGCACCCTCAAGCACGCCATCGCCGGTCGGCCCATGGAGTTGGAGCAGGTAGCTGATCGAATCACAACCCTCTGTGACCGACATCACGGCAGCCTGGTGGGGGCCGGCGTCTACTTGAAATTGAAATTCATTTTCAACTCCTAAGTGAGACGCAGCAATGTCACGCCATCATCCAGCTTTGCTCTTCGCCCTAATCGTCGCTCTTAGCAACGTCACCATGGCCGAGGGCCGCCCTCCGGCCGCCGAAGCACCTCTCAATGCGTCCACCGACGGCCGCTCGCTTACCGCGCTCAACTCTTCGCCCATCCAGGACAACAGCTTCCTGGTGGAGGACTCCTACAACCAGGAAGACGGGGTCGTCCAGCACATCAGTTTGTTGCAGCAGCTCAGCACTGGCGACTGGGCGTTCACGCAAACCGATGAATGGCCGCTGCGTACCATGAAGCACCAGCTCAGCGTCACGCTGGCGGCCACTCACGCCGATGGTTTCGCCGGTGTAGGCTGGGGCGACACCTTCATCAACTACCGGTATCAACTGGTGGGAAGCGGCGACACGCGAGTCGCGATCGCGCCACGAATCTCACTGCTGCTTCCCACCGGCAGCGCGGCGCAAGATCGAGGGATGGGAGGCGCAGGCATCCAGTTGAACCTGCCGGTCAGCGTGCAGCTTAATCGTCATTTCGTGACCCATTGGAACGCGGGCACGACCTGGGTGCCGCACGCGCAGAACGCATTGCACCAGAGCGCGAGCTCGCTCGGCGCGAACCTCGGACTATCGGTGGTCTGGCTGGTCAACAACCGCTTCAACGCGCTGCTGGAGACGGCGTGGAACTCGATGCCGCAAGTTGCCGCACCGGGGATTACGACACCGCAGCGCAGCCTGTACATCAGTCCCGGCATTCGCTGGGCTTACAACTTCAGCAACGGATTGCAAATTGTTCCCGGCGCCGGGATTCCGATGGGTGTCGGTCCGAGTCGCGGGCAGCACGGAGCGCTCTTCTATCTCAGCTTCGAGCACGCGTTGGCGGTGACGCACTCCAGGCGCTGATGGGTTCAAAGACAACGTGTAAGGCCGCTCTTCGACTTGCTTGATTTGCCGAATGATGCGCACCAAATCGGTGGTCTGCCGCGACCTGAAAGCGAATTGGCTGGCACACGTTACGACACACCTACGCAACGCTTCTCAAGGCGAACGAAGCTGACGTGAAGGTCGTGCAGGAACTGTTGCGGCACGCCAATAGGAAAACCACTCTGGACCTCTATGACCAGACGATCACGCCCGCGAAGCGCGAGGCTCAAGGCAAGGTGAATCAGATACGCAAGGCAGCTGGGGTATGAACT
>Ga0126378_10004534_pt1 | contig 10633 bp, 8 predicted proteins | sample PanSoiMetPlot_23_FD_92587 | JGI IMG/M metagenome (GOLD analysis project Ga0126378, IMG submission 92587) | Tropical forest soil microbial communities from Panama - MetaG Plot_23 | ecosystem: Environmental > Terrestrial > Soil > Tropical forest > Bulk soil | place: Panama | collected 2016-02-17
CGCTGACGGCGTTGGAGACCGCCTCGATCCCGGTGAGCGACGAACCGCCGTTGGCGAAGGCGCGGCCGATCACGTAGATGGCGGCGAACGCGAGCAGGCCGTTGTGGTGCCCGACCGGTACGGTCCCCTGATGCCATTTCACATGCGGCAAGCCACCTCCAAGCGCCTGTTGCCCGATGCCGACGATGATCATCAGTCCGACCGAGCCGGAGAACAGGTACGTGGGGACAGCGAAGGTCTTGCCGTTCTCCCGCACCCCGAGCAGGTTCACGTAGCACATGATCAGCGTGGCGGACACCGAGATCAGCAGCAGCGTGGTCGTCGGTCCGAGCGGCCTGGCCAGCGCCGGAAACGTCGACAGGATGGCCTGGCTGCCTGCGGCGGTTTGCACCGCGACGGTGACCACGTAGTCCACCATCAGCGCGACCGCGGCGACCTGGGCGACTCGGGGGCCGAAGTTCTCGCGAGCCACCACGTACGAGCCGCCGGCCCTGGTGTAGACCGACACCACCTCGCGGTAGGACAGGACGACGAGTGCCACCCCAGCCAGGATCACCCCGGTCATCGGCAGCAGCAGCGCGAAGGCCGCCATCCCGAAGAATGGCAGCAGTTCGTGCAGGATCAATTCCGAACCGTAGTTGGCCGAGGAGATGCCGTCGCACGACAGCACGCCAAGTCCGAGCGGCTTGCTCAGCCGCTCGACCCTCAGCCGGTCGTTTACCAGCGGCGGGCCGAGCATGCGGCGCTTGACCGAGTACCAGAACGTCTCGGGCACCTGGCCCCGTAGGTCGCGGGGTTCGGTTGACGGCCTGGTCACATCCTCGACGCTGGCACGTGTCGCCGAGCAACGGCGTTAGCGGCGCGTTAGTAATCGCGCCGCTGGCGTTAAGAATTCGTCAAGACCAATTGCGCCCGTCTTCGTGCGGGGCGGCGGCAGGGTAGGCGCAGAGATCGCGCAGCACGCAGTCACCGCACAACGGACGCGCGGCCCGGCAGACCGTCCTGCCGTGCGCGATCATCGCGACGTGTAGGTCGTACTTGATCGCTGGTGGGACGAGCGGTGCGAGTACCTGATGCGCCTTGTCCGCGTTGGCCGCCGCAGGGACCCAGCCGAGTCGCCTGACGATTCTGTGGACGTGGGTGTCGACGGGGAACGCCGGCCGTCCCATGGCGAACACGAGCACGCACGCGGCGGTCTTGGGTCCAACTCCTGGTAGGTCGCGCAGGTAGCGTTCGGCCGCCGCATCGTCCATGTCGTGCAGGCGGCTCAGATCGAGGCTGCCTTCGCGCGCCTCGATAGCGGCAAGTATCTGCTGGATGCGACGCGCCTTCTGGTTCGCGATCCCGCCAGCGCGAATCGCGTCAGCAACCTGTGTCACTGGCGCGTCCGCTACTTGCTCCCATTCCGGAAACCTGGCCTTGAGCTCCGCGAATGCACGATCTGAATTGACGTCCGAAGTGTGCTGTGACAAGACGGTCGCGACGAGTTCGTCGATCACTGGCAGCAGCGGCTTCGGTGTGAACGGTCCCTGACTTGCACGCAGGCGCTGCTGGACCGCTGCGATCTCGCCGGAGCGCGGCGCGGTCATGTCAGGTTCCTATTGGCCTGGCCGCTGCCGCTCCTTCGAGCATGATCTCGCTGACAAGGTTGTACGCCCTCGCCCACGCCTGCCGCGTCTGTTCGTCCATGTCCTCGCCAAGTATGGCTGCGAGCGCGTCGAGCAGTGAGTCGCCGACCTTCTGGTAGTCGGCGACCTTCACCCCGTAGCCGGCGTGCCGTGCGCCGAGGGCCCGGGTATGGATGAGCAGGTCGTCAAGGTGGGGCAGCGTGTGCACGATCTCGGTGAGCTTGGTTGCGAACCTCACCTTCTGCTCAGCCATATCGGTGGTGAACAACGGGCGCAGCGCCGGGTCGCGGCGGAACAGCTCCTGGTAGAACCGGGTGGTCAAGGCGGGAAGCGCAGCGCCAACACGCTCGAACGACGACTGCACAAGACTGATCTCCTCGGGTGTCATGAGGTCCCCCCTAGGGCTTCGGCCAGACCAGCCCTGCTGCTGATGCCGAGTTTGGCGTAGGCGTGCTGAAGGTGATTGTTCACTGTCCGCACGGACAGGAACAGGCGGTCAGCGATGTCCTGGCTCGGCATGCCGTCGGCGGCGAGCATAACGATCTCACGCTCGCGTTCCGACAGCGGTACCGCCGGGTTCTCGTGGAAGAGCGCGGGAGTAGCCGCGCCTTCGCACTTGGCGGCGAGTCCGTCAGAGCGGCGCAGTGCGGCCGTTGCGGCCCGCCGGTCACCAGCCTGGCTGAATGACTCGGCGGCTCCCGACCACGCCTCAGCCGCAAGCAGGAGCGCGCCCATCGCCTCGAAGTCGGATGCGGCAGCGGCAAGCGCTTCGGCGTCGCTGGCTTGGATGGCAGCGGCGTGCCGAGCACGCGCGGCGACCAGCGGCGAGTCGGACAGGCCGGACAGCTCCGCTAGCCGGCTCGATGCGTCCTGGCCGCCTGTGCGCATCATGTCGTGCAGGAGCCAAGACTCGGCCGTCAGGTGCCCGGTGGAGGCCGCCTGGCCGGCGGCGCGCTTGAACCGCTCGGCGGCCTCGGCCGGCTGGCGCGCCGCGAGTGCCGCCCACGCGTCGGCCAGCTGCTGCTCTGGCCCACGGAAACCGAACGCCGGGCCTGAATCACGCTCGGCCAGCGCTGCGGCCGCTGCCTGCGCGTCGCCGAGCATCGCGCACGCCAGGGCGAGCCCAGACAGGGCCAGGCGGCGCGGGCCAGCGAAATGGCTTGCCTCGGCAAGCCCGGCAGCTTCGGCGTAATAGCGCCGTGCCGTCGCGAGCTGTCCCTGGAGGGTGGCGACGCGGCCCCGGTTCGCGGCGAAGAATATTTGGGCAATCGGGATCCGGTTGGTGGCAACGATCTCCGCGCCGGCGCTGGCAAGCTGCTCGGCCTCAGCGAGCCGGCCGGCTTCAGCCAGGGCGAACACCTGGTTGACAAGGTGCATGGCCGGGTGCGCGATCGCGAGCTCCTCACCGAGCGCGACGTGATCCGCATAACCGGCTTCGGCAGTCCTGACGGCATCGGCCGTCCGGCCGGTCACGGCAAGTGCTGGCGCTCCGGCGATCGCCCTGACGACCCTGGTCCGCCGGTCGGTCCCTGAAATTCGTTCGAGCACGGCCAGAGCCCGTTCTGGGTGCCCTGAGAACATCAGCACTGACGCTTCGTCGGCAATGAGCTCCTCAGCCAGCGACTCGGTGCTGATCGCCGAGCGGGCCTGCGCATTGATCGCCAGGGCAGCGTCGGGCTCGCACAATCCCCACTGCGCGTTCTTCGCGCGAGTGACGGCGAGGCGAAGCGCCATTCGTTCGCTGCTCTGCAGCTCCTGGCCGCGCGCAAGAACCCGCTCGGCGGCGGCGAAATCGCCGATCTCGTAGAGGGCCTCACCGAGCAGCAGCGCTGCTGCCGCATCGAGCTGGTCACCAGGCACCGCCTCGATCAGCCGCCGGACGACTCGGAAATCGTGCGCGTACCTCGCCAGGTGGGCTCCGCGTATCAGCGTGGCGGGGTCGGGTCGGCCACCGGCGTCCAGCCGCCACACCGCGATCCGCAAGGCGGCCACGCCCGCGCCGTGTTGCGTTGTCTCCAGCCGGTCGGCCTGGGAAAGCAGGATCGCCCGTGCACGCGACCGCGGCGTGGCGCCCCTGATGACCTTGCCGTGCAGCGGGTGAGCAAGCCGCACGTCGTCGGCTTCGATCGCGATGGTCACCAAGCCGGCCCGCTCGAGCGACTCGAGCACGTCAGCAGGCACAATCGCCTCGAGGTAACTGAGTTCCAATGGCTCGCAGAGGGCAAGTAGCTCGAGTACCGCGCGTGCCTCGTTGTCGAGGTGGCCGATGCGCTGCTCCACCAGATCGGCCAGCCGGGTCGTGCTCGGCACGTGGTCGTCCAGATGCCACACGCCCGACCTCTCGACCAGCGCCCCTGAGTCAAGCGCGCCGAGCACAAGCTCGCGTGCGTACAGCGGGTTCCCCCTGGTGATCTCCCAGAACTCTCGCCCGGCCCCAGCCTCGATCGGGCCGCCCAGTGCCAGGTGCAGGAGCGTATCCAGCTGCGCGCGGCTGAGGTCAGAGAGATCGACCCGCTCGAGTCGGCCGTCCCGCCACAGCGTGGTGACCAGGTCGGGCACGGGCTCGCCGGTGCGCACGGTAGCGATGAGGAAGATCGTTCCGTCCGCGGCTAGGTAGCCGAGGAGCGCGAGCGACGCGGAGTCGAGCAGCGACACGTCGTCTGCCACCATCACGACGCGCTGGCCACGATGGCGCTGCTGCAGCGCTCGGCGGGTCTGGGCGAAGAGCGCCGCTGAGTCAAGCCGCCCGTCAGGGTCGGTATTGCCGAACCCGTCGGCGAGCAAAACGGCCACAGCGCCGAGCGGCAGCAGCGCCGTGGTCCGGCTGCCGGCGACTCGTTCGGTTGGGTGACCCGCGGTCTCCGCCTGCTGGCGGCATTCGTCGGCCAGCCGCGTCTTGCCGACTCCGGCGCGGCCGTGTATCACGATTCCCGCCTGCTGCCCCGAGGCGAGGGCCCGCTCAAACAGCTCAAGCTCCGGCCGTCGGCCCACAATCGGCCAGCGCAGCGCGGTGATCGTCACATCCGCAGCATGTCAGCCATGCCCAGGGCAAACAACCTCATCCTGCGCCTGCCAGCGGCAACCGAGTAGTGCTGCTCAACGGAATGAGTAATCACTGCTCAGGCGGCGGCAGGTTCCCTCGGCCTACAACTGTGGGAGAACGGGCTGGCCGCGCCCGCCACATGTGAAAGCGAGGATCCCATGAGCAAGACGTACCAGTCCCGCGAGACGCTCCGCGCCGTAGGGCGGGGCCTGACGGGCAACCACTCCCGCGCCGTGGGGCGGGGTCTGACCGGCAACCATTCGCGCGCCGTGGGGCGGCGCCAGGGTACCAACCACCCTCGCGCCGTGGCCGCGGTGCGTGGCTGACCACGGGGAGCGAGCGGTGGCGGCAAGCATGCCCGGCCAGGGTTCCACTGCAGCGCTGAGCCTGCGCGACAAGGAGATCGCAAGTTCAGCGCTCAGCCTTCGTGATCATGCGCTCGCGGCCCTGGATTCTGGCTACCTGCGCGTCGCGGCGGCCCTGGCCGAACAGGGGTTGACGACGCTGGACGCCGCGAATTTGGTCGGAGGACCTGATGAGGCCACGGTCCTGATCGCAATGGCGGAGATCGACGAGGAGCTTGGCCAGTTTGCCACCGCCACAGCCTCGATCGCCCGCGCCATCGCCCTGCTCGGCGGCGAGACAGGCCCTGGCCCGCAGGACGGCGACTGCCTGCTGCTCTGGTGCCAGGCGCAAGAGCGCCTCGCCGGGCTCGAACGCCTGAGCGGGGACTCTGAAGGCGCTGTCGCGCGGCTGACCATGGTGCTTGATGCCGCGTCTGACGCGTTCGGGGAGTCGTCACCCGCAGTGGTGTCGGCCGCCAACGCGCTAGGGGTGGTCTATAAGTTCGCCGCCGACCTCGGCGCGGCGGACGCTGCCTATGAGCGGGCGCTGGCGGCCGCTGGCGGCATGGCCTGCGCGGATCCGCTGACCCAGGCAAGCTTGTTGCACAACCTCGGCGGCCTGGCGCATTCCCGCGGCGATGCGCAGGCCGGGATACCGCTCGCCGAGCGCGGGCTCGCGCTGCGCGCCGGCGCGCTTGGCACCCGTCACCCTGATGTGGCCAGGGACAATAACGCACTCGGCGCGCTGTATCACTTGGCCGGGCGGTACCGCGACGCCGACATCGCCTACCGGCAGGCGCTGGCTGTGTTCGAAAGCAGCTACGGGCCAGATCACTTCGAGGTGGCCATGACGTGCGCGAACCTCGCCGTGCTCTGCGCCGATCAAGAACGCTTCGCCGCCGCAGAATCGCTCGGCCGCAGGGCACTGCGCATATTCGAGGCAGTACTCGGGCCTGGCGACGCGGAGACTGGCCTCACCGTGCTGAACCTGGCCACCGCCGTCGCGGGTCTGGGACGGCGGGCTGAGGCAGCAAGCCTGGCGACGCGCGCCGAGGCGACCCTAGCCGCCCGGCTTCCCGCTGGTCATCCACATCTGGCGGTGGCGCGCGCGTCGCGCGAGGCGCTGACATACCTGGCGAGGGCGTCATGAGACGCAGAGCAATGACCGGCCGGCCCCGGCGGTCAGGACTGATTCCCGAACTGCCGCGCCAGGCGTGGGTGGTACTCGGCGGCGACTTCGCCTCCGCGGTCGGCAGCGGCCTGACGCTGCCGCTGCTGTTCATCTACGCCCACCAGGTCCGACACCTCAGCGATGGTGCGGCTGGCCTGGTCGTCGCGACGATCGCGCTTGCCTCGCTCGCCGGCAATCCGCTCGGCGGCGTGCTGGCCGACCAGTGGACTCCCCGCCGGGCGCTGATGGCCGGGCTGGCTATCGCCGCCGCCGGCTCAATCGCACTGGCGATGGCCAGCACCGCGACCGAATTGTTCGCCGCGGCCGGCGTCCTTGGCCTGGGCGTAGCCGTGATGTGGCCCGCCCAGGATGCGCTGCTTGCCAGCCTGGCAGGCCAGGCCGCGCGCTCCGCGGTATTCGCAGTCCGCCACGCCGGCCTGAACGCCGGGCTTGGCGTAGGCGCGCTGACGGCCGCCGCGGTCATCAGTGTCACCGACCCGGCCACGTTTACCGGCGTCTACCTTGCCGACGCGGCGAGCTTTCTGGTGTTCATACCCGTGCTCGCTCGCTTGCGTCCTGCTGGGCCGTCAGCCGTCGAGGAGCCGTCCTGCCACCCGCCTGCGGCCGCGCCGCGGCGAACTGGTCTGCGGACGGTGCTCGCGGACAAGGCTTTCGTCCGGGTGTGGGCGCTCACCGCGGTGCTGGTGACGATCAGCTTCGGCCAGTCGCAGGGCAGCTTCCCCGGATACGCCACCCGCATCGGCGGAATCAGCCCGCATGGCCTGGCGCTCGCATTCGCTGCCAACACCCTGACTGTTGTCGCGGGGCAGCTTGTGGTCTTGCGCTGGCTGGGCGGCCGGAGGCGGACAACCGCAGTGGCGCTCGCCGCCGCGGCCTGGTCGGCAAGCTGGGTCATCGTGATCGTCGGCGGGCAGCTCGGCAGCGGCGCCGCAGCCACTGCGGCGTTCGTCGGCGCAATGATCATCTTCGCGGTCGGGGAGTGCTTGCTCTCGCCCACGCTGCCGGCGATTGTCAACGACCTCGCGCCGCCTGAGTCGGCCGGCCGTTACAACGGCCTTGGCGCGCTGGCGTTTACCACCGGCTTCCTGCTGGGCCCAGCCAGTGGCGGCGCGGCGCTCGGCGCCGGCTGGGGTTCTGGACTCTTCGCCGGGCTTGCGGCCGCCTGTGCCGTGGCAGGCGTCGCCGCACTTCGGCTTCGGCGCCACCTGCCATCGGCCGCCAACCTGATCCCCACGGCAGGCCGAATCGAGGTCTCGGCGGACGAGCACAGCGGCGCACGCGAGATGGCGAGCGCCTGAGGCGCCCCGGCCGGGCCGAGGGGGACCGGCCGGGGCGTATTTCAAGCCCGTCAGCTCCCGACGCCGGGCAGCACCGGGGTGTGCTCGATCTGCACGGCCTGCAGCGCCATCGGGTTCAGGCCGAGGAGCGTCAGGATCGTGGGCGCGATCTGCGTGGTCTCGACGCCAGCGCCGATCATGCGCCCGTTGACCAGGCCAGGCGGCACAACCAGGATCGGAACGTTACGATCCTGGCGGTCCGCGCCGCCATGCTCTGCGATCTTCCCCTGTCCGCCGGTGTACACGACGCCGTGCTGGACGATGCCGAAGATGTCCGGGTGCCGCGGGTCGCTGACAGGGACACCGAAGAACTTGGCGCTGGCGGCCCCCGCGTACACGGTCTTCAGGCCGGAGGCCCGGACCGTGACCGGGTTGCCGTTCACGTCATTGCCCGCCGCCGAATGGGTGAGCAGGTAGTTCTTGGCGAAGTCAGCAGCCGCCTGCGACCGGTCGCTCAGCCACAGCTGCATGACGTCGTCGTCCGTGGCGAACGACACAAGGTCGCCGGCGCCTAGGTGCGCCGCAGCCCACGCGGCGTTGAGGCCGTCGATGATCGGACCGTCGTCGACCCTGGCCAGGTCGTTCGGGTTCGTTGGCGACTGGCCGTGCTTGGCAGAGATGATGATGGCAGTTGTGCGGGCCAATCCCTGGGATTGGATCTCGGCGGCCATCTTGCCGATCTCGGCACTGACGTACTTGAGCGCGCGCACGAGCAGCGGGCCAGGAACGGTGCCTCCTGGCAGGTACCCGCCGATGAGGCCGTCGGATGAGGGCAGTTTCTCCGCGGTCGACACGGTCTGGAAGTTCATGCCGAAGATTGCGGGAACGCCCACGTGCTGCGTCCCGCTGTGATCGAAGCCGTCGATCTCGTTCAGCACCGCATCCACCTTGTAGGTGTCGTACTGCATGGTGGCGGCGTTGTCCTTCGTCCAGTCCTCGCCTGCCGGGAAGCCGATCGCCTGGCTGTTGATCTCTGGCGTAAAGAAGTCCTGGACGCCGGTTCCCGATGGCCCAGAGAGCGCAAGATACGCGGGGTGCTTGTCCGACCACGCGGTCCGCAGGTTGTGCTGCCTGGCCACCTCGAAGATCGTATTGACCTTGAGGTACTGGTTCGGGTAAATCGGCTTGCACGTTGTCGGGTCGACCGGCAGAGCGGCCGGGTTGATCACGGTGCGCGGATCGGACGTCATCTGCAGGATGCTGCCTGGCAGCCCGCTCAGGCCTTGGCCGGCATCGATTGAGTCCTGGTTGATGTCGTCGGCCTCTGTGTAAGCCACCTCGCCACCAGGAGGCGGGCCAGAGCAATTCGTCGTCCCCGCGGGGAACACGGCATGGTTCCACGTGTCGTCGTAGTAGATGCCAGTCACGCCCGGGTCGCCGCCTGTGACCTGGCCAACCATTCCAGGGAACGAGTCAGAGGGCACCGGAGTCAGCGCGTTGCTGAACTCGATCCCGTGGTTCATGAGTCTCGCGAGGGCCGAGTTCGGGAAGTGCTTGGTGAACCACGTCATGTCCTGCTGGTGCATCCCGTCAACCGAGATCAGCAGGACGTGCCTGATCTGATTGCCGCCTTGCCCGATCGCTGGGCTCAGCCTGGCCTGGTGAATCGTGGGCGCCGCAAGGGCTCCTGCCGCGCTGACGGCGAGCGCCGCCGCGCCGGCGGTGAGCGCCGCCGCCCAAGACACGTATCTCACACGCATGCGTTCCTCCTAATGCGCCCCGGCCGACCGCCGGAGCGGGTCACCTCCCTGGCTATCGATGGCAGAAGAAACGTAGGCGAAGAAAGGACGAACGTCCGATGAGGGCTGGCGGTCTAATCGGCGGCACGAAGCCCGGGCCTGGCCGGGCTCGCACTAGCCGGGCGCACCGTAAATCGCGCCCTAGCCGACGACGACTGTGAGCCTGAAGTGCTCCTGCGGCGGCTGGCACGCCAGTGCCTCCCCGCACGTCTGGCGGCTCGCGGTGATCACCGCGGTTCCCTTCGCCATGGCGGTGAAGGTCGTCTCGAACGGAACGCACCCGAGGCCTGGAATCTTCGGACAGCTCTTCGGCCTCGGCAGGAGGCGCGTCCGGCCAATCTGGGCAAGGACGGCCTTTGATGAGCTGCCGTGCACGCGCCAATAGTCGCTCGACAAGATCAGCTTCACGTGCTCGCCAACCGTCACATGCACCGTCTTGCCGTTGGAGTCGTCCCTCACGACCATGACTTGGTGTGGCGTTTGCATCGGGCCATGGCTGACTGATTTGGCCGCTCCGCAACCCGCCATGACGGCGATGAGCGCGGCGACTGCCGCGCGCAATGCCAGCCGCATACACCGGCGGCCGCTCAGGTCCCGACGGCGGGTTCCAGCCTCTGTCGCCATCGATCCTCCATGTGCCACTGCGACATGCATTGGACGCCTTGAAGGCGTTAGCGGTTCCTCACTGAATGTGTCATTGTGCCCTCCTCAGCTTGACGATGCGGGAGCGCGATACCCGATGACCGAGCATTACAACCGCTTCAGCGGCCAGAGCCTCGAGCGCCTGACCGCACTGACCGACGGGCTGTTCGCGGTGGCCATGACGCTGCTCGTGCTCGGCTTGCGGGTGCCGGCGGGCGCCGTCAGCACCAACAGCGACCTCTGGCGGGCGCTGCTCACACTCGGGCCGAGCTTCGCCGCCTACCTGCTCAGCTTCACGATGCTCGGGACCTTCTGGCTCGCCCAGCACACCCTTCTGACGATCCTCGGCCGCTGTGACCGCACCCTGGTGTGGATTCATCTTGGGTTCTTGTTCGTCGTCACCTTGCTGCCGTTCTCCGCGGCCCTGCTCGCGGACCACGTCCACCTGAAGCTGGCGGTGGGCGCGTATTGGCTGAATATCCTCCTGCTCGGCGTCGGCCTCGAGTGGTCTTCCCGCTACGGCAGAAGCGCGCTGCTTGCCGACGACTCCACCGCGCGCTCTCGGCTCGCGACCTTCAGGCGCCGGATCTTCGTCGCCCAGACCCTGTACGCGCTGGCCGCCGCGGTTTGCTTCGCCAGCACCGTGGCCAGCGTGATCGGCCTGGCCGTGGTACAGCTCGGATTCATCGTCTCCCCGCGCCTGCCCTC